>Ga0209117_1000850_pt1 | contig 11376 bp, 9 predicted proteins | sample BlaSpr_A8_OM2_M2_FD_187978 | JGI IMG/M metagenome (GOLD analysis project Ga0209117, IMG submission 187978) | Forest soil microbial communities from Thunder Bay, Ontario, Canada - Black Spruce, Ontario site 2_A8_OM2_M2 (SPAdes) (version 2) | ecosystem: Environmental > Terrestrial > Soil > Boreal...
CTGCGAGCACCGAGCGGATCCTCTTCAAGACGCGCAACAGCGAGCGGTGGCGCGAACCGGTCAAGCCTTTCGACCGCGACTTCGTCGCGGTCGATCGCACCGCTGCCCATTGGTGTGTCGACCGCCGCATCAAGCTCGTGGGTATCGACTACCTGTCGATCGAGCCGCAGGGCCCCGAGAAGGAAGGCTATCCCACCCACAAGACGCTTCTCGGAGCGAAGATCGTCATCATCGAAGGGCTCGACCTGAAGGACGTTCCGCCCGGCGAGTACGACCTCGCGTGCGGCGCGATCAAGTTCGAAGGCGGTGACGGTGCTCCCGCAAGAGTCTTCCTCATCGATCGCTGACACTCGCGACGCTGGCGCGGCCGGCCAGACGCCGCGACCCTTCGAGCGCGCGATCACCTGGCCGCGCGCCGCGGGCGCAGTCGCCGCGCTCCTCATCGCGCCGCTCCTTCCGAACCTCGGACTCGGATATGTGCTCGCCCTCTCGGGCTTTCTCCTCGCTTGGGCGGTGGTCCTGCACGCCCTCTCGGGACACGCGACGACCACGGCCGATCAGGAACAGACCTCGAAGATCGCCTTCGTCGGGGACTGCATCGTGATCTTCCTCGGGATGCTCGTCGTCACGCCCGACCCGAACTGGGTCCTCTTCCCGCTCTTCGCGGTGCTCTTCATCATCACGGCGGCATTCCGTCTCGGCGACACCGGGGCGGCTGCCGCCATGCTCATCGTGTCGCTCGAATTCGTCGGACTCGCGACCTGGCGTGATGGCGCGCTGGGCCTGCCGATCGCGCTCCCCTACGTCGCGTTCATCCTGGTCCTCTACGGCCTCACCGCGCTCATCGTGTCGGCGATGATCCGTGAGGTCGGGGTGATGCGCCGCGAGCACACCGCCCTCGTCCGCGAAGCGAGCGACGCCGACGACCTGCGACGCGCCGACCGCGAGCGGCGCGAACTGCTCGAGCGCGAGCGCGCCGCGCGTGCGGACGCGGAGATCGCCACGGCACGGCTCGAGGCGCTGCAGCGCATCACGGACGCTGCCCTCGCGCGCAGCGGACTCGACGACCAGCTCCCAGAGATGCTGCGACGGATCATGCCAGTTTTCGACGCCGGCGCGGCGCTCGTGCTCGTGCCCGCTCATCCGGCAGGCAGCTTCACCGTGCGCGCCGCTGCCGGGCTCCGACAGCTGCCGCGCGCACCGGTGCGCGTTCGCGGCGGCGACGCCGAACGCGCCATCCAGGCACGTCGACCGATGCCGATCCTGGACCTGTCGGCCGCCGAGCTTGACGCCCTCGTCGACGTGCCGGTGCAGGCATCCATCGTCGCGCCGCTGCTCGCCGAAGGTGAGCTCGTCGGACTCCTGTACCTCGCGGCCGAGCGCGATCACACCTTCACGCCCGACGAGATCGCGCTTCTCCGTCTCATCGCCGAGCGCGTCGCGGGCGCCATCGATCGCGCGACCCTGCTCGATGCGGAGCGGAGCGCGCGCGCCGCGGCAGAGGCGGCCGAGGGCCGGATGCGACTGCTTCTTCAAGCGGGCGAGACGTTGGGCGAGGAGACCGCGGTGGAGCGTCGCCTCGAACAGATCGCGCGGCTCGCTGTTCCGAAGCTCGCCGACTTCTGCGCGATCGATCTGCTCGAGCCGGATGGGTCGCTTCGGCGCGTGGCCCTCGCCGCGCTCGATGTCGACACCGAGCGCGCGAACTGGGCAGTGGCGAGCCGCTACCGTCGTGACCCGCTCGGGACACATCCGGTGTGGGAGGTGCTGCGCGACGCGAAGCCCGTCATCTGGGAAGAGGTCGACCCCGATCGGCTGCAGCGGCTCGCCCGGAACGGTGACCATCTGCGCCGCTTGCTCGAGCGTGGCATCTGCGCGTGGATGGGTGTTCCGCTCCTCGTCGACGGACGCGTGCGCGGTTCGATGTCGTTCACCGATGCGGAATCAGGGCGCCGCTTCGCGGCGGAGGATGTGGCCACAGCCGAAGAGCTCGCCGGCCGCGTCGCGGCGGCCATCGCGCGATCACCGGGCGATACGATTGGCTGAGATGGCGATCGGACAGAAGCCCCTCGCGCTGCGCCGCGACCTCGTCCGGATCTTCGGCGAGGATCGGCTGGTCGCGGTCATCCGGACGGCGACGCCGGAGATCGCCGAGCGCGCGGCGCGGGCGATGGCGGAGGCCGGCGTGCGCTTGGTCGAGATCACCCTCACGGTGCCCGACGCCTACGAGCTCATCGCCAAGCTCGCGACGGACGACTCCTTCGCCAAGAACGGCGCGATCGTGGGGGCCGGCACGGTCCTCTCCGGCGCGCAGGCCGAGGACGCCGTCCTCGCGGGCGCGCGCTTCCTCGTCAGTCCCGCGCTGGTCCCCGAGATGCTCGAGGTGGGACGCGCGCGTGATGTCATGACCATGCCCGGGACGATGACGCCCAGCGAGATGGTGAAGGCCGCCGAGCTCGGCGCCGACTTCATCAAGATCTTCCCCATCGCGACGATCGGCGGCCCCGACTACGTGACCAACGTGCGTCGCGCGCTCACGCACCTGCCGCTGGTCGCGACCGGGAACGTCGAGTACGACGAGATCCCGGCGTACTTCAAGGCCGGCGTCGTCGGCTTCGGCATCGGCGGCCCCCTCATCCGCGGCGATCTTCTGGAGCGCGGCGACCACTCCGGCATCGTGGCGAACGCAAAGCGCTTCCTCGCGGCGACCCGCAGGGCCTGATTTGCCTCGCGACCTTCCGCTGGGCAACGGCGACTTCCTCGTCACCTTCGACGCGCGCTATCAGCTCCGCGACATCTACTACCCGCGCGTCGGACAGGAGAACCACACGGTCGGCGCGGCCTGCCGCTTCGGCGTGTGGGTTGACGGAAAGTTCAGCTGGGTCGGCGGCGACGACTGGGAGATCCAGATCGAGTACGAGCACGAGACGCTCGTGGGCGACACGACGCTGCACAACAAGACCCTCGGGCTTCGGCTCCGCTGCCGCGACGCGGTGGACTTCGACCGTAACATCTACTTCAAAGAGATCACCGTCGAGGACGAGCTCGGGCACGAGCGCGAGCTGCGCGTGTTCCAGCACTTCGACGCGCACCTGTTCGGGAACGAGGTCGGCGACTCCGCCTTCTACGACCCGCGCTCGCAGGCCATCGTCCACTACAAAGGACGGCGCGCGTTCCTCATCTCTGGCACCGCTGGCGGGCACTCTTTCGGACTGACCTCGTTCGCGATCGGCCAGAAGGACTCTCCTGGCAAGGAGGGCACATGGCGCGACGCAGAGGATGGCATTCTGTCGCGCAACCCGGTTGCGCAGGGTTCGATCGACAGCGTCGGGATGCTCACCTTCCGCGTGCCCGGCAGCGGCAGCTCCACGGTCGTGTTCTGGATCGCTGCCGGCGAGTCGTACGACGACGTGCGCGAGCTCGACAAGCTCGTGCGCGAGCGCACTCCCGCATCGTTCCTCGCGCGGACGAAGGATTACTGGCGCCTGTGGGCGAACAAGGACGAGTCGATCGCGGATCACCTACCCGCGGAAATCGCGCGCCTGTACAAGCGCTCGACGCTCATCATTCGCACGCAGGTCGACAACCGCGGCGCGATCATCGCCGGCAACGATTCCGACGTCCTTCGCTTCAACCGCGACACCTACTCGTACCTCTGGCCGCGCGATGGCGCGCTGGTCGCCGATGCGCTCGATCTCGCCGGCTACGGCGAGGTGACGCGCCGCTTCTTCGAGCTCTGCGGCGAGCTCATGACGCGCGAGGGCTACCTGCTGCACAAATACAACCCCGACGGCTCGCTCGGCTCCTCGTGGCACGCGTGGTCCACGCCCGAAGGCCGGCTCGAGCTGCCGATCCAAGAGGACGAGACCGGGCTGCCGATCTGGGCGCTGTGGCAGCACTACGAGCGCGATCGCGACATCGAGTTCATCCGTCCGCTCTACCGAAAGCTCGTGCGCACCGGCGCGGACTTCATGGCGACGTTCCGCGAGGTGCACAGCAAGCTACCCGCGCCGTCGTTCGACCTCTGGGAGGAACGTCGCGGGATCCACGCCTTCACGACCGCGGCGGTCTGGGCGGGGCTCACCGCCGCGCGCAATTTCGCCGTTGCCTTCGGCCAGCACGAGCTCGCCAAACGCTACGCCGTGGCCGCGCAGGAGATCCGCGAAGCAGCGCTGGTGCATCTCTGGGATGAGGATCGCGGACGGTTCGCGCGCACCGTCGCGGTCCTGCCCGACGGGACGATCGTCAAGGACGCGACGATCGATATTTCGCTGGCCGGCATCTTCCTCTTCGGCATGCTGCCTGCCGCAGATCCGCGCGTGGTCGCGACGATGAAGGCGATCGAGCAGCGTCTGACGGTGCAGACACCGGTCGGAGGTATCGCGCGCTACGAGAACGACCGCTACTTCCAGGTAACGCAGGACGTCACGAGCGTTCCGGGGAACCCGTGGTTCGTCAGCACGCTGTGGTTGGCGGAGTGGTACATCGCGACGGCCGCGACCCTTGACGATCTCGAGCGGCCGCTCGCACTGCTGCGGTGGTGCACGAGCAAGGCGCTGCGCTCGGGTGTGCTCGCGGAGCAGGTGCATCCCTACACTGGTGAGCCGCTCTCGGTGTCGCCGCTCACCTGGTCGCACGCCGCCTTCGTGAGCGCGGTGCAGCATTACGCGCGCACCTCGGCGCGTATCCAGGGCCGCATCCGCGAGCGCGTGGTGCGCTCCGGAGAAGTCATCGCATGAAGCTGACACGCAAGCGAGCGGCGCTCGGGAGGCGACGAGGCGCCACCGGGGGCCCCGCGCGCGTCCCGGTCCCGACGGGACGGTGTTCCGAGCGTTGAGAGGGTTTCGATGGCGCCACGTCGCGACGCTGCTCGCTTTGGTTCTCGCGGGGTGTCAGCCGAATCCCAATCCCCGGTCATCGAGCGCACCGGTCGCTCCCGGGGTTGGTGTGAACGCGTCGTTCATCCTTGCGAATCCCGGCGGCTTGCTGGCGCTCGACAACACCGCTCGCACTTTGGGGCGCCTGGTCGAGTTGCCACCGCAGAGCGCTCCGTCCACGCCCTCCCTGCACCCCAGCGGGAAGTCGATCGTGTTCGCCCTCACACCGCAGTCGGACCCCAGGCGCGGATTCGGCTCGGATCTCTACATCGTGAACATCGACGGCACCGGCCTGAAGGCGGTCGTGCAACACGAGTCCGACAACGTCTTCTATGCGAGCCCGCGGTTCGACGCGTCGGGTAACATCCTCTACTTCCACCGTCGCGCAGCGATCATTCAGAGCGGGACGTTCACAGGAAACGACGACGCGATCGAGCGACTCGATCTGCGGACCGGCGAGCGCAAACGAATCGTCAAGGACGGCGCTGATCCGACGATCAGTTCGGACGGCAAGGTCCTCGTCTACGTGCACTTGAAAGATGGACAGGTCGACGCGCTGTGGCGGGCCGACATCGACGGGGCGAACCCGCGACCACTCCTTCAGGGCCGAGACACCTTCTGGTACCTCCAGGCGCCCCGGTTCTCGCCGATCGATTGCACCATCGTGTTCTCAGCGGCGGGACATGCGGTCGTGCGCGGCGATGTCGGCGGAAAGCTCGCCCACCTCAGCGTCCCATCCGACCTCTTCCTTGTGAACTGCGACGGCACCGGTCTCAAGGCGATCGGGCAGACCGGCGACGATGTTGTGCCGGCGTGGTCGCCCGACGGGACGAAGATCGCTTACGTCGGACAGGGCGGGTTCTTCGTGCTCGACTTGAAGACCAGCGTCGCGCGCACGGTCGCACAGGGCCAGGACTTCTTCTTTGGCGATCTTCTCTGGCTCAAATAGCTCCCGACCGCGTCACCCTCGCGCTGTTTTTCTCGGTCGTGTTGATCGGCGGGAGCAACTTCGTCGCCGTGCGCTTCAGCAACGCCGAGCTGCCTCCGTACTGGGGCGCGGCGATCCGCTTCCTTCCCGCTGGCGCGCTGCTTGGCATCGCGATGGCGATCTGGCGGATCCCGATCCCGCACGGTGCCTCACTGCTCGGCGCCGCGATCTACGGCGCGCTGAACTTCGGCGCCGGGTACGCGCTCGGCTATTACGGCCTGGTCGACACCCCGGCGGGCACTGCGGCCGTGCTGCTCGCGACCGTTCCGCTGTTCACGCTGGCGCTCGTCGCGCTCCACGGGCAGGAGCCTTTCCGCGCGCGAGGACTCGTCGGAGCCCTCATCGCGCTGGCCGGCATCGCAGTGGTGTTCCGCGAGCAGCTGTCGGCGAGTGTCCCCCTCCTGTCACTTCTGGCGATGCTCGGCAATGCACTCGTCGCCGCCGAGTCCGGTGTCATCGCGAAAGGAATGCCACGGATGCACCCGATCGCCACGAACGCGGTCGGCATGCTCGTCGGTGGCGCGATCCTCTTGGCGCTGTCGCTCCTCGTCGGTGAATCGCACGCGCTGCCACGGGCGACCGAGACGTGGGCGTCGGTGGTCTACCTCTGTGTGATCGGTTCGATCGGCCTGTTCGGGCTCTTCCTTGCGATGCTGCGGCGCTGGACAGCCTCGGCGTCGTCCTACGCCCTGGTCGCCATGCCCCTCGTCGCCATCGGTCTCGGAGCGGTGGTGCGGGGCGAAACGATCACGCCGATCTTCCTCGTCGGCGGTGCGCTCGTCGCGGTCGGTGTCTACGTCGGCTCGCTCAGCGGACCGGCTGCTCCCGGATCTCGAGGTAGCGATCGTCCCACTCGTCGCCTCGATCGATGACGTTGAGCGGATTGGTGTCCACGATCAGCGAGCCACTCGGCGACTCGCTGATGTGGAAAAGCTGCAGCGGCTTCGGCGCGGGCGTCCGCAGGACGACGGCGGTGTGCTTGTCGTAGCGCGAGCCGTGGCAGGGACACTCGAAGAAGTCCTTCGACGTGTTGAACGGCACCGTGCAGCCGAGATGCGTGCACTTGCGGTACGCGGCGATGATGCCGCCGGGCGCGTGCAAGAGGAAGAAGCGACCTTCGCGGACGAGGATCGGGCGGTCGTTCGTGGCCGCGAACTGCGCGAAGATGTCGCTGGCGTTGCCAACGGGCACCGGCGCGCCGAGACCGATGATGCGCGTGACGCGCAAATACGGCGCGATCGCAGCGGTGAGCTCAGCCACGCTGAGGGCGACGGCCCCGGCGAAGCCGATGCGCAGGAGCTGACGCCGCTGGATGCGCTGCGCCGGTGCGGCCGGTAGGCGGATCACGCGGCGATTCTAATTGGCTCTCGTCGTCGTGAGTCCAATAGCAACTGGGAATGATCGCGATTCGCTAGACGCTCGGCGGCAGCCGATAGCCCGCCAGCGCGGGCTCACCGCGCAGCTTCGCGAAGCCCGGCTTGATCCGACCGTAGATGTGGGTGAGGCGGTCGTCGTAGCCGATGAAGGCGCTCTTCATAGCGTTGAGCGTGAGCTTCTCGACATCGTCGAGCGTGAGAGCGAAGGCACGGGACAGACGGCGGAACTCCTCCGACAGCGTCACGTCCGACATCAGCCGGTTGTCGGTATTCACCGTCACGCGGAACCGCTGCTCCATGAACTGACGGATGGGGTGCTCCTCTAGCGATGGCACCGCTCCGGTGTCGACGTTGCTCGACGGGCAGAGCTCGAGAGGGATGCGCTTGTCCTTTATGTACGCGGCCAGCGGTCCGAGCTTCACGACGGTCTGGTCGACGATCGCCATGTCCTCGATCAGCCGCACCCCGTGGCCGATGCGGTGCGCGCCGCAGTACTGCAGCGCCTGCCAGATCGACGGCGGACCGAAGGCCTCACCGGCGTGGATGGTGATCGAGAAATTCTCGCGGCGACAGAGCTGAAAGGCCTCGAGGTGGGCTTTCGGTGGATGGCCCGCCTCTTCACCCGCGATGTCGTACCCAACCACGCCGCGCTCGCGGAAGGCGATCGCGAGCTCGGCCATCTCGAGCGAGTCGGTGCGGTCGCGCATCGCGCAGATGATCTGGCGCAGCGTGATCGGATAGCGACCCTCGGCCCGCTCGAACCCACTGACGACCGCGTCGACCACCTGCTCGAGATTCAGTCCGCGCTGCGTGCTGAAGACCGGCGCGTAGCGGACCTCGGCGTAGACGATTCCGTCGCGCGCCAGATCCTCGCCGCACTCGTACGCCACGCGCTCGATCGCTTCGACGCTCTGCATGACCGCGATCGTGTGCACGAAACCGCGCAGGTAGAGCGAGAGCGATCCCGTCGCCGCGCTCGCGTGGAACCAGCGAGCGAGCTCGCCCGGATCGGTCGTCGGAAGACCCGTGTACTTCTGATCCCGCGCGAGCTCGACGATGGTCGCGGGCCTGAGTCCGCCATCCAAGTGATCGTGCAGCAGCACCTTGGGAGCGGCGCGGAGCGTCTCCAGCGAGAGCATCGGGTGAATGATGCGCGCGTCAGCAACCCAAGGAGCTATGGAGGCGAGCCACTGCGGCGACTGACCGAGCCGGGAGGCAGTGGGTGCATCGCGAACGAGAGTCGAGCCCGCTGCCGCCTAGCGAGTCCGGGTCGCGGAACGCGGATCGCCTCCCGCCGCGACGCTCCAGCCGGAGCGCGACGGAGTGTTGAAGACGATGTCATCCGGTCGCACCGGCACGCGCTCGAGCGCGCGTCCCGTCGCCGCCCGGATCGCGGCGACGATCGCGGGCGTGCTCGAGATCGTTGGCGGCTCGCCCACCCCTTTCGCCCCGTACGGCGCGCCCGGATGCGGGAATTCGATGAGATCGCACAGCACCGGAGGCATGTCCAGCATCGTCGGCAGCAGGTAATCGGTGAACGACGCGTTCCGTACCGCGCCGTCCTTCAGCTGGACCTCCTCCATGACCGCGAGACCGAGACCCTGCGCGATGCCACCCTCGAGCTGTCCGATCACCGCGAGCGGGTTGATGGCTTTGCCGACGTCCTGCGCCGTCGCGATCTGCACGACCTTCACCAAACCTGTATCCACGTCGACGTCGACCACGGCGCGATGCGCCGCGAACAGGAACGCGACATGTCCGTCGTTCTGCGTCGTGTCGTTGCGTTTCTCTGTTGGCCGATGCCGGTGCGTGACGACACGCTCGGCCGGCGTGTCCAGCAGCTCCGCGATAGGGGTCTCGCCGACAGTGCGACCGCGCTCGCGAGCCCGCCGGACGAGCTCGGTCTTCAGCTCGCGGCAGGCCTCGAGCACTGCGCCGCCCGTCATCCAGGTCTGGCGTGACGCGGACGACGAGCCGGCGGAGCCGATCGTCGTATCCGGCGTCTCGACGATGACGCGCTGGACGCCGAGCTCCGTGCGCGCGATCTGCTCGCACACGAGCACGATCCCCTGCCCCACCTCCGAGGCCGCGGTGTGCACGCGCGCGACGACGCCCTCCGCGTCGCGCTCGAGGCGGACGCGCGCGGTCGAGAAATCATCGAAGCCGTGCGAGTAGCAGACGTTCTTCATCCCGACCGCGAACCCGACGCCGCGACGAACTCCTTCGCCACGGGTCAGGTTGCCAGTGCCGCCCGGGAGATCCAGCGGGTCGTCCGAGCTTCGCGCCGGCGGCAGCGGCAGAGCGGCGCAGCGGTGGATGACATCGGCGACCGGAGCGGACCCCTCGACCGGCTGATCGGTGATGATGCGGTCGCCGTTCTCGAGCGCGTTGCGCGCGCGCAGCTCGATCGGGTCGATGTCGAGCGCCGCGGCGAGCTTGTCCATCTGCGCTTCGTACGCGAAGCACGACTGCACCGCGCCGAACCCCCGCATGGCACCGGTCGGCGGGTTGTTCGTGTACGCGCCGACGGCGTGCACGAGGGCGTTCGGGACGCGGTACGGACCCGCGCCGAAGCAGGCGGCGTTCGCCACGACGGCGAATGTCGACGAGGCGTACGCGCCGCCGTCCAGCACGATCGTCGCGCGCACGAAGACGAGACGGCCGTCGCGTGTCGCGCCATGCCGATACCACATGCGCGCGGGATGACGGTGCACGTGCCCGTAGAAGGACTCCTCGCGCCCGTAGGTCATGCGGACCGCGCGCTTCGTGGCGAGCGCGAGGAGGCACACATGGATCTGCAGCGTGACGTCCTCGCGTGCGCCGAATGCTCCACCGACACCCGCGAGCACGAGCCGCACCTTCTCCTCCGGTAGGCCGAGGCAGGGCGCGATCTGGCGCAGGTCTTCGTGCAGCCACTGCGTCGCGATGTGGAGCGTCACCCCGCCGTCTTGTCCCGGTATCGCGAGACCGGCCTCCGGCCCGAGCGCGGCCTGGTCCTGCATCGCGACCTCGTACTCACCCTCCACGACGACGTCCGCGCTCGCGCTCGGATCGCCATGCACGACGCGCACGTCCTCGATGACGTTGCCGTCCTTCGGATCGTGGAGCTTCGGAGCGGCCGGTTGGAGCGCCGCGACCATGTCGGTCACGGCGCGCAGCATTTCGTACTCGACCTTGATCGCCTTCGTCGCGAGACGCGCCTGCTCGGGATCGTCGGCCGCGACGAGCGCCACCGCCTCGCCGGCGTAGCGCACGACATCGGTCGCCAGCACCGGCTGGTCCGAGCGCATCAGGCCGAACTTCTCGCGCGTCGGGAGATCGTCCGACGTGATCACGGCGCGTACGCCCGGCATGGCTCGCGCATCGGCAACGTCGATCCGCACGATGCGCGCGTGCGCGTGTGGACTGCGAAGCGTCGCGCCGTAGAGCATCCCCTCGCGCGACAGGTCGCTCCCGTAGAGGAACTCGCCTTTCGCCTTCGGCGGGGCGTCGACGCGCGGAGCCGATTCGCCGACGACGCCGCGGAGTCGGCCCCGTGGCGCAGCGATCGTCACGAGGTGTAGCCCCGCGCCGCCGAACGGTGCACCGCTTCGAGGATCTTGCCGTAGCCGGTGCAGCGGCAGATGTTGCCCGACAGCGCCTCGCGGATCTCCGCGTCGGACGGCTCGGGGTTGTCTCGGAGCAGCGCGGCGGTCGCGACGATGAAGCCGGGCGTGCAGAAGCCGCATTGCACCGCTCCGGCTGCGACGAAGGCGCGCTGTATCGGGTGCATGTGCTCGCCCTCGGCGAGATCTTCGATGGTGCGAACGTCGCGGCCCTCGGCGGCTTCGGCCAGCACGAGGCACGCGCACACCAGCTGGCCGTCCATCAGCACCGAGCACGAGCCGCACTCGCCCTGCTCGCACGCGTTCTTGCTGCCCCAGAGACCTAGCCGTTCACGCAGCACCGTGAGCAGGCTTTCGTGCTCGCGCGGCTCTGCTTCGCGCTCGCCACCGTTGACCTGGAGCTTCAGCCTCACGCGATCGACCATACGCGCGCGAGTGCGCGCGCACCCATGACGGCGAGCACATGGCGCCGGTATGCGGCGGTGCCGCGCTGATCGTCGATCGGGCGCGCCGCGCTCGCGACGAGGCGG
>Ga0209117_1000851_pt1 | contig 11365 bp, 9 predicted proteins | sample BlaSpr_A8_OM2_M2_FD_187978 | JGI IMG/M metagenome (GOLD analysis project Ga0209117, IMG submission 187978) | Forest soil microbial communities from Thunder Bay, Ontario, Canada - Black Spruce, Ontario site 2_A8_OM2_M2 (SPAdes) (version 2) | ecosystem: Environmental > Terrestrial > Soil > Boreal...
TGAAGGCGGCGGCGTTCGAAGACGGCCATGCCGGATATTCGGACCCGCTCGACGAGCAGCATTTCCTGGTCCGGGTCATCAACGCCTTGCAGAAGAGCCCGGAATGGTCGGAAACAGCGATCATCATTGCCTACGACGACTCCGACGGCTGGTACGATCATCAAATGCCGCCGATCGTGAATCCTTCGTTCAACCCGGTGGTGGACACGCTCAACGGTCCCGGAGTCTGCAACACGAGCAACGGCTTCCAGCAGGGCGAGGATGTCTTCGACACCCCGCTCAAGGGCAACTCCGGCAAGCCGGCATGGGGGCGTTGCGGTTACGGAACGCGGATGCCGCTCTTGGTGGTGTCGCCCTTTGCGAAGCGGAATCACGTCGATCACACGCTGACCGACCAGGCCTCGGTGCTCCGGTTCATCGAGGACAACTGGCTTTCCGGGCAGCGCATTCAACGCGGCGGCTCGTTCGACACCATCGCCGGACCGCTCGACAACATGTTCGACTTCGACAACCGGGATGACAACGGCCCGCGCAAGGTGTTGCTCGACGAGAAGACCGGGGTCGTGGTCTCGGCCACCTCAAGAGGCGACGACGACGGTCACCTTCGACATTAGAGCATACGAGTAAGAGTATAAGAGCAATTGTGCTGTTGCCGGAGAGGCGGATTCCGCCTCGCCGGCAACGTGCTGCAACAGGTTCGTCTTTCGGCGCGGCGAGCACGATGAGGCGTTAGAGAAGCAGGTGCCGCGCTGTATCTGCGGAGCCGCGGCGATGCCCAGAATCACCCCTGCGCCGCCCGCCTTCGCTCACGCTTCGGCGCGACTGGCCTTCACCAGTGCGATCAGCTCTTCCCCATAATGCTCGAGCTTCTTGTCGCCGATGCCGGGGATGCCGCGGAGTTGGTCTGGTGTCGTCGGGCGCGACATCGCGATGCCGTCGATCGTCGTGTCGTGCAGCACGACATAGGCCGGCACGCCGCGCTTGCGCGCCACGTCCGAACGCCATGCCCTGAGAACGCCGACCAGAGCTGGGTTGCCGGTTTCACCCTGTCCGGCAGGTCGGGGGGCAATATCGCCGCGCCTTGATTTGATTCTGCTGGCGCGAAGGCGGGCGCCGGGGGTGTCTTCGCGCAGCATCACCTCGGTCTCGCCTTTCAACACGCCGCGCGCGGTCTCGGTCAGCTTCAACGCGCCGAAGGCCTCACTGTCGGGCCGCAGATGGCCCATCGCCACCAGCTGGCGCAGGGCGGCGCGCCACTGCTTTTCATTGAGCTCGGCTCCGATGCCAAATACGGAAAGCTTGTCATGCCCGAATTGCTTTACGCGGTCGGTCGCACGGCCGACTAAAACATCGATCAGGTGCATCGCCCCAAAACGCTGCCCGGTGCGATAGGCGCAGGACAGCAGTTTTTGCGCGATGACTTTGCCATCGCGAACGCTTGGGGGCGACAGGCAGTTGTCGCAATTGCCGCATTTGGCGGCGCTGAGGGTTTCGCCGAAATATCCGAGCAGCCGGGTGCGCCGGCAGTTCGCGGTTTCGGCCAGGCCGACAAGCGCGTCGAGCTTGCCGATCGATACCCGCTTGAACGCTTCCGCGCCGCTGGACTCATCGATCATGCGCCGCTGCTGCACGATGTCCGAAAGGCCATACGCCATCCAGGCGGTGGAGGGCTTGCCGTCGCGCCCGGCCCGCCCGGTCTCCTGATAATAGGCCTCGATGCTTTTCGGCAAATCGAGATGCGCCACGAAGCGCACGTCTGATTTGTCGATGCCCATGCCGAACGCGATCGTGGCGACGATCACGACACCGTCCTCATTGATGAAGCGGTCCTGATGGCGGGCGCGCACGCTGGCGTCGAGGCCCGCGTGATAGGGCAGCGCCTGCACGCCGGCGCTGGTCAGCGCGGCTGCGGTGTCTTCGACCTTGGCACGCGACAGGCAGTAGACGATGCCGGCGTCGCCGGCGTGGCGCTCGGTGATAAAGGCCTTGAGCTGCGCCGGCGCGTTTTGCTTGTCGACGATTTCATATTTGATATTGGGCCGATCGAAGCTCGCGACAAAGTGTGGTGCGCCGGCAAGCCCGAGCCGATCGACGATCTCTTTTCGCGTAAGCTCATCGGCCGTGGCGGTCAGCGCGATGCGCGGCACCTCGGGAAAACGCTCTGATATGACCGAGAGGCCGATATATTCCGGGCGAAAGTCATGCCCCCATTGCGACACGCAATGCGCCTCGTCGATCGCAAACAGGGCGATCTTCGCGCGGCCGAGCAAAGCGAGACAGCGCGGTGTCAACAGCCGCTCCGGCGCGATGTAGAGCAGATCGAGGTCGCCGGCGAGCAGCCGCGCCTCGACCGCGGAGGCTTCACTAAGGGATAGCGTGGAATTCAGCACCGCCGCCTTGACGCCGGCCTCGAGCAGGCCTGCGACCTGGTCGCGCATCAGCGCGATCAGCGGCGAGACGACGATGCCGCAGCCCTGGCGCAACAGCGACGGCAATTGATAGCACAGTGACTTGCCGCCGCCGGTCGGCATCAGCACCAGGCAATTGCCGCCGTCCACCACGTGCCTGACGATCTCTTCCTGCTCGCCCCGAAAGGCAGGCAGGCCGAACAGGGAATTCAGGACAGAAAGAGCTCGTGCGGCGATGTCGGACCCACCTTTGAGGGCTGAGGCGATGGCGGGAACAGGCATGTGGTTTAGGTTGTCCGAATAAAGGCTTGCGCCAGCCTTCGAGAACGGCGCCATGGGATCGAGGATATCAATGGCCGGCCAACGATCAAGACAGGTCTATTCCTGATTCGGAACCGTCCCCCATATTCACTTCAAAACCGGTTTCGAGCAAATATTCAAGACGCTGCCTAATAAAGGCCGCTTATGCCCCGGCCCGCCGCAAGGCGTCTGCAACGCTCAGGATCGGAATTTTCCGGCGCGATGCCGCCTCCAGGGCATGGCGCAGAAGCGACGGCGTACATCCGTAGGGGCTCGGCGCCGTCTTCACGTCATGGGTATAGAAAATCAGCCAGCCGTTTTTGAGAATGGCTTCGTCGAACGCACGATCGATTCCGTCACGGTCGATATGCAGCTCGATCAAGGGCGTGGCGCGCAGGTACTGCAGGTCGACGATACCGCTGTTGATGCCGGGAAGAATGCCGCGGGATGAACGGAATGCCTTTCCGAGCTGCCGCTTGCGCGACAGCGACCCCAAACCGTAGGGATACGCGAAATTCTCGATTTTGATCGACGAGTCGAGCGCCAAAAGGGAACGGCGATTCTGCTCCATCTCGGCTGTCATCGCGGCTGCATCGAGATCGATGGCCCTTGCATGCGAAAACGTATGGCAGGCGAGTTCATGGCCCCTGCGATGAAGCCCGGCAATGTCGTCGGCGCTGGCGCCGGTCCAATGGCCGGACCACTGATCCACCAGCCCGCCAGCGATGTAGAAGGTGCCCCGGGCATTGTACTCCTCAAGCATCGGAGCGCCGACGGTGGCCGCGCTCTTGGGGACATCATCGAATGTGAAACTGACCATCGGGCTTGTGCTGGGCAGTTGAAACGGCGCGCGGCACAGATGCCTGGCCAACCGGTTGCTGACGCGCGCTCTTAATGCAGACCAGCCCCGGTGCATGATGGTACTTTCGCCAAGTCAGATGCGTGTCGTCACACTGGAAATCCGTCTCCCCCGGAGCGGATCATTCGCCTGGCACTGAACCATTTGCCGGTCGCCTCAGGCAAGCGCCGTTCATCATTATCCATAACGCGTAACTTGATCCCGGTGGACACTGCCGGTATCTGGACGCGAGGTTGACGGGTCGCGAACGTTTATCGCCGTGTCCCACGCTCCGCATGCGGCAACGCCGCTCTCGCAGCATCGGAAAGATATCCAAGCCAGTTCGCAAAGATCGCCGTCGCCGCGGATCCGGCCGCGATATCCTGACGCAGCGTGAGGCCCGGAAGCGCGACGCTCAGGGGAAGCTTGCGTTCAACGCGCGCCCGCTTCTCAAAGCTTGCAAGCTTTTCCTCGGTCTCGGTATCGAAATAGCCCGCAGGGAAGGCCGGATAGGTGTCCCGCTCGCCCGCGAGATACCGGGTGATGTCGCGCAGGTACTCCCACTGCAGCGACAAGGCCTCGTATTCCGGATGACCCTGAAAGAAGATGAATTGGCTGCGCAACTGCTTGGCGAAAATATCGACGCCGCCTTCCGGTGAGGCGGTCAGCAGTTGATAACCCCGGGCGACGAGGTCGCTCTCGCGCAGCTCGTTGAGGCGGGAGTGCGAGATCTTGAGCGGCGACGGGACATTCTCCGTCAGCCAGTTGTCGGTTACTTTGGCGCAGTCGTAGACACCCGAGCATTTTGCAGTGAGCCGTTGCCGCTCGATGCCGTCGAGATGCAGCACCGCGGCATGGGCGGCAAGGCACGACCAGATCGTCGAACGCGTGTTGGCCTCCGCCCAGTCGATAAGGTCGGTGAGGTCCTGCCAGAACGGCTCTTCGGTCAGGGTTGCGGCGTTCGGCTCGGCACCTGTCACGATCAGCCCGTCGATTTGCAGGCGGCCGAGATCGGCGATGTCGGTGTACTGCCTGTCGACCCGCCACTGCGCGGTCTGCGATCGGTGGACGGACGGCAGCGAGAAGCAATGGAACTGGATGCGATTGTTACCCGCGGCGGCTTTCAGAAGGCGCATAAACTGGCGCTCTGTCGCCTGCATCGCCGAGTCCGGCATATTGTTGATGAGCCCGATCGTGAGTACCGCATCGGTATTTTGCGGCTGACCGAATTCTTCCGGTTCGCGCAGCTGCGTCGGCGCCAGGCCGGGACTGACGATGAGCCGATGTTTATCGAACAGGAGGGTCATGCCGGGCCTGGCCGATTTATTCCGCGGCCTCGAGCCGCTGATGCCGCGCGCAGGCTTCTGTGAGCGCCTGGTCGATATCCTCGATAATGTCGGAGGAGTGTTCGATACCGATCGAAAGCCGGATGGTTTCCGGCAGGACGCCGGCCATACGCTGCTGTTCGAGAGACATCTGGCGGTGCGTGGTCGATGCGGGATGGCAGGCGAGGGACTTCGCGTCGCCGATATTGACGAGCCGCGTGATCAGCTTCAGCGAGTCATAGAAGGCCTTGCCGGCCTCGAGGCCGCCCTTGATGCCGAAGGTGAACAGCGATGACGCGTGGCCATTCAGGTATTTCTGCACAAGCCCATGATAGGGACTGTCGGGAAAGCCGGCATAGTTGACCCAGGCGACGCGCGGATCGTCACGCAGGAAGTCCGCGACCTTGCGCGCGTTCTCGACATGCCTTTCGATCCGCAACGCGACGGTTTCGATGCCCTGCAGCAGAAGGAATGCATTGAACGGCGAAAGCACGGATCCCATGGTACGCTGATAAACGCTGCGCGCGCGCTGGATATAGGCGCTGGTTCCGAACTGCTTGACGTAGACGAGACCGTGATAGGACGCATCGGGCTCGTTGAAGGCCGGAAAGCGGCTGATGTGCTCCGCCCACGGGAAGCGCCCGCTGTCCACGATCGCGCCGCCGAGCGTTGTGCCGTGGCCGCCGAGAAATTTCGTCAGCGAATGAACGGCGATATCGGCGCCGTAGTCAAAAGGTTTCAGCAGGATCGGTGTGGCGACCGTATTGTCGACGATCAGCGGTACGCCGTGGCGATGGGCGACCTTTGCCAGTGCTTCGATGTCGCAAACATTTCCGGCAGGATTCCCGATCGTCTCGGAAAAAATGGCTTTGGTGTTTTCGTCGATCAGCTTTTCGATGGCATCTGCCTTATCGCTTTCGGCAAAGCGGGTCGTGATGCCCTGGCGCGGCAAAACGTGTGCGAGCAGGGTATGCGTGGTTCCGTACAATTGGGGAACGGAGACGATATTTCCGCCGGTGTCGGCAACGTTGACGAGCGCGAAATGCAGCGCCGCCTGTCCGGTGGCGACCGCGAGCGCTCCGACGCCGCCTTCGAGTTCGGTGATGCGCTTTTCAAGAACTGCCGTGGTCGGATTGGCGATCCGGCTGTAGCGATAGCCTTCCGCTTCGAGGTTGAACAAGGCTGCGCCGTGATCGGCGCTGTCGAACGCGTAGGCCACCGTCTGGTAGATCGGAACGGCGACGGACTTGGTTGTCGGATCGGGATCGTAGCCGGCGTGGATTGCGATCGTTTCGTTGCGCATTGTTCACCTCTACGTTCGCGTATCGCATTTCACTATGCGTTTTTTTTCGCTAGCGTCTTTGTTAGAGGCGGACCGTCAAGCGGGCAATAATTCGCGCCAGGATTGATGAAATAACCCTAATGGACCTTCTCGATTTGATTAAAATTGAATCAATTGCCGAGCGCGCGCCTGACCTGTTCACCAATCTGGTGGAGGACCGACCGTGCTTGCGGAAGCACGGCGCCCATGGCGTGGAAGTTATGGATCATGCCGTCGTGACAGAAATGTTCGACCGCAACGCCCGCCGCCACGAGTTTTCCGGCGTAGGCATTGCCTTCGTCCCGCATCGGGTCAAATTCGGCGGTATGGATAATGGCCGTGGGAAGCCCGGCAAATTTCGTTGCCCGAAGCGGCGAAATTCTGGGATCGGCAAGGTCTGCATCCTCATGCAGATAGTCGGCGAGGTCGGCTTCGAGCGTGGCTTTGTCGAGCAGATGATTCTCGGCGAACGCCTGACGCGACGGCGATGTATCCTCGAAATCAAGAACCGGACATATCAGGCATTGCACTGATATCGCAGGTCCGGCGTTTCTTAACGCGTCCTGGCAAACCACGGCAGCGAGTGTTGCGCCGGCGGAATCGCCACCAACCACGAGCTTTGTCGCGTCAATGCCAAGCGAGGAAGCATGCCCGGACACCCATCGGGTTGCCGCGATCGCATCCTCGATGGCGGCGGGAAATTTGTGTTCGGGAGCGAGGCGGTAGCCGATGGAAACAAGGCGGCAGCCCGTCACGTGGGCGAGCGCCGCGCAGATGCGGTCATGGCTGTCGATACTGCCGGCGACCATGCCGCCGCCATGGAAGAACACAAAACCAGGCAAATATTCGCTGCGGTCATTCGCCGGGTCGTAAAGACGATAAGGAATGTCACCGCCGGGGCCCGGCAATGCGCCGTCCGTCCCGGTTGCCGGCGTTACGTCGGCGCGCGCGAACTGCATGAGCTTAGTGAGCGCGTGGCGACGGTCATTGGGAGTTGGCCGCAATCGATCGCCCGGCGTGGCCGCCGCCATCATGACGAGAAAGCGTTTTGCCAGGGGATCGAGGGGCATATCGGCTCCGCTACGGAATGCACCGCGCCAGTGTGGTCTATCAATCGTAAATCCATCGCTATCTCAGGCGCAAGCCGCAAGGAAATCCTTAGGGAATTCCGACAATAGTAGCGGCATTGTGCGCGGTACCGCCGGGCCGCAGCGTGGATGGCAATCATGGCCCAGACGATAAAACCAGTCAGCTTCTCGCAGACATGGACCTTTTTTGAAGGGGCGTGGCATGAAGGCAATCTGCCGATCATGGGTCCCCGCACGCATGCGGCCTGGCTGGGGTCGACCGTTTTCGACGGCGCCCGCGCATTCGAGGGCGTGGCGCCCGATCTCGACCGGCACTGCGCCCGCGTCAACCAGTCCGCGATCAATTTCAAGCTGAAACCGGTCGTCGATGCCGAAACCTGGCTGGGGCTGGCGCGAGAGGGAATCGCCCGCTTCGACGCCAAAGCCGAGCTTTACGTCAGGCCCATGTATTGGGCCCAAACCGGCAGCGGTGGCGGCGTGCTGTTCGATCCGGAAACGACGAACTGGTGTCTGTGCATCTATGTGGCGCCGATGCCGGCACCCACAGGCAGCGCCATCACGCTGTCGCCGTTCCGCCGGCCGACGATGGAAACTGCGCCGGTGGACTGCAAAGCGGCCTGTCTCTATCCAAACAATTCGCGCGCGCTGATCGAAGCGCAGGCGCGCGGCTTCAACAACTGCCTGATGCTCGACATGCTCGGTAATGTCGCGGAATTCGGCAACTCGAACGTGTTCATGGCAATGGATGGCGTCGTCTATACGCCGGCGCCGAACGGGACTTTTCTCAACGGCATCACGCGGCAGCGGGTGATCGATCTCTTGCGCGGCGATGGCGTCACCGTCGTCGAGGCGACCCTGAGCTACGCCGATTTTCAGGGCGCCGACGAAATTTTCTCAAGCGGCAACTTTGCAAAAGTCGCGCCGATCATCCGGATCGACGATCGCTCGCTGCAGCCGGGACCGTTCTACAGCCGGGCGCGGAAGCTGTATTGGGACTTTGCCCACGCCTGAACGGCAAATTTTCATGATGTATCAGTTTGAATTTTGGGGTGATCTAACGCCGACACTCATTCAGTCTTGGGGCTATGGACATGCCTGACAATGTTGACATCTCAAGAGAGTTACAGGAACAACGCAAGCAATACGAAAGGTTCCGCGAGCGCGCTGCGCTCCTTTCAAAGAGTACACGGAACAGCGATCTTAAATTCGCGATGGTAGAGTACTCTGAGAAATTAGAAGCGGCCATTGCTAGCATCGATGAGGCCCTAAGGATTGTTGGAGCATGCCATGACTGATGCGAGAACCAAGGAAGCAGACCTCGCCGCCATCGCGGCTGCCTGCGAACTAAACTACGTGATCGCTAGCCACTTCCCCAACGATCCCATCGTAGTCGCGGCGGTCACTCACTGCAAAGCCACCTACGCAGCGTTTGTCGCCGCTATGGCAGAAGCCGACGCCGCTCGTGGTTTCCGCCGCATCAGCACTGCTGGCCACGTTCGTCGCGCATGCCGTGCGGCCGACGCGGCCCAAGCTGCGCTTCGCGTCGCTGTCGAACAGGTCGAATGCAGACAGCCAGAATAATCTTAGGTGAGCTGATGACTGCATTTGGGGGCGCGTTCGCATTGTCTGCGCGACCGTGATGTGGGACGCTGAGCGCCCTTGGGCCGCGCGGGATTTTCATGACAGACATTTTCGAATTTTGGTCGCGCATCAAGCGCGGGGAGCGAATTCATCCGGACGACAAAGAAGTTTTCGACAGGATTAACCCGGAGAAACATGGCTTCAAATTGGATTGTCTGCCCGGCTGCTTTGCGGGGCGGCTCAAGACCGCTTCCGTCGTTTTGCTCTACCTCTCGCCCGGTCATGATCAAGCGACCACGGACGATGCAAAGACCGAAGAGAGCAAGGACTATCACTTTCGACGCTACCAAGGCGAAGAACCATTTCGCGACACGGGGCCGGGCCGATCATGGGTTGAGAGCAAGACAAAGGTTTTCGGCGACTATGATACGGTCAAAAAGCATTTCGCGGTGCTCAACATCGGCGCGTACCATTCGAAGACACTAAAGGACTACGGGTCATTGCTCGCTTTGCCATCGAGCCGCGTTTCGCTGTCATGGGCGCAACAGACACTTTTCCCGGAAGCTGAAGCCGGGAAACGCATCGTAATTTGCTTAAGGGCCGCCGCGTATTGGGGCCTCGACGTTGGACGCGAATATAAGGGGACTTTGTTCGCCCCGGCGTTCAATCGCCGTGGTCACTTGCTTAAGAGTGCCCAGCGCGAAAAGCTCATTGAGCTTGTCAAGAAACGGATCGAAAGTTAGCTAGGCTCCGCCTTGATGATGCTCTGGAGAAGCAGCGTGACCGCATGAAAGTCGAGGACTTCGAATTTGAGTACGCTGGGGACATTGAACCCGCCCGGGATGCAGACGGCGCTATCCTGCAGTTTCACCCTCAGATTCGTTACCAAAACGTTCGGCAGGTACCCCTCAACCGCTATGGCGCAGGGCCGTTTTGCAAATTTAAAGTCTCAACGAAAATTCGAGTCAGCGGCGTCTACATCCTCGCGATAAACGGCGAGATTCGGTATGTCGGGGAGTGCTCTAATCTCTCTGCGCGCTTTAATAATGGCTATGGGAACATCTCGCCAAAAAACTGCTTTAAGGGCGGTCAAGAGACGAATTGCCGTCTCAACAACCTCGTTTATTTGGCCGCCCGCGATGGGAAGCGAATATCTCTCTGGTTTTTTCAGACCGCCGATTACAAGATGACGGAGGCGGCATTAAGAGCATCTCTGAAGCTGGCGTGGAATCGAATCTAAGCCAATCCATCAGTCGCTAGGCGCATCCGAAACTGTGCACATTCGAGCACGCTTTTCGAAAAGCGGCCAGGAAACTTTATAACGGCTGCTTCGATCGACCAAGCGAGCGGGTCAAGCTCGCGAAGTCTTTTAAATCCGCTTTGGATTTCTCCGCCTTGTGCAAGCCGTTCGATGGTAGTGACAGTCCCGTGTTGCTGCCTCATCCTTTTGGAAAATGTGCGGGGAATAATGCTTCGCTATGGCTCACGGGATAGTGTCATCGATGAATGATTCTAGCGGGTCCATGATGTTGCTTCCTCCTGCGCTCCGCCACGCATGCCACAGCTTAGGGTAAAAAGTGCGACTGGCCGTCAAGGGGCGTCGAATTTCAACTGAGACACTACCTAAATTTTGACAGGTCACGCGTCCTGCAGCGCGCGCTGGCGGATACCCGACAGGGTGGCCGCCGGCAGGATCGCATCCGGATCGATCTTGAGATGAATGATGGAGGGCAGGCCCGATTCCCTCGCCGCCTGGAAGGCCGCCGGAAAATCCGCCGTCTTGTTCACCACCGCGCCGAAGCCGCCGAAGGCGCGCGCATAGGCGTCGAAATCCGGATTGTGCAGTTCGGTGGCGCTGACACGGCCGGGAAATTCGCGCTCCTGATGCATGCGGATGGTGCCGTACATGCCGTTGTCGCAGACCACGACGATGATCGGCAGGCGATACTGGACCGCGATTGCGAATTCCTGGCCGCTCATCAGGAAATCGCCGTCGCCATTGACCGACAGCACCAGCCGTTCGGGATGAAGGCGCTGCATCGCGATGGCCGCGGGCATGCCGTAGCCCATCGAAGCCGAAGTCGGCGCCACGTGGGTCATGAATTCACGGAACCGGTAGAAGCGATGGATCCACGACGCGTAGTTGCCCGCGCCGTTACACAGGATGGTATCGGTCGGGACGTTGTCGCGAAGCCAGATCATGATTTCGCCGAGGTTGACATCGCCGGGCTGTGGCGTGGCCGTCCCGGTCCAGGCGAGATAATCGGCATGGGCTGCGTCAGCACTCTCCCGCCACGCCGGTTTCGCTGTGATCGCCAATCGCCTGAGGACGGCGACAAAGCGGGTCGGCGAGGCATGGATCGCGAGATGCGGCCGGTACACCCGGCCGATTTCTTCGGCGCCGGGATGGATGTGGACGAGTTTGGTCTGGGGTGACGGGCTGGAAAGCAGCGAATAGCCCTGCGACGGGATCTCGCCGAGACGGCCGCCGACCAGCACCAGCA
>Ga0209117_1000852_pt1 | contig 11363 bp, 9 predicted proteins | sample BlaSpr_A8_OM2_M2_FD_187978 | JGI IMG/M metagenome (GOLD analysis project Ga0209117, IMG submission 187978) | Forest soil microbial communities from Thunder Bay, Ontario, Canada - Black Spruce, Ontario site 2_A8_OM2_M2 (SPAdes) (version 2) | ecosystem: Environmental > Terrestrial > Soil > Boreal...
CGGCTGCAAGACCTCGGCACCGAGATAGCTTTCGCAGCTGCCCCGCATCACCGTGAGGACACCACCGTCGTGCTGGTGGAGCACTTCCTCCAGCAGCCGCGTCTTGCCGAGCCCGGGGCCACCCACGATGAGCACGCAGTTTGGCGCAATTGAGGATGCCGCGCCCAGGAAATCCGTTAGAAAAGCCGCGGCTGCGCTGCGGCCGATGAAGGGCGTCAAACCGCGGCGGGCGGTGGCTTCGAAGCGCCGGGTGGCCGAGCCGCGTCCGAGCACGGCACACACCTGGCGAAGCCCGAATTCCGGACCGGCATCGCGGGGCCCTTCGCCAAGTTCAAAGAAGTTTGCGTTTGGTCCGAGGGCGTCCAGGGTGACCAGGATCTGGCCGGGAGCGGCATGCCGGGACAGATGGGCCGCTGTGTTGACCACGTCGCCGATGAGATCAAACCGGCCCCATTCGATATCGCCTTCAGACAGGAGCAAAGTACCGGCATGGATGCCCGAATGCATTCGCAACGGCAGACGAGCCGGCAACAAGCCGTCGTGGTGCACCTGCCCAACCCATTCGTGGATGTCGAGGGCGGCCTCTGCGGCACGCCGACCGTCGTCCTCGCCGGAACTTGGGTAGCCGAAGACCGCGAGGGCGCCGTCACCCTGCGTTCTAATCACGCGGCCGCCGTGCTTGACCGCGGCTTGATGCCAGATCTCGCGCAGTTTGCCCAAAAGCTCGGAGAAGTCCTCTGACTCCATTTCCCTGCCCAACAGGGTGGACCCCACCAAGTCGGAGAAAAGGACCGTCAAGCGATGACGCTCGCCCTTGGGAGGAACAGCAGTTTCGCGGGACTGTGCGTTCATCGTCGCTGCGGAGGCGGGCGTTCTTGCACGGTAAGGCGGCCTTGGCTTGCTACTACACCGGTTGCCACAGCAATCATACACACCGGCAATGCCCAAGCATATCCCCAGGCGACGCCTGCTTTATCCAAATCCCATTCAACCTAACCTGCTCAAATACGGCCCGAACTGTGAACCGCTTCCTGGAGCCGGCTTTCTTTGCCGGGAACGAAGCCAACGACGACCTCAACCGCCACTCCATCAAGTTCGGCCCCCCGCGCACCCTTCCGATGCCGGACCGGCCGGGACGCGCCGAACGGCCTGATCGCCTACTGGCAGCGTCGTCCTCGAACCCCTCCAGCCTCAACTCGTCCGCGAGCTGGCCGCACGGTACGACCTCCAGAGAACATGTTTTCGGCTCCGTTGTTCTACACGTTTTCTCAGCGATGTTGCCGAAACGTGACAGTTGCGAATAGGCGGTGTGATACCGTCCGTCCAGTTCTAACCGCACGGATCGTGCGATCTCATGGTTTGTACCACTGGGCTCGCGGAGGATCACGGAATGAACCGACGCTTCGGGCCGCTCTTGACCTTGGCCATGCTTGCCGCGTTTTCTGGTGATGCGATCGCGCTCGCCCGCCACAAGCAAACCCAGCATGCCAGGAAGGCGGATGCGGCGACCAGCGCGGGCCATCAGCGCAACTCCGCGCTCAAGAAGCGCAGGCATGCCGTGCACGTTGCGGCGCGGCGCAAGCCGGCAGCGTCTATCGATGGAGCTCCTCAGACCGCGGCGGCCTCTCCACTATCCGGCGACCTTGCGGCGGTAAAGCAGGCGATCGATCTGGTGCGCAAGGCTAAAACTGGCGAAGCGACCGTCATCGAAAAAGCCATCGGCGATCCGGCGGCTCAGAAGCTCGTCGAGTGGTTCATCCTGCGCCACCCGGACGCTGAAGCGACCTTCGGCCGGTACGCGGCCTTCATTGCCGACAATCCAAGCTGGCCGAGCATGCGCCCGCTGCGCCGGCGGGCGGAGGCGCGACTGTGGCAGGAGCGGGTCGACGCCGCGACCGTGCGCCGCTTCACGGGTGGTCAGCCGGCGAGCGCCAGGGGCCGGTTTGCGCTGGCGCGGGCCTTACTTGCGGAGGGCGACCGCACGGGCGCTCAAAGCCAGGTTCGCGAGGCTTGGTGGTCGGAGGAGTTGTCGGAACGCGTTGAAGCCGACGCGCTCGACGCGTTCCGCGATATCCTCACGCGCGAGGACCATCGGGCACGCATGGACAAGCGCATCGGCGCCAAGGATTTCTCGGGAGCTATGCGAGCCGCCCGTCGCCTCGGAGACGACGACGTCTCGATCGTGAAGGCTTGTGCCGCTGTCACGGCGAACGCGAGCAAGGCGCTCGAATTGCTCGATGCAGTTCCAACCGAGGCCCGCCAGGATTTGGGCTACGCGCTGTGCCGCATTCATTGGATGATGCGTCACGATCGGTTTGCCGACGCAACCCGTCTGACGCTGGCAGCCCGATCCGAAACCATGCCGCTCCAGGACGCGGATGAATGGTGGCGCGAGCGGCGGGTTCTCGCCCGCAAGCTACTCGATTTGGGTGAGTTCCAGAACGCTTATCAGGTGGTGCGCAACGCCGCGCTGCCGGCCAATGAAAATTACCGGGCGGAATTCCATTTCGTGCCCGGCTGGATCGCGTTGCGCTATCGCAACGATCCAGCGACGGCGCGTGCACATTTCGCCCATATCGACGATGGATCAGCCAATCCGATTGTGCTTGCAAGGGCGAATTACTGGCGAGGTCGCGCCGCCGAGGCAGTCGGCGAGAACGAGAAGATGCGCGCTGACTATGAAGCTGCCGCCCGCTATGGCACCGCCTATTACGGACAGCTTGCGCGCGCCAGGCTCGGCCTTGACAGAATTGAGCTGCGGCCCCCCCTGCAGCCCGATCCGAGTTACGATCCTGCGCTTTCGGACGAACTCGTGCACGCTGCCGATATGCTCTATGCGCTTGGCGAGCGCGACGTCGTTCTGAATTTCGTGACGGATCTGGCGGAGCAGAGTGTCGACGTCGCAGCGCTGGCGGCGCTTGGCGAGCTTACCGCGCGACGGGACGATGCGCGCGCCATGCTGCAGATCGGGAAGACGGCGCTCGCCCGCGGCCTGGCGCTGGACCTCTACGCCTTCCCGACGATCGGAGTCCCGCAGCACAGCCCGATTGGACCCGAAATCGACCGCAGCGTCATCTATTCGGTAGCCCGCACCGAAAGTGCGTTCGACCAGCGCGACAAGTCGCCGGCAAACGCAGTCGGCCTGATGCAGGTCACGCCGGAAGCCGCGCGCGACACCGCCAAAAGGTTCGGCGTCACCTACGACTGGGATCGGATGGTCTCTGATCCCGTCTACAACACGCAGATGGGCGCGGGCGAACTCAGCGCGCTGTTAAAGGAATATAGCGGCTCCCACATCATGACCTTCGCCGGCTATAATGCCGGCCGAGGCCGTGTCCGCGAATGGGTTAAACAGTACGGCGATCCGCGCGATCCCAAAGTCGATGCGGTAGATTGGGTGGAGCGCATTCCGTTTGCCGAAACGCGAAACTACGTCCAGCGCGTCATGGAAAATTTGCAGGTTTATCGTGTTCGTTTTGACACCGGCGCCCCGGTGATGTCGAAGCTCGACCAGCCTCGCGGGACTTCACGGGAAGCCAGTTCCGCGTCGCTTTTGCCGATCCAACCATCGTCTTCCGAGTGATGTATCTGATCACACCCCCCGACCACGGGCACACCTACCTCTTATTGAGGTCAAGATAAGCGGTCCACACTGCGATGGCCAATACCTGCGACGGGTGCTGAGCACATGTTTTCTTGACTTCGGCCATTATCGCTGTGGTGTCGACCTTCGTCTCTGCTTGTTCGCTTGCCGCGGCAACGTAATTGAGTCCCGTCCAGAAACCATAAATCCAGATTGTTCCCTCCAATCGATGTGCTTGAGTGGACTGCCAGTGAGCGCAGCTCATGCTTCCTATTCCCACCATGTTGACGGAAACCTTGGCCTCCTCCTCCGCTGAGGACACGCAGACCGGAGCGGCGCAGATTAGCGCCGCCAATAAAACTGGTTTGACCATTGGCCATGATCGATGCTTAGCGAATGCAGTTTGCTGGCTCAACTGGGATACCTGCGCAGTTGGACGTGAACACCATCTTTGTTTTTTTGATGCTCGTGCACACTGGTGCGGCATCGAGCGACAAGGCTGCTTGCTACCGGTTAAGGTCGTCTATTTGCGACGGACTAGCGCCGCTCGGAGTGTCATCGCGCCTCGACGGCGTAGCCTAGTTGTTTTAGGTTGTGGAACGCCTGAATTTCCATCGGCTTGGCTGTTTTTGGAATTGTCACCACAAAGATTTTTCCCTTGTTTCTCTTCATTGTCGCGTGCACGTCCGCGAAATTGTTGAATTTGTTTTCCGAGATGATCGAACGGTTGCCCCGATCGTTGTGGTGAATGGTGAGAGACCACTTGGTGCGCATCATAATTTCCCCTGGTCGCTTATGAAGCTTCGCCATTCTTTGTCAGGAATTGAGGCTTTTCGTTGCCGGACATTTGTCTTTCGACTGATGTGGATCGTCCTAGGCTCAGCAGTTGGCAAACGGAGAGCAGCCGCCTCTGATGCTCTATTTGGTATGGTCCGAGTACACGCGGCTCGCAAAACAGATTGCGGCCGCTGCCATTTTTGGGTCGTCGATCAGCCGTTCGACGAAATTGGTCGCGCTGCCTGTTGATCTCGTCTCTCGCTTTGACGCGGCTCAAGACCCGGACGACTTATTGGTACTTGAACGGAGCGACCGCGGTAGCATTTTGGCGGATATGCTACAAATATTGGGAGGCGACCTTGGCCGATCCACACCAGGTAAACTCGATGATGGCGCCGCCAAGAGTCTCGTTCAAATCCTTCAGCAGTTGACGCTTGTCCTCGCTTCGGTGCGCGTGTCGCGCTCGCCTACACCACCGACAGTCGGTGGCGCAACCGCTCCGAATTCCTGCAGGGGCGCGAGGCGATCGAAGCCTTTCTGACGAGAAAGTGGAACCGCGAGCTCGACTACCGGCTGATCAAGGAACTCTGGGCCTTCAATGGGAATCGCATTGCCGTCCGCTTTGCCTATGAATGGCACGATGACGGCGGAAACTGGTTTCGCAGCTATGGCAACGAGAACTGGGAATTCGACGAGCATGGCCTGATGCGCCTTCGCATCGCGAGCATCAATGATATTCCGATCAAGGAGAGCGAACGAAAATATCCCTGGTCGCTCGGCCGGCGACCCGATGACCATCCCTCATTGAGCGACCTTGGGCTGTGAGAGGTAATCGTGAGTGCGAACTGCACCCATTCCAGCGATGTTCAAAGGTGCCGCCAAATTTCCTCAAAAGCTTGAAGTGAATCGTTCACGCATAGCCCCGGACCGGTTCAACGTTTCGCCAGCAGCATCATCAATTTGATGCAGCGACCAATATAAGTTCCTTAATGGAATTGGTATGCTGCGTGACTGGAGAGGGAACGGCCCGTCCTTTTCGTGGCAGCGGCGCATGAGCGCGCGAACGCGGGAGCTGCAGCCGTCCAGCCGTGCGATTTGCGAAAAATGTCAATATAAACGGCTATTTTACAGGGACGGTCCTCTTGAAAGCGCCGCCGCAAAAGTTCGCTTTCCGAACTTGGCGTCGGGTCTGAATCCGGCGGCACATCCGACGATTTTTTGGGAAACGCTTGACTAGTTCAAAAAAAGAACTGTAGTTTGCACGGGAAGACGGCCGGTCGCAACGGCCGCGACGTGCCGGAATAGCAGGCTTGTTGGCACTCCAGCGGGCAGAGCCGCGTTTCACGAGGGAGGAAAGTCATGTTCGGAAAGTTCAGACTTGTATCTGCGCTAGTGCTCGCACTGTCCGCGCCGGCGCTCGCGGCAGATGCGCCGGGCGTTACGGCGACCGAAATCAAGATCGGAGGCGTCTTTCCGTTCAGTGGCCCGGCGTCGTCGATCGGCCTCGTCGGCAAAGCAGTTCTCGCCTACGTTCAATCCGTTAACGACCTCGGCGGCATCAACGGCCGCAAGATCAACTACATTGCCATGGACGACGCCTACAGCCCGCCGAAAGCGGTGGAGCAAGTCCGCAAGCTTGTCGAAAGCGACGAGGTCGCGTTCATTTTCAGCCAGCTTGGCACGCCGGGAAATACTGCATCGGCAAAATACCTGGCGCTGAAGGGCGTTCCAACCATCGCCCTTGTCAGCGGATCGAACAAGTTCACCAGCGTCGCTGATTTCCCGCTGACGACAACGGGGCTGGTCAGCTTCGATACCGAAGGTAAGATTTATGCCAAGTTTCTGAGCAAGGCACTGCCGAACGCGAAATACGCGATCCTCTATCAGAACGATGATCTCGGCAAAGATTACGTCAACGCTTTCAAGGCATTCCTCAAGAGCGATTTCGACAAAAAGGTAGTAGCGGCGGCCTACGAAATAACCGACCCGACCGTGGACTCGCAGGTTGTAAATCTAAAAAGCTCTGGCGCGGAAGCGCTTTTGGTCGCGGGCACGCCAAAATTCTCGGCTCAGGCCATTCGCAAGGCAGCCGAGATCGGATGGAAGCCGACGCTGATTGTCAATTTTCCATCGAGTTCGGTGTCGTCAACGCTCAAGCCAGCTGGATTTGATAACGCCGTTGGTGTGATCGTGGGAACGTTCATCAAGGATCCGACCGATTCGAAATGGAATGACGACCCGGGTATGAAGGCCTATCGCGCTTTCTTCGCGAAGTATCTGCCGGGGTCGGATATCGGGGATACGAATTATCTGACCGGCTATCAGCAGGGTATGATCCTCGAGCAAATTTTGAAGCAGTGCGGCAGCGACCTGTCCCGTGAGAATATCGTCAGGCAGGCCAAAAGCCTGAAGGATCTCGCGCTTCCGACGGCCATGCCGGGCATCTCGATCAACACCAGCGCGACCAGCAACATGATCTGGACTCAACTGCAACTGCAACGCTGGAGCGGCACAAACTGGGAGCAGTTCGGTGAAGTGCTCGACGTCAAGTCCGAATGACGTAAGGCCTCGGCGAGAAACATAACCGACGCTCGACAAGGATCTTGCGCGTTCATCGGATGGCATTTCCGAGCAAAGCCATAACTCTCAAGGAGAGATATTGTGAGAGGCTTGATGCAAAACCAGCCACTGTTGCTGTCCTCCCTTTTGCAACATGCTGATCGGTTTCACGGTAGCACCGAGATTGTATCTCGTACCACCGAAGGACTGATTCATCGATATAGCTATAGTGATGCGGCGCGGCGTGCGCGCAAGCTGGCCGATGCCCTGCGGCGCTGGGGCGTCGGACAAAGCGACCGGGTTGCGACGCTTGCATGGAATAACTATCGGCATTTCGAGATCGAACATTGCGTCACGGGTCTTGGAGCGGTGTGGCATGCGATCAATCCGCGGTTGATTCCGGGACAAGTCTCCTACATTGCAAATCATGCCGAAGACAAAGTGCTGTTCTTTGAGAGTTCTTTTCTGCCCATGGTGGAAAAGCTCGCGCCGGAACTCGCCACCGTCTCGCTCTTTGTGCTGATGGTGGACAGGACGGCGATGCCGGCGACGAGCATCCCCAATATTCGGTGCTACGAGGACTTCCTGGATAGCGGCGACGAGAATTTCGAGTGGCCGTTATTTGATGAGCTATCGGCCTCGTCGCTGTTCTATACCTCGGGTACGACCGGCAATCCGAAAGGGGTGCTTTATTCGCACCGCTCCGACATGCTGCATTGCCTATCCATCAGCGGTGCTTATTCCCTGGGCTTTACCGCGCTGGACACGATTTTGCCGATGACGCCAATGTTCCACGCCAACGGCGCATGGGGGTTTACGCATGCAGCTCCGATGGTTGGCGCGAAACTCGTGCTGCCGGGGCCGAAGATGGACGCCGCAAGCATTGCCGAGCTTGTCGAGTCGGAAGGCGTCACTGTCGCGGCCGGCGTCCCGACACTGTACTCAAAGTTGTTGCAGCATTTCGAAACGCAGGGGCGGGGCGCCGGGACGCTGAAGCGGATCGTCATCGCTGGGTCGGCGCCGGCATCAAGCATGATTGAGGGTTTTGAACGGCTCGGCGTCGCGGTGAAGCACGTCTGGGGCATGACCGAAACCAGCCCTTGCGGAACGTCTCCGCAGCCGTCGCGAAACACGGCGAAGCTCTCGCCTCAGCACCAGCTTCGCCGTAAGTCCTCCCAGGGGCAGCCGATCTATGGCGTCGATGTGAAAATCGCCGACGAGGAGGGCAACGAAATCCCGCGTGACGGCAAGTCCAGCGGCAGACTTATGGTCCGCGGCCCCTGGGTCATCAGCGGCTACTATCGCGATGAGAAGCCGCTGCTGAAGGCCGGATGGTTCGATACCGGTGATCTCGCCGTAATTGACGGCGACAATTATATCCAGCTTACGGATCGTGCGAAGGATGTCATCAAGTCCGGCGGCGAGTGGATCAGCTCGATCGATGTAGAGAATCTGGCGATGGGTTGCCCGGGCGTTGCCGAGGCCGCGGTGATCGGCATTCCGCACCCGCAATGGGAAGAGCGGCCCTTGCTTGTCGTCGTTCCCACCGCATCCAACGCGGCAACGGCGAAATCGATCGTCGCGTTTCTCGAAGGCAAGATCGCCAAATGGTGGATACCGGACGATATCATCTTCGTCGAGACGCTGACTTACGGCGCGACGGGCAAAGTACAGAAAATGGAATTACGCCGCCGTTTTGTTGGGCACTATTCGTCGCGGATGACTGCGTGACAAGAGCCAGTCTGATGGCGTTCGCGTTGCCGACGCCGCAATGATCCGTAAAAAGCTGGCTTGGCCGCGCGATCGGACGACTTAACTTTATCGGGCTTTTTCAGCCTTCAAGGAAGCAACAGGAGCCTGGCGCGCGCCCGGACCGGGATGCACATGGACTTGCTTGGCGGCAAGGGGCTCGCCGCACTCGGAGCAAACCATGATCGGGTCAAACAGTTTGCCGCAGTTCTGATGTTCATGAAGCATGGGCCGGCCGCGGGAATCGACCATGTGCGTGTCGCCCCAGTGGACGATGGACATGATCACCGGATAAAGGTCGAGGCCTTTGTGTGTCAGGATGTACTCGTATCGCTTGGGCGATTCCTGATACGGGATCCGGCGCAGGATGCCGAGTCGCACGAGCTTTTTAAGCCGCTCGGCAAGCAAATGCCGGGTGATTCCGAGCGCCGATTGGAACGCTTCAAACCGCCGCTTCCGCAGGAAGCACTCGCGCAGAATTAACAAGCTCCAGCGGTCGCCGATGACGGCGACTGTGCGGGCCAATGAACATGGCTCTTCTTCAAGCTCATCCCATTTCATAGTTTGGTTCCCTGTCCGCCCTGCAGGCTGGGCTCGATTCGAAATCATCTCTCGATACTACATTCTAAATAGGCACTGACAGGGAAACAACCACCCATTTTGTCCTGCAAGCCCTAAAAAGAGCAAAAAAGCCATTTGGAATTGACAGTTCAATTTTAGAACCTTAGTATTTTGCGGGTCACTTGTGCGTAGGGGCGGTAGCCCCGGCGATTTGGCATCGTCGATCGAGAATAACATCTGCCTCAGAGGAGAAGTCCGGTGGTAAGTCCCCTGAAAGTCGAGTTCCAGTTCGATTTCGGCAGCCCGAATGCTTTTCTGGCGGAAATCGCTATTCCGGGCATTGAAAAGCGTACCGGCGTGAAGTTCGAATACGTCCCAGTGCTGCTCGGGGGAATCTACAAGGCGACCAACAACATATCGCCGTTCGAGTCGCTCCGCGGGATCAAGAATAAGCCCGAATATCAGGCGCTGGAAACGCAGCGCTTTATTCGCCGCCATAACATTACGAAATTCAAGCCAAATCCGTTTTTTCCGGTCAACACGCTGATGTTGATGCGTGGCGCGGTCGCGGCGCGCTTCGAGAATATGTTCGATCCATATTTCCGCGCTGCCTATCACCACATGTGGGTTGAGCCGAAGAAGATGGATGATCCCGAAATCTTCCGAAACGCCTTCATTTCGTCCGGCATCGACATCGACAAGCTCATTGCTCGCGCGCAGCAGGACGACGTCAAGAAAAAACTGATCGAAGACACGACCGATGCGGTCAATCGGGGGGCCTTTGGCTCGCCAACATTCTTCGTCGGTCAGGAAATGTTCTTCGGCAAGGATCAACTGCGCGATGTCGAAGAATCAATCATCGAGCAGACCGCAGCCGTCCGGTCCAAGATCGCCTAAGGGGATCGACTAGCTCGGACCGAAAATCGCCGGAACGGCTGGAAGCAGCGGCCGAAGGTGGCGGCTTGGTCAAGCCGACCGACCGCAAGACAATAAAGGGGAAGCGTCATGCCAGGGCCGCTCAAGGGTGTCCGCGTGCTGGATTTGACCGGCGTGGTGTCAGGACCGTTCGCGACGATGTTCCTCGCCGACCAGGGCGCCGACGTGCTCAAGATCGAGCCGATCGGCGGTGATATCACCCGCCGCAGCCGCGCCACCATCGACAAGGCCGGCGAGTTCTCAGCGCTGTTCATCTCTTCGAATCGTGGCAAGCGCTCGCTGTCCATCGACATCAAAAGCGACGTTGGCCGTGAAGTGCTTTCCAAGCTCGTGGCGCAAGCCGACGTGCTGGTGCAGAACTTCCGTCCGGGCACCATGGAGCGGCTCGGCCTTGGGGCCGACGAACTGCGCAAGCGCCATCCGCGCCTGATCTATGTGTCGATCAGCGGCGTCGGTGACACCGGACCCTACGTGAAGAAGCGCGTCTACGATCCGATCATTCAGGGGTTGTCCGGCTTCGCCGATATCCAGTCGCAGCCGGTGACCAACCGCCCGCAGATGATCCGCACCATCGTCTGCGACAAGACGACCGCGATCTTTACCGCGCAGGCGGTATCGTCGGCGCTCTACGCCCGTGAGAAGACCGGGCAGGGCGATTACATTCAAGTGGCGATGCTCGATGCCATGATCTCGTATCTCTGGCCAGAGGGCATGATGCAATACACAGTGGTCGGAGCCGAGGCGACAAGCGCCGATCCGAACGACCGGCCTGATCTCGTGTTCAAGACCAGCGACGGCTACATCACTGCGGGCACCATTTCGGATTCCGAATGGCAGGGCTTCTGCAGGGCGTCCGGCGATCCCGAACTCGCCAAGGATCCGCGGTTCGCGACGCCGTCGGCGCGCTCGGTCAATGCCACCGCGCGTATCAACAAGATGGCGGAGTATATCGGTCAGCATACCACCGCCGAGTGGTTGGAACGGCTCGACGCAGCCGACGTTCCGTGCGCGCCAATCCTGCGCCGCGGCGAGATCATCCACAATGAGCAGGTGGTGGCGCGCGACATCATCGCGGAGTTCGATCAGCCGATGGTCGGACGGGTGCGGCAGCCGAAGCCGGCGGCACGATTTGAGGTCAATGAAGCGGTGATCGGCGGCCCCGCGCCCCGCGTCGGTGAGCACTCACGCGATGTACTAC
>Ga0209117_1000853_pt1 | contig 11358 bp, 15 predicted proteins | sample BlaSpr_A8_OM2_M2_FD_187978 | JGI IMG/M metagenome (GOLD analysis project Ga0209117, IMG submission 187978) | Forest soil microbial communities from Thunder Bay, Ontario, Canada - Black Spruce, Ontario site 2_A8_OM2_M2 (SPAdes) (version 2) | ecosystem: Environmental > Terrestrial > Soil > Boreal...
GCCAGCCGGCCAGCAGGGTTATCCTCCCGCCATAAAGAAACCTTGAAAATTGATCGCGTCCCAGGCTATCAGTGCCCATTAGGAACATTTGTCCGGGCGAATCGACTCGGAAAAAATGCCATGAGGAATTGCCCCCTAGTCGGTCGGGTACGGTAGAGGCCAAGAAGCGAATCGGACAAGCCTGGCTACGTTCCGTTTCACAGGACGCCGAGCCATCGAGGCAGCGATAAACGAATGGGCGCAGATGAAAGTGACCCCGAGCATCCAAGAAATGTACTTGCGTAGGCCTGGCAAAAGGTGCTTCGCGATTTTGCGCGGAGAAATCGTAGGGCGCAAAAAATCCCGCGCACAGCACCACGCCATGAAACAGGGCAAGCAGCAGAAGCCCAAACCGAAAATAGAAGCGGCGATTCATGGGATGCTAGCTACTCCACTCGAATACGCGGGTCGCAAATGTACAAAAGGGCGTCCGCCAAAAAATTTCCAATAACCAAAAATACAGTGGAAATCATTATCGCACCGATCACCAGGTACAGATCTCGAGCAAGAATCGCTTCGAGGAGCAGCGGACCGAGGCCCGGCCAGCTCATGATGATTTCGACCAGCAACGATGCGCTCAATAACGTGGCCACCGATAATCCAAAAAGAGAAATCAGCGGATTCGCCGCCGCTGGAAGAGCATGCCGGAAAAGAATCCTCTGCTCGGAAAGCCCATGCCCATGCAGCGAACGAATGAAAGGCGACCCAAGCACTTCGCTCATCGCCGCGCGCACGTGGCGCATAAGAGCTGGAAGTAGTCCAAGCAGAAGAATCGTGACCGGAAGAAATAGGTGCCAGGCCAGGTCGCGAGCCTGGTACAAGAACCTAAGCTCACCGAATTGGGGTGAGACCATTCCTCCAGTGGGAAACAATCCAGTACGCACGGCCACGAGCAGCAAAACGAGCGCCAGAAGCAATTCTGGCACGGATAGCAGTACGGATGTCGCGCCACTCGCCAAACGATCCAGCCACGCGCCGGGCTTAGCGGCCACCCATACGCCCAGCGGAAGGGCCAGCACCCATGCAGCTAGCATTGCCGTCGTCGTTAGCAAGAGTGTGTTTCGCGCTCGAATAGCGAGAAGCGGCGCCACCGGACTGTTGTAGGAAAAAGAGAAGCCAAGGTCGCCCTTGACCAAAGATTGCACCCAGCGAGCGTAACGCACCAGTCGTGATCGGTCCATGCCGTAACGATGGCGGAGAACCAAGAGATTTTGCGTGGAAATTTGTGGATTCAAACGCATCTCTTCAAAAAAATCTCCCGGAGCCAGCTCGAGAAGCAGGAATGAGAAAACAGACACTGCCACCAGTAGCAACGAACCATGCATGAGGCGCTTAGAAAGAAACCGCATCGTGAAACCTATAGTGAAAGTAGTGCGAATTCAGTCTGGACTACAGGTAGTGCGGCGAGCAACGAGCGAGACTCGGCGTGCTTCGGGTTGGTAAATAGATCGCTGGTACGCGCCTGTTCCACGATTCTTCCGTGGCACATTACGGCAATTTCATCGGCTAGATGTCCGGCCAGTGCCAGGTCATGAGTGACCAGCAAGTAGGTCAGCGAATGTCTGTCTTGCAGCTCGACCAGAAGGTTCACGATCTGGGCTTGGATGGATAAGTCTGAGCCGGAAAGCGCTTCGTCTAGGATTAAGACTTCCGGTTGCAGAGCCAGTGCGCGAGCGATTGCCAATCGCTGCCGCTGGCCTCCGCTTAGTTCCAAAGCAAGTTTTTCGCTCCACTCTCGTTGCAGCCCCACTTGCTCCATGAGGAATAGTCCTCGTTCCCTTTGCTCTGCTCGACAGCCCAGCCGATGTATTTGCAAAGGTTCCTCGACAATTTCGGCCGCGGTGAACCGGGGATTGAATGCCGAAGCAGAGTCTTGAAAAATAAGCTGAATCTTTTTACAGATGGAGGCATGTTCCGCCCGTGACAGTTCCAGAAAGTCCTTTCCATCAAAAAGAATTTCGCCGCTACTTGGTTTTTCTGCACCGATCAAGCATCGTGCGAGTGTGGATTTTCCCGACCCCGATTGACCCACGAGCGCGACAGTTGAGCCGCGCCGCACGGTCAGATCCACGCCATCGAGCGCCTGTACGCTGAAGGTCTTGCCGGATATTGGATGGACCTGTACATAACTCTGACTCAAGCCGCACACTTGGAGCAACGGTACGGTTGGCGCCCCCGCGAGCGAACGACAACTGCGCAAATCATCAGTCGGCGAGTCGCGTCCCGGACGTTCATGAACCATGAACAAAGCACTCCACAATCCGATTGTCCGGTCCATGCAGAGACACTGGGTCTGCCGCAGAGCACACTTCCTGGCGTTCGGGGCAGCGGGATACAAAGGCGCAACCTGACGGCAACTGAGCAGGATTGGGAGGGTTCCCTGCGATCACCTGCAAATATTTAGACCGCGTGGTCGAGGCGACACCGAAGTGTTTTGGAAGAGCAGCGAGAAGCCCCTTGGTGTAAGGATGTATGGGCGAGTTCAGGATCTGCTCCGTAGTGCCTTCTTCGACGATCCTCCCCGCGTACATTACCAGAACCCTGTCCACGAGTCCAAGCAGAACGACCGGATTGTGGGTGATGAACAAAAGGGCGGTGCCCATCCGCTGTTTTAATTCTCTGAGCAGCGCGAGAATTTTCGCTTGTGCCGGGCCATCAAGCGAGGCTGTCGGTTCATCAGCTACAACGAGCGCGGGCTTGCAAGCCAGCGCCTGGGCAATCACGACGCGTTGTTTCTGGCCGCCGCTCAATTGGTGCGGATAAGCAGAGTAAATTCGTGAGGTGTTGCTTAGACCAACCTCTGCGAGCAGCGCTTCGACCTTCTTGCGACGAATCTTTCGAGTCGAATGCTCGTGTGCACGAATCACTTCGCCAATTTGTATTCCCACCTGCACCACTGGGTTCAAAGCGATGCCCGGTTCTTGCGATATCATCGAAAGTTGCGCACCGCGAACTTTCCGCATCTCGTTTTCCTTCAGTCGCAATAAATCGCGCCCCTGAAATTCGATTGAGCCCGCTACCAGCGAAGTGGATGGGGAATGAAGGCGCAGCAAAGCGAGTGCAATAGAGGTTTTTCCGCAACCGGACTCGCCAAGCAGCCCGATTGCTTCACCAGCACCTAAGTCAAATCGCACTCCTCGCACGGCGCGGGCCACGCTTCCGGTCTTGCCACGAATATTGACCGTCAAGTCTCGCACGCGGAGTACGGGGGGCGTCATTTTGTTGACCGTGTCTAGCGAGACAGCACACGTTTCGCTGGCCCTCGCTTATCAATAGCGTAGCGAATGGGCCGGTGCCCGTCCATAGAGCCAGGGTTTTGCTTTAGGCACGCCCCGCTGAAACCCGTTTTAATGGTAGAAATAGGGGCGATGGACTTTTTTGAGACCAACCGATGAAGGGTCTGATGGAGAAGCAGACAAGGTCAAGAATCTGGAAGAGCCGCACTGCCGTAGATCACCGTCTGGTCATCGCTGATCTCCGTCAAAGCGAGGAACGCGGCTCCTCCTTCAAGACAATCGAAGTAGTTATTTCGATTCGTTGTTCGGAGCGATCTTTTCGAGCGCACGCGTCAGACGGCGTCCGGTGGCCGGAATACCAATATGCTTGCCCAGAACGATTTCCGTCGCGGAAACCTTATGACCGTAGACCCGCTGGTTGGCATCATTGTCAGGGCGAAGCGTTGAACCCTCGAGAGAAATGCCTGCAAACAAACCTCGGGAACGAGAGTAGCTCAAAACCTCTGCGCGCATATAGGCGTCGGTATTCGCGGAAGCGTCCCGCCCCTTGGGGCCGGCGGCGACCGAAGCATCTCCACCCAGTTTCACTTTGCTTTTCAGGATGGAAGATGCGCCTCGGTCATTCATAACCAGTAGAATCAGGTCGGTGGCTTCTCCGCCAAGCTGAAAGCCGAAACTGCCGCCTTCCAGCGCATACATGGCCGGAGCTCCCCACGGTCCATGAAAGGTAGCCCCGGTGCGGCAGACCATCGCGCCGCGCCCGTAGCTTCCTCCCAATCCAATGGCAACCTTCAGAACTGAGGGGATCACAACCACGCAGTCAGCTTTCTCCAAGAGTTCTTTAGGAATATTGTCGGGTACACTCAGAATCTCTTCCATGACGGTCCCGCAATTCTCCAAACGACTTTCTTCTTTGTTCAAAGATCGGGGAGCAGCGGCAACAAACAACAACGACAGAGCAACAATCCAATAACGAGACATCAAAACCTCCACGATTCCTATAGTTTTTCGCTAATTCAAAGTATCTTTTCGCGTTCCTGTAGTTCCGGTTGTGGCGGGGGCCAGTTCCCCTACTAGATCCGTCTTCGACCTTGAATGACCTGAATCAAAATCACAACGATGGCCACAACCAACAGCAGGTGGATAAATCCACCCAAGGTATAAGACGTGACCAGGCCCAGAGCCCACAAGACAATCAAAACTACAATAACTGTCCAAAGCATGCTGTTCCTTCCGACCTACGGATTCGCAGAGGTCGCCCCTGCTCAAAAGATCGAAAAGAGCGCTCCGCAGCCCAAGAGGCGTAGACCCATTTCGATATCGGGTGCTGGCTCCCGATACCGCATCGTAAATGCGGCGAACAAAAACTTCTGTCCCATTGTGAACAATTTCGAAATTCTTCTTAATTCGCAGGCGACCGTAGCGACTCGGCACTGTACCCGGCTGGTTCGTGCGCGTCGTGGAACGCGGTTAGCCCCGGTACCTTCCCAGGCGCAGCCGAGTAGGGGCGATCGGGGATGAGGTCTGTCGAAGCGCGGAGCTCCCGAGCACGAATGACAAAGCGATGCTGTGCGGCACCAACATAGTTAAAGGGGAAGCATGTAATCAGAGTCAGAGTGTGCGCGGAAGATGAGTTCAATACCTCGATGTCGGTAGGCAAAACGACCTTGGTGGATTCGACGCGATACCGAAACGTGGCGGCCGGAGTCCTCAGGACGACGACGTCGCCAAAACGAATCTTGCGCAAGGGCCGAAAGAAAGTATTTCGGTGCGCCGCAACAGCGACATTGCCCCATTCGCCGGGCAAAGGCGTTTCTGGGATGTGTCCTGCGGCGCTTTCCAAGACGCTGTTGGAAACGCCTTCAGCGAGGATGACTTTGAGGCCCAGCCTAGGAACGAGTATTTCTCCAATCACACCGCCCGCGAACAGGGGAACCTGAGTTCGGCTCAGAGTAGCAGTGGAATCCTCGAACTTCGATATTTCATGCGTTTGATAGGCGTACGCACCGGCCGCCACGGTGCCTGCGTAACCAAGGGCCAGGATGCCCCCGGCCAGAAAAAAGTAGTAGCCCAGACCTAGAAGGTGTGCAGCTTTCCGGCGCGGTGCTTCCGGGGCGGGGATACGATGCATCAGGATGCGCCTTTCTCTGTTGGTGTCGCAGACTGCCTCTGCGCCGCCCCCAAGTAGCCAGCGCGGGTTCGCACACGAAGCTTGCCACGCCCGGGAGCGGAAACCTCCACCTGAATTTTTCGAAATGAGGCCGCATTTGTCTTTTCCGGTGCAAATCCAAGCGTGTACTGTTCACGCAGGTCGCGCGCTATTTTTGCAGAGATACTTGCAACGCTTTCGTTGGGTTTTGGGAAGAAAGCAATTCCACCAGTATCATTGCATAGCCGTTGGAGGACCCTCGGGTCTTGTTCCTGGGCGGTCGATGAGTCTATCAAACCAATGGCATAAATGACTGCCTGCGACTTCCGAGCCAAAGCCAAAACGTCCGCATACCTGTGGTGGCTGGCATTGTCCCCGCCATCGCTGACGATAATCAAAGCTTTCTTGTCCCGATGGCCGAGACGTAGATGATTTAATCCTTCCACAATGGCGTCGTAGAGCGTCGTTTGCCCGCGCGCGGAGACCGCCGACAGGGCCCCTTCCAGCTCGCTGACATCGTTCGTAAAAGGTTTTCCACCAGGCAATTCAAGCGAAACAGTATCATTGAAGTCGACGACAAACATTTCATCTTCCGGGTTGCTCGATCTTGCAAAGGAGGAGACTGCAGAGATCACTCCAGGTAGCTTGCTGCGCATGCTCCGGCTGTGGTCAACGATCAAGCCGACCGTGACCGGCGTATCTTCCTGTACAAACAAAGTCACTTTTTGGAGCCGCTTGTTTTCGGACAGGCGAAAGTCGTGCACCTTCAAGCCGGAGACAAATTTGCCGTTCGAATCGGTCACACTGACCGGCAAGACAACGAGATCGGCGTGCACGACGATTGTGGATTGCGCCCCGGCGTCGAACAAACGCGGCGGAAATGACAGAGACTGCGCCGCAACCAACAGCACTAGAAAGAGAATTGCAGCGAGGAGATAGAAACTCCACGATGGCCGATAGGCACTGGTTTTTTGGACTAACATGAGTCGAATGTTCAGGGCCACGGGACCGGGTTTGGCAACCCGGCCCCAGACACTGTTCGGAGCGCTGCAATTAATAAAGCTGCTTCGCGAGCATCTTCAAACCGAGCGCTAAGCTGAGCGACAGGGTGCCGAGCAACGCGATCAGCGGCATCGAGCTGTTCGTCTGCGGCAATTCCTTTGCTGGCTCGGGCTTGGCCATCGGTACGGGTGCGGGTTCTACGGGCGGCGGTGTCGCGGCTACTTGAGAGACTTCGACTTCTTTTTGGTCGGGAGTAACGGCGACAATGGGGGCAGTCTTAAGCTCGTCGACGTTGGTGATTGCGGTTGGAATCGCCGGAACAATTTCCTTGGTTACCTGGGCTAGCTGGAGGGCACGGGATTTTGGATAGACGAATTCCTGTCCGAAGTTGTCGCCGGGATAGAACCACGCCTTAAGAGCCTCGGGGGCGTCGCCTGGGCGCTCGGAGAATTTCATTACCGTGTCTCCTGTGGGCGTAAGGCGAAGATTCGGAATGGCCAGGATAGTGGCAATGACTTGAATGCCATCCTTATCGAGGATACGCACGATGTGGCGGTCGGAAAGCGAATCGACCAATGCAAACGTATAGGTTCCGGCAGGCAGAATCTGTCCGGGGATCTCCACTGGTTGGTTGAAGGTAACAACAGTCTTCTTGTTCCATTGGTCCGCCTGAACGCTCGGAATAAGGGCTGCGGCGAGCAGAGCTAGTGAAAACACAAGCACAAGTATCTTAACGATCTTCATTGCTATTTCCTCCTAAGTTTTAAAAGATTGGCCGCATCCGCGGCTAACAGGTTGTTGGCATCCTCAGTGCAGGTTCGAAGACCGGCTTTCCTATAAGCCAGTGACCTGCAGATTACGCCTTAGATATCTCAACATAGGATCATGGTAGACGAACTGAAGCGGTGTGTCTGTGCTCTTAAAGACACTTTTGACAGTGTTTTCCGAATTCTGCTCTCCGAAACGTGCCGAGGCGTCTTCGAAATTGCGGTTTTCCATTCTCACGTACGAGTACACCGCCCGCCGAAGTGTGCGATTTTGAACGCTTTTACTCTGGCTAAGGGTGCCACAATAGAGCGCTTGCTTAAGGTTGAGCTTGCGCCCTCCAAAGATTTCTAAAAGGACTGCATCGAACTCGGCAGGTCTAAACGAATGAAAATGAGAACGAAGATAAAGGTTAAGACCCAACGCGGTTTTAATGTGCAGGCTTTTCTCGATTCGGCTGGTGTGGCGCGAGAGGTTGTGGAATATGGGAGGAACGAGGCTGTCTTCGCTCAGGGCGATTCCGCAACGAGTGTTCTGTACGTCCAAAAAGGCGGCATCAAGCTTTCGGTTGTATCGGCAACCGGCAAGGAAGCCGTGGTTGCGATGTTGGGTCCCGGGGATTTCTTTGGCGAGGGCTGCCTCGCCGGCCAGCCGCTGCGCATTGGAACCGCGGCTGCCATTACTCCGAGCACTGTCCTGGTGATCGAAAAACAGGAGATGATTCGACTGCTGCACGTCGAACATGCTCTCTCCGACCGGTTCATCCATCACATGCTTTCGCGAAACATCCGCACCGAGGAGGATCTGGTCGATCAACTATTCAATTCGAGCGAGAAACGGTTGGCGCGGACACTGTTACTGCTGGCTCGCTATGGTAAACAAGACAAGCCGGAGAAGATCGTCCCCAAAATCTCGCAAGAAATGCTGGCGGAGATGATCGGGACGACGAGGTCGCGAGTAAATTTTTTCATGAACAAGTTCAGGAAGCTGGGATTCATCGAATACAACGGCGGCATGCATATCAACAAATCCCTACTCAGCGTCGTCCTGCACGACTAACACTTATAACAGCGGAACATCTGCTACGAATCCACGTGTAGATTTGGGCTCGAGGATCTCGCCCCAAGCGTGCTTTGTTGGCCCGCACCCTGCCCCAGGAAGGCGGAACCGATATGTCGTCCACGGTTTGTCAAACGCTTAAGTCAAATCTGCTTGCGGCTCGCCAGCGAGGTCCACGAGTCTTTGCGCAGGAATGCCAGCATCATCAACCCCAGCGCCAACAGCACGAACGTTCCTGGTTCAGGCACTTTGGTAATGTATTCCTGGGGACCATCAGTCCCTCGATAGTTTGGCGTAAGAATTTGGTAGCTCGAAAAATCAAACCCCGCGAATCCATTGTTGGCGGCCGTATTGGCCAAGCTCAACCAATTTGCAGACCCAGTGGTAAAGCCGCTTGAAGAAGCTGCATTGGCACTGAACAGCGCCCATACTGCGAAATTGATGTCACCTGCTCGCGACGGATCCTCAAAGTACTTGCTGAAAAGCCAGGCCGCCTCCTTGTACTTCGTGGGTTGGCTCAAACCCCACCGCGTGTGCGAAAGATCGGCAAACGTAGACGCAGTGGCGTCCCAATGTTGCCCGATGAAGACGTGGTGATCGTAGTCGTCGCACATGGCCACTATGCTGGCGCCGCCGTTGACGCTCAGATAGTAGGGCACCACGTACACGCCGCCTTGATTGGCGCCGCCTACGCCGGTCATCGTGACCGAATCGGCCGCCGCCGGTATCGCCGCCGAGGATAACGCCAATGCCAGTGCCGAGAGGCCCAGCACGAATCTTAGTTTGGTCACACTATGCAGTGATAGCTTCATGTTTCTCCGTCGTCTGGTGTATGAGTCTCCGGTCGGGACAATCCCGGACAGCGATGATTTTATACCAGCGGGATATCAAACCAATGGACAAGGGGTACTGTTTTGCGGAAACTCTCGTACCGATAAGTCTAGAACTCGATTTAGATCCGTGGATGCTTTGGCAGACGGGGGGCCCTCAGCAAGATGGCGAAAGCCAAGCCCGGCGTCGAGTTTGCGAGACTCAGAGTGCGATAAAAAGTCTTGAATCCAAATCTTTACTAGGCCTGCCTGCTGCTGGAGAACCACGATTCTCTACGCACCACCGCGAGGGCACCGAGACCAATGGCCACGAGGACGACGTTAGCAGGTTCAGGTATTGGAACTCCTGACCGCGGCGTGTCCCGCTCGTCACCAGTGTCGTAGTTCGGACCGGGATCATCTTCTGAATCACGATCGCCGTTCGAATCAATATCATGCGAGCTTATGTCGTCCTTCCAAGGTATGTCTTCCATGTAGCTGCCGCTTACCTGGGCCATGACTCTGGGCAGCGACCCCGCCGCCGCGAAGGTGTCGTCACCTTGCAAAGAATAGGCTAAAAATTTGCCGTCCTGACGGGAATCATTGTGCGTGGCAACGATGTTGGCTGTGCCGCTGTCGCTCAAGTAAGACGGGGCAATATCATAGAAGGTGCTGTGACGACATTGATCACTAAGTGCGAGTTGATACCGACTTCCGCATTCATTGAAGATTGAATCTGCCAACGCCGGTGTCACGCCCCAAAATAATATCAATACAGAAGCCGCGAGAATCAGCGGGATTTCTTTAATGAATCGAGGGTTGATAAAAGAATCGCAGGATACTTTTTGCTCACGCAAGAGCATGGGTCGCATGGTGTCTCCGTGTCTCGTTGTCGCGTGCGTGAATCTTAGCGGTTCTTAGGTTCACACATGGGCATCGTACCGGGGACTGTGAAATTGTGCGCAGGCCGAGCATGCAAGACAATACGGTTAAACCTGTATTTTCTTTTCAGCGAGCCTCGCGCTGTTCGAGCGCCGAACGGTCACGGACGAGCTCCGGGGGAAGAAACTTCAATGCCAGGTGACGACCCAGGTTTACTCCGCGGTCTTGTACCAGAGCGTGTGCATCGCCACTTCCGAGAAAGCCTCTATCGTTGCAAGGTTCTTTGAGATCACCGGGCACAAGACGCGGGCGATGTTCGACAGGTATAATATCGGACGTGAGGAGGACGCCGCGCGGGCCCGCGAGGTCATGGAGGCGGTTCCACCAGCGTAGCCAGCGGAGACTGTAACCAACTGTAACTGATTCGTTGTAAAACGGATGTAATCGCAAGTAAAGAAAAGCCGCATAAAGATCGGAGTTTCACACCGCCCGGGTGGCGAAATGGCATACGCGGGGGACTTAAAATCGAATTTATTACTTCTCAAAATCATAGTAACTCCATGCGTACAAACACGTTATTGACATATTGCTCCGCCGTGATATACTTACACAACTCTTTCACAGTCTAGCGTTTTTGAAGGAGTGCGGAGGTATCCGCGATGGCAGAACAATATTCCATTTTGGGCGGCAAGGTTCACGTTTACAAACGCCCGAACAGCAGCCACTGGCAGTGCTCCAGCTATTTCGCCGGCAAGAACCGTCGGACCAGCACCAAGGAAGACAGCCTCTCCAAAGCCAAAGAAATCGCCGAGGATTGGTATCTGCAACTCCGAGGCAAACTCCGCAGCGGAGAAATCAAAACAGAAAAAACTTTCCGCGAAGCATCCGAACAATATCTGCGCGAATACGACATCATCACGCAGGGCCAGCGGAGCAAAATCTATGTCAAAGGCCAGCACTGGCGGTCCACAGTGCACCTTGTGCCGTTCTTCGGTCAGATGGGCCTTTCAGAAATCACCGCCGGCAAGGTCCAGGACTATCGCATTCGCCGCCACGAAGAAGCGATGGCGAAGCGTGGCAAGCCGCCGGCCCACAACACCATGCACCAGGAGATCGTGACTCTGCGGCAGACCCTGAAAACCGCGATCCGCCAGGGATGGCTTGACCACCTTCCCGATCTTTCCGAGCCCTACAGATCATCCCCGAAAATCTCCCACCGGGCGTGGTTCTCTCCCGAGGAATACAAAAAGCTCTACGAGGCCACAAGAAAACGCGCGCATGAGCCGAAGCAGGCGCGCTTCAAATGGGAATGCGAACAGCTTCACGACTACGTTCTGTTCTCGGCCAACACCGGCCTGCGGCCCGACGAGGCGCGGCGCCTTCAGTTTCGGGACGCGACAATTGTCGAAGACGAAGC
>Ga0209117_1000855_pt1 | contig 11340 bp, 6 predicted proteins | sample BlaSpr_A8_OM2_M2_FD_187978 | JGI IMG/M metagenome (GOLD analysis project Ga0209117, IMG submission 187978) | Forest soil microbial communities from Thunder Bay, Ontario, Canada - Black Spruce, Ontario site 2_A8_OM2_M2 (SPAdes) (version 2) | ecosystem: Environmental > Terrestrial > Soil > Boreal...
CGACATGGATATTGCCGCCACCTGCACCGTGACCTATGTCGATCCGCAACGCCTGCTCGCCTGCGGACATCCTCTTTTGCAGTTTGGTGAAGTGGACTTGCCGATGACGAAGGCTACCGTGCTGGCCACGCTGCCTTCGCCACTGAATGCGTTCAAGATCGTCAACACGACAGAGACGGTCGGAGCGTTTGTGCAGGATCGCCAGAACGGAATTATGGGCGTTCCGGGGCAGGCTTCGAAGATGATTCCTGTGACCGTGGCCATGCACAGTGGACCAGGACCGGCGACGAAGGAATTTCACTACGAGATCCTCAACAACGCGCGGCTCAGCCCGCTGGCGATGATGGCCACCGTCTTCAACGCGCTGCACGGTACCAACGAATACGGCGAGGACATTACTTACCGCATGAGTGGCGTGCTCAGCGTGAAGGGCTATCCCGACGTCACGCTGCGGAACATGTTTGCACCGCAAGACAATGGTCAGCCCGCGGCGGCTTTGGCCGCTGCCACCATCGGCGACCGTTTTGGACGCATCTATAGCAATGCCTTCGACGTTCCCGACATTCAGGGCGTGAAGCTTAATTTCGATCTTGTCCGCGAGCGCCGTTCCGCTCGCCTGGAAGCTGCGCGCACTGACATGACCGAAGCTCGTCCCGGCGACCAGATTATGGTTGAGACCGTGATTCGTCCGTATCGCGGCGAGCGGCTGGTGCGCCAGATTCCCATACGGATTCCGACCTCCACTTCGAAGGGAATGCTGCGCATCCTGGTCAGCGACGGAGACACGCTCGACCGTATGCACCGCGGTACACCGATGATGAACCGTGGTCTGGGCCTGGCGCCGACGATCGCGTTGCTGAACAAAGAGCGGGCCAACGATCGCGTATATGTTTCGCTTTTCGATTCCGATCCCGAGGCCATGATCGCCGACAAAGTGATGCCGACGCTGCCGCTTTCCGTGATGAACGTCATGGACAACATGCGCGGCACGCAGGACATGGTCGTCGTCGGTGAATCGTCGGTCAGCGAAGCTTCCACCGATTCGTTAGACTACGTAGTCTCCGGCGCGCAGATGCTGACGATTAGCATCAAGTAGCTGGCTGGACCAAGCCGAATGATAGCCTGTACCCCCAGAATTTTGTCATCCCGAGCGAAGCGAGGGATCGGCATTTTGCGGCGGACTGCAGATCCCTCGCTTCGCTCGGGATGACAATTTAAGTATTTTGACCACTACCGAACCGAGGTATGACTTTGGCTCGTAAGACGCTCGCTCTGCTGTCAGCACTTATTCTTTTCACCTTCGCGCTTTCCGCATTTGCCCTCGCCGAGGGCACCCGCACCTGGGAACAGTCCAAGTTCGAAGAACTGACCAAGGGCACGGCCAAAGGCGTCGCCCTGCGCAGTGAGGGAGGCCTCGAACTTGCCCCGGCCTTCAAAGCGCTCGCGACCACTCCCTCGACCTACATCTGGTCAATCGCATCCGATCCCGGGGGCAACATCTTCGCCGCCGCGGGATCTCCGGCTCGCGTCTATCGCATCACGCCGGATGGTCAAAGCACGACCATCTTCGAGCCGCAGGAATTGCAAGTGCAGGCTCTGGTCGTTGATAAGAACAACGACAAGAACGGCATCGTCTACGCTGCCACGGCTCCCGACGGCAAGGTGTATCGCCTGGAACCCTCTAAAGCCGCCGCCAGAGCTGGCGCAAAGGCCTCCTGGAGCGCGACACCCTACTTCGATCCTGGTTCCAAGTACATCTGGGACATCGTTCTCGACAATGCCGGCGCCCTGTATGTCGCCACCGGCGATCATGGCGAAATCTACAAAGTCAGCCCCAACGGCCAGCACTCGCTCTTTTTCACGAGCGATGAAGTCCACGTGCGCGTTCTGGCATTCGATCCCAAAGGAAACCTGATTGCCGGCTCCGATGGCAGCGGGCTTGTCTATCGCATCGCGCCGAATGGCGAAGCGTTCGTTCTCTACAGCGCGCCCAAAAAAGAAATTACCGCGCTCGCCATCGACGGCGCCGGCAATATCTACGCCGCGGCTGCGGGAGAGAAGCGCCCCGGAGGCACGCCACCGGGAATGAGCATCCCTCTCGCAACTCCAGCGCAGAACCCGCCCGCACCCGGCGGCAATCTCAACATCACCGCAGCTCCCACCACGCCGTTGTTGCCCTTTCCCGCTCCCGGACTCGGCGCCACCGGCGGCTCCGAGATTTATCGCATCGCGCCCGATGGCGCCCCGGCACGCTTGTGGAGTTCCCGCGAAGATCTCGTCTACGCTCTCGGATTCGATCAGCACGGACGCCTGCTCGCCGGTACCGGCAATCGCGGTCACATTTTCGCCATCAACGGCGTTGACGATTTCACCGATCTGATCAAAGCCAGCGCCACACAAATCACCGCCTTCGCCGCCGCGCCCGGCGGAGGACTCTACGCCTCCGGCAGCAACCTGGGAAAAATTTTCGTCCTCGGTCCCAGCCCCGACTCTGAAGGCACGTACGAAAGCGATGTCTTCGACGCGCGCGTCTTTTCCCTCTGGGGACGGACCAGCGTCCGCAGCGCCGGCAATGTCGAGCTGTATGCGCGCAGCGGCAATGTCGACAATCCCGACCGCAACTGGAGTCGCTGGACGCGCATTGATCTCGCCCTCGCCGCCGGGTCCGAACTCAAGATTCCGCCAGCGCGCTTCGTGCAGTGGAAGTCCGTGCTCCATGCCGGCAATCCCGCACCTCGCGTTGACGCCGTCTTGCTGAACTACCTGCCCAAGAACGTTGCCCCCGAAATTGACGACATCACGGTGCAGCCCGGATACCGCTATCAGCCGATTCCGCATGTGACGGGCAGCGAGCCGCCCGGGCAAGGACAGGGGCAGCCGCGCTTCGATCCTCCGCCTCCCGCCGTGCGCGACCGCGACTCGGTCGGCATCCGCTGGTCGGCGCATGACGACAACGACGACCAGCTCGTCTACACCGTCTACTACCGCGGCGACGGGGAATCGCGCTGGCTGCTGCTGAAGAACAACCTCTCCGACCGCTACTATTCTTTCGACGCCAGTCTTCTACCTGACGGCGGCTATACGGTGAAGGTCATCGCTTCCGATGCGCCCTCGCATTCGCCTGGAGAAGCCCTCTACGCCGAACGTGTGAGCAACCGCTTCGAGGTCGATACCACTGCTCCGGTCATCGACAAGCTGAGCGCCACTCTCGACGGAAAACAGATCCACGTTCGCTTCCGCGCCAGCGATTCGTTTTCGGCGATCAAGCGGGCGGAGTACTCGCTGGATGGCGGCGACTGGCAGTTTGTCGAACCGGTCGGCCACTTGTCCGATTCCAAGACGGAAGACTACGACTTTCGCGTGGCCGTGCCGCAACCCGAAGCTGCGCCGGCTCCGATGGCCGAGAACACCGCGAATGACCATGTCGTGGTGGTCCGCGCCTACGACCGTTTCGACAATCTCGCCACTGTAAAAACGGTGATTCGCGGGAAATAGAATTCTTGTGGCGGCTAGTGCCGTGACCGAGTGATGAGTCATACGGCGACCGTCCGGCCGGGCGGGGACGCCCCGGCTCTCCACCAGGAGCGAGGCTGTGCCGAACTCCGCTCGGCTTGGACGGGGCAAAGCCCCGTCCCCACACGAGTCTCTCCGACACGAACTCTTCTGCCTTTTCTTACTGCTGCGCGAAAATGACGGAACTCGGAGTTCCGCTGGTGGTGCCGATCATCATGAAATCCGTAATCGCGTAATTTGGGAGCGCGGAATACGCAGGATTGGGGACGGTGGTGGCGTCGATGGCGTAGATCACGTATGTCGCCGCGGCCGGAGCGGTTAGCGTGATCATGCCCGTGCCAGAACCGAAATTGATCGTGTAATTCCCAGTCAGCGTTACGTTGCCGGGGTTCTGTGTTCCACCGACGATGGACACATCTCCTCCGGGCCAGGTGAGCAGCAGGTTCTCGACGGCAGGGGGTACAAGAGTGGAATTGCTGTTGGGGATCGGCGCCGCCGCGTAGGTGCCCGGCAGCTCCGATGGAGCGTAGTCGAAGTTTTTCAGCGCCGGGTGCGGATCCATGGTTCCCGTCATCACCGCCGGACTGGACTGATCGAGCAGAAAGCCACGGTTCGCCCCGCTGGCATAGAGAACAAACGGAAGCGGCGCTACCGCCGTGCTTGCGTTCGGATTGCCCAGCATCTGGAAGATGTATCGTCCGTTGCCGCTGCCGGTCGCCACGTAGGTGTAGGGCGAGGGGGACTGGGCGGCGGAAGGGAATGCCGACACGGAAAGAATCATTCTGTTATTGTTCTGGTCGAAGCCGCCAGTGAAGTTGCCCGTTCCCCCGGTTCCGCCCGATGTGCCATCGGTCGTGCCGAATGTCAGCGAGACATTCGCGTTCGCTCCCGTCAGATTTGAAACGGATGTGCCCGCGAAGGCTGCGTTGTTGTATGTCATGGGGACTTGGTAGACCATGGATCCAGAAAGGGCCTGATACGTCGAATCCGTGGAAATGGCGTAGAGCGTCAGCGGATTGGGGCCGGTCTTGGTTTGTGTTTGCCCGCCAGCCACAAAGAAGTCGAAATTAAGCGTCGTGCCCGCGGTCAAGGTCAGCGCCATATGCCCCAGCCCACTCGCTGCGTCGTACTGGTACGTGCCCGTGACGCTGCTATAACTATTCGTCGTTCCGTTGTCGTTGCTATCGGCCAAGCCGCCGCTAATGACCCCACTTCCGTTCATCGGCAGCATTCCAGCGTACCCAACCCGGTTGCCGGACAAGTCTACGCCCGTAAATCCGAATACAAATGTCTGCTTGCCCGTGTTGAAGCCCCCACCTGTCGTCGGCTGTTGCATGACGCCGGAGCCGGTCCCCGCGCTGTCGGACTCGATCATCCGAATGGCGCCCGACGAGGTGAGCACCGCAGTGTAGGTGTACGAGGGTCCGCCACTCGCGGTCAGCGTGAGCGTTCCCAGGTTGTTGTTGCTGGAAATGGGAGTGTAGGAGCCCGACACCATCGTGTACTGGTGATAGACGCCGTCGATCACGACATCTTCCACGCCGCTAGCGACCGTGCCATCGCTCCCAAACGTCACACTTCCCGCCGTTGCCACCGCGCGGTTCGAACTGTCGTAGCCCGAGAAATGGAATGCGTACGTGCCCGTCAGGCGCGAGGGCGCAACCGTAACGTTAGCCGTACCAACGCCGTCGGATGCGGGAGACTGCTGCACGGTCGAAGTCGTCGTCACCACCACGCCGCTCGGGGAGGAAGACGGTGCGGTATAGACCGCCACATCAGAATTGCTAGCTCCGACGGGGGTGATGGTCCCGCAGTTCGTTCCGCCGGTGCACGTCACACTCCAGGTGAACGTCTGCGGCGCGTTGTCCGGTATCGCGACGGCGGTAAACTGCTGCGCCAGATTTTGCCCAACCGTCACCGCTGTCGGCGTCACGACCACCGAGACCTGCGACACTCTTAGCTGCAGAGTGCCCGTTACCGCGTTGTCGTTCTCCCACGCCGCCTTGATCGTCACTGTCAAAGGAGATGATCCCGGCGCCGTTGTTGCCGGCGCCTGGTAGGTCGCGGTTGCCGGGGTTGTCCCGGTTATCGGCGTGAGCGTTCCGCACGCGCTCCCCGTGCAGCCCGTGCCGCTCAGAGTCCAGGCGACGGTCTTGTCCGTCACCCCGTCCACCGTGGCCGTGAGTACCACCGACGAGTTTACGATCAATGAGGTAGTGTTATTGGGGACAGTGACGGTGACGGTGGGTATCGTGCCGTTGCCGCCCTTCGCGCAACCGCCAGCCAGCGCCAGACTCAATAAAGCCACTGCAAACAGAAGAGTTTTAATCATGATCAGATCTCTTTGAACCAAGTCTCTCGGAACCCAACCGTTAGGGAATCCGTTGCCCGAACACGCGGCTTCTATCTGGGACTTATCCAATTTGCGAGCAGCCATAAGGCCAATTTGTTATTCAAATCAGCAGGTTACAAATGTAGCTGAATCCAGGCACTTTGTCTGGGCGGGAAGAGGTTTCGCCCGGAAGGCAGCAGAGCCGTCTGCGCAAGGAATTGCAACTTTCGGGATGGGACAAGAAGTTCTCGGTTCTCAGTTCTCAGTGGAGGGCCGATTCGCTCCAACTGAGGACTGGGAACGCGGAACTGAGAACTGATTCTCCAAAGCCGCGCGCTTTGCGGTTTCCAGCAGCGGACGCAGCTCAGCGGCGGTGATCCCCAGCGTGCCCCCGGAAAAGCCGTCAATGTAGGCGGAGTTGATGCCCACCACTTCGCCGCGCAGGTTCAGCACCGGTCCGCCGCTGCCCCCCCGCGCAGTGGGCGCGTCATAGATTAGCTTGTCGCCGGCTACATCGCCGATGTGCCCGAACGTCGCCGAAGGCCGGATCAGCGATAGCGCCGCCAGTTCCCTCGCCGTGTCGACATCATCCGGATGCGACGAAAGCCGCTCATACACTACCGCTGGCGACTTCGCCACCATGCCCGTCACTCCCATCGGATAAGCGAGCACGCTCACCGGCTCGCCCACATGCGGCTGCGCCTGGGCCAGAGTCAAAGGACGGAGTTTGTTCGTGAAGGCGGTTGCTTCGAGGCGCAGTACGGCCAGATCTCCATGTTTGGCCAGTACCGCCATCTCCAGTTTTACCGGAAGCGGCGAGCCCGGGAAATATGCCACCAGCGTTTCCAGCACTGGCGATCCGCCCTGCCGCAATGCCACCGCGACTTCCCGGTCGCCGTACCAGGGCTCGGCTACATGGCGATTGGTGGCCAGAAGGCCCGGCGCCACTACAAACCCGGTGCCCGCCACGCGCGCGCGAAAACTTTGCCCATGGCCGGACACGTGATAAATGCCATAGATGTAAGCGACCGACTCGCGCGCATCGTCCACTGCCGCCGCCGAAAACGATTGCTGCCGTTCCAGGTCCGCCACCTGGCGCGAGAGCTGGTGCACCTGCTGCTCCAGCCCGGCAGTCTCCGGGGGAGTGTAGTAGAGCGCCATCAATCCGGCACCCACCAATGCCAGAATACCCAGCAGCCCCTGCACAAACCGCTGCCAGGTTTCGACCACCTCGCTTTCCCCACGATCGGAATTGAACATGAGCCGTCAGGCCCGGCAAGGAGGGAGATTCCCGGGTAGCAACCACTATCCTGACGCATTCGGGCCAAGGCGTGTAGGGTACAGAAGTCGGGTGGCGGAAGGTCGAAGGTAACTGAGGAACACCACACCACTGCTAATGGCGGCACTGAGCTCTTAGCTATTGGCTCTTAGCTATTGGCTCTTAGCATCTCTTGCGGCGACCAGGGTCTGTCGATGACGCTTCTGAAGTGACAAAAACCCTGCCGAGCTTCGCTCGGCTTGGACGGCCGAGGGCGGCCGTCCCTACGCGTGCTTGGACGGGCGAGGGCGGCCGTCCCTACACAACCAAGACAGCCGCCAGCTCTTCGCTGACGGCTGAATGCTGATAGCTGACGGCTCCCTAGAATCCCGTCATCCCCGCGCTCGGGTGTCCACCGCGCAGCGTCACCCGCACGCCGCGTTGGCTATTCACGCGAGTGGTCGTGCTCCAGTCCACTTCATCCGCGCTGATCACGCCGTTCCCGCCACTGGCCAGTTCATAGCTGATGCGGCCATCCTGATAGATGTAATTGCCCACCGCCAGAACCATACCCGTCTTCAGCACAAACACCGGCACTCCCGGCGCCGCCCCCGAGAAACGTGTGTCCGTTCCGCTGCCCCGCACCGCCGCATCCTTGGCAATGTAGCTGGCGTAGGTGATCTGCGGAATTTCCTCAGCCATCGGCTGTTCGCTCGGTGTAGGTCTTACCTCGCGCACTGCCAGCTGAGGCATGGCATTGTTATCCCCTGGCCCGTTGAGCGAACCGCGGTAATAATACGACTCGTTCTGCGGCTGCGGACGTCCGAAGAAATGCCAATCCGGCCCGTTGGTCGCTGAGACTTGCGGAATTTGCACATCATCCATCAGGCGCAGCGAGAGCATGCTCTCGCCCTTGAGCGTGGGACGTGGCCCGCGCGCGGGTAGCATGATCACCTTCCACGGCCAGAGCGGCGGCAGCATCCATTCGACGATGTCGCGCTTGGCGTGCCCTTTGCCCCGGATATCGCCCTCTTTATCGACCTTGTAGCCGCGCGTCGCGATCACCTTGGCATCCAAAGGCATGTCGCCGTTCGGCAGTCCGATGCGATCAAACCGCAGCTTCAGGTTGCCCTTGCCCCAGAAATGTCCTGGGTCCTGGGCCGATTCCAGATGCCCGACCAGATAGCTTCCGCGCGGAAACGCCTGCTGTCCGAATTCCGTCACCGAGTGCAGATGACAGAGCACGGGATCTCCGACCGCAACGGTCGAAGAAGAAAAGTTCGGTTCATTCATGGTGCATTGCAGAAGGGTACCGGCGGGCAGGACCATCTCCCGCGCACTGGCACTCAGGGTCAGGCTTAGAATGGTTAACGCTAGAAGGGATACAGCAAGGACTGCATGGAAGCTAGACTTCATGACGCACCTCGGTCTCACGCCCCTGGATTTTCGGTTCGTATTCCCAAGCAACTGCGTTGAAGCCAGCCCCGAATGAGAGAAGTTAACCACAAGTCTATCCCGGGGTCAATTGAACTTTCGGGACCAAAGTGTGTCTTTTTTGCAACAATACAGACTTTGGGGTTGGGGAGGGGCGACTTGACAAAACGAGTCGGTATATATCATAATCTATACCATGTCGAGAACCGCCAAACTGTTTCGCAACGGCCGCAGCCAGGCCGTCCGCTTGCCCTCCGAGTATCGCTTTGAGGGCTCGGAGGTCTTTGTCCGGCGAGACCCTGCGACGGGCGACGTGATCCTGTCGCGGCGTCCGGAATCGTGGAAGGACTTCTTCGCATTCCTAAAGACCGTCGACGTGCCCGAAGACTTTCTCTCGGATCGTCAGGATGCGCCTCCGCAAAAGCGCGAGTTGTTCTAAATGGCTGTCCGCTATCTCCTCGATACCAACACCGCCAGCTATGTCATCAAAGGGAATTTTCCCCGCGTGCGCGAGCGGCTTCTGAAGGTTCCCATGGCCGAGGTCGGAATCTCGGTCGTCACCGAGGCCGAATTGCGCTTTGGCGTTGCGAGGCGCCCGGAGGCGGCGGCGCTGAAAAAGGTGGTTGAGGAGTTTCTGTTGCGCGTGGAAGTGATGCCGTGGAACTCAGAGGCCGCGCAGCACTATGCCCGGATTCGGGCGGCTCTGGAAAAGGAAGGCGAGCCGATGGGCAATCTGGACTTGATGATCGCGGCGCAGGCGGTGGCGGCGGAGGTCGTGTTGGTCACGCATGATCAGGTGTTTCGGCGAGTGCGGGGATTGAAGGTGGAAGACTGGAGTAAGTAGTCAAGCGCATGCTGCGGACGTGTTGGACGCGTTAGAATGCCCGTGCATGGCCGGATTGTCGAGGGATTCAACGAATGATTTCCGGTGGTTCAGCGGAGCAATGCGCGGCGCGGTTTCCAACAGGTGGCGATGTTATTGTGCGGGTCAAAACTGGAGAACCAGAGATGTCCATCGTTCGCGACGATGACCAAGCGATTGGTATTCTGAAGTAGCAACGCAAAAGCCACAAACTACCCGTCGATGGTTAAGAGACCGTGCCGAGCTGCGCTCGGCTTGGACGGGCGAGGCGCCCGTCCCCACACAAGCAGGAGCACAAACTAAAGCCGCCAGTTTTCACTGGCGGCTAGAATCCTGCCGAGCTTTGCTCGGCTTGGACGGCCGGGGGCGGCCGTCCCTACGCGAGCATTTAGCTTTCGTACAGCAGTACGCCCTCGGTCTTCTCCGCATCCACTGGACGGTAGTACAGCTTGTTCGCTTCGAGGAAGACCTCGATGAACGCCGGCCGGGTGGTGATCGTGCCCTGGATCAGGGCTTCCGACAGCGGATCTTCGATGTACTTCTGCAACGCGCGCCGCAGCGGACGCGCTCCGTAGCTGCGGTCGGTTAGCGTCTGGTTCAGAATCCACTTCTTCGCTTCGTCGGCCACGGTTACTGTGATCGAACGTTGCGCCAGGTTCTGGTTCAGTTGGCTGACCATGAGTTCGAGAATCTGGATCAGATCCTGTTCGCTGAGCGCCATGAACAGGATCACTTCGTCCACGCGGTTCAGGAATTCCGGATTGAAGGTGCGCTTGACTTCGCCCTTCACCAGGTCTTCGATCTTTGCGGAAACCATCTCGTCTTTCGACGACTGGAAGCCCAGGCCCTCGCGCTTCATCAGGTGCCGTGCGCCGATGTTCGACGTCATGATGATGATGGTGTTCTTGAAGTCGACAGTGTTGCCCAATCCGTCGGTCAATTGTCCGTCTTCAAAAACCTGCAGCAGAATGTTGAAGACATCGGGGTGCGCCTTCTCAATTTCGTCGAGCAGAACGACAGAATATGGCGCCCGCTTGACGCGTTCTGTCAGTTGGCCACCCTCTTCATAGCCCACGTATCCGGGAGGCGAGCCGATCAATTTCGAGACGGAGTGCTTCTCCATGAACTCCGACATATCGAAGCGGACTAGAGCTTTGTCGCTGCCAAACATGAAATGCGCCAGAGTGCGAGCGACCTCAGTTTTGCCAACCCCGGTCGGTCCAAGGAAGAGGAATGAGCCGATCGGGCGATTGGGGCTCTTCAGCCCCGCGCGCGAGCGGCGGATGGCGCGAGCCAGAGCGCTGATCGCTTTTTCCTGCGAGATGATGCGCTTGTGCAGCTCTTCCTCAATGCGCAGCAGCTTCTGGGTTTCTTCTTCTTTAATGGACGTGATGGGCACGCCGGTCCAACGCGATACCACGTCCTCGATGTCCTCCCGACCGACTACGCCGGTGGAGGATTCATCGAGGTGGTATTTTTCGCGAAGGGCGCGCAGGTTCTCGCGCTCCTTGCGTTCTTCGTCCGAGTAGAAGCGCGCCTTCTCGAACTCGTGGTTCGCGATGGCGTTCTCCATGCGATGGACGATGAACTTGATCCGCTTCTGAACTTCCGTCAATTCTTCCGGCAGCGTGGTCTGGCGCAGTTTCACGCGCGCACCGGCCTCGTCGATCAGGTCGATGGCCTTGTCCGGCAGAAAACGGTCGGGAATATAGCGATTCGAATGCGACACGGAAAAATTGATGGCCTCGTCGGTATAAGTGACGGCGTGAAATTTTTCGTAGCGTTCTTTGATCCCAAAAAGAATTTTGATGGCATCGACTTCGTTCGGCGGCGGAACTTTTACCGCCTGGAAGCGGCGCTCCAGTGACCGGTCTTTTTCAATCGACTTACGGTATTCAGCGGGCGTGGTTGCGCCGATGCACTGAATCTCGCCGCGCGACA
>Ga0209117_1000856_pt1 | contig 11337 bp, 10 predicted proteins | sample BlaSpr_A8_OM2_M2_FD_187978 | JGI IMG/M metagenome (GOLD analysis project Ga0209117, IMG submission 187978) | Forest soil microbial communities from Thunder Bay, Ontario, Canada - Black Spruce, Ontario site 2_A8_OM2_M2 (SPAdes) (version 2) | ecosystem: Environmental > Terrestrial > Soil > Boreal...
GGCCGTTATCGGGCAGCGCGAAAAATTGTCCGCGCTTCGATTTCACCACCACCGCCTTGCGTGAACTGCCCACGCCGGGATCGACCACTACCACAAACACCGTTCCGGCCGGGAAGTAGGGCGTGGCGCCGAACAGGAAGCGAGCGCCGTCTCGAATCGAAAAAGCATTCACCTGATGCGTGAGATCGACAATGCGGAGGTTGGGCGCGATGTCGTACATGACGCCCTTGCAGAGAGCCACCGAATCGTCCATGATGCCGAAATCGGTCATGAAGACGACCGTCGGAGGAGGTTGCACGGCAGCCGGCTGCGCCAAAACAGGGCTGGCAGCGACGAGCGAAAAAGTGACCCACAAACACAATATTCGAGTCAACTTGCCGGCCGGGGTGCATGTCATCCGCATAGAGTCTAGGATTGTACCCGTTCGAAAGCCGGAACCCAAAGTTCGCTTCCGGCATCTATAATCGGGGCGGCAACGAATCGGCCATCATTCGATCAACCGTCATTCGATCAACCCAGGAGAACCAGCAATGTCCAACGTGATTCCTGAAAAATACGCCGACCTTTTCCAGAAGCCCGCTTTCGCCAGTCTGGGCACCCTCATGCCCAACGGGCGACCGCAAGTCACGCCCGTGTGGTGCGATTTCGACGGCCAGCATGTCATTTTCAACTCGGCCCGCGGACGCCAGAAAGATCGCAACGTACGCCGCGATCCGCGGGTTGCGCTGGCCATTATCGATCCCGATAATCCCTATCGCCATATGGAAATCCGCGGCACCGTGGTTGAGATTACCGAAGATGGGGCCGACCAACACATCGACAAGATGGCGAAGAAGTACTTGGGAGTCGACAAGTATCCCTACGCGCAGCCGGGCGAGGTTCGGGTGCTTTATAAAGTCCGGCCTGAGCACACGACGGTGATGGGCTAGAGGATAGGGGGCTAGCGCGCGGCCTCGGTGTGGCGTGGACACTCCCTTCGACTTCGCTCAGGGCAGGCTTTGTCCGCGCGCGGCCCAACCAGACTCCAGGAACACAGGTCTAGCCACTGTTCAACTATCCAATCCAACTACGGATTTTAGTTTCGCAAGGCACGTCATCCTGTCGATACCCCTTTTCTCCGATAACCTTTCCTCTGCAAGCGAGTCCAACTCTCAACGGAACTTCGGGGACTCGTTTTCCGTATTGGAAGACTAGAGATTTAGGGATCGTCGTCTGTTTCCTGGGGGAGGGGTTTATGCAAGTTGGTAAAAGTAGCCGCGAGGGCTTGCACGCGCACTTAATTGATGCGCAAGCCAATAGCGTTTCGGCGCAGCAGGTGGTGAAGGCTGCGCACGAAGAACTCCTCCAACTCATGCGGCAGCGCGCCGAGATCATGAAGCGCATTGGCACGGTGAAGCAGACCATCGCCGGATTGGCGAATCTTTTCGGCGAGCAGGTGCTCGGCGACGACTTGCTGGAACTGATCGACCGCAAGCCCAATGGCCGTCAGCCCGGTTTCACCAAGGCGTGCCGCAGGGTGCTCATGGAAGTCCGGCGTCCGCTTGGAGCCCGCGAGGTTTGCGTGGAACTGGAACGATATGCTCCGGCAATCCTGGCGCGGCACAAGGACCCATTGGCCTCGGTCACAACCGTTTTGAATCGTCTGGTGGATTATGGCGAGGCCCGGAGTCTGAGCAACGACCGCGGTCGCCGAGTCTGGGAGTGGATCAGCGAAACCGGGCCGCCGGCGGACGCGATGGCTTCCAGGAGAACGGCCTGATAAGTTTTCCAGGAAAGGGCGACCCTCGGCGGCTAAAGCCGTCGCTGAAAAACATGCTAGTTATCGCATCGCTGAAGCGCTGCGCCGCCCAAAATCACACATGGCGGCGAGTTTTTCCGCAGCCTGTAAAGCCGCTCGCGTGGCGGGTTCTAACGGCATGGCTGAAGCCATGCCCCTTCAAAACCGTCCCGGAGCTAACCTAACCGGAGTTGCTCTACGTGGCAACAGGCGTCCTTTTTCCAGATGCCGCGTCACGTGCGCATACCCGGCCGCGTGCGGATCGTGCGTCACCATCACAATCGTCTTGTTGAATTGTTGAAGCTTTCATTCAGCCGCTTGAGAATCTCCAGGATTTCCTTCAACAAGGGGTTCAGGGCCCAGCGAGTTCCATTGACATTTATATCGTGACACGATATTATTATCTCTTGACAAGATGCAGATTCCCCCTGGCAGTCGGTGCGGTTGTGCTGTTAAAGCACGCTTATCCGTAAGATCGACAATTCGGGGTTAGGAGGACAACCATGAAAAAGTTAGCAGCTTTTGCGATTTCCCTCTCCTTTGCGATTTCCCTCTTCGTCGGGACTTTGGTTCTGGGTGTGGGGTCGCTGCCGGCTTGGGGCCAAGGCGAGAACCCCCCAGCCACCACCAAGGAAGTTGGGCGGACTTCGGGTCACGGCGTAACCCTGGTGGAACAGAGCGACCAGGGAAATGTCGAGCAACAGATTAGGACTCTACACGACCAAGGGCGGCAGGCGGCATTAAAGGGCGATGCCCGCTTTTTTGAGGAGCACCTGGACGCCAGCTACTTCGGAATTGGCGGCGATGGACGGTTGCGGACGAAGGCGGAATGGATTCAGGATCTCAAGTCGGGCGGCATCAAGTACGAATCCATTGACGAACGCAACGTGAAAGTAAACACGTACGGGAACACAGCGATCATGAACTCGATGGCCTCGGTCAAACTGGTCAGCAATGGCAAGCCGATCGCGGGCGATTATCGTGCCACTTTCGTGTATGTGAAGCACGAAGGCAACTGGAGGGAAGTCGCGTTCCAGTCAACGCCAGTGGCACAAGAGGGCCGGTGAACCACTGCGATCACAGCAGCGATCGCCATAGTGCGAAGAACTCCGCGAGAAGGTCGTAATGATAGCCGACGGCCTGCCGGTCCCGATCACGGCAATGGTCTTGAGACGATATACTTAGCCGCATGGAAAGGGCTCTTACCTTGGCTGACTACGAATCACTGGCGGAATTGCGTTATCAGATCCGGTGTTTTCTTCACTTCAGTGAGCAAGCTTCCCGGATGGCTGGTCTTGAGCCTCACCAGCATCAACTCATGCTTGCCTTGAAAGGGCTGCCGGCAAGAGTACGCCCACGGATTGGAGAGTTGGCTGAGCGGCTACAGATTCGACATCACAGTACGGTTGAGCTGGCGAACCGGCTCTCTGCCGGCGGCTATGTCCGGCGACATCGCAGGGGTGAAGACCGTCGCGAAGTGTGGCTTTCCTTGACCCCGAAGGGTGAAAAGGTGTTGAGGGATCTCTCCTTACACCATCGGGCAGAACTCCGCATGCGCGGACCCGCTCTCATCGCGGCACTGAGGCGTGTAATTCACATGAGCAAAAGCAGCAGCGGAGTCCCAGCCAGACCAGCTTCGCGAACCAGGAGAAAAACCTAAGACATATGGGAACTTCAAGGCGTGAAGACCAGTGAGGATTCTCCCGTCACCGTCGGAGCGACGGGGCGGTCGGTAGGCGTGTGACAAAAGTCATCGCCCAGGGGTCTGTGGTTGGATTTAAAATGAGCGATTGTAAGAGGGAGCCAGGCATGTTCGCCCCATCCGAGAATATCATCCGGGTTGATTCGCCTCTACGTCATTTGCTGATCCAAGGGAACACCTGTCCCACCGTGCGCTCCTGTGGGCGCTGCCGCGGTGACAGTCACATTTAGCGGAGGAAAATTGCCATGTTCACGCGTATGATGACTTGCACACTGAAGCTGGACAAGAAAGAAGAATTCTTGGAAGCTGCACGCCAACTGCCAAGCGCTTACAAGAACCAGACCGGCTTTGTGGATCTGCTCACCTTCATCTCCGACGATCGTCCGGACCACGCGCTCGTTCTCGCTGTCTGGAGGACGAAGGCGGATTCCCAGGAGTTCTACAAGAACCGCGCTCCGCTGCTGGATCTGAAGCCTTTCCTCAAGGAGGAACAGATCGAGCATTACCACATCGAGACTTCGAGCGTGTTCAAGATTGACAGCGGCAAGGCCGCCTAATCGTGATTGTGTTGTGGTCTCCGATTCCTAATTGCCGGTTTGCCGGCTATTGCTTAGGGCCGGGACCGGGGCAAGAGGCATCGGGCTACCTCATGAATGACCCGGCATTCGCTCGGGATTCTTGGCAAGTTGTGAAATCGCTTAAGATCAACCGTTCGCCGCCATTTTCAGTACTTTCGTAACTCTCAGTCGGTTAGTTGAAGGCGGTATTCTAGCTGTGATTCTCCCCCTGTTGTTAGCCAAATTCATACTCAGGGTGGAGTGCGGCTTGTCACCGCGAGGCGATAGTAATGGCGACGATATTTGGCCGGTTCGAAATCCAGAGTGAGCTTTCCAAGTCAGAGACCGCCTTGATTTATAAGGCGATGGACACGGAAACCAACCAGATCGTGGCGCTCAAGACGCAGAGTCTGGAGCCCCTTGGCGACCGCGCGGGCGCGTTTGTGGAGACGTTGATCGCCGAGGGTGAGAGCACGCGCGAGCTCGTTGGTCAGAACATCGTCCTGCTCTACGGCGCAGGCGAGATCGACGGCCAGTTCTGCGCGGCCATGGAGTACATCCAGGGCAACAGCGTTGCCACCATGTTGGCGCGCAACGAAGGCTTCTCCATCTGGGATCTGCTCGACATTACGCGCCAGGTTTGCGTCGGCCTGGAGCACGCTGCCGCGAAGGGTGTGGCCCACCGTTCGCTGGAACCTGCCAAGATCATGGTGCAGTGGGACGGGATGGTCAAAATCCTCGGCTATGGCATCTCCAACATGGGCCTCATCGAAGCGCAATCGGGAAGAGGTTTGGGCCGGCTCATGCCCTACTGTTCTCCCGAACAGATCCGCGGAGAAGCCCTCGACCTGCGTTCGAACCTGTTTACCTTAGGGACGATTCTCTACGAAATGGTGGTTGGCGGGAAGGCTTTCGACGCCGCAGATCCGGTTACGCTCGCAAGCCGGATGGAGAATGAAACGCCCCCCAGCCCGTCTTCGGTGAATTCCAAGATTCATCCGGCGGTGAGCGCGCTGATTATGAAGGCGCTCGCGAAAGATCCTGCCGAGCGTTACCAGAGCGCGCGCGAACTGGTGGATGACCTGGAGAAGTGCAAGGAAAACGGCACGAAAGCCGCCACCGATTCCGGAAAGACGACTCCGGCGCCGAATGTTGCCGTGAATTCCGCAGCTCGGGCGGCGGCGGCCAGCAAGTTTGTCTCGGCAGCCAAACCTGTTTCTCCTGGAGTCGACGCGACGCTGTTTTCGCGGACCAATCCGCCAGCAGCCCAAACCAAGGCCGCTGCGGCCGCTGCGGGCGCTGTGACGGGAGGGAGTGCCACCCGCTTATCCAATTTCAATGCGAACTACGATACGAACCTTGGTTCAAAATCTGATTCGAACTCTGATTCGAACTTTGATTCGAACTCTGGCGTGCAACTCATCGGCGAATTCGAAGTCAGTGCTCCCGAATCCCATACTGCGCGCGGCCCGATTTTATCGGCGGCGGTGGCGGAGGAAGAATCCGAGCGGCATTCGCCCCGCGTGGCCTTTGATCCCATGATGGCTGAGCCCGTGATGGGCTCATCCGGCAGAAGTTTTTCTGACCTGGCAGAGATGCCGCCGCTCCAGGAACCGGTTTTCGCGGCGTCGGTTCCCGGGCCCGCTGAGCCGTCGCGCCCGGTGGCGCAGATCTATGCTCGGAAAGAAGAGAAGCCAAAAATCCAGCCGCGGGAAGTCGCGGAAAAGGCAATCAATCAAATCGCCACCGTTCCGCCGCGGCTGATGCTCTATTCGATCCTGGGCGCGGTTGGACTGATCCTGGTGGTTGCGATCGCGATCTTTTTTCATGCTCGCTCGGAAGACGATGGTTCGACGGCGGCTCCGCGGCCGACGAAAGCCGCAAAATCAAGTTCAGCCCAACCGGTTGCCCAGGCTCCGCTGGCGCCGCCCATCGAGAAGCCGGCTCCACCCGTGGCGGAAGCTCAACCCACCCTGACGGTACGCCAAGTCGAACAGCACAGCTCGATCAGCAGTCGGCGGGCGCCCGCTCCAGCCGCGGTGCCGGTCGTGATCCCAGGCCAGGCACTGATCGACTCCAGTCCCCAGGGGGTATCGTTTCAGGTCGATGGAAAAAGCGATCCGTCGTGGGTCACGCCGTTTAATGTGACAGGCCTAAGTCCCGGTAAGCACATCATATCTGCGAGCAAGTCCGGCTATGCCTCCGAGATACGGGCAGTGGATGTTGCCTCCGGCAGCAAATCATCTCTGGCGCTTCATTTGTCGCCGGTCAATGCGCTGATGGTGGTGAACAGCACGCCGCCCGGCGCCGACGTCATCGTGGACGGCACGCCTAGCGGACGAGTGACCCCGGTGCAGTTCTCCGTGGAAAAAGGAAGCCACACAGTTCTGTTGCGCAAGCCGGGATACCTCGACGAGACCGTCACTGCCGATCTCGGTCCCGCTCAGAATTTCCAGTACTCGCCCGCGCTCAGAGCGCTGGGCAATACTGAGGACATGCGGACCGTCGGCAAGTTCAATAAGATGTTTGGACACGTCGGAGACAGCACGGCTGGCATGGGTTCCATCAGCATTCACACCCAGCCGAAAGGCGCACAGGTCTCGATCAACCAGCGGGTCCTTGATAAGACGTCGCCAATCGACGTCAGGCTGGGACCGGGGAACTACATCGTGGATGTCACGCTGACCGGTTTCAAGCCGGTCCACAAAATCGTCAGCGTCGACAAAGGCGGCAAGGCCGCAATCGACGAAATTCTTGAGCGGCAATAGGCGGCGATTCGGCAAGTAATCAGTCACACTTCTGTGGTCGGGCGCGGGCGTTCCGTTCGGCCTCCCTCGCGAAAAACTCAAATGCAAGGCGCTCCATAACTGACAAATCGAAACTTAATCGGGAATGAGCTGCCAGCCGGCCCTCAGGAGGTGTAGTCTGGAACCAGCGGCTCTCAGTCGCCGGTCACGTCGCCTGTCAATTGTAGCCGTCATCCAAATCACGCCCGCGGTTCCGGTGTATGCAGGACACGCTGAGGCAAGAGGGAGTGACATTGTGTCGACGCAGCCTACGCCGGGCAAGTTGAGTCCCGATCTGTTGCAGGCCCTTCACGGGATCAAGTCAGTTCGGCTGTTCCCCAAAGGCGCCACGCTGTTTCAGCAGGGTTCCGCGGTCACGGGCGTTTACTTCGTGGAGAGCGGCGAGGTTCGTGTGCTGCTGCCGACCGGTCAGAGCCAAAAGCAGCTGCTGGAAGTCGTCGGTCCTGGAACCATGCTCGGGTTGAGCGAGAGCATGAGCGGAGAAAAGTATCGGATCACCGCTGAAGCGGGCGACGAAACGACTGCGGCGTTCATTCCGCGCGAGCAGTTCCTGGAGTTTCTGCGTGAGCACGGCGATTTCTGCATGCAGGTGGTGCGGCTCTTGAGCGAAGACTTGCACGCACTTTACCACAAGTTCCGCAGCATCACTGCTCATCCGGGGCGTCCGCGGCACCGGCTTCTGGACGAGCAGTTGAACTAGCGGTCAGTCCTCAGTTTTCAGTTGTCAGTTTTCAGTTATTACACCTTCTAGCTGCCGCCTTGCCTGCGTCCGCATTTCGTGGACTCTCTGAAAAGACAGAAAAACTGAAAACTGAAAACTGATAACTGACAACTAGTTCGCTTTGAAGTTGACCGTGATTTGCGTCTGGACTTCGACGGGCTGGCCATCGAGGTAGTACGGTTTGTATCTCCATTGGCGGACGGCTTCGGCCGCGGCGTGCGCAAGAAGTGCGTCTCCACTAAGCACTTTCAGATTGGTGACGTTGCCCTCTTTGTTGATGGTCGCTTCGATCTGCACTGCGCCCTGGGTATGAACCGCAAGCGCGGCCTGCGGATATTTTGGTTGTACCCGCTTGATCAGAAGTCCCTGGGACACACCCTGGGAAATTCTCAGTGTTGCCAACGAGGGCTTGGGAAGGGTTGACGATGCCGAAGACATCAGGCCGCTCAAGTTGCGATCATTGGCGGATGCAACCGCCAGCGGGCTGGGAAGCTGAGGCGCGGACTCCTCGGCTTGGGCCGGCGTTCTGGCTCCCGCGGCATTCGACTTCACTAGCAGGGGTGCCGAATCGGGTTTCTTCGTTCCCGGCTCAGGGATCTCGGCGATCCGAATCACCGGAGAATTGCCCGCGCCGGCCGACGGCTTGTCGGGCGGCGCCGCTGCAGCTGTTTTGGGAGCTAAGGTTTGGGTTGCGGAACTCGCCCGCTCGGGCGTGCTCGTCGAAGGTGCCGCCACCGGGGTGGACATGGGCGCCAGAGCAGGAGCGGGTTGCCCCAAGTCCTGTGGCGTGCTTACGGGCTGCGGAGCTGGGGTTGCGCTGGACTTGCCAAGCTCTCCATAACCCAGGTAGCCGAGCCCGGCCAGAGCCAGGATGACCACGGCTGCGATCAGGATTTTTTTGCCGCCCGATCCGCCGGAATCTTCTTTGCCCAACCCGGCAAAAGATGGGACATCGGTAGCGCTCAGGAAACTGGACATTGGAGCGGCGTGGTACGACGGATAGGCGTGAGATGGATTGGCGGGCTCCGATTCAACGATTTTGTTCTCTTTCTCTTTCGCTGGTGGAGCCGTCGCTACTTTTGCCGGAGCCGGTGCTGCGGCTGATCCTGGGGCTGACGTGAAAATGGAACTTGTATTCAGGGGTGGTACGGACGCGGCGGCGATTTTTGCTACTTCGTTTTTGATTACGTCATTCTGGACTACACCAGGGGAGGCGGGCTGCCGCGCTTCCACTGTCGGTTCGGCCGCGATCGCAATCTCGGTTTGCGCCGCGGGCTCGGGAACAACCGCCGGTTTGTCGCCAGCTTTTGCCGACGCTGTCATTGCCGGCAGCGGAGCTTCAAATTCAGGAAGCTCGGGAGGGTTTGGTGGTGAAGCAATCGCTTCAGCGCTACGACTTGTCGGCTGGAATGAACTGCCGGCGGATGCAGGAGCTGTGTTCGCGGGCATTACGGGAGTTGCCGCGCTAGTAGCACTGGCGCCGGCAGCATCGGAGTTCTTCCGCAGGAGCCCTCGCGCGACCCGGAGCGTTCCCTTTGCCTGCTCGACGTTGATCGGCTTGGTAAGCACAAGGTTGGCGCCGATGCGGTAGGCTTTGGCCACACCCGCTTGTCCTTCGACCAAAGCGATGGCCAGCGAGCTCTGATTGAAGCCGGAGTTTCTTGCGCTCTTGAAGAGCAGAGAAGCGTTCTGTTCGTTCTCGCAGTCCACGACCATAGCGTCGTAACGCTGCGCCATCAACTGCTTGACCGCAGCAAACGGTTCATGAAGCGGCTCTACGGTGAAGTCCAGTTCGCTGAACACCTGACTTACCACGCGAGCCAGTTTTTCATCGGGACAGAAGAGTAAAGCTTGGTAACCCATAATGAGGCCATCCTAGGTAATGTCGTGGGTACCAGCAAGTTACGTGGGTAATTAAATTGCTGTGAGGGCGCCGATGGTCGATGGTCGATGGTCGTTGGTCGTTCGCGGAATGCCGGATTATCCGGAAAGCAGGGTTCCCGCCCGCCATCGACTAACGACTAACGACTAACGACTGTTCTGAATGGTTCGCGGTCAAGGCCGCTGAAAGTCGACGATCACGACGGTCTGGAACGGCCGAGCCTTTCCGTCGCGGACGTAAGGCCGGTAACGCCATTGCTTTACCGCTTGGATGGCGGCGGTTGCCAGGGCAGCGTTTCCCTCGACCAGTCGCACGCCCTCAACCTTGCCGTTCTCATCGACCACCTCCTTGAGGACAACCGTTCCTTCCGCTCCCCCCGAGCGCGCTTCGACGGGATATTTCGGCTGAACGCTGTGCGCCAGCCGTTTTTCCGCACCCGTGGAAGTGAGAATGATGGCGCTGTTCTCCCCGGGCAGTTGGGCAAAGGACGAAGTCGCAGCGGCGGCAATGGGTGCAGCTGTGGTGGTTGCGCCGGAAGTTGGCGGCGCAACTGCCGCGCTTGCGGAATATGGGGCCGTGGATTGTGTCTTATCCGGGTTGATTGGCGATTCCGACGCAGGCGCCGAGGTTGTGGCCGGAGCCAGCTGAGTCGAAGGCTGCGCGGGATTTGGCGCCGGAGCCTGCGGCAGGCTCCGCGGTTGGTGCGCCATTCCGGCGAGGGCCAGCACGCGATCAATCTGCGGTTGGGCGATGGCTCGGAATCCGGGCTGATACGTCCACGCGGCATAGAAGCCACCGCCGGCGAGCCCGAGCATTACCAACGCGACCAGCAGACCGCGTCTTTTCTGTCGGCCTTGCTGGTAGGACGAAAAGACCGGGGCGCGAGATTCGGCTGCCGGTTGATCCGCCGCTGCTTTGTCCCGTCCCGAGCTTTTTAGTTCCGAGTCTTCCAGTTCCGCTCTCTCCAATTCCGCAAGCACCGGATCGTCGGAAGGTTTTAGTGGGCGCGCGGGTTTCGAATCTGCCAAAGCAGCTCGAGCCGGGGATAATTCTGACAAAGCGGGTGCCGAACAAGATGTGGACGGCGGATTCAACTTTGGAGGAGCTGGTGGTGGGCCATCGATTTCGTCCGCTGCGGAATGCATTTTCGTCGTAAGGGCCTCGGAGAGCGTCGCGGTTAAAGCAGCGGTTGGAACGGAGGTTGGAACGAAGCTTGGAGCGGGCTCCGCAAAGTTTGTCAGTTGCGAAGAAACGGCTGCGGCGGCGGCCGCTTGCGCGCGTTCTTCGCTCATGACTGCGCTGGGCAGGGCCGCGCTGGGCAGGGCCGCGCTCGCAGGCTGCGGAGAAACACGCTCGTTTGTCTGGACGTCTTTTCGCACACGGCTGACGGCGGTGCGGATGGTGCTCCGGGCTTGGTCTTTCGCGACCGGCTTGGTCAGAATCAGTTCTGCGCCCAGGCGAAAAGCAGTGGGTAGGCCAGCGCGGCCATCGACGATGGCGATCGGGACCGGATTGTTGCCGTTTTTTCCGCGGCGGCAAACGTCGAAGATCAGCTTGGCTGCCGGCAGATTTTCGCAATCGACCAACACCAGGTCGAAGCTTTGAGAATTGAGTTTTTGGGCAGCGGATACTCCGTCCAGGGGACGCTCGCAGGTCACTGACATCTCTTCTAAAACGGCAGTAATTGCGCTGACCGCCTGGTCATCCGGCGACAACAGCAGAGCATTGGGCATAGCTCTCCCATGCTAGAAACCGTCGTCGAAAGCCGCAAGTTACCGGGGTAAGTGGGCAGATCGCTATAGTTTCAGGGAAGCCGCTGGTTTCCTCCGGTCGCCGACTCAGGCTGAGGATAGACAATCGAACCGCGAAAGGCTGATTTATCGGCGGGCGC
>Ga0209117_1000857_pt1 | contig 11321 bp, 10 predicted proteins | sample BlaSpr_A8_OM2_M2_FD_187978 | JGI IMG/M metagenome (GOLD analysis project Ga0209117, IMG submission 187978) | Forest soil microbial communities from Thunder Bay, Ontario, Canada - Black Spruce, Ontario site 2_A8_OM2_M2 (SPAdes) (version 2) | ecosystem: Environmental > Terrestrial > Soil > Boreal...
GAGCCTGCCGAGCGAGACGGTGGCCGCGGCAGGTGATGGCGCTCCGTGCATCGCCTCGGCACCGCCGGCAGAGAACGCCACGAAACTCGCTCGCCAGCTCCGGGGGGATCTCGACGCCATCACCTTGAAGGCGATCCGCAAGGAGCCGGGCGAGCGGTATCAGTCGGCCCCGGACCTCGCCGCAGATATCGAGCGCCATCTTACCGACTACCCTGTCGAAGCGCGCGGAGACTCCCGCCGCTACCGCGCCTCGAAGTTCTTACAGCGCAACCGCGGGGCAGCTACCGTTGCGGGGCTCTTTGTCCTTCTCGCATTCGCGGCGCTCGGGGTGTGGTTCCGCCAATATCGGGAGACGGTCCGCCAGCGCGACCAGGCACGCCAAGAGGCCACGCGCGCGGAGGAAGTGTCCAATTTTCTGACCGATCTTTTCCGGGTTTCCGATCCTCAGCGCCAGCCCGGCGGGGCTCTTTCCGCCCGAGAACTGCTCGATCAGGCGACGAGGACGCTCCAGAGCCGACTCAGCGCGCAGCCGCGGACGAAGCTTCGGCTGTTGAATACGTTGGGCGAGATCTATCAAAACCTGGGGCTATTCGATGCCGCGCACCGCTGCCATGAGGACGCACTCGCCCTCGCGAAAAGCCGCTTGAGCTCCAACGCCCTCCTTCTTGCCGACACGCTCTCCGACTTGGGCACTACCCTAGCCCATGAGGGGCGTTTCCCCGAGGCCTTGGCCAACCAGCGTCAGGCGCTCGCACTTCGGCGCAGGGCGCTACCGCAGAACAATCTCGATGTGGCCCGCAGTCTCTTGGGAATCGGCGCGACCCTCGCCGCACAACACTCGTACCGAGAAGCGGAGCCCGTGCTTCGCGACGCCGTGCGGCAGCTCCGCGCCGTGGCACCGCCAGTGCCCGAAGTTCTGGCGGAGGCCCTGAATACCCTGGGCGGGATGCTCGCCGATGATCGGCAGCTCGACGAGGCGGAAAGGGTGATTCGGGAGTGTCTTCAAATACGGCAGAGAATCTTCGGGCCGAAGCATCCGCGGGTAGCCGAGACGCTCGTGAACCTTGCTTCAATTCTAGAGATCCACGCGCGCTTCCCGGAAGCCGAGAAGCTTCAGCGCCAAGCACTGGCGATTGACCGCCAGGTCTTGGGCGAGAGCCACCCGGACACCCTAGCGACCATGACGGGCCTCGGATTCATCCAGCTCGTCGCGGAAGATTTGCCGCGGGCCACCACAACCTTTCGGGAAGCGCTCCAGATGGCACATGCGAACACGGAGCGGGAAGATCCGCTCGGCGTAGAGATCCGCCTGGACCTCGCGCGGACCTTGCTTACCGCGAAGAAGGTCCAAGAAGGACTGGCCGTGCTTCAAGAGGCTTACGATGTGGGAGTGCGCCGGCTGGGCAGGAACGACTGGCTGGTGGCTAACATTATCAGGGCGCAGGCGGAAGGACTCATGATGAATCACGACCTCTCTGGTTCGGAGGCAAAGTTTCGCGAGGCAATCCCGCTCTTCCGCGCGAAGCAAGGCGAGCATGGCTATACAGTCATTGACGCTGAGGCGGAGCTAGGGACCGTGCTTGGTCGTGAAGGAAGGTTTGCGGAGGCCGAACCCCTGTTGCTAGCGCAGTTCCGGCAGGCGACCGAGCGCGAAAAACCTGATGCGGCGGATCGCCTCATCCTCCTCTACGAAGCCTGGGGCAGGCTGGACAAGGCCGACGAATACCGCAAGTTCGGTACTCCTGGACGAACTTCGCTGCGCCCTAAAGCTTCATCGTCTCCCCGCTGAAGGGCCGTGTTACCGACCCGTCCACCATGAGCCGCACATAGATCTCGTGGTTCGGGAGATTGGTGAGATCTGACGCCTCGAACTCCGGGGTGAACTCCTGGGCCAAGATCCGGGCGTCGGTCGGCCCCACCCGGAAGGAGATGAGGGTGCCGACGTTCCCCAGGATCGCATGCCGGATCTCCGGGTCGAGCTGGTCCAGGTACTGATTGGCGAGGACAAGGGAGACCCGGTACTTCCTCAGCTCCGAGAGCATGGCAGTCAGGTTCTTCGTGGCGAAGGTCTGGAACTCATCGAGGTAGAGAAAGAAGTCCCGGCGGCGCTCCTCCGGCAGCTCCGCCCGCGCCAGGCCATGCAAGGAAATGTGCGCGACGAGGAGCGACCCGAGGAGCATGGCTGGCCCCTCGCCGAGCCTGCCCTTCGAGAGATTCACGAGGAGCACCTTGCCCTCATCCATGATCCGCCGCAGGTCGAGGCTGTGCCTGCCCTCGGCCAGGACAGAGCGCATCTTGGGATCAGTGAGGAAAGCCCCGAGCTTGTTCTCCAAAGGAGCGACCACCAGGGAGCGCAGGCTCTTCGAGTATTCCTCGTACTCGTCTTTCCAGAATGAGCGCACCGCACGATTGGTGACCCGCTCCACCGCCCGCTCGCGATAGCTTGAATCATGGAGGAGGCGGCCGATGTCCGCCAAGGTCGCCTCTGGCTGTTCGAGGAGGGCGAAGAGAGCGTTCCTCAAGAGGTGTTCCACCCGCGGCCCCCAGGAGTCGAGCCAGGTCTTCTTGAAAACTTCGACAAGTCCCGCGACCGCAAGGGAGCGCTTCGAGGGCGGGACGGCAGCCAAGGGGTTGAAGCCCATGGCATCGCCCGAGGCGGGGTCGAAGAGGACGAGATCCGCTCGGCGAGCTGGCGGCAGCCAGCGGTAGAGCTTCTCTACCAGATCGCCGTGCGGGTCCACGATCGCGCAGCCGTCACCCTTGCCGATGTCCTGCCGGAGCAAGGTCTCAAGGAGAGTGGACTTGCCGGTGCCGGTCTTTCCAATCACATACATATGGGAGCGGCGGTCGGCGCGCTGGATGCCGAAGAGGCGGCGGTTGCCGCGGAAGTTGGTGCGGCCGAAGAAGGAGAGATGGTCATTCCGGTACTGCGGTAACATTCGCTCATCGTTGCTCGGTAGGCGAGATCGGAGCAAGGCCGCGCCCTGTGCCCCCTGCGGAACAAGATAGGTATGCCTCGGATTCGCGACATCGTCGGCTATACTGCTCCATCCAGCCGGTGAAAGGCGCCGGCTCTGGGGGTATGCACATGGGCACCCTGACCACCCGCTGTCATTACAACCCCTGTTTCTGGACCGCCCATTGGAATTCTGCGTTCCATACTGCGAGCCTGCTGGACCCTACCCCGCCTGGCCTCTCGGCCCGCGAGCAAATGGTCTACGCCCTGAACGTAAAGTCCGGGAAGTTGCTCCATCGGAAGGTCGAGGATGTACACTTTGATAAGAGACCGCCGGTTGAGATTACCCGCGAAGCCGCGGAGGCGTTTTGCCTGAAGTACCATCCCGATAAGTATGACGAGTTCAAGGCAAGAGAAGCAGATTATCCCGTGTACATCGAGCCCGAGCAGCTCTTCACCATAATGGAGAGTCTTCCGCCCTACCCGGCGCTCATCGATGTGATTCGCCAAGGACGCATTGCATCGGCAGAGGAGAAGTGCTGGCTAGCGTCGTTTGTGGCCCTCCACTTCCTCCGGTGCCATGCGATCATGAGTTCCATTCTCGAATGGCACTCAACGCTTGGCATTCAGCCCTTTGAGTCATATGTGACCCTGAAGTGGGAACTCTCGGACCCGGACCGTCTGGCGCAGCGGATCGTGCCCGTCCTCTTTCAGCGATGGATTCTCTATTCCCTCAATGAAGATACCTTCCCGCTTACCGACTCGCCAATCCTGATTTGCCCCGCGGCCATCCTCGTCGCGCTCTCCCCGCGCATGCTCCTCGAGATCCAGACGAACGTGCGAGGCAAAGATGACGAGTGCCACGTGCGGCGATCGATCTCTCACAGCAGGCTGGCGTACTTCAGAAGGCGAACGATTGGCAATACCTTCCGCGAGATCATCTTTGGCGACAAGGCTCTGCTTGAGCGCTGGGCCGCCACCAAGGAGTTTCAGGACCGCCATCGCCTCATGAAGGACACAAAGAAATACAATCAACTCGTACAGGAGGCGAGCCGAGAGTTGTATCAACTAAATGCCCTCGGCTGGCGATAAGCGCTGGCCAAGCGCCGCCGCGAGCCCCACCGCGTCAAAGAGGTTCATGCGGGGATCCTCGGGCATATATACCTTGCGCTTCCACGGCAGCCGGTCTCTGAGTTCCGGGAAGAGTTCCGCGAGCTTCACCGCCACCTCGTACTTGCCCTGCTCCGGGGCGAAGGCATGGCGCACGGCGAGGCGGGCGACCAGTCGTACCTTCACCCCGCGCTTCAGCGCCAGGCGTTCCAAGGCACGGATCTCCCTGCGGGCGCGTTTCCGTCGCCGGGCGCCAAGCGCGGTGAGATCTTCGAGCACAAGCACGGCCGGATAGTGTTTGGAGAGAAGGGTGTCCACCTTGCGGGCGAGCTCGCCGCTCTTGGGCAGAGCGATCCTCTGTCCGCGATCGATGAGATTGCCCGGCGCCTCAAGGACGGCGAAGGCAAAGCCCGTTCGCGTGGGGTCGATCGCGACCAAGACGGCGTTCTTCGGCAGAGCAGGCATTTCAGTGAGCACCCTGCGTGAGAGAGCCGACCGACGCTCCCTTTTCCTTCTGCGCTTCGAGCTTCCGCCGGCGCGCTTCCACTTCTTTCTGGATCGCCTCGTATCGGCCACGGAAAAGTTTCGCGACCGGCGCCCCGAGCGCGGCTTCGTAGGCAAGCCCGGATTCCAGGGATGGGATGCGCAGCCCCGCCTCGTAGCGCGAGACCTTGGCATGAGTCGTGGCCCCCAAGAGATACGCCAGCTCCTTCTGCGAGAGGTGCGCCTGGCGGCGGTAGCTTCTCAAGTAGTATTCGATTGGTCGTCCGTCGAAATGCATCATGGCGACATGAAGAATAAGCGGCGGGTGCGAGGCGGGCTAGAGAGTGAAATGTTCCGCAGGCGGAACATTTCGGGCACGCGACAAGGACAATCCGAGGTTTCTATCCCGACTGCGCCAGCCTGTTGATAAAAACAACGTCACATCTATATTATGCCAGAATATTACATATCTGTCAAATGACACTGAGTCAGTTCTGCGCCCCCTCCCAGGACATCAGGACTTCGAGGACATTGGACGGGGGTATGAAAAAGAGCGGCCTTGCCGCCCGGAACCATTGCGATATATAGCGCGCTATTTTTCGGCGGGGCTTTTGAAGTCCTCGAAGTCCTGATGTCCTGCTTCCTCGGGCACCTCGCCGGCCTTCGCCTCCACGAGCCCGTACTTCTCATAAAGTCGCGCGAGCTTGGCTGACTCCGCGGGCGGCAGGAGGAAGGCGCCGCCCACGCGCTGCGGAAGGAGTCCGAGCTTGCGGCGCAGGAGGTAGCCCACCCACTTCGGGGAGACCTTGCGGTCGTAGTCCGCCTCGTGGCGATCGGCAAAGAGAGCGGTGATCTCCTTCACGGAAAGCGGCGTCTCGGCGGCGGCCAGGTCGCGGATCACTTCAAGGAGCTGGCCTTCGGTCTCCATGCCGCGGTCGGTGACGAGCTGCCGCTCCAGGCCGCGGGCCAGGTCCCGGAGGCGCCCCTTGGCTTCCTCGTCCTCGATCGTCGCCATGAGGGGCGAGAGGATCTGCGCCAGGCGGGGCTCGAGCTGGCGATCGGCGGCGCGGGCAAGGTCACGCGGCTTCGTGAGGTTGCGGCAGCGGAAGAGGAGAAGCCGGTTGCGCAGCGCCAGGGCCTCCTCGCGGAGCTCGGCCGGCAGGTTCAGCGGTATGTCCTCGCGGAGCGGCCGGCCGCCCATCTCTTCAGTGAGACACCGGCTCTCCAAGGCTTTGTCCTCGAAGAAGCCGCGGGTGGCTACGAGCTTCGGCCCGAAGACCGCGTAGGCGCGCGGGTCGTACTCGCGGCGGCTGCCGTGCTCGGCGCGCAGGACCGGGAACCCGCGGGCGTTCCCATTGTTCAGGATCTTCACCACCTCGGCCTTCTCGTCGGAGAGCCGGAAGTCCGCCTCATCGACGATGAGGGTTCCCCGGAAGGCATCGAGGATGCGGAAGATGGGCGAGACAGTGGAGGTCCCCGAGGCGAAGATGGGCTTGTAGCAGAGGGAGCCGACCGCAAGGAGGAAGCGGCTCTTGCCGCTTCCGTAATCCCCGCGGACCCGGAGATAGGGCAACTCCTCGAAGGCGTCATAGAGCCAGGTGAAGAGGACGTAGGAGGCGGCCAGCTCCTCGAAGGCGGGCGAGAGATCCACGTAGCGGTGGATGAACTGCCTGACCGCAGAGAGCAGCTCGCCGTCCGTCCCGTACTCCTCGGGCGCCGAGGGGAAGAGCACTACTTCATGCACGAGGAGGTTGTTCTTGGGGCTCATGGGCACGAGCCGGCCAGCGACCACGTCGATCGAGGGCTCCACGGTCCAGCTCCCCGACTCGTAGCGGACAAAGGCGGTCTCGCCCTTCTCGCGGTCGTAGACCATCTCGACCACAACGCCGTCAGGGAGAACGGCGCCGGCAGAGGGTATACCCCGCTCCTTCTTCTGCTCTTCCTCCCCGTTCATGCCTTCCGCCATTTTTCCAATCGGTCGAGCGCCGCAAAGAAGCCCAGGCCCTCCTTGGCTTTGAGGAAGGAGATCTGGTCGCCGTGCGCGCCGCAGGCAAAGCAGTGGTAGGTGTTCGTGAGAGGGAAGACGGCAAGCGAGGGCCGGCGGTCCTCGTGGAAAGGGCAGCGGCCCATGAGCACCCGGCCGGCAGGTTGGAGCTTCACGCAGGCGCCGACCACCTCGGCAATGCCCACCATCTGCTTCGCGCCCTGGACGCGCTTGTACCCGCGGGGCGAGAGCGCCGGATGTGGAGCAGGCGGCAAGCTCCTCTCGATCCGCTCCTCGGAGAGCGGTTCGGCAGTCTTGAGGAGCGCCTCGAAGTCCGCGGCACTGTGCCCGAGCCGGACGAAGTAATCGGTGAGGTCGCCCTTCTCGCCGACCTCGGCGGGCAGAGTCACGATGCGGGCATGCTGGATGAAGCGGGCCACCCGGAGGGCGCCCTGCTTCCCTGCCTCGTCCAGGTCGAAGCAGACGTAGACCTCGGGGATGCCGAAGAAGAAGCGTGCCCATTCCTCCGGGAAGGCCCCGGCGCCGCCGGTAGAGGTCAGACCATGGAAGCCGTGGGTTTCGAGAACGAGGCGGTCATACTCGCCCTCGCAGATCACGATCCGCTCCGGCTGATTCTGGAAAATCTCCTGCCCGTAGAGGGTGACCCGGCTCCCAGGAGTGGACATCATCTTGGGACTTGAGGTGTCCTCCGGGTCGCGGGCCAGGCGGAAGGAGACGATCGCGCCCTCCCGGTTCTTTATGGGGATCGTGATGCGGAAGCCGTTCCAGCCGAGGAGGTGCTGATCGATCACGTCCTCGGAGAGTCCACGAGCTTCCATGAGGTACGTGCGGATGCGCGCGGGGAGCCGGCGGTGGTAGCCCAGGGCGGTTGAGTGATGATCGAAGGCGGCACGGTCGAAAGCCATGCCATGAGGGTAGCCAGCAGAAAGAGGCTGCCAAGAGAGCGTATGTTGCCGCAGGCGGAACCTTGCGGTATTTCTTTGAAGCGCGTGGCAGGAGAGCCTTATTTAGAGGCCCAGCTTGGCTCCTCAATAGCAAAGATGAGGCGTTGCACGGCGTTGAGAGCGCGCTCAGCATCGGTCACCTCAACTCTCTTCCCCTCGTGCAGCGTAGCGTTGCGGAGTTTCCTGGTGAGTTCAAGATCCTTAATAAGGTCGGGAAATCTCGCTAGGTCGCGAGCGAATAGTTTTGGAAAAAATGATTGGATTAGATCGCCCATCGTGAGGAATCCCTTTTTCTCCTTCCTCCTGAGAGCCTGATCGAGCTTCACGTCTGCACGACGGAGCCTCCCAATGTGGTCGAAGCTGATCACCTCGGCTATGGAGAAGCTTTCGACCAAGGCGAAGCGGAAATTGCGGGTATGCTGGAGCATCTCGAAGCAATCGAGCAGGGCATTTTGGGCATCAGTGAGTCGGGTGCCAATTGCAAGAAAGTGCCCGAGCTGCTGCGTCACTTGCCGCGGGTCATGGCGCAGAGCCGGAGTATCTGCTGCGTATTCTTGAACCGAGAAGACGATCGGCTGAAAGTGCCCGGGAATGTGACCGGCGAGTCGCTGCTGCTTCGTCTGTCCCGGCAGTGTTCCATAAGCAACTGCCGCCGTGCGAATGACCGGCACATTCTGCTGGAGTCGATCGGGCCGCAAGACCCACACGTCCCGCGTGACTAAACGGTAGATCTCAAGGAAACTGTCAATTGCCCGGTTGAAGATCGCGGCTGACACGCTATTCGGGTCTTGCACATTCTCCGTCTCTGCCCCAACTGTGATTTCGGTGAATGATGACTTACGATAGATGGCATAATCATGCTCCTTGGTACAGAGGAACTCGCGCGGCTCAAGGCCGTCAACCGCAGTGAAGGATGCGCCGATGGCGTTGGTCGGCATCGCGTCAATTGGACGCTTCAGCGAAGTGAAATGCTTCCCATCCTTCTCCACCGAGACGAAATCGTTCCCGAAGTCGGTCACGACAACGGGCGAAACATGCCGCACAATATGGAGCATCGCCTCCACACCGTTGACGCGAACCGTGAAAGCGGAATTCGGAACTACCCCGATGAAGCCCGGGAAGAAACCGTTGTAGTAAATCGCTCCCGGAATGTTCATGTCTTAGCCTGCCCCTTCTCCAACTCGCGCGCAGGGCATGCCCCGCACCCAGTACGCCTGCTAGCCAGGCAGAGTCGCGAGAGATTGATCGGTAATATAGACGATGTTCTCGGTCGGCATAGTCGGTTGCTCGACCCGTTCGATAAATCCTCGTGTCTGAGCCTCACTATCCGTAAAGGTTGTGCCCTTGAGCCAGAAGGTCTTCAGGAGCCTGCGCGTAAGTGGATTTGTTCCTCGCCCCATCGTTTCCGTTTCGATAATCGCCTGCGTCCTCTTGTCGGTAATCTCAAGGTTCCCGGCTTGAGTCTTCAACTCCGATGCACTTATCTGCTCAGGTAGGACGGTCTTCGAGGTGGTTGTCTGGTGGATTGCGAAGCTACACCCTGGTACGCCGTAGCGCTGCTTGAACGCGAGAAACACCGGTACGCCGGCAGAGGCCACGGTGCCCATGTTGTAGGCTATCGTTTCCTGCGGCAGCGACTTGATGAAATTGTAGAGGTTGACCGCAGAGAATGGACTGCCGCCGAGCGTTGAGAGATAGACGACATAGCGATCGATGCGCTTGCCCTGCTGAGCCTGGGAAAAGACGAAGCCGACAAACACGTCTTCCATCTTCTTGGAAATAGCTGCGCTGCACCAAATGTGCTGGACGTTAGCGGAAGGTAAATCGAGCGCGCTCATTCTCTTATGCTAGCACACCTGATCTCAGACTCGGCGCTACGCAACCGCCGCGTAGCGCGGATCGATCTCTATCCCGAGATAGCGCCGTCCAAGATCCTTCGCCGCCCGGCAGGTGGTGCCGGAGCCCGCGAACGGATCGAGTACGAGCTCGCCGGGCGCGCTGCTCTTTGCGATGAGGTAGCGGAGCATTTCTTCCGGCTTCTCGGTCGGGTGGTCCCGCTTCCGTCCGGCCCGCTTGAAGAAGAGCACATTGGCATCGCGGTGGCCGTTCAGGGGCCGCCGGCCCTTGTGACCGAAGAGCAGGTACTCGGTGCGGTTCGCGTAGTCGCCCGCGAGGTCACCGGCCGTGTGCTGGTCCTTCACCCATACGAGAAGGCGCTTCACCTTGAAGCCGGCGGCCGCCATCTCCGCCCGGAAGGTCGCGAGTCCGTACTCGTTGCAGAAAATGTAGGCGTGGGTGTTGGGCCGCAGCACCCGGTACGCCTCCCGGATGAAAGGTCCGAACCAGGAGAGATCGTCGTCACCTACGATCGGGCGGCTGCCGGCCTTGGCGCGGTAGCGCATGCCGTATGGCGGATCGGTGAGGAGAAGGTCGACGGACTCAGCCGGCAATTCACGGAGGATCTCGCGGCAGTCGCCCTGGATAATCTTGTTTACGAAGCGATGAAGCACGCCTCGGATTCTCGGCTCCCCGAGAGCGCCGGCCAAGAGAGCGCCTCGTGCCGCGAGCGGAGCTTCGACTTGCCATTCTCCCTCCTGGAGGTAGCCTGAAGGCCAAAGGTCGAAACTGCCCATTACACCAACAATGAATAGTCATTTGTTCCGCGCGCGGAAAGAAATGCTCGCTGCCGCCCGCTCCGCCGCCGGCATACGCTTTGGCGTATGCAGCTCAATGACGACGACCTCAAGGAGTTCGTGGCGATCTGGAAGCGAGTCTTCAACGAGGAGATCTCCCTCGCCGATGCGCGCCACCGCGCCTCGCAGCTCGTCACCCTCTATCTGGCCCTTGCGAAGCGCCTGCCCGAAGAAAATCCTGCATCTGACCCACCCACCCCGCCATGAAATACTTCCTCTATTGCCGCAAGTCCTCTGAGGCCGAAGACCGCCAGGTGCTTTCGATCGAATCGCAGAAGAGCGAGATGGCGCGCCTCTCGGCCGGCTGGACCGGGGACGCGATCGTCGCGACCTTCGAGGAGTCCATGAGTGCCCGGAAACCCGGCCGGCCCGTCTTCGAGGACATGCTCCGCCGCATCGAGAAGGGCGAGGCGGATGGCGTCGTCGCCTGGCACCCGGACCGCCTGGCCAGGAACTCCGTGGACGGCGGCCGGATCATCTACCTCCTCGACAACGGCAAGCTCAAGGATCTCAAATTCGCCACCTTGACCTTCGAGAACAACCCGCAGGGCAAGTTCATGCTCTCAATCATCTTCGGGTACTCCAAGTATTACGTGGACAGTCTCTCGGAGAACATCCGCCGCGGCATCCGCACCAAGCTCGAAAAGGGCTGGCTCCCGAACATGGCCCCGACCGGCTACCTGAACGACCGGGAAGCACGCACGATCGTCCCGGACCCGGAACGCTTCGCAATCATGCGGCGCATGTGGGAACTCATGCTGACCGGCACGTACTCGCCCCGGCAGATTCTTGAGATCGCGACCGACCAATGGGGCTTGCGCACGAAGAAGCGCAGGCGCACCGGCGGCAAGGCGCTGACCCTCGGCGCCCTCTACAAGATTTTCGAGGCTCCCTTCTACGCGGGAGTGATCGAGCGCCACGGCAGGACGTATCCCGGCAAGCACGAGCCCATGGTGACCCTCGAAGAGTTCGAGCGCGTGCAGGCCCTCCTCGGCCGGCCGCGGCTGCCACGCCCGAAGGTACGGGAGTTCGCCTTCACCGGGCTCATCCGCTGCGGGAGCTGCGGCTGTGCCGTGACCGCCGAGGAGAAGGTGAAGCCCCCTCGGGCCTCCGGTTCGTCTACTACCACT
>Ga0209117_1000858_pt1 | contig 11311 bp, 5 predicted proteins | sample BlaSpr_A8_OM2_M2_FD_187978 | JGI IMG/M metagenome (GOLD analysis project Ga0209117, IMG submission 187978) | Forest soil microbial communities from Thunder Bay, Ontario, Canada - Black Spruce, Ontario site 2_A8_OM2_M2 (SPAdes) (version 2) | ecosystem: Environmental > Terrestrial > Soil > Boreal...
TCTATCAACGGCCAACTTGCAAGCGAAGTCTTTTCAGCTGTTGCCTCCGGCAGTCGCCTGGAGTTGCGAAGACTCCAGGGAACATACCAATTGGCTGGCGGCAATTTGGAACTGCGGGAACTCGCCGTCGATTCCCTGGGCGGCCGCATTACCGCGAATGGGGAAATCAAGCACCTGGATACAACGCCGGAGGCGCAGTTTCGAGCCGCCCTGCGCAACATTTCTCTCGGAGAGCTGCAGCGAGCCCTACGAAGACAAGGGGTCAGCGCTGCCACGGTTTCCGGAAGACTCGGTGGGACGGCAGAGGCCTCGTGGAAAGGAAGCATCGCGAACCTGCGCGCGCATTCCGATCTCGCACTTCAGGCTCTCGCCAGCAACAAGTCCAATCCATCGGAAGGCCGCGTTCCTATCAATGGCGCGATCCATGCGAGCTATGATGGAGCGCATGAGACCATCTCACTGCGCGACACGACTCTGAGGATTCCCTCCGCGACCCTGACCGCGCAAGGAACAGTCAGCAATAATTCCGGCTTGCGGATTCAAGTCGCAGCGAACGACCTTCATCAACTTGCGGCGCTAGCTTTCTCGTTCAGTTCCCCACAAGCACAAGTTCCGACAGTCTCAGGTTCCGCGACGCTGAATGCGGTGGTGAGCGGATCGATGAAGAAGCCAACCGTTGCCGCGCAACTGAACGCACAGAACCTGCAGGTCGAAGGCAGTGAGTGGACGACAGCCAAGCTGCAGATGCATGCGAACCCTTCAGAATTCGTCGTACAAAGCGGATCATTGGTCAACGCCCAGCAAGGACAGGCAACTTTTAGTGCGACCGTCGGGTTGCGGAATTGGTCTTATCAGGATACGAATCGGATCGAAGCACATCTTGACGTGCAGCGGATCCGGATCGCCGATCTGCAACGGCTGGCGAATCAGCACTACCCAATCTCCGGCGATTTCTCGGCGAAGGTGTCTCTCGGAGGTTCGCAACTCAATCCCGTGGGCTCGGGCTCTGCGCAAATCACCAATGCGAGCGCTTACAACGAGCCCATTCAGAATTTTGCCGCAAAATTCAACGCCGCGAATGGCTCCATCGTTTCGACATTGAATCTGGCGGTCGCCGCCGGAGCCGTTGACGCCAATCTCTCTTACACTCCCAAAACCAAGGCCTACAAGGTCCGCCTCGACGCGCCGTCAGTAGTGCTGCAGAAGCTGCAGACTGTCAAGGCAAAGGATCTGGGTCTCACCGGAACTGTGACAGCCTCTGTGAATGGCGAGGGAACTCTGGACGATCCCCAACTCAATGCGGTGATTCAGTTGCCTGAGCTGCAACTCCGCCAGAGCTCAATCTCCGGACTGAAGGCAGAACTTGCGGTGGCTAATCATTCTGCGGATTTCAATCTCAACTCCAAGGTCTCGGAAGCTTCGGTGCACGCCCACGGCCGCGTCGCTCTGAGTGGGAACTACTACACGGACGCGGCGATCGACACGAATAGCGTTCCCCTGGACGCTCTCATGGCGACCTACGCCCCGAGCGTACCGCAAGGTTTTAAAGGACAGACAGAATTGCATGCAACACTGAAGGGTCCGCTGAAGGACAAGTCCCAGGTGGAAGCGCACCTTTCGATTCCGGTGCTGAATGCGAGCTACCAGTCCCTGCAGATCGGGATTGCAAGCCCAATCCGCGTCGACTATTCAGATTCCGTCGTAACCCTGCAACCCGCCGAAATTCGAGGTACAGGCACAACTCTTCGCATACAAGGGCGGTGGCCGATCGGCGGCACAAGTTCTCCAACACTAACCGCAAACGGATCGGTGGATGTCCGGATTCTGAAAATCGTGGCGCCCGACGTCGAGAGCTCCGGCACGCTGGCCTTGGATGTGCACGCTTCTGGAACGGCGTCCAATCCGATGGTCGCAGGGCAACTCCGGTTGAAAGACATCGCTGTGAACACGGCGGATGCTCCCGTTGGCGTCGAGAAGCTGAATGGCACACTCGATATCTCCAACGACCGCGTGCAAGTCTCACAGATGACGGCGCAGGTAGGCGGTGGCCAAGTCTCTGTGGGTGGCTCGATCGCCTACCACCCGGCAATGCAATTCAACCTGGCGCTGAAAGGACAAGGGGTCCGGCTCCGCTATCCCGATGGCTTGCGGTCGCTGCTTGACGCTAATCTGGCGTTCAGCGGCACAACTCAGGCGTCGACGCTAACCGGGCGGGTGCTAATTGACAGCCTCTCGTTCACGCAGGACTTCGATCTGGCAAGTTTTGGCGACCAGTTCAGCACGGGGAACGCTCCTTCCCAGCCTAGACTCGCCGATACCATCAAACTTGCCATTAACGTGCAATCGCAAGAGGATTTAAACGCGACCAGTTCGCAGATCAGTGTCGCCGGACGAGCCAGCCTGCAGGTGGGAGGAACCGCGGGAGATCCAGTAATTACCGGCCGCACGACCTTGACCTCAGGCGAACTGTTTTACCGCAACGTGCGTTATCAACTTCAAAAAGGTGTGATTACGTTCGACGATCCCAACGAAACTCATCCTGTGCTAAACGTTTCAGTGACCACTACGGTCAAGCAATACAATCTCACACTCAACATGCGGGGGCCGCTCGACAAACTCACCACCTCGTACGTCTCCGACCCGCCCCTGGCAACGGCCGACGTCATCAATCTGATTGCCCGTGGCAAGACCACGCAGGAGTCGGCCGCCTCCAGCCAGAGCACCGACTCCATGATTGCCTCGCAGGCGGCCAGTGAAGTGAGCAGCAGTGTTCAGAAGCTGGCGGGAATCTCCAGCTTGCAGATTGATCCTACGATCGGCGGTAACAATTCAAACCCTGGGGCTCGCATCGCTCTCCAGCAACGCGTCACCAAGAATCTGCTCTTCACGTTCTCCACTGACGTATCGCAACCGGGAAGCGAAATGGTGCAGGGAGAATACCAACTGAACAAGCGCTGGTCGGTAAGCGCGGCTCGCGATCAACTCGGAGGAGTTTCCGTGGACGGCCGCTATCACACCCGCTTTTAGAAGTTGTCTCGCAGTTGAGGTAAGACTTTCTCCGCGTGCTCAGCGCCACCTCGGCGACCTCTGCGGTTCAAGCTGTTGCCGTCCCGTTGCGTCGGCTAAGCGAACCCACTAGGCAGCGCGGTCGAAGGTGGCTGGTTGCGTAATGCGCTCCCGCTGATCCGACAATATCCCTTTGGCCTGGACGCACCCTTTCTTACTCTCTTTAGCCAACTCGGCATTGAGTTCAGCGCCCACAAGCAAAACAAAGGAAGTCCAGTACAGCCACGTCATGAATGCGATGAACCCGCCCAAAGTCCCATACGTCCGGTTGAAATTCGCCCAATGTCGAAAATAAAATCCGAGCAGGAAAGACAGAACATTCCAAACCACCACCGACAGAACCGCGCCGGGCAGCGTCGCGCCGAAGCGCTGTTTCACGTTGGGAGCCAGGTAGTACAGCACCTCGACGGCAAGGATGGTAAAGCAGATAGCAAGGATCCAACGAAAAAAAGGCCACGCGGCAGCGAAAACCGCTGACAGCCCAAGTCGACCGGCCAGCCAATCGCCAAACCGCGGACCTACGACCATCACGCCCAGCGCCGACAGCAGAAGTGATCCGATAATCGCAGCCAGAGCAATCGCCAAGAGCCGCGTCTTCCAGAACGGCCGGTCATCCTTCACGTCGTAGGCAATGTTCAGAGCCTCAATCATGGAGTCGAAGCCCGCGGAGGCCGTCCAAATCAGGCCCAGCATTCCGAACGACAACCACGTCCCACGATGCGAGGCCAGCACATCCCCCAAAACCGAATACACCACCTTCATCGTATCCGTGGGCAGAAGACGCCCCATCAGCAATAAGACGTGGTTAAAGAGATCGGGAAGAGAAATGAAACCCACGATTGCGGAGAGAAAAATGAGGCCGGGAAAAACCGCTAGAACGAAGTAATACGAGAGCGCCGCTGAAACTTGGAACCCGTGATGTCGTGCCAGATCCTGGTAGGTCGATACCAAGGCCCGCTTTAGGCCGTCGAGGGTCACACCTTCAAAATAGTTCCTGGCTGCAGGCTGGAAAATACCCGAAAGACGGTAGAGCGGCCCTTACGAGACGATGGTCACGATCTCAATGTCCTCCTGCTTGTTTTCGAGGTGGACCAGCACGGAGTCATTTCTTCGCTCCAGCAGCAAGTCGACCGCTACCTTTCCGCAGCGGAGCTCACGAATTGAGAGCTGAGGGATGCCCTCAGGAAGAAAAGGCCGGTCAAAAACAATGCGCCCGCGATCCGCTTGTACCGAGATTCCGAGGCAGCCTTCCAAAATCAAAAACGGTGCCGCAGCGGCCCAGGATTGAGGCGAGCAAGCGACGGGATAAAGAGTAGGCCCCTCGCCGGGCCGCCTCTTCAGCCCACAGAACAATTCCGGCAGCCGGCGCAGGTCAACCTCGCTGCTCAGATCCAGCAAGGCCAGAAGCACCTGCCCCGCCATTTTCTTGGATCCATACCTGGCCATGCCATTGGCGACGATGGAATTGTCGTGCGGCCAAATAGAACCATTGTGGTACGACAGCGGGTTGTATCGAGCCTCATGGATGGCAACCGTGCGGATTCCCCAACCCGTGAAGGAGTCGTCGTTCATGAGCGTCTCAACTACACGGCGAGCTCTCTGCGGCGAAGCAATCCCGGTGTAAAGGCAGTGTCCAGCATTCGAAGTACGCACTCCGCAGGCTCGCTTGCGACCGTCGAGCGCTAAGGCGTAGGTGCCGAGATCCTCGCACCAGAATTGCTCTTCAAACTGCGTGCGCAAGGTTTCCGCCTGTACCTCCAGCTCGCAGCATCCGTTTAGGTCGCCGAGCACGCGGGTCAATCGGGCGGCCGCAAGCTTCGCGGCATAAACGTAACCCTGGACTTCGCACAGCGCGATCGGTGGTTCCGCGATTTTTCCATCGGCATGAAATACGGAATCGTTGGAATCCTTCCAGCCCTGCTGCACCAATCCCTTACTGGAATGCCGGGCGTACTCGACAAAGCCGTCGCCGTCCATGTCTCCAAATTCGTCGATCCACTTAAGCGCCCGCTGAATGTGAGGCCACAACTTCTCCAGAAAGGGGCGATCCGCCGTACGGTCGAAATACGCGCCAGCGAGCACGATGAACAGGGGCGTGGCATCAACGCTTCCGTAGTAACGCCCAAAGGGGACTTCTCCCAGCTTCGCCATTTCACTCTGCCGCATTTCGTGCAGAATCTTTCCCGGTTCGGAGTCCGCTACGGAATCAATCGCATCCGCCTGCGTCGCGGCCAGAAATTCCAGTACTCCCTTCGCGATCGTCGGGTTCAGCCACAACGTTTGCAGGGCGGTAATAATTCCATCGCGGCCAAAGACAGTACTGAACCAGGGAACTCCGGCGTATGGGTAATTACACTCCGGGTTTCCCGCGATCATCATTTCCAAATCCGAAATCGAGCGTGCCATCCAGTCGCTAAAGCGCGAGTTCGAACTGGTAATCTGGGGAAAGGTCCGGGACATCTCCGCGAGTTCGAAGCGTGCCGAAGACAGCGCCTCGGTGTAGCCGACAGACTCGGCGGTCACCTCGGAACTACAGCAGATTTCCAGTTGGATCGTCGCCCTCTCCTTGGGGCGAAGCGCGAGTTCGAATTCCAGTCCTGATGCGGATGCGACTACGGCATTGGCGTCGCTTCGAATGCAAGTCTGACGGACAACGTTGTCCAGTCCCTCATAGGATAGGATGACGGAATTGCGATCGATTTTTTCTTCGAGACGCCGTCCCCGCCGTTCTCGGACTGTGCCGCGAACCTCGAAGACATCGGTGAAATCTGCGTCGAAGCCGATACGAACCGGGACTTCCACATTCTCCAGTCCGTGATTGACGAACATCAGTTTCTCGAAGCAGGAGTCGCGCCACAGGAACCTGGTCCGGACCAAATGCAGCGTCCCGCGATGAATCACCATCTCCCCATCGCTCAACACGTCGAGGTTGGCCAGGTCGGCCGTAAAAAGAAAATTGTTGGTCGCGACCGTGGAACTCAACAACAGTGGGCGTGCGTTCCACAAATTCAACGACAACGCGGAGAGGTGCCGCATGCCGTCATAAAATAAGCCTTCCTCGCCCAGGCCAGACGTTTGCACGTCCCCTAAGCGGTCGAATACAAAAAACATCCTGCCATATTTGAGTACGCGAGCGAGATAGTCCGCCGGGGACGATGTGGTCGCTATGTAGTACTGGGGGTGGGCGATTCCACTTCGATCCAATTCAGGGCTCCCTCTTCGACCGTCATTGAGGCCGACTTCGGATGGATGATCTGATGATAGAGCTTCACATAGTCGCGTGCCATTCGCTCATCCGTGAAGTTTAGCTCAAAGTGACGGCGGCATTCCCGCCGGTCGATTTCGCCGATTCGGTTTACCGCCTCGACCGCTTCGTCAAGATTGCGAACCAGGAAGCCCGCCACGCCATCGGGAATAATCTCGGGGACCGAGCCCAAGGGATGGGCGATCACGGGCGTTCCACAGGCCATGGCCTCGATCGTTACCAACCCGAATGGCTCGGGCCAGTCGATCGGAAACAGAAGGGCAGCAGCATTGCCCAGAAATTCTTGCTTTTCCGACGCCCCAATCTCGCCGATAAACTCGATGAGAGGATGATCCAACAGCGGTTCGATTTCTCTTTTGTAATAGGCACGATCGCCACGATCGATTTTCGCTGCAATTTTCAACTTCACTCCAGCGGCAATGGCGACTTCAATCGCGCGCCCAAGCCCCTTCTCTGGCGACACTCGCCCGAGAAACGCAAAATAACCACCGCCCCTTTCGTTCATCGACAGCGAATTTGCAGGCAAACCATGGTGCACGGTTGCCAGCCAGTTGACCCAAGGTATGGGTTGGCGCTGGGCGTCGGAGATCGAAATCAACGGTACTTCCGAAAACTCCTTGAAGAGCGGCACTAGATCCGGCAGGTCCAGCCTTCCGTGGAGCGTGGTTAAACATGGAACAGGTACGCGCCTACTCAGTGAGAACTGAAGATAATCGATGTGAAAGTGGATCAGATCGAACTCATCCGCGTGATTGAAAACCTGCTCCACCATCAAAGTATGATGTGCAATCGGATCGACGCAATCGGCATCGAGCCTAAGCGCTTTTTTGCACGCGGGAACCAGTCGGGCGTTGGTTACCGAGTCGCCACTGGCAAACAAGGTAACGTCGTGCCCGAGTAAAACGAGCTGCTCCGTAAGCCAGGAGACGACTCGCTCCGTCCCTCCGTAAAGCCGGGGAGGAACGCTTTCATAGAGTGGCGCGACTTGGGCAATCCTCATGCACTACTCCCTTTCGGCGGAAATCTCCCACTTACGACCAGTCCTCGGCTAGCGTGCGCTGAAAAGGTCGCTTATCAGATGGCTGATAAGGCGAATGCTGTTGTTCGCAAACCACCGACTCGACATTAAGGGATTGCTTCACAACCTTTCGAGGAATCGCTGCAACCCCACGCCAACAATTTCCTGAGAACAACGAGCAACAGAGACGTCAATGACGCTACTGCAACGTGTGGCGGAATGAGGTTAGTTTGAGCGGAGGGGACGCAACGCACTGCGAAAAAGTCAGGATGTGGCAAACATCCCCTCATTCCGTACGGCGGTTTTATCTACAGCGCTGCGTTTTCCGGTCTACAGAAATTCTTCGATGCCTTCGGCAAATGTGGGAACACTAAGCTTGTAACAGGAGGTGAGTATGCCGGAAAAAGAAACCATCGATCGCGCTCGCGAGGACGCCCGCGAGGGAAAATCGCCCAGCACGCAGGCTGGAGAGTTTGTGCGGGAGGAAATGCACCATGTGCAAGAAGGCAAGCACGGAACAGCCTCCACCAAGCAGGCCATTGCGATCGGCCTCTCAAAAGCCCGACGCGCAGGGGTAGAACTGCCGGCGCCGAGCAACGGGAAAGCCTCGGCACGCGCCGCGAAGCAGGCTACGCGAGATTTGTCTGAGGGTCGGAGCCAAGCCCGTCGTAAGCCTTCTGCAACGCGCTCGCGCGCGACCCTCCAAGCGCTGAAAAAAGAAGGTCATAGCGCAGCTTCCCATCGATCACTATCGAAGCAAGCACGCTCGGCTGCGAGGAAGCGCAGTTCGGCCCAGCGTCACAACTCAGCCGTCAGAGCAAGCCGCACCCGACGGAGGAAAGGCTGAAATTGTGAGGGACCCTTGATTCTTTGATTCGAAAACTCAAAACCGGAGAATATCGCTTGTACTCGCGCAAGAAGAATGCCAAGACCGGAAAGCGGCGGAATCTTGGAACATTCACCACCAGGCGCGCGGCCCAGGCGCATGAGAAAGCGGTGCAATACTTTAAGCACCACTGAGCCAAGCCCTTGCAACGCACTGCCCTGCTACAGCCGAAATCGATTCAACGCCCCGCTTTTAATGCACACATTCGTTGCGTAAATTGGCGCCCAACGCCTTGAGGTTGGTACAATCACTCCAGTCAACGACCCTCACTGCTCTTTACCCGCTCCAATGCTGCAAAGCCGCCATTTTGGTATTAGGCCTACCGACTTCTTCCTAGGCTCTAATACAGGCTTTTCCGTTTGACACTCGGGTGAATGCTGTATAGAGTGGAACAACTCCGCTCAGTAATACCCGCTAACCACCAAGGGCTTGTTCAGCGGATTGGTTTAGCGGCCAGAACGATCAAGGTGTCCTGCCTGAGACGTCGGGTGTGATCCCTCTTTTACGACTGGTTCCTTCGGGTTCCAAAATCCAATCCAAACCGGAGAAAAGCCCTAAATGAATAAGCATGTCATTGTCTGTATCTCTATTGTTTTGTGTCTATTAGCGACGATTCCAGCATTTGCAAGCGTATCCGTGTCGAGCCCGGGAAATGGCAGTACTGTAGGTTCCTCGGTTAAGTTCGTGGCTACGGCCGGGACCTCTTGTTCAAAGGGCGTGGCCTCGATGGGCATTTACCCCGCCCCCTACCAGTTGGCGTACACCGTCGGCGGAGCCAGCCTGAATACCAGCCTTAACTTCAATCCCGGAACGTATAACGTGGTGGTCCAGGAATGGGACAATTGCGGCGGCTCAACCACTTCTACGGTAACAATTTACGTCACGACGACGAGCCAAACCGGCGTGTACGTCACCTCGCCAGCTAATAACACCACAGTCGGCTCCCCCGCACATTTTGTCGCAACCGCGACTACCGGCTGCTCGTTGGGCGTCGCTTCCATGGGCATTTACACCGGACCAAACCAACTGGCTTACGTGGTGAATGGTGCGTCTCTCAACACCAGCCTGAATCTGAGTGCCGGAACCTACAATACGACGGTGGAAGAATGGGATAAATGCGGTGGCGCGGCTACCAAACCTGTCACCATCACGGTGGGTTCCTCGGCCGGTAAAACCTTCTACAACATCCACAGCGCGGGAGGCTGGAACGGCTATGCTCAGCAGCCTCCGAACTACGGCGATTGCACCAGCTGTACTCCGAGCGGTCCCGGGACGACTTGGGCTATGTATCAACTCAACAAATCGATTACCCTTTCGGGCAACTCGACCCAATTCAACATCGGCGGAACCCAGGCGTATACGGATGTACTCTGGAACAACCACCTGATCGGCGACTTCTCTTCTCAAGGGCTTCCCGACTCGAGCCATACTCTCGTACCGACATTTCACGACTTCACCTACGACGTGTATTTCTACAGCAGCAACCTCAATGTGTCGGAGGCTCTGGAGTTTGATATCAACCAGTTTTTCAATGGCATGGGATTCACTTGGGGTACCGAGTGCCGGGTTGAAGGTGGGCATATGTGGGATGTTTGGGACAACATCCATTACAAATGGGTTCCCACTGGCATCGCCTGCAATCCAACCCTGAATTCGTGGAACCACCTGATCCTTCAGGTGTCACGAACCTCCAACAACCAACTGCTTTACAAGTCGATCACGCTGAATGGCCAGACCTCCACTCTCAACTGGACTTACGCCCCGTTCTCAGCCCCGGGATGGTGGGGAATCACCGTGAATTACCAGATGGATGGCGATTACAAGCAGACTCCCTACAGGGTGTATGTAGATAAGTTGAACTTCACCTACAACTGAACTTCACCTGCAACTGATGCAGTTCTGCCCTCTGAATCACCATCCGGGCTGTTCAAGATTATTGGACAGCCCGGAAGGTCGAATCTCAGACTCCTACTAGTTATTTCCAATCGATTGGTTATTCCGTCGTGTAGTTAATTTCCATGCGCCGAATCTGAATGCTCGACACATAGAGCGCGATCAACGCCACGACCAATATTCCCAGGATGGCGATGGGAGCCGCGACCGGATCGGAGTTGGAAACCAGCAACGCCAGCACCGGCGGCGTTCCCGGTGGAGTCGGGATATCCACGGGACACAACGATTTAAGGTAATAAATAACGCTGAACTGCCGAAGCACCGTTGGCAAGAATGGATTGATCCCTTCCCAGATCAATATCGCCGCGGCAGGAAGGATCGGATTGCGGAACAACATTCCCGCCACCAGGAAAAACGCTCCATACCCAACACAGGCGAGCACGGTCACTCCCGCATAGATTACGGCATGTTGGAGACCATGATTGTGATTGAGATAAAGATCCCGCGCGCCAGGCGAAAAATGCCAAAGGAACGCAATCGTCTGGAGCCCTTCGCTGGTCACGAATATCGTGCAAGTAGCCAGCAATCCCGCAAGAAACTTCCCTGCCATGACGACTTCGCGGCGTGCGGGCGCCAGAAAATAAAAGTGCAGGCTGCGGTCAAGGATCTCGCCACGGAATAAATTCATGAAAATCCCGAGGCATCCGAAAAATATGGCTAGCCTCAGAAAGAAGAATTGGAAAACGCCGGCGAACATGACCGAGTCCTGGCCCAGGTTGTTCTCTTGGCGAATATGGATGCTCTGGACTTTGCCGCCCGCCAACCCTAGATACAGATCGTTCTGCCCATCCGAATAGTGATAGTCCTCGTGCAGAATCTCGATGCTCGCATCCTTCTCGCTGTCCGGCGGTCGATTTTCCCTCCAGTGAAAAGTGATCGGCGGCTTTCCTAAAATCGCAACCACTTCCTCACTGGTCATGCCAGTATGAACCGCCCGCAGATCCTGGTTGGTTAGAGGCCTCTCGCCCTGCCGTGCGATGTCCGCGCTTCGATTCTGTTGGCTCGAAGTCGCAATTGCATATGCGATGAAAAGCATCACCGGTAGCGCGGCCACCACGTAGATCCAAAGTCCTCGCTTGGCGAAAAACGTCTTCCTCAATTCCAGCCGGATCACAGCCTTGAT
>Ga0209117_1000859_pt1 | contig 11310 bp, 17 predicted proteins | sample BlaSpr_A8_OM2_M2_FD_187978 | JGI IMG/M metagenome (GOLD analysis project Ga0209117, IMG submission 187978) | Forest soil microbial communities from Thunder Bay, Ontario, Canada - Black Spruce, Ontario site 2_A8_OM2_M2 (SPAdes) (version 2) | ecosystem: Environmental > Terrestrial > Soil > Boreal...
GCATTCGGTGGGAAGCTTCATCAATGCCCAGACGGGAAACCTAAAGCTTGCGCAGAATCTCTTGGGGCATTCCACGATCAACATGACGGCGGATGTCTACACGCATGTTTCCAGGGAATCAGAACGCGAGGCAGCTCAAGCCGTAGAACGGGCGATCTATGGTGATCTGTTCCCAATCTGTTCCCAACTCGGGAACGGGAACAAGTCAGCGGCTGCGAACTGAAGTTGATAAGTATTACGGCTCAACTCGTAACCGTAAATAAGAAGGGCGCTTAGAGGATTTTCCTCGCAGCGCCCATGGTTGCGGGGGTTGGATTTGAACCAACGACCTTCGGGTTATGAGAACGAACATAAAACAGATGGCACGTTGATTCTGTGCGACTTAGCTCATCTTTGTGCAATCGGACTTCTTTCCCAAGTCTTTCCCAAGGCGACGTACAGATTTTATCATGAGACCGTCGAAGCTCACGCTACGCCTGTAGTAGAACCTGCGGATGTCTGCGCGCGACCATCAGCAGCTTCAGCGCGGCGTGCTGAGGGCGTCGAATGCCTTGCTCCCAACTTCGAACCGCATTCGTACTGACGTTCAGGTAAGCAGCGAAGATCGGTTGCGTGGCATTGAGGGCCAGCCGAATGCGGCGGATCTCCTCTGGCCGGATCATCTTGGGTGGTGTTGGAATCTTTGTTGTCCGTAGATCGATTACCCGGCCCTGCTCGAACGCCAGCGCATCCTGCAAGGAGTTCCGCAAGTCATCGAAGACTCTCACTTGAATCTTTTTGGCCATGTTCTAAGCCCCCGCCTGTCTTTTGATTTGCGCGACCATTGCCCGAAGCTCTCTACGTTCGTGCTCAGTCGCGTCCTCCTGCTCGTTTTTGTCTAGAAGAAACAGCAGGTGGATGTGGTCTCTCGTCTCCAGGTACAGGTACAAGTATCTGAATCCGCCGCGCTTTCCTTTTCCGCGGCCCGGGTTTGAGATCCGCGCTTTGCGAATCCCGCCAAGGCCCGGAACGATCTGGCCGCGTTCTGGGTTCTCGAGGAGGTTCGCCTGAATGTAACTGAGAACCACGTCAGATGTGCTCTTGGCCTTTCTCAAAGAGCCGTCGAGTAAACGGCCGAGATTCAATGAATACCACTATGTGATACTACCACTCTGTGGTACGTCAGGTCAAGCAGTTTTTTGGTTGCGACCAGCAAGAGATGAGGGAAAAATAAGTTCTTTCCCCACGTCTTTCCTGGAAAGATGAGCAGGAAGCAGCAGGGATTGCTCTTGGACACTAACGCGTTTATCTGGGCCTTCCTGTTCACCTATGTGGGAGTCCATCTGGTTACCGGATGGTGGCCTTCTCTAGTTCCTTACAGCGCTATCGCCGCCGCTGCCGCGTACTACGCAGCGCAAGTCAGCAACCGCCGTCGGCTCATTCTTAAACCCACCATCCTGGGCCCGGCCGCTAGCCGCCGAGCCTAGGACGGACTTTCGCTTATGCGCTTTATAAATGGCGCGTCATTCTGTGGTGGCCGGGTCTGGGGTGGCAGGGTCTGTGGCCGAAGCCTCACGGAGCTGGAGGAGGCGAGTTCGCCGCCCAATCCTCATCGAATTTCCCTTGGAGAGTGATCACCGTTTCCGGGCTGTCAATACTATTTACAATCCTTCCTATCTCTCGGCGTTCGTCCATGCTTTTCTTGGTCAGATTGTGGCTTCCGATATAAACCTGCTGTCCATCCACGACGATTAGTTTCGCGTGCGGCTTCCCCGGTTTGGATCCGCCGCCCGGCGCACTGATCTTGTTTTGGACCAGCGCCTGTCCCGGCTTAAGAGCGTTGACCACAAGTTGATTGCACTGTTGGCCGGCAGCATCCGGGCCGATGAGGATTTGGAGATTAAACCCGGCCTGGTTGGCTTTTTCTCTCAGCAGCGGAAGAATGTCGGTATCGCGGTCGCTCGCACCACACAGTGGCCCGGAGTCCGGAGATATGGTCTCCATCTGGATTTTCAGCGAGGTCGTGGCGGATTGGATCAGTCCAAGAATTCTCTCCCGAGCGAAAGTCCGGAAGGTCGCGTCGGGATTCTCTACCAGCCGATCCGGGCTGATGATCAGCGGATCGTCAATTCCCATGAGACGCGCGCCCTGCCCCGGCCGAGACCATTGAGTTAAATCGCTACAATTGGTGATCGGAGGATTCGTTGTATCGTCAGGTCCCCAATCGCGCGTAAATACGTCGCTCAAGCTGTTAATCACTCCTATATCGTTTGTGATGATGCCGTAATCTCGCCGCGTACCCGTCGTGCGATCGAGGCTCGACGGCACAAGGTTGGGCGTCAAAATAAAAGCCTTTTTATTGCCGAGCCCGTCGTCTATGAGAAACGATTTAGCGTGCGCCCTTAAGATTCCCAGGGTTCCGTCACCGGGATTGGCGCTTTTAACTAGGACTTTGCTCCCCGCGGCAAGAAACTCGTTGCAAGCTTTCATAGCCACATCCACCGGCCCTGTAACCCCGGGGTTGCAGTTTGCCCCGCCGCTCGGGCACGGCTCCAACAGCACCCGGACCGACCCGCCGGGTTGATTCGCGACTGCAATAAGGGAGTTTAGAATCGGGTCGCACTCAATGTTCAGTCCTACGTTCTCGCAAATTTTGAATATATAGAGATCGACCGACTTGGCTTGGTTGATGCCTCCCGGGAGAGAAGGAAGGCCATCCGTCAATGGGACCCGGCCGTCATCCGGCTCGACAAATGGCACCGTCTGGGTCTGACCTTTTGACTTGCCGACCATCAGCGACAACGAGAGCAGCATTCCCAGCGCCGTTGACAGGATTTTAGACTTACGGTTCATGCTCCCTCCTGGAAGGCCATACAACTACGGAATAATAGCGGGAATATTGTTCTCTGCTGGAAGGAAAAGTCAAGTGCGAAACTGATTTTGCCAGCGACACCCAACCGTTTATCTCGGCCTTCCTGGCTTGAACGCGGTTGGATATCTTTCATACAAGAGGAACCAAGGTTGAGAGTTTCCATAGTCTTTGCTATCGGAAACGCCTCGGGTGTATTTCTTGCCTTCCAGGGACTGCTTGGCCGAGGCGTTTCCGATCAAGGCTAAACGTTTCCGCGCCCACTATTGGTGGTGTGCTTCAGGTCACGATTCAATTTATGGCAGAAGGCAGTTTCCCGCCGGTTGCCGGGGTTCACGCGTTCAGGCATTCGGCTGCTAGTTTCATCGCGCAGACCGGAATCTGAAACTTGCTCAGAAGTTTCTAGGCCATGCGACGATAGCAATGATCGCCAATGTTTATACTCACAGATCGGCGGAAGAACAACGTGAAGCCGCACTCTCTGTAGAACGGGTGATCTCTGGAGATTTGTTCCCAATTTTGGAAACGGGAACAACAGCGCGGCTATAAATTAGAAACGCCTCCCCCAGATCGCGATGGCCTAACTAACACGATCTGAATGATACAATGGACGCTAGAGAAGCATGCGCTATGCTGCAATTCGAGTGGTCATTTTAAAGATTAAGCTGGGAGGAGGTCGAACGGTGAAGGTACTTTTGCTCTGCCTGGTGATTCTGCTTGTGCTAGGCTCTTCCCTGGCGTTTGGGCAAGACCCGCCAGGAAAGCTTCAAATCCACTTCATGGACGTTGGACAGGGTGATGGAGCGGTCCTCCTTTCGCCGACGGGCGAAGTAGTTCTATTCGATCACGGTCACACCCTGCGTGCTGATTGCAGCCGGCCGGTCGATTACTTGAAACAGCTTGGCATCACAAAGATCGACTATCTAGTGACCAGCCACTACCACGATGATCACCTCGGGTGCACCCAGCAGATCCTCGATCTCTTCCCTCTACAGAACGAAGCAATCGACCGCGGGGGAAGCTACTCCAGTGCGGCTTTTAATCGCTATGTGGCGGCGATAGGTTCACACCGGCGCACGGCCGAGGCGGGCACCACGTTGCTGTTGGGTAGGCCGCCAAACTGGGTAAGCATTGAGGTATTGGCGGTGAATGCTGACGGACTGTCCACTACCGACGAGAACAGTCTCAGTATCGTTGCGCAGATTCGCTACGGTGGCTTCCGCGCAGAGATTGATGGCGACTTGACGGGAACTCGCGTGGGCGAGGCAGTGGACGTGGAATCTGTGATTGCCTCACGGGTGGGACGTACCGATGTCTATAAAGTCCACCATCATTGCAGCCGCTACAGTTCGAACGACAACTGGCTGGCGATTACGACGCCTACGGTAGCGATTGTTTCGATGGGAGACGGCAATCCCTATGGCCATGCGCATCAGGAATGCATGGATCGCTTGCATACTCCGGGTAGATCTGCATTTGCGTATTGGACCGAATTCGGGAATGGCGCCCAGCCGCAAACCGAAGACATAGTGGCCAGTGGCGCGATCGTTGTGGAAACGAGCGTTCCCGATCTGGGTCCGCAAACCTTTACGGTGACGGTCAATGGACGAGCTCCCGACACGTATACAGTTATACTCGACCAATAACAGCACTTCTTACGAGCCCCCTTCCAGTCGCCGGAATCAAGCCTTGGAGCGAGTCCAAGAGATCGAACTGCGAATCGAGCAGCACCTCCATGGTCAAGGGAAAACGAGGACACCGACACGGGAAGTTTGAGGATCTCGCGGCCAAACTGAAGGCCGTGTGGAATTGTCCGGACGCCGATATTCGTCTGAAAAAACGCATTGTTCGAACGCTGATTCATGAGGTTGTCGTGGATGTTGAATCCATCGGCGGGTGAAGTCATTCTCGTTATTCACTGGAAGGGTGGCGTGCACACGGATTTGCGTTTACCACGACGGCGTCGCGGTGTCCCAACCAAAAAGTGTGTTAAGCGTGAAACTGTGGAACTTATTGATCTTGAGTTGCCAAAGGCGCGTCGTGCAGGAGCGTCCGGAGTTGAACACGAGCCTTTCCGATCCAGCTTCCACCAGTGTGCTGGGGCCAAACCGGTCCGGACGAGGAGCTGAAGTGGCGGTGCCAAGCAACGTGACTCTGAACTCGGCCGTTGACGGCACACCATCTGGCGTCCATCCCACCTCCGCGTCATGCATATTTCCGAACGGCGTCCAGTATCGTTTCCCATTCATCCTCAACCGCACATGAAATCCCCGCACCTGAATAATCTTTTTGCCGTCGGGTGAGACCAAATCATTGCCAAACAGCCGCTGGTTTATCTCAGCGGCCATGCCGGTTTGAGTTCCCCGCAGTTGATCCGCCCCGGGGTATTCGATCCACCTGAGGAAGAAGATTTTCACGTTGCCATTCAGGATTGCGTTAGAACGCTGGTGCCAGATTTTCGAAAGACTTTTGGAAATCAGGGAGGCGCAGCCAAGAACTGGATCTATGGGGTGCCGATGCACGCACTGCGGGACGGCGCCTTGCACCCGCTGTCGTTCAATCTGGAAACCAGTTCACTGAGCGACATCCTGCCTGGGAGGCGGCAACCATTTTTCGTGGTGTCGGTACAATCCACCGGCGGCGGAAAACGATAGTGTCTGGCAGTGGTGCCTGAATGGCACGGGATTCACGCCCTTAGATGGAGGAAGAAGGTGGAGCCGGCGACTTCGGCCACCATGCCGAAGCGAAAAAGCGTCTCGTGCGCGAGGAGGTTGGCGACGGTCGCGGCGGCGTCGCCCCGCACAATCAGCTTGCTGGGCAGGTAGATAAGTACGAACGGTCCCGGTATGACGAGCAGCAGGTAGAGCCAGTCTGCAATCTTGGCTTGCCGATCGAGTGCGTCCATGGCGGGCCTCTCTTTCTTGGCTTGGCCTGAAACCGATCTGCTTTTAGGCGGTGACACCGGCCGGTGCCCGATCATCCGTGGTCACCTCCGGCCTCAGTCCTTTGATCAAGAGCCAGAGTCCGGTCGCCAGTTCGAAGAGCCCGAGGCCGGTATCGAACCACCACAGGTTCACGAGCTTGGCGAAGTCAGGGGAGATGATGAAGGCAATAGTACACACCGCGGCCCACCCGGAGACGATCACGCCGAAGGCGGCAAGTCCTCGTGGGATGTAACCCGACTTGAAAAACAGGTAGCTGCAAGCGGTGGATGCCAAGCCATAGAAGAGCAGGCCGACGTAGTAGGCGTCAAAACCCGAGAGATACAGCCTCCCCAGCATCTGTGCTTGTTCTGTCCCGAGGACGCGCAGGTGCCGGAGACCCACGAGAGCGCTACCTGATCCTGCTGGCCCTCAACCGTGATGGAATTACTTCCCGCACCGAAGGTCGCGGTAATACCGGCAAAGCTGCTGTTGCCGTCGCGGATCTCTTCATACATGGGATAGGAGAAAGATGTTCCCGGCCGCCCTTTCGGTCCGTTCGCAGACCGCTGATCCGGGCTTTAGAGTGCGCACTGTCTATCCCATGTCGCTGCCGTACAACAACGATCCGGCAAAGAGCAACGCGTTGCGCCAGCGGGAGATCGAGCAGCTTGAGGCGATACCCGAAGTCCAGAGTGTTGCGCTGGTCGACTACGTTCCCTTAACGGCCACCTGGACGACGCAGGTCGCGGTTCTGAACACGAGGGCAGCGCCGGGCATCGCACCATCGGAAACGCTGGCGAGGCACGTCTCCCCCACGTACTTCAATACACTGGGCATTCCCATCGTCCGCGGGCGAAACTTCACGCGCGAAGAGACGCAGTCCGGGGCAGGACTGGCGATCGTCAGCACAGCGATGGCGCGGCATGCCTGGCCAGAGGAAGATTCGCTGGGGAAAAAGATTAAGGTGCTAATGAGCTGGACGAAGCGGGAGTGGTCAGTGTTCGAAGTGGTCGGGGTTGCCGGTGAGGTGCGCAGCGAAAACATTTCCCGCCCCGATCCGGTCGTTTCCTGGCAGTAGGAAGTTCCGACGCAGAGATTCATTCAAAGATTTCGATCTGGGATCTTGAAGCAAAGGAATGGACCAAGGAGAAATCTGGATTTCGGAAAACATTTCCTTCCTATATCAAGAATACGAGGGGAGTCAAACCCAGATAAAGCGCGGGTCTTCCGTATTTCCGAAAAAAGTTGCGTGCTGCGCCGTTATTGCAGTGGTCTTGTGCTCCGGATTCGGATGGTCTTGTGCGAAACGCTGTTCAAGAACCGACATTTCGGCTTGTGCCTGCCCGGTTGCAACCGCAGGCGCTAGGTGACCGAGCAGCTGGACCTGGTAATCGAGCGGCTGATTCAGCCAGTCTTGGCCTGGCAGCACTTGCGCCTGCATCGCCAAGGGCACCCAGAAGTCAGGCGTAACCGGCGGATTTCCTGTTCCCACGAATTCCCGAGGGGCTACGCCGATTACGGTGAAGGCCGTATCATTCACTTTCAGAATCTGCCCGACGATCAGAGAGTTGGCACTGAAACGCGTCTGCCAATACGGATAACTTAGAACGGCAACAGGATCTCGACCATGCACCTGGCTCTCTTCCGGGCGAAATGTACGTCCCAGCACTGGTATCGCGCCGAGATCGGCAAAATAGTTGGCCGAGACCATCTGTATGGTGGCATTCTCCGGAGGCCCCACCGTCAGAGTCTTGGTCGCGCCTGCGGTCTCGAGCGGCAGCGATTCGAACGCATCTATAAAGCACGGCTTTCAGGAACACTCAGCGAAAACGAGCTGAGACATGAGTTCTGCCAGATGGAGCCGCATCGAATAGTGTTTTTCGAGACTTACCTCGTGATGCAGCATCGCTCACATCTCCCGGTTTGAGAGCGACGGCATTGACGACGCTGAACACCGTGGTGTTCAGCCCGATACCAAAGCCCAGCGTCAGCACCGCTACCACTGTGACCGTCTGAAGATTCCGAAGATCGACCCAAAACTGTTGGCAAAGATTGTTGGGAAAGACAGAACCGTTGAACAAGCAACGCGGAGTGAGAAGCGCGCGGCCTCACTGGGGCTGCATTCTTTTCGCCACACGAACGCAACAGCAATGGATTCTCTGGCTATCCCACAACAGGTTCGCAGACTGCGCCTTGGTCACAGCGGGAATAGTGTGACGGAGAATTACACGCACACGTTCACGAAAGATGAGCAGGACGCAGCAGAGAAGTTGGGCGAATTGTTCGGCACAGGATGGCCGGAAAAAGATGAGGGGAAAGTGATTTCTTTCCCAAGTCTTTCCCAAATGAAAGAAGGGCCTCTCGGTGGTGTCCAAGAAGCCCTTGCAAATCAGTAAGATTGGTTGCGGGGGTTGGATTTGAACCAACGACCTTCGGGTTATGAGAGATAAGGTCAAAAATCATATCTCGTTTGGCTGGAGTCGCTTCCGAAGGTACCTATGCAGCTTTCGTGCTTTTAGCTGTACCCAATCTTGTACCCAAAAAAGAGGAACGCCCGTGTTTCTCCATCCTTAATATGTACAGGTATTTGGGCATTCGGGAAGCCCTCACCGCTCCGCAAACGCTTTTGCAGAACGCCTCCGTCGAGCGCCTGATCGGATCGATTCGGCGAGAGTGCTTGGATCATATGATCGTAGTAAATGCGTACGGTCTACAGCGCGTTCTGAAGTCGTACTTCGAATACTACGACCATACCCGCACGTATTTGGCTTCTTGAGAAGGACGCGCCAGTCCCACGGCGTGTCCAACCGCCGGAGATAGGCCCAGTCGTGGAGTTGCCGCAAGTTGGAGGACTCCATCATCGTCTACGAACGACGCGCAGCCTGAATCCGAATCATTTCCGCATTTTCAATATTCCATCCAGCAAGGGTGATCGTTTCCCGCTGGTCGCGACAGGGACGACGAACTCGTTCCTAGACAGAGGCAAAGAATTGCAGATGGCCGCATCGGACCTTCTCGTCGCTCTCACACTACGTTTTTCAACCCACGACAGAGTTACTGGTAGGGACAGCTGCAGGAGCCCAAACGGGTGTATGATCCTCGGTGTTTTCGAAGTCAAGAGAAATTCGCGAGGGGGGATCACATGAAAACGAGGGCGATCTTGTTGACTCTGGCGGCGCTGTTCGCTGCCGTCGTGGTGTGCTTTGCCGCCGAGGACGTAAATATGGGCACTTGGAAGCTAAACGAGACTAAGTCCAAGATCAGCCCCGGAACCGCGAAAAATACGACCGTGGTCTACGCGGCTGCGGGCGACAGCGTGAAAATCACTGTGGATGGCGTTGACGCCGACGGCAAGCCCGCACATAACGAATGGACGGGCAAGTTCGACGGGAAAGATTACGCCGTGACCGGTGATCCGGCGTCCGACATGCGGGCGTACAGGCGGGTCAACGGTCACACCCTTGCGCTGACCGTCAAGAAGGGCGGCAAGGTTACCGTCACCGGTCGCATCGTAGTCTCGGCCGACGGTAAGAGCCGCACCGTCACCAACCGCGGAACTGATGCCAAGGGCAAGAAGATCAGTAGCACCGCGGTCTACGACAAGGAGTAGCTGGCAGAGAACGATCAAACCCTACACGATTTCACTCTGCAGAGCTACAATAGAAATGATCTGCGAACCGTGATCACCACCAAGCGTTTGTTCTTGAGACGCTGGAAGGGTTCCGACAGGGAACCTTTTTCGCGTCTGAATGCTGATCCGCGCGTAATGGAATTTTTTTCATCTCCACTATCCCATAAGCAAAGCGACGCGCTCATAGACCGGATACAAGATCACTTTCGGCAACACGGGTTTGGACTCTTCGCAACTGAGCTGCGCCAGAACAAAACATTCATCGGCTTCATCGGACTCTCAATACCTAATTTCAGGGCGCCATTCATGACTTGCGTCGAAATCGGTTGGCGATTGCTCCCGGCCTACTGGAACCAAGGAATCGCAACAGAGGGGGCTCGGGCGGTGCTGCGATATGCATTCGAGACCCTGCACCTCGAAGAAGTCGCTTCGTTTACTGTTCCAATAAACATTCCTTCGCGACGTGTGATGATGAAGATCGGCCTCATTCACAATCCGTCTGAAGATTTCGACCTGTGGTTCGCCAAAACTCGGACCGACCGTAGAATCAAAAACTTACGGCAGTGTCCGGCCACGATTCTGGTATAACTCCAGGCCATGCTCAATCTGCTGTTTCTCTGGCTCGGAGTGCTCACTCGCCCGTTTCATAGCCGTCGGCATCTCATCCTGGAGAACCTCGCGCTCCGACAGCAACTCTTTGTGCTGAAGCGTCGCCACCCGAGACCGATCCTGAGCCCCTCCGACAAACTCTTCTGGGTCATTGCCCATCGATTCTGGTGCGCCTGGAAAGAAGCTTTGATCGTCGTCACGCCCGAGACGGTGGTTCGATGGCATCGGGCAGGCTTCCGTTTCTATTGGCGCTTGATCTCCCGGGTCCGAAGCCAGCCGGGGAGGAGAAGAGTTTCAAAGGAGGTTCGGAATCTGATCTTTCGAATGGTCGCCGAGAATCCGACGTGGGGAGCCCCTCGCATCCATGGCGAGCTTCTCATGCTCGGCTTTGATCTCTCCGAAAGAACCATTTCCCGGTGGATGAAGCGAACTCCGAGAAACCCTGAGCCCGCCAAGCGGTGGCTCAGTTTCTTGCGTAACCATCGGGAAGCCATCGCCGCGATGGACTTCTTCACTGTTCCGACGATCACTTTCAGCCTGCTCTATTGCTTTTTCATCATCCGTCACGATCGTCGGCGCATCCTGTACTTCAACATCACAAAGCATCCGACCAGTGATTGGGTGGTTCAGCAGTTGCGCGAAGCGTTTCCGTTTGAATCGTCTCCCAGGTTTCTCATCTTCGATCGGGATGCGAAGTACGGTTTGGAGGTCCCTGTAGTCGTTCGATCTCTGAAGATCAGCCCTGTCCGAACTTCATTCCAAAGTCCCTGGCAGAATGGTGTCGCCGAGCGCTGGGTTGGCAGTTGCCGCCATGACCTGTTGGATCACATCATCGCATTCGACGAACGCCATCTGAAGCGATTGCTTTTGGATTATGTACGTTACTACCATGAAGACCGCACGCATCTCGGACTGGCGAAGGGAACACCGCACAACCGACTACATTCCATAACCTCCGGTCGCGTCCTATCTCATGAGCGACTTGGTGGACTGCATCATCGTTACGAACGGGCTGCCTGAAGCCGAGGTAGGTTTTGCCCATCCTTATATATACCTATGGCACACGCACGCGCAGGGGGCCCCGCCAAAGGGAAATCTTCGCGCTACTCAAAGCGATGCTTGGTTGAGTTCAGGAGTTTTCACGCTGTGGAGAGAGCGAATCGAGCCATTTTCGACGCGGATGGAATTTGCGAATCACAGCACCTACATCCTTCTTCTATATACAACGCCCTTCATCGGCTACTCGATCTTGCTCTCAGGCCTCTACGTTTTTGCTCTTAAAGTCCGTCGGCCAGATA
>Ga0209117_1000860_pt1 | contig 11307 bp, 6 predicted proteins | sample BlaSpr_A8_OM2_M2_FD_187978 | JGI IMG/M metagenome (GOLD analysis project Ga0209117, IMG submission 187978) | Forest soil microbial communities from Thunder Bay, Ontario, Canada - Black Spruce, Ontario site 2_A8_OM2_M2 (SPAdes) (version 2) | ecosystem: Environmental > Terrestrial > Soil > Boreal...
CCGGCCATGAAGTTCACGTTGTCGGTCAGGTCCTTCCAGACTCCGCCGACTCCCTTGACTTCGGCCTGACCGCCGAGTCGACCTTCCGTGCCCACTTCGCGCGCGACACGAGTCACCTCACCGGCGAATGCGTTGAGCTGATCGACCATGGTGTTCACGGTGTTCTTCAATTCGAGGATCTCGCCCTGGACCTCGACCGTGATCTTCTTGGAGAGGTCGCCGTTGGCGACCGCCGTAGTGACCTCCGCGATGTTGCGGACCTGACCGGTCAGGTTGCCGGCCATCATGTTCACGTTGTCGGTGAGGTCTTTCCACACGCCGCCTACACCACGAACCTGAGCCTGGCCGCCGAGCTTGCCGTCCGTGCCGACCTCGCGAGCGACGCGGGTCACCTCCGAGCTGAAGGAGCGAAGCTGGTTGACCATCGTGTTGACGGTGCGTGCAGTCTCGAGGAACTGGCCCTGCAGGCGCCGGCCCTCGATCTCGAGGGCCATGGTCTGGGTCAGGTCGCCGTTCGCGACCGCGCCGATGACTCGGGCCATATCAGTGTTCGGCCGCACGAGGTCTTCGATGAGGTCATTAACCGCACCCAGCGTCGACGCCCAAACACCGCCAGCGTCACCGAGGCCCGCCCGCTTGATTTGCCCCTCTTTGCCGACCCGCTTGCTCAGCCGCCGAATTTCCCTTTCCAGGCGCTGGTTCGATTCGATCACGTCATTCAGCGAGCTGGCGAACTTTCCTGCGGTCCCAGTCCAGTTGGATGGCATACGAACCGTGAAGTCGCCGCGCTTCACTGCGGTCAACACGCTGAGGGCTACACGACCGTCGATGCTGTCGCTTGTTGCGACCTTCGTTGCCATTAGATTCCCTTCCTTTTCTCCATCAGCTCGATCCGGCGAATTGCTTCACGCTTCGACGTCTGTCACAGGCTCTGCGGAACCCAGAATTCGACAGTTGCCCCCGCGCCTGGCTCACTGTCGATACGAAACCAGCCACCAGCCAGCTGTGCGCGCTCTCTCATCGCAAGCAGCCCCAGATGGCCCGGCATATGAACTGACTCGGCGACAACGAAGCCCGTCCCGTCGTCGACGATTTCCACCTTGAACCCGCCATCGATGACCTCGGCCGCCACCAGCACGCGGGTCGCGTGGGCATGCTTCTCGACATTGGTCAGCGCCTCGGCGACGTTCTTGACCAGAATCCCCTGTATCGCCACGGGCACCCGGTCGGGCAGCCGCAGATCGACCTGGGTCTCGATCCCGGAGTGCAGGCGCACCGATTCGAGGCGCTCGCTGATCGCCTGGTGGAGGTCGATGTTGAGCTCGAGCACCTCGGTGCTCATGTTCGTCAGCAGCCTTCGCAGCGAGTCTTCAACCTTGCCCAGAGTGGTCCGGAGCTGGTCGAACTGAACCGCCTGGTGGCTTCCATTGGCCTCCGCCCGAAGCCTCTCGACCTGGAGCTCCGCCGCGGTGAGGAGCTGAAGCGCATCGTCGTGCAGCACGCTCGCGAAGCGCCGGCGAGCTTCGTCGCCGCCTGACGCGATGTTGTTCATCAGGCGTCGCCGAGCAGCGACCGCATCCTCGAGGCGGACCGCGGTCGTACCCAGCTCGTCTTCGGCCTCCTTGTACTGCCAGACGAGCCCCGTCGCCATGGCGGCGAGCCTCAAGACCCAGAGATCGTTGGCGTTGAAGCCGCGGCGCGCGTCGAAGGCGGCGACGGCGCCGATGCGGCGGTCGCCGGCTCGCCAGGAAACAGCTATCGAGTTCTTGATTCCCCGGAGCCCGACTTCGCGCCAGAGGGCGTCCAGCTCTGGCGATGTGCCTTTTTCGAGGTCCAGCTCATCACGGAAGACGATGCGGTCGACGATGCCTCCATCATTGGCCCCGAGCCCGAGCTGAAGCTCATGGATCGGTGAATCGACAGGGAAGCCGAAAGCCTTTGGCTGCAGGGACAACACGCCGCGAGGACCGAGACACCAGAAGGCCGCCCGGCGCGCGCCGACCAGGCCCGCGACCGTTTCGCTCAGCCGTCCAAAGAAGACGGGCAGGTCTTCGTCGGCGTCGAGGTAGGAGGAAACCGCGCCAAGCGCGGCGAAGGCAGCCTGCTGGGCTCTTTCCAGCCGCTGCGCCGAACGGGTCGCCGACTTGCGTGCAAGCTCGCCAGACGGCTTCCGGATGCCATCAGCGGCAAGCACCGGAGCCGTTTGCGTGCTCGACGGCAACGCAGCTATCTCCACGGTCCCCTCCAGGACGAGTTACTCGATATATATGAAATCGCCTCGGGGTGGAGCTCGTCGCCGTACAAGTGAGGTAGACGCGCTGATGTACGTAAAGCCCTGAAAACTGGTGTGCCCTCCTCTTGCGAGGCGGGCACATCTAAGAAACGCGTCGCAAACTTCACGTACTCACGATCGAGAAGAGGGAAACGCGGGAACAGAAAGACCGGGCCCGCACGTCGCGAGCCCGGTCCGCTGGTTGTCGGTTAACGCCGCCGGCGAAGTCGGAGTCCGAGGCCGCCGATCAGGACCATGATGGTCCCGACGATGCCCCCCGCGATGGGGGTTCCGGTTGCCGCGAGGACTCCGCCGGTTTCACCTATCGTTGCGGTCGCGCCCAAGACGCCACCGGTTGCTCCGGCTCCGGCTCCTGCGCCTGCTCCAGCTCCTGCTCCTGCACCCGCGCCGCCGTTGCCTGCGCCGCCGCCGCCGTTGCCTGCACCGCCGCCGCCGTTATTGACCGGGACGGTTGGGACGGTCGCGCCACCGGCGCTGCCCGCGCTCGCGGTCAGGCTGCCGGCGCTGTTCTGGACGGTTGGGACTGTTGCACCACCGGCGCTTCCGGCGCTCGCCGTCAGGCTACCGGCGCTGTTGTTCTGGACGGTTGGCACGGTCCTGCCGCCCGCGCTTCCAGCGCTCGCGGTCAAGCTGCCTGCGCTGTTGTTCTGGACCGTTGGCACGGTCCTGCCACCGGCGCTTCCGGCACTAGCGGTCAGGCTGCCGGCGCTGTTGTTCTGGACGGTTGGGACTGTTGCGCCACCGGCGCTGCCCGCGCTCGCGGTCAGGCTACCTGCGCTGTTGTTCTGGACGGTTGGCACGGTCCTGCCACCGGCGCTGCCCGCGCTTGCGGTCAGGCTGCCGGCGCTGTTGTTCTGGACCGTTGGCACGGTCCTGCCGCCCGCGCTGCCCGCGCTCGCGGTCAGGCTACCGGCGCTGTTGTTCTGGACGGTTGGCACGGTCCTGCCACCGGCGCTTCCGGCGCTCGCGGTCAGGCTGCCGGCGCTGTTGTTCTGGACGGTTGGCACGGTCCTGCCGCCCGCGCTGCCCGCGCTCGCGGTCAGGCTGCCGGCGCTGTTGTTCTGGACGGTGGGGACTGTTGCACCACCGGCGCTTCCCGCGCTCGCCGTCAGGCTACCGGCGCTGTTGTTCTGGACGGTTGGCACGGTCCTGCCGCCCGCGCTTCCGGCGCTCGCGGTCAGGCTGCCGGCGCTGTTGTTCTGGACGGTTGGCACGGTCCTGCCGCCCGCGCTTCCGGCACTAGCGGTCAGGCTGCCGGCGCTGTTGTTCTGGACGGTTGGGACTGTTGCGCCACCGGCACTGCCCGCGCTCGCGGTCAGGCTACCGGCGCTGTTGTTCTGGACGGTCGGCACGGTCCTGCCACCGGCGCTGCCCGCGCTTGCGGTCAGGCTTCCGGTGCTGTTGTTCTGAACGGTGGGAACTGTTGCGCCACCGGCGCTGCCCGCGCTCGCGGTCAGGCTACCTGCGCTGTTGTTCTGGACCGTTGGCACGGTCCTGCCACCGGCGCTTCCGGCGCTCGCGGTCAGGCTGCCTGCGCTGTTGTTCTGAACGGTGGGGACTGTTGCGCCACCGGCGCTGCCCGCGCTCGCGGTCAGGCTTCCGGCGCTGTTGTTCTGGACCAGTGCGGTGCCTGTGGTGTTGCCGTTGCTGGCCACGACGCTGCCGCCGCTGCCGCTGCTACCAGTGCTTCGCTGCTGAGGCATGGTTCCAGTCGTCACGCCGGAGCTCTTGACGCCGGCGCTGCCCGTGCTGCCCGTGCTGCCCGTGCTCATCGAATCGCCTTCCTCGAGTTTCAGAAGGGCGTCGAGCAAGGCTTCTAGGGCGGCTCCCTGCGCGACCGTCAGGTGGGCGCTGAGGGCGGCTTGGAGTGTGGCCCGGACCTGGGCTGTCAGATTGCCCCCGAGAGCGGCCGTGATTCGAGCCTTGAGAGCCGCTTCGGCCGCAGCGCTGAGGAAGACGTCTGTTTGCGAGTGAGCGGTGAGCCACGCTTCGAGAGCAGCCCCCATCGCGACAGTCAGGTGAGTGTTGAGTGCGCCTTGCAGATAAGCGCGCTCCTGGCTGGTCAGGGTCCCGTTGAGAGCTGCTGCAATCCGAACCTTGAGCGCCGCTTCGGCCGCAGCGCTGAGGAAGACATCTGCCTGGCCGGTGACAGGGGTCGCGACCTTCGGCATGGCAACGACTTTCGCCTGGTCCTCGGAGTCGCCGCTCGTCTTTACCGTGCTGACGTCCTTCGGCATGGCAACGACTTTCTGCTGGTCCTCGGAGTCGCCGCCCGCCTTGATCGGGGTGACGACCTTCGGCATGGCAATTACCTTTGCCTGGTCCTCGGAGTCGCCGCTCACCTTGATCGGGGTGACGACCTTCGGCAAGGCAACGACTTTGGGCTGGTCCTGGGAGTCGCCGCTCGTCTTGACGACGACGGCTGGGTGCTGGTCTGAGCTGGCCTGCACGGTTCCCTGCACCTGGGCGGTGCTTGTGGTCTGGGCCTTTACCACCGTCTTGGCCTGGACGGATGCCTTGGCCTGTGCTTCCGCGGCCGCCTGAGCCGCGGCCTGAACCGCCGCTTGAGCCGCTGCCTGAGCTGCAGCCTGAGCCGCCGCTTGAGCCGCAGCCTGAGCGGCCGCTTGAGCCGCCGCCTGAGCTTGTGCTTGAGCCGCCGCCTGCAGCGCTAGCGCGGTTTGGGCTCGCGCCCACGCTTCATGGCCATCATCACCCCCACCTACATTGTTCTCATTCGAATGAGAGGGGCTCTCCTGGCGCTGAGTTACGGCTGACGCGCTGGTTCTGTCGTGGGCCTTCCCTTGACCATGAGAGTTGTCAGATGCCAGCGCGGGCGACGTCCGCGCCAACATGAGAAGGACCCCCGCCATGAGAACGAATGCGTTTGCGATCAAACGCCTCACGAGCGCTGGTCGACTCGATAAGAACTCGCCGAGCGTATCCAATGCCCACCTCCACGTGGATGAATGAGCGATTGCCTTCGCCGTCATCCTGGACATGGACCCCATCAATTTTTTTGGGGTTATGTCGCAGAATGCCCCGCTCGGCGTTCCCTAGTAGGGCAATCCCTTGTCATGACAACGCAAACACCATCGCTAGTAACCATGGACGCGGCGACGAGCGAGGACTCAGTCCTCGGTTTTGTCGACGAAGTTCTGCGCGGAACCGGCTGGCAGGTCAGTTCCATTCGCCGGAGCGGAAACAAGCTCGAACCGCCCGACTCCTACTGGTCGCTGTTCAAAGTCGACATATGTAAGGACGCGGAGGAGCGCAGTCTCCGGCTTGTCGCCAAGGGCGCTCTCAACTCGGAAGCCTGGGAGAAGCTCAGCGAACGCCTCATCCGGCACGGCGCTGGGCGGCCGTGCGACCCGATTGACGGAGTGGGCTATCCGCGGCTGTTTCCACAGACGCAGCACGCATTCTGGTTCTACCCCTTCGATCCGGGCATGCCCAACCTTCCTCAGGCGAACGATCCCGTGAGGATGGCCGCCCTCCTCCACGGCGAAGACGCCAACACCAAAGACATCCTCGCCACCGCCGGCCGCCTTCGCATCGAGCGGGTGCGCTACGTCCCTGAGGTCGGCGCCATCATGCGCTACACCCTGGACAACGATGGAACCCCATCCACGATGTACGGCAAGGTTCAACCGGGTGGACGAGGGTGGCGGACGTACCAGGCGGTGGATGGTCTCTGGCGCGCCGCGGCTCAGTACCCAGGACTCCTGAACCTTCCACGTCCGCTCGGCTACTTCGATGAGATGGGCCTATTGCTGGAGGAGGCTGTCAAAGGAAAGCCCGTGAGCGGAAATCGCGCGAGCACCCAGTTCATGATGGCGAGCCACGCCGCGGGCGAGGCGCTGGCGGTCATCCACGAGTCCGGCATGGAGTCGGACGAGCGGATCGAAATCGAGCGCGAGCTCGGGCGGCTCGACAGGGTGACTGAGCAGTTCAAATACGTCCTTCCCGAGGGCCACTTCTTGCTGAGGGACCTTGTCGTGCACATGCGCGATCGCTTGCGCAGGACAGAAGAAGAAGAGTTGCTTCCGACCCACGGAGACCTCAAGTACGACCAGTTCATGTTTCACAACGACAAGTTCACGCTGCTGGACTTCGACTACTTCGCTCAGGCCGAGACGAGCTATGACCTGGGCAAGTACTGCGCCTACCTCATCCCCTCTTCGCCCAAGGACTGGAAGGAAACTGCGGCTGCCGAAGAAGCCCGAGACCTCTTCATTCGAAGGTACAGAGAGCTCCGGCCTGAGGCCACTCTCCAGCGATTCGGCGTCTACGAAGCGCTGCAGCTGTCCCTTCGGGCGATGTCGTTCATGTGGGTGCAGACGCACGGCTGGGAACAGATCGCCGAGACCTTCCTGGTCATGGCCTTCGAGCGGCTGAAGACGCCCCTGCCCAAATAAGCCTTAACAGGCGAACGGGGCCGGTGCGGGTCCCACCGATCCCTTTTACAACCCTTTACCCAAATTCTGCCGGGATCGCGTAGGCCAATCGTCAGACTCTGCGGCCGTCATGCGAATTTTGTCTTGGCTTGCGGGAATCGTTGTTGTGCTGGCACTCAGCGTCAGCGCGAACTCCGTGGTGCGCGCCCATTCGAACACGACCCATGCCCTGGTCGCCGGCAAACCGGCTGCAGCCGCCGCTCCCTACAACGTGGTCGCGGCGGACGATCCGCCGCGCGCGGCCAGGCGACCCGTCCCAGAACCCACTCCAACGCCGGAACCTCCAGCTCCAGCGCCGGCTCCACCAGCGGCGCCTGCTCCCGCACCGCCGCCTCCCCCCCGGCCGGCGCCGCCCGCTGTAGTTGTCGGATCTACGCAGCAGGCGCTGATCAACCAGGATCGCGCCGCCAACGGACTTGGCCCCTTGACCTGGAGCTCGTGCCTCTACAACGTTGCGGTCAGCAACGCCAACCGCATGGCCGGCCAGGGCTTCATCTCCCACACCAATGGACCGAATGTCGATCTCACCTGTGGCCTGGGCCACCAGGCTGGCGAGAACGTCGGGTGGTGGTCGGGAGGCATCAACGATGGGAAGCTCAACCAGATGTTCATGGACAGCGCCGGTCACCGCGCCAACATCCTCGGTCCATACAACTACGTGGGCACGGCGTGGGTGGTGGCCGCCAACGGCTACGCGTATATCGCCGTCGAGTTCAGTTAGGAGCTCGGCTCCAGCCGAGTAGCGCGAACTTTCGGAGCGTTTCCCTCTCGTAGCGCCAAGAGTGCGGGCCGAACAGCCCACCAAAGGCGCCCTCGTGAGGAGGAACGCGAAGGGTGATCGCCGAACCCAAAGAGGGAGCTCCGCAGGGAGTTCTCTGGTCCAAGCCATTCAAATGGCTGTGGGCAAAACGAGCATGGATCGCCGGAGTGGTCGGGGTCCTCTTGATCCTGACGACTACCTATGTCCTGTGGGCTATCCGCGACCTGCCTGATCCCAGTCAGGACGTCCTGGCGGCGGGAGACGTCGTCGTGCTCGATCGCAACGGAAAGCTGATCGAGGACTGGAACCCGAAAGGCCACTACCACGTCAACCTCACGCTGAAGGATCTCGGGCCATACGCGAAGGCCGCCGTGCTTGCGGCTGAAGACCGCAACTTCTACGACCACGGCGCGATCGATGTCGGCGCGGTCGCGCGCGCTCTCTGGGTTGACGTCACCTCGCACGGTGTGCGCGAAGGCGGAAGCACCATCACCCAACAGCTGGTCAAGATCCAGCTGCTCACGCCTCAGAAATCAATCACGCGAAAAGTCCAGGAGGGCGTGCTGGCGACAACGATTGAGCAGCGCTATTCGAAGGATCAGATCCTGACGATGTATCTGAATCGCGTCTACTTCGGCCACGGCGCTTATGGAATCGGCGCTGCGTCGAGGACCTATTTCCACAAGGATGCCAAAGACTTGACCGCGGCCCAGGCCGCGTTTCTTGCGGGCCTGATCCAGGCGCCCACCGCCTATGACCCAGTTCCGCATTACAACCTCGCGCGCGAGCGTGAGCTCTATGTCCTCCAGGGCATGGTCGTGACTGGAAAGCTCAGCGCGGCGGAAGCCGCCAAGGCATCCAGTGAGGACGTCAAGGCCCAGCTGCAGATTCAATCGACCGCTCGCCAGAGCAAGGCCCCGCACTTCGTCGACCACGTGCTGGGAAATCTCGAGACGACGTTCGGATCCGCCGCCATCCAGCAGGGTGGTCTCGTGGTGCACACCACGCTGGACCTCAACATCCAGCAGATAGCGGACCAGGCGGTCAAGGACGGTGTCCAGGACCTCGCCTCGACCCACGTCAACAACTCGGCTCTGTTGGCCGCCGACCCCAAGACCGGCGAGATCCTCGCCTGGGTCGGCTCCGCGGACTATGGAAACGATGCGATCGCCGGGCAATTCGACGTTGTCAAGGCCAAGCGGCAGCCGGGCTCCTCGTTCAAGCCGTACGTGTACGAGGCCGCGCTGCGCGACAAGAAGATCACGTGGTCGACCATCCTGCACGACACTCCGACGAACTTCGGCGGTTACACGCCGAAGAATTTCGACAACGGGGCCATGGGTCCCATTCCAGCCCGAACCGCCCTTCTGTACTCACGCAACATCCCTGCCGTCGAGGTCGGCCGGATGGAGGGCATGCAGAACGTCATCGCCCTCGTGCACCAGATGGGCATCAAGAGCCAGCTCGAGCCAGGCCTCTCTACGGCGATCGGCGGAAGCGAGGTGACGCTCTTCGAGCACGTGCAGGGCTACGCAGTCTTCGCCAATCAAGGCCAGCGCGTGGACCTGAGCGTGATCAGGCAAGTCGACGCCGGCTCCGGCCGAACTGTCTACAAGCACGAAAACCCGAAGGCTACCGCGGTCCTGACTCCTGCCGAGGCCTACCTCATCACGGGAGTGCTGAAGGACTACCAGAACCAGTGGGGCTTCGGCTGGAACCGCCAGATGGCGAGCAAGACAGGCACCAGCGACAACGGCCGCGGCGGAATCCCGGACTCCTGGATCATGGCCTACAACCCAGACATCGTGGCGGGCGTGTGGGTTGGCAACACTGCGCCGGACGGCGGTGGCGGCCTTATCACCGCCTACGGCGAGCAGGTCGGCAAGAGCGTCATGAAGCGATTCGTCAACGCGCTCCCGGCGAGCTCGCGCAGCTGGTATCAGCAGCCGGCCGGCATCACAAAGGGCTGCAACGGCGCCAACCCGCAGGACATCTTCCTGGCCGGCGGATGCAACGCTACGCCGTCGCCTTCAGCAACTGCCTCGCCGTCGCCCAGCGCGTCGCCCTCGGCGAGCCCGTCGCCCTCGCCGTCGCCGTCCCCATCCTCTCAGGCGAGCCCATCACCGTCGCCCCCGCCTTCGCCAGCTCCAACTCCAACTCCAACGGCGCCACCGTCAACTCCGCCGTCCTCTCCACCCGCGGCGCCCAAGGCGACACCCTCGCCATGAGCGAAAGCGTGTTCCAGGACAGTGTCGAGCGACGGCGGCCGGGTACCTCTATGCGCGCTTACGTCACGCGGACCCTGCCGCACAGCTCGGCCATCGTGGTCGCCAATCGAGCTCCCCACGAGCCGCGGCCGGAGGGAGGGTTCACACGCGGTGCGGGCGGGGTGATCACGGCTCTTTTGACCATAGCCGAGGTGACGGCTGCCGAATGGGTGGCGTGCGCGCGAACCGAGGAGGAGCGCCAGCTCGTCGCGTTGCAAGGTCCCAGCACCACGGTCCAGCTGATTCGCGGCGAGACGCGCCTTCATTACGTGACCCCGACGCCCGAGCAATACGAGCAGCACTACTCGGTGATCTCAAACCCGGTGCTGTGGTTCATCCAGCATTACCTCTGGGACCTCGCGCAGCAGCCGATTATCAACGGCCGCATTCACCGTGCATGGACCAACGGCTACGTCGAGGTCAACAAACAGATCGCGCGGCGCGTGGCCGAGGTGGCGAGCCGGCTGCCTGGCCGGCCGCTTGTCCTGGTGCACGACTACCAGTTGTATCTCGTGCCACGCCTGGTTCGCCAGCTCGTGCCAGGAGCGATCATTCAGCATTTCGTGCACATCCCGTGGCCCACTCCTCAGTACTGGAAGGTGCTGCCCCGCGACATGCGAGACGCCATCCTCCATGGACTGCTCGGAAGCGACATAGTCGGCTTCCAGTCGAGCGGCGATGTGCGCAACTTCCTCATGACATGCGAGATGAACGGCGGACTCGCGGTTGACGAACGTGAACGAGCAGTGCTCGTCGATGGGCGCGTCGTTTACGTGCGCAACTACCCGATCTCGATCGATGTCGCTTCAACCACACGGCTGTCGTTCTCACACGGCGTCATGGTCGAAGAACGCAAGCTGCGTGACTGGCGGCCGGAGCACCTGATCGTGAGGATCGACAGGACGGATCCGTCGAAGAACATAGTTCGTGGCTTCCTCGCTTACGAAAAGCTTCTGATTCATCACCCTGAGTTGAAGGGGAAAGTTCAGTTCTGGGCCTTCTTGCAGCCCTCGAGGCAGGACGTTGCGGCCTATCGCAACTACATTCGCCGCGTTCGCCAGGTGGTGCTGCGCATCAACAAGCAGTACGGCAGCCAGGCTTGGCAGCCCATCCGCCTGGAGTTTGGCGAGAGCGTTCGCAAGGCGATGGCCGCCCTGCGCAACTTCGACGTCCTGGTGGTCAATCCCGTCTACGACGGGCTCAACCTCGTCGTCAAGGAAGGTGCGCTTGTCAATCGTGCAGACGGCGTCATAGTGCTGTCCGAGAATGCGGGCGCCCATGAAGAGCTGCAGGCCCACGTGCTGTCGATCAACCCGTTTGACATCGTGGCGACCGCGGACGCAATGCATCGCGGCATCGTGATGAGCTCAGAAGAAAGGAAACGGCTTAACGAAGGAGCGCGGGAGGTGGTCCGTACCAATGACATCGCGCGCTGGATCACACGTCAAGTTCAGGACATCAGGGACCTTGCGGCGACGCCTGGCCTGCGCGCTGGTTAGCCCGCTCGTGGCGCGACGCCGAGCGTCGCGCCAC
>Ga0209117_1000861_pt1 | contig 11302 bp, 10 predicted proteins | sample BlaSpr_A8_OM2_M2_FD_187978 | JGI IMG/M metagenome (GOLD analysis project Ga0209117, IMG submission 187978) | Forest soil microbial communities from Thunder Bay, Ontario, Canada - Black Spruce, Ontario site 2_A8_OM2_M2 (SPAdes) (version 2) | ecosystem: Environmental > Terrestrial > Soil > Boreal...
GGATCGCAACCCGGTCCCGGAGGATCGAGACACTTAAGACAGGCAGCGTCATACAATTGTGATACATTCACTAAATGGAGAAGGCGATTTCGATAAGGCTGGATGAGGAGGCCCAAGAATCGCTCCGCAAACTCACCAAGTCGGGTCGAAGCCAATCCGAGGCGGTTCGAGAAGCTATCGTCGAGCTGGCACGGCGCGGACAGCGCGGTGACCTTGTCGCGGAGGCGAAGCGCCTAAGTATTGACCGCGAGGATCGTACGGAGAAGGCTCGTGTGGCCCGTTTGATGGAATCGCTTCGTGCAGCGAGGTGAGGTCTTTCGACTGAGGGCGCCTCGAGGAACCAGAGGACACGAACAGGCTGGGCACCGTTACGGCGTTGTCCTCCAGGCCGATGAGCTGCTCAGCTTGTCCACGGTGATCATCGCGCCCACGTCTACGCGCGCCCATCCGGCCTCATTCAGACCCGAGGTACAAATCGACGGCCAGCTAACCCGGGTCTTGGTCGAGCAGCTCGGGGCAGTCGATCCCAGCAGGCTCGGCGAATCCCATGGGCTACTCGCGTTTGGGGAGCTTCGTGAAGTTGATCGCGCCCTGGCAGTGATTGTCGGCCTCGGCACATGACGACCAGCCGATATAGGCCCAATCAAATTACCCGCAGGAGCCGGCTCTCGCGGGTTTGAATCGAGCGCGAAACCCGCCGGTGCATGCACCCGCGGGCAATCCCCCAGCCTTCCACTCCCTTAACGACGCCTTCACCGACCGGCGCACAATGGGGTCTGTCCCCAAGCGATTAGTCGGGGTTTTCAAGGAGGCTGAGACATGGCGGAAACGAAAACTGCAGTAGTGCACAAGCCGATATGGGTGGATCTTTCGAGCGGCGATGCGGCAGGCTCGCGTGACTTCTACGCAAAGCTTTTCGGTTGGAAGGTGGAAGTCGAGTCCGACCCGCAGTACGGCGGCTACGCGATGGCGAGGATCGGCGGCAAGGACGTCGCGGGCATCGGCCCGAAGCCGATGGACGATGCACCAACCGCGTGGACCGTGTACATCGCGAGCGCGGACGCTGCGGACACCGCAAAGAAAGCCGAAGCCGCCGGCGGCAAGGTCATCGCGCCGCCCATGGAAGTCGGCAATCAGGGCGTCATGGTCATCGTTCAGGACCCGACTGGCGCCTATCTTGGCGTCTGGCAGTCGAAGGACATGGCCGGCTCGCCGCTGATCGGCAAGACGGGCGCCTACGGCTGGGCCGAGCTCAACTCGCGAGGCATCGAACAGGCAGTGCCCTTCTACAAGAAGCTGTTCGGCTGGGGCGAGAAGAAGAGCGAGATGGCCCCGGGCCAGGAATACACCGAGTTCCTAGCTGGTGGCGAGAGCATCGCGGGCGGCATGGAGATGAATTCCATGGTGCCGGCCCAGGTGCCGAGCTACTGGCAGGTCTACTTCAACGTGGATGACGTCGACAAGTCACACAAGAAGGCAATCGAGCTGGGCGCGCAGGAGATGTTGGCGCCGCAGGACTTCACGGGCGGCCGCTTCTCAATCCTCAGCGACCCCCAGGGTGCCTCCGTCGGCCTCTTGAAGATGAAGAGCTGAACCAGAAAGCGATTCGAAAGCGGGCCGGCACGCGCCGGCCCGCTTTCTCGTTTTAGACGATGAGCGTGGCTGACCCAGAGATGGTTGCGAAAAACACGTTGCAGGAGGTGGCCGTTCCGTAGCCGTAATGCTTGAGCTTGCCAGAGAAGCTACCTGCAGGCAGCAGGGTACCGCTGACCGTAAACGTCTGAGTGCAGAAAGATCCCGTCGCGGATGCGCCCACCAGCGCGACCACGCCGCCCGCGAAGGCGCCGTGGACTATCGCGTCGTCGCCGACAACCGTAAACGTGCCACGCAGAATCTTCGCACTGGTGCCGAGCGACTCATGACAGACAGCGATCTGGAAAACGCCGTCGAGTGTTCCCGATGCAGCCCCAGCAAAGGAGCTCACGCTGTTTGGATAGGGACAGGCGGTGGTGCTCTGCGGGAAGCCGGTTTCGACACCGAACACAGACTCGTGGTACGTGGTGCTGGCCAGGGCGGTCGCGGGGAGGAGGGCGAGCCCGATCGCGAGTAGAGGAACCAACCGGCTGATGCGCTTCATGCCGTAAACCTCACGGAGAAACTGGCCGGAGCGCCCTTGGTCTACTCGCCTCCGGAATCGCTGTCAAGCCCGAGAGAGCGCGCAGTAACCTTTAGGCGATGATCCAGGCCCCCGTCGGTGGCTCGGTTGAAACCGGTTTCGAGCCGGTCCAGGAGGCGTTCGCCGCCAACTTCGAGCGCTACGGTGAGGTCGGCGCCGCCTGCTCCATCTATGTCCACGGCCGGCGTGTCGTCGACCTCTGGGGCGGTGTAACGACGCCCGGAGGCGCAGCGCCCTACACCGCCGACACCCTGCAGATGGTCATGTCCGTCACCAAGGGAGTGGTCGCGATAGTTGCCCACCAGCTCGCCCACGACGGCCGGCTGGACTTCGACGCCCCGGTGGCGGAGTACTGGCCCGAGTTCGCGGCTGAAGGCAAAGACAGAATTCCTGTGCGCTGGCTGTTCAGCCACCAGGCGGGCCTATCCAGCATCGACCGCCCACTGACCATGGAGGACGTCTACGCCTGGACTCCCGCCGTCGACGCCCTCGCGGCGCAGCGCCCGCTGTGGGCACCCGGCACCACCCACGGCTACCACGCGATCACTTACGGCTGGCTCACCGGAGAGGTTCTCCGCCGCATCACGAACAGGACAGTGGGCGAGCTTGTCGCCGAACGCATCACGAAGCCGCTCCACGTCGAGCTCTTCGTCGGGCTGCCCGAAGCGCTCAATAGCCGAGTCGCCCCGCTCATCCCTCCGCCCGCGCCGCCACCGGGCGAGCCCCCAGACGCGATGTCAGCGCTGCTGGCCGACCCGAACACGCTTGCCCACAAAGCCTTCAGCAACCCTCCCCTGATGGCGCACCTCAACGACACCAAGTTCTGGGCAGCCGAGGTCCCCGCCGCGAACGGCATCGCGACGGCCCGTGCGCTGGCGAAGATCTACGCCGCGTGCATCGGGAAGGTCGACGGAGTCCGGCTTCTCGACGCCGCAACGCTCGCGGAGGCTTCCAGGACGCAGGCGCACGGGCAAGACCTGGTCACCGGCTACGAGACTCATTACGGCACGGGTTTCCAGCTGCCATTCCCGCTCCGGCCCATGGCGGGCCCCGGCTCCTTCGGCCACTACGGCATGGGTGGGGCCGTGGCCTTCGCCCACCCGGAGCGCGACTTCTCCTTCGCCTACGTGATGAATCAGCGGCTCCCTTCAGCCCGCGTGGACCCTCGCCCGGCCGCGCTGGTGGAAGCGTTGACGAGGTGCCTGCGATAGCCCGATAACCGGCCTAAGATTCGATCCGGGTGGAAGGGGCATGAGCGCGGCCGACCTCGTCTTCGGAGTCTGTCTCCTGCTCGGTGGCGGCCTCTTGCTGCTGACCCTGGTCGTCGACGACATCTTCGGAGGTCTGCTCGGCGCCCTTCACCTCGGCTTCGACGTCGCAGGCGTCTCGCCGACGCCCCTGCTCCTCGGCTTCGTCGCCATGTTCGGCGCGGGCGGCCTCTTCGCCGTGCACAGCATGGGCATCGGCGTCGGCCCCGCCACCCTGGTCGCCACGGTGGCCGGCCTGCTTGGGGCCGGCGTGGCGTTCGGCGCTTTCAAGGTGCTGAAATCGGCCGAGTCGACCGACTCCTTCAGCCTGGAGGACATGGTCGGCTCGACGGGCCGCGTGTCAGTCGGTATCCCGGCCAACCATTTCGGCACGGTACTAATCAGCTTCGCCGGCGCCTCTCACAACATGACCGCCACCGCCGACTCCGAAATTCCGGCCGGCAAGATGGTCAAGGTCGTGGCAGTCGCGGGCGGCAACCTCGTCGTCGCCCTCAGCCCCGTCACCAGTATTGAAGGAGCACGGTCCGATGCCTAGTTTTGTGACGACAACCCCGTTCCTAGCCGTGACCGGCGTCGTGATCCTCATCCTCATCCTCGCGTTCGTCGCGAGCCGTTACAAGGTGGCTGGAGCGAACGAAGCGATCATCGTGGCCGGCTCGCGAGGCGCCAAGGTGCGCGACGAGCACGGGCGCGTCGTGTCCGCCCCAGGCGACAAGGGAGTGAAGGTGGTGGTCGGAGGCGGCACGATCGTGATGCCGCTGCTCAACCGCATAGGCAAGCTGAAGCTCACTGCGCGCCAGATCAACGTGCAGCTGAGCGACGCGGTGACCAGCCAGGGCATCAAGGTCCAGGTCCAGGGCGTGGCCACTTTCAAGATCGGGCGTGACGTCGAGTCGCTGCGCAACGCGGCAGAGCGCTTTCTCGACGCCAAGCCCGAGCAGGTCGACTCGATTGTCAAGAACGTGCTCGAGGGATCGTTGCGCTCGATAGTCGGCACGCTCACCATCGAAGAGCTCATCCGCGACCGCCAGAAGCTCCTGCAGCAGGTGCAGGACGCGGCGAAGGGCGACCTTGCGACGAGTGGACTTCAGATCGATGCCTTCACGATCCAGTCGTTCTCTGACGAGTCCAACTACATCGAGCTGCTCGGCCAGCAGAGCGTGTCCACGGTCACTCGAGACGCCCGCATGGTCAAGGCGACCACCGACCAGGAGGCCGCCGTGCGAGAGGCGGAGTCGCAGCAGATCAAGATCAACGCCGCCAGGGACGTGTCGCTCCGAGAGGCGGAGACGAAGACGCAGGTCGCCGCCGCGCAGGCGCGCGCCGACCAGGCCGGACCGCTCGCGCAGGCGGAGGCGCAGCAGGAGGTGGTGCGCAAGCAGACCGAGCTCGCCCAGCTCGAGGCCGACCGCAAAGAGAAGGAGCTGCTCTCCTCGACAGTCAAGCCCGCGGCCGCAGAGGCGCAGGCCGTGATCGCGAAAGCCGAAGGTGACAAGCGCGCGAGGATCGCGTCAGCCGAGGCCGACGCCGAAACCACTCGACTGGAAGGTGGGGCGGAGGCGGCGATCGTGCTCACCAAAGGTGAAGCCGAAGCCAAGGCGCTAGCGATGCGTGCCGACGCCTACAAGCAGTTCAACGAAGCGGCAATCATCCAGACCGTCCTGGCAGCGCTGCCGGAGATCGTGCGCGCGGCCGCCGAGCCGATGGGCCACATCAACTCGTTGACGGTGATGAGCGCGGACGGCGCCTCCGACATCGTCAAGAACGCGACGCGCGCCATGATCGAATCGACGACGGCGATCAAAGGACTCACGGGGCTTGACGTGCCGAGCCTCATCGGCGGCGCAATGGGCAGGGGCTTTGGCGAGAGGCTGCGCACCGGCGATGGCGACGGGGGCAGCGACGTCGGCAGCGCGGCGGACCGGATCACCCAGATCGCGGGCGAAGGGCTCAGCACGCTGAAGGCTGCCAGGGCAGAGGCTGAGGCGAAAGCGAAGGAGGCGGAGGCCAAGGCTGTCGAAGACTCGAAGAAGGCAGCCGCCGCAGCGGACAAGGCAGCCGCCGCGGCCGACGCCAAGGCAACCGCCGTGGCCACCAAGCTTGCCGCCTCCGGCGCTGTGCAGGCGGCTGCCACCGCTGCCGCCAAGCCTGCCGCTGCAGCTCCGTGGTCCACGGTCCCCCAGGCCAAGGCCGACGCCATGGCCGGCGTGTCTCCCACCGAGGGCAACGTCGCCCAGTGGGGGAAGTGGATGGCCGACCAGCTGCGCCAGGTGCCCAACATCCAGCTCTACGACGCCTTGCGGCTCGTCGATCTGGCGGACAAAGGACCTGCCCCGGCGAGAGCTGTCTGGCAGACGGCGCAAGCGGTCCTGGCGAAGGATCTCGGCACGCTCACCGTGGGCGACCTGCTGAAGAGGTTCCATTCTTAAAGCGGGGCGCCCGTAAAAGCGGGAAGCCCGCTTGCGCGAGCTTCCCAAGGCTGGGGTGGGGGCGTGGAGTCGAATTCAGGGCCGGTTTATCGGCCGGCGATATAGTAGCACGGCGTCCTGATGTCCACAAGATATAGACACTTTGGGGATAACCGCCCATGAAATTGCCAATTCCGCTGGATATGGAACCGATGCTGTCGGGCCCCATGGACGGCATTCCGAAGGGCGATAGCTGGGAGTACGAGCCCAAATGGGACGGCTTTCGCACCCTGGTCTTTCGGGACGGCGACGAAGTGGCCCTCATCAGCCGCGGCGGCCGCGCGATGACGCGCTACTTTCCTGAGCTCGTCGCTCCCTTCCAGGGACTGCGCGAAAAGCAGGTGGTGCTGGACGGAGAAGTTGTGGTCGTCGCGGAGCACGGCCTTGACTTCGGCGCCCTCCAGCAGCGCGTCCATCCCGCGGACTCGCGAGTCCAGATGCTCAGCAAAGCCACGCCTGCCTGGTTCATCGCATTCGACGTGCTTGCCGAAGGCGGCGTTGACCTTCGCAAGGAACCACTTGGAGAGCGGCGCAAGCGCCTCGAGAAATTGCTCAAAGGCGTCAAGCAGCCAATCTTTCTGACGCCGTACACGCGCGACCACAAGACCGCCGAGAGCTGGTTCGAACAATTCGAAGGGGCGGGGCTCGATGGCGTGATCGCCAAGTCCTGGGATGGTGCCTATGTCCCGGGCAAGCGGTTGTGGGTGAAGATCAAGCACCAGCGAACCGCTGATTGCGTGGTGATCGGATGGCGCAAGTCAAATGACGGAGCAAGTCTTGGGTCGCTGCTCCTCGGCCTCTACGACAAGAAGGGGACCATGCATTACGTCGGCCATACCTCGTCATTCAGCGCGGCCGAGCGCAAAGAGCTCATCGCCAAGCTCAAGCCGCTGCAGACAGAGATTCCGGAATCGGAGTGGAAGGCCAACCCCGGCCGCATGCCCGGCGGTGTCAGCCGGTGGTCGCGCGGAAAAGAAACCGAGTGGGTCGCCGTGAAGCCCGGGCTCGTCTGTGAGGTCGCTTACGACAAGCTCGAGGCGGGCGAGCGCTTCCGCCACGCGACACGATTCTTGCGTTGGCGTACCGACAAGCCGCCGCGCAAGTGCGGCTTCGACCAGATCCTGTCAGTTGCCGAGTTCGACGTGCGTGGGATTTTCGGAAGCAAGTAGCAGCGGCTTGGCGCCAGGACCGCCCGGACCGTAGTACTTCATGGCCGCGCGGCCCAACCCGGTGACGGTGACCCAGTCAAAGGCGGCGCCGACCGCGACTCCCACCCCCAGCGGCACCACCCTCGCTGCGACCTTCGCCAGGCCCGACGTGGCGACGCGCGTGAGGATCCGCGTGAGGATCCGCCCGCCTCCATGGGCGAGAAGCATGCTCGGCAGGTGACGGAACGCCGCGATGGCGATTCGCTCTCCTCCCGCCACCAGCACGTCCTCCCGCAGCTTGACCGCGCCGCTCGTGATCCCGACCACCACCAGCGCCTCGAGCACTCGCTCATCCGAGCCCGCGAGCTCATGGCCGAAGATCATGGCGATCCCCATCACCAGCTCGACCTCCTGTTCGAGCGCAAATATCGTCTGGCTCGTGACCGTGCCGATCGCCAGCGCGGTACCAAGCCCTGGAGCAATCGAGACTGCGCCGCTCAGCGCTCCTGTGGCCGCCACCCGGCGCCGCGTGGAACGGATGAGGTCCTGCGCCAGTTGATGGTTGTTGTAGTTCGGATGATTCGTCCGCAGCAGCTCGATGCGTTCGCGGATCGCAGGCTCGCGGCCGCTGACAGCGTGAGTGAGGATGCCGAGGACCGAGCGCAGCTGAGGCGGAAGGTGATCGAGGTCCATTTCAGAAGGGTAACGCGGAGAAACAGATTGAAACCCCAGTTGCGACTAAGTCGCAATAAGCGTTAGGGTTCCTTCGTGGCTTCGATGCGTTCCGTCTTGCGGGATTCCTTCGATCCTGGAGAACGCAAACGCCTGGCGGGGTTCTTTGGAGGGGTCGCGCTCCTGCATATCGCCGGCTGGGGCCTTTTGTTCGCGGTGGCCGCCGGCCGACCGACCATCCTGGCTCTGGGCGGGCTCGCGTACACCTTCGGGCTGAGGCACGCCTTCGACGCCGACCACATCTCGGCCATCGACAACACCACGCGCAAGCTGCTCCAGGACGGCCGCAAGCCGGTCGGGGTGGGCTTCTTCTTCTCTCTTGGGCACTCCACTGTCGTGTTCCTCGTCGCCGCGGCGTTGGGCCTGGCGGTGAAGTGGATAGTCGACGGCGTGGTCACCAACGGCGGTCAGCTCAGGAGCATCGGAGGCGAGCTGAGCACCATCGTGTCAGGTGGATTCCTGGTCTTGATCGGGGTCCTGAACCTGCTGATCCTGATCGACATCGTCCGTGTCTACCGGCGCATGAAGGCGGGCGGCTACGACGACAAGTCCCTGGAGCTGGACCTCACCGCCGGTGGCGTGATGAGCCGGATCTTCGGCCGCCTGTTCCGAGTCATCAAGCACAGCTGGCAGATGTATCCGATCGGCTTTCTCTTCGGCCTCGGCTTCGACACGGCGTCGGAGGTGGCGATCCTTGCGATCTCCGCCGGCGCCGCCGCCAAAGGCGTGCCCTTCGTCGCGGTCATCGCGCTTCCGCTGATCTTCGCGGCTGGGATGGCGCTGATGGACACCGCTGATGGGGCGTTCATGGCCAAGGCGTATTCGTGGGCTTTCACGAGCCCGATCCGCAAGGTCTTTTACAACCTGACGATGACGAGCCTTTCGGTTTTCGTTGCGCTGTTCGTCGGCGTCGTCGAGCTCCTGCAGGTGCTCATCCAGAAGTTCGAGCTGACAGGCGGGGTTTTCGGCGCCATCGCGGGGTTCGACCTTGTGGGGCGCGCCGGATACTTCATAGTCGCCGCCTTCGTGGTGGCCTGGGCGGCCGCACTCCTGATCTACAAGGTCCGCCGCATCGACGAACGCTGGAGCGAAAGAATCAGCCGGGTCGCTTAGTCCTCGGGCGGCCCGACGAGCTTCCAGCCGTTCTGCCACGGCCAGCCGTTGCGGATCTGCAGCGTGATGTTCAGCAAGGCCATGTGTTCGAGCACGCGAGCCATCACGAGGCCACCGGCGTCGACGGGCCGGAACCCGATCGATCCGACGAGCTCGAGCACCTTTGCCTTCGCCGCCGCGTCATCGCCGGCGACGAAGCCGTCAAGCTTGATTCCCTTGACGATCGGGTCGGCCATCCGGGATGCGAACGCGTAGTTGAACGCCTTGACGACCCGCACCTTGGGGTGACGAGTCTGAATCTCTTCAGCGTTGGAAAGGCCGCTGAGCACTCCGGCGGTGTTTTCCATGTCGACGTGGTTGGTGGCGTCGATCACGATCTTGCCGTCGACCGACGACCCGAGCTCGCGAAACAGCTCGCCGAGCTTGTCGTAAGGCACCGCGACGATCACCAGCTCCGCATCTTTGATCGCCTCCACGCTGGAGTGAGCGGCCTTCGCGCCGATCGCCTTGGCGGCCGCCGCCGCATGGTCCGGATGCTTGGCGCTGAGGGTGACCGAGTGGCCGGCCTTCAGAGCAGATTTGGCAAGCGCCTTGCCAACATTCCCGGCTCCGATGATTGCAATGTCCATCTGTCTATTCTCCCTCTCCCTGCAGGGGAGAGGGGCGAGGGAAATGCACTACTCGGACCAGCAGCGAAGATGCCGCGATGCTCACCACCACGGCGCCGACCAGGCCGGCGCTGACCTGCCTGGTGATCAGGCCGGCGGACAGCGCCAGCGCCCCCAGCACATAGCTGAACTCGCCCACCTGGCCCAGACCCACGGCGAGCTGCAGCTTGCGGCCGGTCAACCCTCCGATCTTCGCGAGGGCCCACACCACCAGCACCTTCGCCACCACGACAAGCGCCAGGAACAGCAAGAGCCACGGCAGGGCCGACCCGATGGTGCTCGGATCGATCACGGTGCCCAGGGCGACGAAGAACATCACGGCGAAGAGGTCACGGAACGGCAGCAACCGCTGGCGGGCTTCCGCCGCGACAGGGCTTTCGGTGATGGCGAGCCCCGCGATGAATGCGGCGAGGGCGAGAGGAACCCCAAAGAACCTCGATCCCAGTCCGGCCAGGACCAACCCGCTTGCCACTGAAACCAGAAGGAACAGGTCATGTTCTGCCTGTACGCGGCGCAAGAGCCAGGGGAGCAGGAAAGCCGACGCCGCGGCGATCACACCGAACGCGATGACGCCAATGGCGGAAGTCAGGGGTGAGCGACCGCCGAGGCCGACGACGGCAAAGAGCACGAGCGCCGAGGTCACCCCTACCAGATCCTGGATCAGGCTCCATCCAAGGAGCTCGTCATCCGTCGCGGGGTCGGTCGTGCGCCGGCGGCTCCGCGTGATGTTGACCACGACAACGCTCGATGACATCGCGATCGACAGGCCGACGACCGCAGCGCCGGCCGGGTTCATGCCGAACGCGATACAGGCGCCGGCGGCCAGCCCCCACGTGATGAACACCTGGAGCGGCGAAAGGAGCAGGAGGCGGCGGCGCTCCCGCGCGAGGCGGAGCGGGTTGATCTCGATGCCCACCTCGAACAGCAGCAGGACTACGCCGATGTCGGCCAGCACGGCGAGTTGCTCACGGTTCGCGACGTAGCCCGGTGTGAACGGGGAGACCGCCACGCCGATGAGCAGGTAGCCGATTACAGCCGGAAGGCCGAAGCGGCGGGCGAGCTTGCCGGCGAGCGCCGCAAGCAGGAGCAGGAGGCCAAGTTCGAGTACGGCCGGCGCGGTGTGCTCCACGGGCCGGAGAATATCTCACGACAAATGACAGATCTGGAATGGAAGCCCGCTCGGAGCCCCCAGCGCATCGCGCTCGAAGGCCAATCCGTGTCGCTCGAACCTGTCGACCCGCGCCACGCCAGATCTCTATACGCAGCCGCGGATGGCGCGCCGGCGATCTGGGACTACCTCCCGTATGGGCCTTTCGAAAACCGGGAGGCATTCACCAAATGGGTGGAGGCACGGGCGGCCTCAGAGGATCCGCTGTTCTATGCGCTGGTCGACCGCGCCGCCGGCGCGGCCCGCGGGATGGCGAGCTACTTGCGGATGGAGCCGGCCCATGGGGTGATCGAGATCGGCCACATCTGGTTCGCGCCCGTCATGCAGCGCACCCGCCAGGCGACAGAGGCCATCTTTCTTATGGCCCGCCACGCTTTCGACGACCTTGGCTATCGCCGCCTGGAGTGGAAATGCGACTCGCACAACGCGCCGTCCATGCGAGCCGCGGAGCGGTTCGGGTTCGTGTACGAGGGCATCTTCCGCCAGCACATGGTGATCAAGGGCCGCAACCGGGACACGGCCTGGTACGCCATGACCGACGGTGACTGGCGGCTGCGGCGG
>Ga0209117_1000862_pt1 | contig 11298 bp, 14 predicted proteins | sample BlaSpr_A8_OM2_M2_FD_187978 | JGI IMG/M metagenome (GOLD analysis project Ga0209117, IMG submission 187978) | Forest soil microbial communities from Thunder Bay, Ontario, Canada - Black Spruce, Ontario site 2_A8_OM2_M2 (SPAdes) (version 2) | ecosystem: Environmental > Terrestrial > Soil > Boreal...
CCTGTGATCGGGCCGCCTGTAGCAATGCCTGCCGTTGCAATGCTCGCAACCGTTCCAGCACCAATATTCGCTCGTGCCGTCGCTGCGTTTGCGACCTCAGAAAGGTTGTTCGATCCCAACAGAACTCGCTGCCATGCAGTCCATGCATTGGAGACTTCCCACCGGATGTAGGCACGGGGAGTGGCCGCATCACTCAGAGTATAGGCTCTCTGTACGACGAATTCGTTCGTGCCTGCGGTAAAAAATGAATGCAACACGACATCGATGTAGAACCAACTCGTGGTGCCATCGGGCGAGTTCGTAAGAGTATTGCCGTCGAAAAAGCCGGGCGTCTTCAAAAGATTTAGATCGGAGCCTGCGCTTAGCGTCTTGTAGACGCCCAAATTGTTTCGTGCCGTAGCAGCGTTCACTACGTCGGATAAGTTATTCGCTGCCAGCAATGCGCCAGCGCCAGCAGAGCCGGGTTGTCCAGCGATGCTAAGTACCCAATCCGCTGGCGTTCCAGAGCCGCCGACCGCATCAACGGTCATCGTCAATGTGGTTCCGCTATATGTGCAAATGCCTTCCATATAGTTTACTGGATTAGCGTTAGATGCAGCGCGAACGCGCGCGCCATTATAACCCAGGCCAGCTTGTGTCGTGAAAACCTTCGAGCCGGTTGCGATCAATAGCGACGTGGTACTTGTTCCGGCGTAACCAATGCCGTTTGTGCCATTGGTCCCGGCAGCACCAGTCGGCCCGGTCCCGCCAGTATTGCCGATTGAAGCCAGTAAGCTCCAATACGTCGCGTTCGGCGGCGTGAAATTTGTGTGAGCCAAAATGCAGATATAAGACGAACCGCCCAATGTGACGACTTGGTTGATCCCGTAAGCAGTTGCCCCACTCCAAGCACCAAGAAAACTAAATCCGGTATAGACACCTAGAAAGTTCCAGACACCACCTGTCTTGATCCATAGCTTGCCGGTTGATGCCTGAAACGCATACTGGCCATTATTTCCGAGCGATGGGTCTGGCACCGTGAGTGCCGAAGAAACGAAAACATAAAAGCCATCGGTGTTGAACGCGGCGACAAGAGACGAAACATCGGCCATAACCTGACCACCGGCAAATCTAAACGGCGATCTTTGGATGATTTTATAAGTTGCTCCCGCAGCTACCGTAGCGTATGGCCACGCATCGATAACCAAATGTGTTGGATCAGTTACGTCCTGAATAATAACAGTGTTGCCGTTGATAACGATATCATCACCGGCACGGGCGTTGACGCCTGACCAAATTGTTGACGTGCCAACGATAGCCGTAGCTCCGTTTGCAACAGCAACCGTGCCGGTGGTGTAGTTAGGGAATGCAGTCATGGTGCTTACTGGCCCGCCTTTGCGGTGGCGATGTACCGTTCAAGTTCGGCGTAATAAGCCAGCCAGTATTCAGCGGCTCGCCGATCGTCCGAATTATCGCTGGTTAGAAGGGTGTGTGCTTCGACCTTTGCCTCTTCGAGTTTTGATGGAAGCGCGAGTCGGGTGTCCTCCTGAGTTCTCTGGATAGAATGCAAGAGGAAGAGTTCACCGGCTGCACGGCCTTCGATTTGTCCCCATTTCTGAGCATCCCATTCTGAATTGGGGTGGGTCGTTGACCGCTGAACGGCAGGTTGGTTCGTCATAAATTGTTCCAATGAAAAAGGCCGCACGAATGCGGCGCGTTGCTGAGAAAAATAAAAAAACGCCCGTCTACCTGACTTGTAAGGTCGAGCAGTCAAGCTAGGATGTGCTGAAGGGGCATTGCATGATCGCGCTAGGGACATCCCTAATCGTGTTAGGAATGGCGCTTCTTTTTAGCGGTCTGATTTTCTTGTTGCCTACCGAACGCAAGCATTCTGCATTGCAGGAATCGTTCAAGGAAAGTGAGGAACGGATAGAGTATTTTCTTCAACAGATGCGGGAAGATCGCGGCGCACTTTAGGCTATGAACCATTGCCCTTTGTGAATATCGAATTTTACCGAACCTTCGTCTCGCATTTTTAATAGGAGCGATTGGCAAGATTCTTCATTCATGATATTGGCGCGTCTCATGATCTCGAAAACTTTAAGCGGCTTCTCCCGGAGCGCACTTAGGATATTTTCTCGGTCGCTCATGCCCCGGAATTCCTTTTCTGTCCCACCGATTTGCCACTGTTACTTACGCCGGTAAACCGCAATTGGCGACATACAATCTGTTTACCAAACATGTGAACGGCCTGAAAACCACTTTTCCTAAGTGGCCTGAAACAAATCCCTGCTAGGCTCTCTTCAACAGACAAAGAGGCAGGCAATGTCCATCATCATTCGGGTCGTCGTCGTCGTCGCGTGCGCTTATGCCGGTTCAGTCGTCGGGAGTATTCAATCCCCGGACCTACCTGACCCTTATCAAATGGCGCAGAAATAGCTGACATGATCATTAACGGTTAGCGTCATGCAAGTGCCACCGGTTTAGAGTGACTCCCCAAATCCCACGTCGCCACGTTTGGGTCGCCGTACTTTTCCCAAAGCGGAATCAATTCGTCCTGGCTCTTGAACTGAAAGAAACCGCACGGCTCGCCGCGTAACCAAGCGCGGGCATCGTCGGTTAGTTCATCGCGTCGTTTGTTTGTGCGACGTTTGACGGGCATCAGTGTCTCCTATTGGATTGAAGTGCAGGGGGTTGCGGTGTTGTGGCGGGCGATCCGCAGTCAAGATCAAGCTCGCGCGTTAGTCTCGCGAAGGCGATAGTTGATGCTTCCGCTACCGATACCTCTGGTCTTTTACGGGGCGCACCGAATCTATCCGTGTAGCAGAGTCCGTGTTCGGCAATTGCCAAACGCGCCTGACACGATCTATCCCAACTCTCGGCAGCAAGCGTGAGCAGCTTTACGTGGTGTGGTTCAAGCTCGTATTCTTCTACGACGCTCGCAAACCATTTTTGCGTTTCCGCCTTTAGATGTTTCGGCGGTGTGATTGTTGTTGAACGCTTCATTTATTCTCCAAAAATTCTGTTTTCATTCAGGTCACCACTCACAAATCAAAAGCGATTGCCCGGTCACGCCTTAAACGCGGCTAGGGATTCTTGGCCCCCCCTATGGGGTGGGTTGCCAACGGTCGCGGCACAACGCAGCGGCAAGCGTTTAACTCACCGCTGCATCGGCGCACCACGCATTGAGACGAAGAACAGGATGCGTGTGCTTATCGCGCAGCGCGTCTCCACGACGGGATGAATGAATCGTAGAGAGCGTGCTGACGCAAAGGCTTAAAGAAGCTTCGCGAGTGCTCGCTGCAGGGCCGCATAGGCAGCGTCGTTTGAAAATCCCTCGCTGTCGTCACGAAGACGGCCAACTGCTTTCGCGTCGCGAACAACGAGGTGGGTTTTCGGTACGGCTCCTTGGAAAACAGCGGAGCATTCTATTAATTTAGCGGACTTGATGAAGCGTACGTCACAATCGTTGACTTTGCGTACTTCTACATGGCGTTCAGCGTACTGAATTGACATCGCCGCTCGCCCCTGCAGAAGGTCGAAGTCTTCTTGAGACTTCACTCGGAGGCGAAATGCCAGTCCTACAGGGCTATCTACTAGTTCAAGATTCTCGTCGGTATTGCCTAATGAATAGGACCGGTCGTGGTCGATGCACATATCGACCCGACCTTTGCTAGACAACGTGTCATTAAAACAACCCCGTTCATGAACTTCTATCCTAGATTTATACATGTGAGGCTTCATCCAAAGACACGCGAAGCCCTCAACAATCTTCGGTTCGAATCGCGACGCCGCTTTTCGAAGTGGCGTATGTTTGACCGCACGGTGATCCACGGCGATAATCGGCGCGCAAACGCCGTATTCCAGATCGCCAAAATGAGACGCCGTTTCGTAGTCGAGATTTCCGTAAAACGCCATATCAGCGCAAGCCTTCTGGCATTGCATTCAGAACGCCCAGAGAGACAATAGAGTCAGTCATTATTTCAAACCCTCGGGAACGCCCTTGAGGAAACCGCCCTTGACGGCATCGCGGAAATAATTTCCGAGGGTCCCTGGCTTATCCGAAGGGATGCCGAAGAACTGCTCGACGTCGGCAGAAAATACGCCTCCGTGCAATCCGATTCCGTTGCCTATCAGAAGGCGTTTCGTCTTAAAGTATTCGAGATGAATTTTATGCGTTGCGAACATCGCCTCTGCTAACTGTTTGGTCAGCAAATCGGATTGCGGCTTTAGATCGAGACAGAGTCGCTTTTTAGCTTCGATCTGCGCGGTGTATTCCTTGCCCTCCAAAACATCTAGGGCTTGCTCAATATTCCATCGCTGCCGCCGCAGTTCGTCGAGTCGCGCGGTATGGTTTTTCGGCGGGTCGATATCTTTCCCGTCGATCAACGCGTTAATATATTTCTCCTGATCGATGATTTTGCCATCGTCCTGAGCGTTCTTGACTGCAGCAATCTCGTCATCGATACGTCGACCGGTCGCCTTTAAATCGGCTTTCCGCTTGTGGCGGGCGATATCCTCCGGCGTGTAATATTCGTGAGGCTCTTTTATCTTAATCATTGATAGGCTTTCTTCGAAATTTCTTGGTCGACAGATCGAACAATCTGGCCGATGTCGACGATGATGGCGGCTTCAAACGGGCGGCCACAAATATCGGTGAGCGATGCGTTGAAGTCAGCTTTGATGATTTGCGTACCAGTTGCTTTCACAAGCAACAGCGTTCGGTCGAAGGGATAGAGCGTGTTGGCCGGTCTATCGGATTGGTCTACGGCAAACAGGCGAGCTGCTTCTGCGGCCTGTCTTGCCGGAATTCCCAAATTCACGCACGTGGCCGTGATTGCTATTTGATAGATAGTCGCTGCGCAGACCAGCCTGTAGTTGCCAGAGCCTGCCGGTTGCTTATCCAATCGTGATGGCTTGATCGTGCGGCGGTCATACCACTGGTTTTGCTTCGGGACGGAAATGCCGGTGGCGATGAACACTTCGGCTGGCGTGTAATGTGTCTTAGCCGCCTGCGCGGTCATGGTTGCCTCAAATGTTAGGTTGATGATTTGTCGGGATATAAAAAAATGCAGGCCCGCGCGGTGACGGGGCCTGCGTGAAAGGTGGATTTGATGAAGGGGAAAGCCATTCCTCTCACTATCCGTATTTGGCAGGACGTTTGACTCACAAGCTAAACGAAATCAAATACCTACATTGCGTTTCTATCGGAGGCGGTACATTTTTACCTCAGGCCGCAACCCTGATAACCGGGCCGCTTGTCTGATTCCAAAACGAGCCTCGTGACTTGACCGGCAACGGTGTTGTCTTTCGTGGCTCGTCCTTTACTTCGTTGCATCGACTGAGGGCTTCCATCGCCGCCGTCATTGCGAGTCGGATAATCAGAGAGCCGAAGGTTGGTGCTAGCGCACTCTTCGCACCAAGAGCCAAACCGATATCGGTCATAGTGGCGTTTTCGCTTACCGCATCAAACAACGACGGCCACAGTGGTCCAACGGCAGCTATGATTGTGTCCAGTTCCTCACGCGCTACCATCACACGCACCGGGAATGGATCGTCGCGGTTTAGATCGAATCCGCTGTTGCTCACCAGCACGGAATTCTTCGCCGTTCGCACCGATCCGCTGTAGCGTTCTGCATCAGACTCGCCGTTCTTATTGTCGTAGATTACCTTCTTACGATCCAACGTTTGACCGTGTTCGAACCATGCCTTACCGGACTCCGTGCGCTGCACTTCGCAATCATTATCTTTGCCCAACGCCTCCGCGTCAGTCATGTCGATCAGGTCGCGGATATAGCGAGCCGTCACAATCAGCTTCGTTCTGCGCTCTTTGTCCGGCTCGAAAGTTGACCGCGTAAGTTGATCCATTAGCGGCCATGACACAACGGGTTTAAAATTGTCGTTAGCAGGTTCTTTCGGCAACTTCGGCAACTTGCCAAAATCCGCCAGAGCAGCCGCTAGGTTTTCCTTGTTCTGTTTTTTCACGTTCGCGGGCGCAATTGCTCGTGGCAACTCCGATTCGATTTCCTCGTCATCTTCGGCCTTTTTGCCGCGCCTAACTTCTACCTGATCCTGTTCAGGTACCGTCGCTGGTAGCAAGTCGGTGTCAAGCGGATTTGCCGAGACGGTAGTGTGATCGGCGGTGCGACCGTGTTTCTGCTTTACAAGCCGCGCACCGTTGGTCGCAGTTTCGGTTTCTTCGTGCTCGTTGTTGTCTTGGTCAAGGCAATCGGGTTCGTCATCAATATTGTTGTCGAGAGATTGGAGCTTCATCAAATATCCTTTGGGAAATTTTTTCCGACGCCGCTGTTACGGTCGCCGGTCGCGAGTCAAAAATAGATCGTCGCCCGCCAATGCAGGCGTGAGGACTCCTTGCCAATAAAGACGGCGATGCACCCGCTGTGTGCTGGCCGTAGGGTTGGATTGATTCGAGATAGGCGCGGCGACTAATGTCTTGCCGGTTCTATCTGTTTCTTCAACGCCGCAATGTGGTCAAGCAACGCTTGGCTAAGTGGCGGCTGTTCTTTCGGTGGTGGCCCCGGTTCATTCTCAAAATGGTCGTCGGGTATCGGGCCCAGTCTATTCCGGCTCATTTGGCCTCGCTATCTCGAAACCGGCGAAACACCGATTCCGCAGATATAGGTGCCTTGTAACTTGAAACGGTACAAAATTCAACGCGGGTTAGCTAATTGTTTCGCGTCCCAACGTTTGGGGTTGTACGAATTTTTGGGACATTTTTCAAGGTGTCCGCGATTTTTGTATTCGGCAACTCCGCTCATGCCGCGCTATAGCGCACCACTTGGACAATTCGAAAGAATCTGAAATCGCGAAAAATCATGTCAACGCGGGTTAGCTAAAATACTTGTCCGAAGGGTCTTTGACCTCGTCATTCGGCATTGTGACTTTCGTAGAGTCTGCGGGTGTCGCGCCCATCTGTCCGAGACACTGACGAAGCAAATTCGCCATCCGAACATTGAATTCCGCTTCGGACATCAGATTGGCCCGCGCAACGCAGGCGATACCGACAAGCGCACGGTGCGATTTTTGGAGCCAAGGAATCTCAATGCGAAATGTTTCCCAAGAGTCCTTTTGCTCTTTCTTCTTCATCCAAGAAGGGGGAGGCCCAAGGGGGCCGGTGGACTCGGGTTCTTTGCGATTTTTGAATCTTTTAGGGTCATGCAGCACGCGTCCTGTGGCAATAGCTCTTATTTTCGGTACTCTTGGTCTAGCCATGTAATGCTTTCATTTGAAATTGAATCGGGGAGTCTCATTTGCGGGGTTGCGTACGAACGGGCCTGTCGGTGCCGGGGCCTTTTCGTTCTGTTGGGAATGGTCGCCCCCCACAAGCCACAGAGGAGCCCGCTGATAGCTCATGCGAACGAAGCCACCGTCGTAGCTCGCGGGCCGAACCAATGGATATGCGGGCCGTGTGTGCGGCTTGAGCCGATCACACAAGACCAAGCCACAAGCGACCGTCAAACTATCGAAGGCGGTTCGCAGGTCGCTCGGGTTCGAACCCGAGTGCGACCTTCGAATCGCACTGGGGGTATAGGGGGTGTGTGTGGACAGGTGGTTCGAAGGGATTCGAATGGATTCGAAGTTCAGTTCGAACCCCAGTTCGAAGGGTCAGTTCAAAGCCGCCACCAACTGCGTATAACGCCGCGACGGTGGCCCGGTGACTTCAATCCTTAGCCTCCCACCATCCAATAGCCGCTGCATGGCACCGGCAAGGTCAATCTTGGTGTAGCCCTTGGCGTCGGGATGGCCGGATATCTTCTTTGGTGCATAGGACGGGCCGACGTTCGGGCCTAGAGCTTGGCCTTGATCGGTCAGCTTGGAAAACACGGCCATGAATACGTCGTCCGCGCTCTTGTTCAGCACCTTGGCAAGCACCGGATCAGGTCCCTTGTCCAAGTCATAGACGCCGTCATTCCATCGGATCGCAATCGCTTCGCCGGTTTTTCCGTAGTTCGCCTTTACCACTTTCAAGACCCTGGCATCTGGCGACTCGTTCGGTATTTCCAGATAGAGGCGGCTTCGCACAGAGTTGTTCCATGCGGTGCTGCCGGACGTGCCCGTGCCGCTGTTCAGTCCGCTCAAACTCGGATGGCTTAAAAGCAAAACGGCGCAATCGATTTCCATCGCGAGTGCGCGAAGCATCGAAACGAACTTCCGAACCTGTGCCCGGTTGATTTCGTCACCACCGAACACGTCTGCGCTGGGATCAATGACGATCAACTTTGGCCGCAACGCTTTGGCCTGTGAAACAAGTTTCGGAAAGATGGTAGTCGCGACGAGATTTCCTTTCCGGTCGGGTTCGGCCAAGACAGCATCAAGCCCGGCCATCGGAATGAGCCTGATACCTTCCAAGTCCGAAAGGTTCTGACCGGCACGCTTCACTATCGTGGCAAGCCGCCTGTGCAGCTCGTCGGCTTCGTCTTCCGCGCCATAGTAGAGACACGGACCTATCGAAACGTCTTTGCCAAACCACTGGGTCTGTAGTGATGACGCCGCTACCAGTTGCAGGATTATTTCTGTTTTGCCAGAACCACCGGCACCACTGAGATTTGTCACGGTGCGATCTGGAATCAGACCTTCAACAAACCAGTTGCGTTCCTGTATCGCCTTTCCCTGCCAATCCCGTGGATCAATTACGGGGAGGGGGGTCGCATATCTCACTTGTGCTTTGAGATTGAGGCTTTCGGGGTAAACGCCGCTCTGTCTTAATGTACGCAAATTGTTCACGCCGCCACCTCGAAGGATATTTTGTTAAGCGCGGCCTGTTCTGCGGAATCGCAGTCTAGAAAAAGCCGTTCGGCTGGTGCCATGAAAGCGAGTTCCGAGATTTCCCACGCGTGTTCGTAACCTTCTGCAATGATACTCGATGCATGTTGCAGCAAAGGGAAGAACGACTTCGAAAGCGGTAGGATTCCTTCGCAATTAGCAAGTAGCCAGTTGATTGGAGTTTTGTACACGCGCAATGGGCTGCTCGTGCTTTTACGATGCACGGCGCTACTGCCAATGTACTGGCCTGCACCTGTGCAGCATCCCCATACGCTATGGTTGTGGCGGGATACCGCGAGTAAGTCGACCAATCGAAAGTCTTCATAGACCGGAAAGACGATGGCGAGTTCACCGACGTGTGTCGGTGTGAAGGTCCAACAATAGGTATGGTAGCCAAGCAAGCCGAATTCGAAACGGCCACGCATCATCACGGCCTGTCCGAAGGCGGTGCAAGACTCGGAAACGTCGCGGTATCTAAGCCAAGCCTTAGCGCTTTCTGAGCGGTGTGCATGAGCAGTGAAAAGGGAATCAACATCGACATTCGACCGCCAAAAGGGGACGGTCGGGTCGCGATCATAAAATGACATTCTATTTTCTATTCTGCTTACGCGGCATTCGACTGCGACAGAATTCCGACTAAGGTTTTTGTGAATGCCGGAAGAGTGTTGACGTTGCGAAACTCAACTTGTCTCGATGCTTGGGAAACAGCATCCGACCATTTAAACGAAGCCCAGTTGTAAAAGGGCATTAGTTCGGACCATGCTTCGTCAGTTAGGTTGCTGGCTTCACTTGCCAACCGATCTAGCGTTTCTGCGGCCCGCCCGTTTCGGTGGTCGTTATATTTGGCCTGCAACGACCGCCGCCAACTGGCTGTACGCGCAAGGCTGCCGCTAAGATTCTCGATACAATATTCTTTGGTGTTGTTGATCATTTTCTACTTTTGAAATGGCCAGCGTAATTGCTGGCGGTGGTGCCCACGTGAAAGCCCGCCGTGAGCGGTCGGGTAGGGTGTAATTCTTTTTGATAGATTCAGTTTTGTTCAAATTCGCGCTAGTAATTAACCTTCGGTTAAAACGCCAGATCGATTGCGCTCTTAGCGCGCAGTTGTATGTGATGCTCCATGTCCAGTTCATTTTATAATGCTGATAAGCGCACACATCGGAAGATTATGTTGGTGGGCTTGCTGTTTTGCGCGGCGTTTGTGGCCATCAGCTTTTTTGCCAGAGAACAGCCAGCTAATACCTACGTTCTGCATAAGGCGGATAAGCTGGTCCGCACCGCAGGATCACCGCCGCCTGCTAATTAATTACCCAAAAGAAAAGCCGCCCGAAGGCGGCCTCCTTTATTCTAAATGCGCGTTCTTTTTCGTTGGTTTATCCGCCGCGATCTCCGGGCGGATAGTTGTGCTTTCCTGATCTTATCGCGGAGCTTGTCCAATTCATCGACTTGAGCAACGAGATTGGCAGCTTTTTCTGTAAGGGCTTCAAGTCTCTGTTGAAGATTAATCATTTGAAACACCCAACTTACTAAAATGGACGCTACAAACTACAGGGCATAAATTGCCCTAGACATATGACATCGTGGTGAACTTAAGGCTCAAAAGGCGCGACGGTGATAGGCTGATCATACAACAATGACTGTCCGGTGTATGTCCACTTGTGTACCTACTATTCAGCGGTTTACGCGACGGGCTGGACGATTGGGCACCAGTGGTGCCGACTGAGGCGCGCAGCAAAAAGCCGCAGGCATTGACGCTCTGCGGCTCGCCGGGTTCGAAAATTGAATGTTTAAGAAAACCTACCCAGCCCCGGCTCGCAGAGCTAAGGCCACATATCGCCAGACGTAAATCTAAATGCGGGGTTCCGAAACAGGAACAAAAGCTTTGTTGCTACGCGGCCACAGGGACCGCCGCCGCGCGGCTTAAATGAAAGAGGCCGCCAACTTAGGCGGCCTTATTTGCTCAGAAAATCAGGTCTGGCGTTCAACATCCGGCGCTTGAGGCCTGGGGTCCGGCGCGGGCAACTCATCAACCCGGGATTTGAGATCAGCCGCTTTCTCGACGAGGACGGCTGCAAGATCAGGGTTTTTGGTTGATTTGGCAAACTTGAGAAGTGTCGCAGCTTGACGCACAAAATACTGCTTGCCGATCACGATATTTCCTCCTTTCTACTAACCAACGCAACACGTAGAAGCTTGGAATTCCGTTCCGGCCAAAATGTATAAAAGTGAACAGAGCCGAAATTAGGACACCCTCCGATTCAAATTAGGACACGAGGGGTCAAATACGGACAGCACCCAGCGCCGGATAGGAACATCAAAGGAACACCGTCCGGGACTTTTCCGGGACTTTCGGGTCTGAACCGTGCTTTTCGTGTCCCTTATGTTCGCATTCGGGCTTTTCGCACCTTGCACGCGGCGATGAATTTCCCTAATCAATCAACGTCGTTAGACAGTCGGAGCGTGGCGCAGCCCGGTTAGCGCACTAGTCTGGGAGACTAGGGGTCGGAGGTTCAAATCCTCTCGCTCCGACCAAAA
>Ga0209117_1000863_pt1 | contig 11297 bp, 8 predicted proteins | sample BlaSpr_A8_OM2_M2_FD_187978 | JGI IMG/M metagenome (GOLD analysis project Ga0209117, IMG submission 187978) | Forest soil microbial communities from Thunder Bay, Ontario, Canada - Black Spruce, Ontario site 2_A8_OM2_M2 (SPAdes) (version 2) | ecosystem: Environmental > Terrestrial > Soil > Boreal...
TGATGGCGGCGACCTCTTCCGAATAGTTTCGCTGCTCGCCGAGGTCACGGCCGAGGAACACGAGCTCCTCCCGGTGACCCATCGCCACTGTTCCAAGCTTCTCCGACATGCCCCACTGGGTCACCATTCGACGCGCCATCTGAGTGGCCCTCTGGATGTCGTTTTCCGCTCCGGAGGTGATATCGCCGAAGACGATCTCCTCCGCGACGCGACCGCCCATGATCCCCGCGATCTGGTCCATCAGCTCGTCCCGCGAGATGAGGTACTTGTCCTCTTCCGGCAGGCTCATGGTCCAGCCCAGCGCCATGCCTCGCGAGATGATCGAAACCTTGTGCACCGGATCGGTGTGAGGAAGCGCCTTCATCACGAGGGCGTGACCGACCTCGTGGTAGGCGATGATCTCTTTTTCGTGGTCTGAGATGCGCCGGCTCTTGCGCTCGGGTCCGGCGATAACTCTCGCGATCGCCTCTTCCAGCTGGATCATGCCGATCACCTTCTGGTTGGCTCGCGCGGCGAGAATCGCCGCCTCGTTGATCAGGTTGGCCAGGTCGGCGCCGCTGAAGCCAGGAGTCTGGCGCGCCAGCACGTCGAGGTCGACTGTGGAGTCCAGCGGCTTGTTGCGCGCGTGCACGTCGAGGATCGCGCGGCGGCCCTTGATGTCGGGCCGGTCGAGGGTGACGTGGCGGTCGAAGCGACCTGGTCGGAGAAGCGCCGGGTCGAGCACGTCCGGCCGGTTCGTGGCCGCGATCACGATGACGTGAGTGTTGGTGTCGAATCCGTCCATCTCGACCAGCAGCTGGTTGAGGGTCTGCTCGCGCTCGTCGTGGCCGCCACCGAGGCCCGCGCCGCGCTGGCGTCCTACGGCATCGATCTCATCCACGAACACGATGCACGGCGAGTTCTTCTTGGCCTGGTCGAAGAGATCGCGGACTCGGCTCGCTCCGACACCGACGAACATCTCGACGAACTCCGAACCGGAGATCGAGAAGAACGGCACGCCGGCTTCGCCGGCCACTGCTTTGCTCAGCAGCGTCTTGCCCGTCCCTGGCGGTCCAACGAGAAGCACACCCTTCGGGATCCGCGCCCCCAGGGCGACGAACTTTTCGGGGTACTTCAGAAACTCGACGATCTCAGTCAGCTCTTGCTTCGCCTCCTCCACGCCCGCGACGTCGGCGAAGGTGATGGCGGGCTTGTCGCCTGCGATCAGGCGCGCGCGTGAGCGTCCGAATGAGATCGCCTGGTTGTTGCCGCTTTGGGTCTGTCTCAAGACCCACCACATGAAAGCAGCAATAAGAATGACGAGGATGATGTTGGGTAGCAGCACGCTGAGCAGGTAGCTGCCGCTGTTGTTCTTGTCGAAGAAGACGTCCACGTGGTCCTGGCTCTGAAGCTCGATGAGCCATGGGCCCGTGCCCGAGGAGTCCGGCAGCACGACGTTGTGCTTCTTGCCGTTCGCTAGTTCGGTCGCGATTCCATCGGTGCCGTTGATCTCGAGCGACTTGACATTCCCACTCGCGGCCTGGCTCATCAAAGTCGAGAAGTGCCAGTCGTTCGAGCTCTGGCCGCTCTGGAGCGATTGCCACGTGAACCAGAACACCAGGCCGAGGACGACGACCAGTGCGAAATAAAACAGGCTGGAGCGGGGAAAGCGGCTCAACTCGATTCTCCTCGAGGTCTGATCGGCGTGCCTAGCCTAGCAATTTTCGGCTTCCAACGGTCCGCCATGGGCGAGATTGCAACGTGAAGCGATGCCGCGCCTGAGGCGCTCACGAGATCAGCCTCCACCGCGATTCCTGGCACCCACGCAAGCCGGTCTCCGGCAAAAACCAGCGGCCACGAGTCGCGATCTTCGCGTGGCACGCGGGCGTCGACGAGGATGTCCTGCAGCTTTCGCGAGCCTCGGCCGCCGGCAGGCCGCATGCGCAATCCCGGGCGCCGAAAGCCAAGGTGCAAAGGAAGGTCGGAGCGCAGGTGTGCGGCGTTTGGGTCCGCGCAGCCGCTGCAGCGCGTGACCACGAGCTGTGGCCCTGTGCTGCCTTCCATACGGGAGCTTGGCGGCGTGACAACTTGCATGTGGTGCCCCACGATACGAAAACGCCGACCTCCAGGAAGATCTACCCCTCGCCCTCCCCGTCCGCCCCGGACCAGCCGCAGCATCGAGCTCAGGTGGGCACGCGACAGTCCCGGCTGCGGGCCGCCCGCGTTGGAGTACAGCAAGCGCATCACCTCGACCGCCACTGGCTCGGGCAGCCGAGCCACCTCGTCCGCCATTGGCGACCCGGCGCTGAGTGCCCGCTGGGCTGCGCTCTCGATCGCCTCCTGCATGACCGCGGCGCGTAGTGCGGCGGCGTAGAACCTGCGGCCGATGCCTGGCTTGTCTCGCTCGAGGGCGGGCAGGATCTGATGTCGAACTCGCGCCCGCGCGTAATTCATATCCACGTTCGCCGGATCGTCGTAGGAGCTGACTCCGCGCTCTCTCAGGAATTCGATGACCTCCCTTCTCCGGACTGCGAGCATCGGCCGCACAAATTTGGCGCGGCTCGCCGGCATGCCACGCAGGCCCGCCAACCCACATCCGCGCATGAGATGCAGCACAACGCCCTCGACAAGGTCATCCGCCGTGTGGGCCAGCGCCACGACATCGGCTCCTGAGGCAATGCGGGCACGCTCCAGGAATTCGTAACGAAGGGCGCGCGCACCGGCTTGCACAGAGCCGCGCGGCATCGGCGATTGGCGGCGCTCGCTAATCAGCCCTACGCCGAGCTCTGCGCACAATTCGGCCACACGGTCCGCGACTTTCTCAGAACCGTCGCGCAGCCCATGGTCGAAATGAGCTGCCGTCACCTTGCACCCAAGTTCCGCAAGGGCGACGAGGAGAGCAGTCGAGTCCGGTCCTCCGGAGACGGCTGCCAGCACGTGGTCGCCGGGGCGGATGAGTCCGGATAGCCGGATACCTTGAAGGAGATTCAGGAAATCTGTTCGGTGCACGGTAGGCCGTACCTACCGTAACGCGAACCACGCGATCACGGTGACAGGCCGCCCGATTAACCTCCGCTGATCCCTAGGTGCGAATGTCGCGGGGCAGCCGTAGGAGCCGACGAGGCTCTCGTCGCCCGGCGCAGCGACAGACCAGACGAACCAACCGGCATCGCGTGGAGTGGCACCTGTAGACGCCTGGCCGGGGCCAACGCGCAATGAGCGTGCGGAGCGGAGTCACCTTCGTCGGGAATCAGATCGCGATCTGAAATCGAACTAACGGGGTCGTCGTTTTGACCCGTAGGCAACCGCCCGATGTCGTATCGAACGAACGACAACTCGCTGGCTCGTAGACGGGCCTTCAATCGTGTAGAGCACCCGGTAGTTTCCTACTCGCGCCGCCCAGATCCCGGTGAGCCGTCCAACAAGAGGCCTTCCGACAACGTCCGGCTCGACGGCAAGATCAGTCAGCGTATGCAGCACCGCGTTACGGAGCGAAAGGGGCAGGCCGTTTAGCTGGTCTCGCGCTCGGGCGGTCAGGAGGACTCTAGCCACGCCGGCGGGCGCGCTTCACATGCTCCAGCTCAAAGACGCGACCGGCGTCGAGGTCATCTTGACTAGCGGCGAGGTCCGCCATCATTTCATGGTCAGCCAACACCTCAAGTGTTTCGATCAACGAGTCGTACTCGTCCTGAGCCATCATCACTGCGGACGGTCGACCATTCCGGGTGATGACCACGTGTTCATGCACGCGCTCGATCTCGTCCAACAGCTCGGTCAGACCGGAACGTGCCTCCGTGAACGGCACTATCTTGCTCATCGGTATCCATTGTACAGAATTCTGCACAGGGACCTGGCGCGGTGGACTGCTCGAGCCACCTGCCTCCGCGGTAATCGCCTTGAGCGCTTTGCTTCAAGAGTGAGAGGCCTAGGCATGAGGCGGGATGTGGCCCGAAGCAGTTCGGCCGTTGGAGCCGCTCAACCAAGACCGCGCAGGATGTCGAGCCGGTTCGGTGAATTGGACGCGAGGAAGTCCGGAATGCTGCGTGATGTCCGTCGTGGGCTATTGAGGAAGTCGACTGGCCACTCCGTTGTGCGGCGCTTCTGGACATGCACATATTGCTGGGGCGCCGGTTCGTCGATGTACTCCTCTTGAAGCACGAGGGCAAGCGGCTCCTCCGATCCCTCAGTACGGTCCGCGAACGCCAGTGCGTCTTCGTAAGTCGAGAATGCTCGGAAATAATCCTTGTCCTCCACGACGTGGGGCGAACCTTCGAGTGGGTGGCACCAGACTCTGTACTCAAGTACCGCATCCCAGACGTACCCACCCCCAGCCCCTGCCAGCGCCGGATAGGTGCCTACAAGCGATTCGTCAACGACGCGAGGGTACCGGCGAGTCGAGTCCATGAATTTGGATTGTGACTCTCACTGCTCCGATACAGCAACGCCGGTCGTTAAGGAGGCCCTCGACCGCGCCGAGTCTCGGAAACGTGCGATCGCGCGTTCGGTTCGGCTCGTGGATCTGGTGGTGCTGTCGACCTTCAGTTGATGTGTCGCGGAGCTGGTGGTGCCGGCTGGACTCGAACCAGCGACAACGCGATTATGAGTCGCGCGCTCTACCACCTGAGCTACGGCACCGCACAAGCCGGGCGCAAGCCGGGCGCCCTCAGCGGAGAAGATCCTATCTTGCGGTCTGGGCGCGCGCCTTCAGCTTCCGCTTCTTCACCCGTCGCTTGTTTAGCGCCACTTTCTTTCTCTTATTCAAAGGTTCTCCAGAAAAATGAGGCGGAGCCAAGCACGTATGACTCCGTGGTTGGGTCCAGATGGTTGCGGAGCTTGGATTCGAACCAAGGACCTTCGGGTTATGAGCCCGACGAGCTGCCGCTGCTCCACTCCGCGGTCCAAGTATACCGCCGGGCTTCCGGGCGCCCAGGGAAGCCTGGCAGAGCTGATCAATACGCCCGCAAGCGCATGCCTGACGCCAGGCGTGCGCAATTACGAGTTGGGAAGGGCACCGCTGACGTCAGGCGTGCGGAATTGGGCTTACTTCGTGCGGGGTGAAGCCGGCACAGAAGGCATCGGCGACGGAGTCGGTACCGCAGTGACCAGGTAGAGGCGCTCGCTGGGCCGGGCGTAGCCGTTGAGCCGGGCCTCCTCTTCGTCGGCGGAGCCTGAGGTGATGGCCTGCACGTCTTTGCGATAGCCCTGGTTCTGAGCGGCGAGGACCGAGTTCTGCTTGCGAATATCGCTCACCTGCTGGGTCAGCTTGTGCCCGATGTAACCCTCTTGGGCAAACGCGATACCCGCCCAGATGGTGCCTGCGGCGACCACAGCGATGATGACGGCCTGACGCAGCCCGAGCGTGTTGGTATGCACGGTGCCGTTGGCGACTATGGCTTTGCTGTATCTCATGCTGCGTCGTTAACTGAAACCTGAAGGGGAGCCGACTATAACAAACGCCCCCAGGGTCGCGGCCCTATTTGCTCTGGTCCCAGCGCCTCTCTATTTCTTGAGGGTCCATATCGCGGAACGTGCGGCCCTCTTCGCGCAGCGAGGCCTCGGCCTGCGCGAAGCGAACGCGGAACCGCTCCCCGGCCACTCGCAGCGCATCCTCAGGATTGACCTTCAACTTCCGGGCCAGGGAGACCACCGCAAAGAGCAGATCCCCCATCTCGTCGAAGGTCCGTTGCGGGTCACTCTCGCTGGCCAGCTCGCGGGCCTCTTCGGCGACCGATTCAGCCGCCTCGTTGGGCGACGTGTAATCAAAGCCCACCCGCGCCGCCCGCTTCTGCAGGCCCAGCGCCCACGCGAGCGCGGGCAGAGTCTTAGGCACGCGATCGACGACGGACTCTTCCCTGCCGGCCTTGCGAGCCTCGTGTGCCTTCTGATGCTCCCAGTTGCGCAGCACCTCCTCGGCGTCGGCGACCTCGGTGGTGCCGAACACGTGAGGGTGGCGCGCCACCATCTTGGCCGCCACTCCCTCGGACACTTCCGCGGCATTGAACCGCCCCTCTTGAGCCGCGATCTCAGCGTGCATGGCGACCTGCAGCAGGAGGTCGCCCAGCTCTTCTTTGATCTTTGTGTCGTCCGCTGAGTCGATCGCTTCGAGCAGCTCATACGTCTCTTCGAGCAGATAAGGGCGCAGTGACTCGTGTGTCTGCTCGCGATCCCACGGACAGCCGTCGGGCGCGCGAAGCCGCGCTACGACTTCGAAGATCGCCTGGATTCCAGGCGAGTACGGCTTCTCGTTCGACTCAGGCATGGGCTCTGATTCTGGCAGCGTCTCGGCCCGCCTCGTAGAGGGCGGCCATCTCGTCGAGCAGCTGCAGCAGATCCCCCTGCCAGCCTTCCCCCTGTCGTCGCATCTTCAAGCGGTTCGGCGCCACCGCGATGCGGCCGGCCATCCGTCGCGAAAGCTCGTCCACATCCAGGAAGCGCTCCGGGTCGACGCGAATCACGATGTCGTGGCCGTCGGCCACCACGCCACGCAGGCCGATCCGCTGTCCGCGCAGCTTGACCCTCAGCGAATAGGCGAGGTTGTCGAGCTGTTTCGGCCCGGGACCGTAGCGATCCTCGAGCGAGCGCAGCACCGCATCCAGCTCCTCCTCGTCCTCGGTCCCGGCCAGCTGGCGGTAAGCACCAAGTCGCAGCTTCTCGTCGCGAATGTACGAACGAGGAATGAAGTGGTCGAGTGGCAGGTCCAGGTTCATCTCCGCGGTCGAGAGCACGTCGCCGACCGCGGTTTCCTCAGAACCAGACCGCATCTTCGAAACTGCGCTCTGCAGCATCTGCAGATACATCTCGAATCCCACCGCGGCGATCGCTCCATGCTGCTCCGTGCCCAGCAGGTTGCCGGCGCCGCGGATCTCCAAGTCGCGTAGGGCGATCTTGAATCCCTGCCCAAGCTCGTGCAGTCCGGAGATCACGTCTAGCCGCTTGTCGGCCTGCTCGGTCAGCGAGCGTCGCGGGTCATAGAGGAAGTACGCGTACGCACGTCTTCCTGCTCGCCCAACGCGGCCTCGTAGCTGATACAGCTGAGCCAGACCGAACCGGTCGGCGCGCTCGATGATGATCGTGTTTACGTTGGGGATGTCGAGCCCCGACTCGATGATCGTCGTGCACACCAAAACGTCGTGATTCGCCGATTCGAACTCAACCATCACGTGAGCCAGCTCGTCCTCCCCCATCTGGCCGTGACCGATGGCGACGCGGGCCTCCGGCACCAGCTCGCGGATGCGGTCGGCGGCCTTCTGGATGGTGCGCACGCGGTTGTGGACGTAATAGACCTGTCCCCCACGCTGCAGCTCTCGGCTGATCGCTTCACGGACGAGGGTGTCCTCATCTGCCGTCACATAGGTCTTGATCGGCTGGCGTTCTTCGGGCGGGGTCTGGATCACGCTCATGTCGCGGATCCCTCCCACTGCCATGTGCAACGTTCGCGGGATCGGCGTCGCCGACAGTGAAAGCACGTCGAGCTGTGTGCGCAGCTTCTTCAACCGCTCCTTCTGCATGACGCCAAACCGGTGCTCCTCGTCGATGACGAGCAGACCCAGTCGCTTGAACCGGACGTCTTTCTGGAGAAGGCGGTGCGTGCCGACGACGATGTCGACCTGCCCAGCCTTGATGCCCTCGATGGTCTGGGCCTGCGTCTCGTCGTCGACAAATCGCGAAAGCATCTCGACCACCACCGGGAACTTCTTCAAGCGTTCGGTGAAGACGTGGAAGTGCTGCTGCGCAAGCACAGTGGTGGGCGCAAGCACCGCGACCTGCTTGCCGCTCATGGCCGCCTTAAAGGCCGCGCGCAGCGCAAGCTCTGTCTTGCCGAACCCGACGTCCCCGCAAAGGAGACGATCCATCGGCTTGTCCGACTCCATGTCGGCTTTGATCTCCGCCAGCGCCGCCACCTGGTCGGGAGTCTCTTCATAAGGAAAGGACGCCTCGAGCTCCTGCTGCCAGGCAGTGTCCGGCGCGAACGCGATGCCAGGCCTCGCCTCGCGGAGCGAGTAGATCTTGAGCAGCTCGTCGGCCACGTCCTGGACTACCTTCTTGGCACGCCCACGAGCGCGTGCCCAGTCGCCGGTGCCGAGCCGGTGGAGCACCGGCTCCGTTTCGCCACCCAGGTACTTCTGGACGCGGTCGAGGTTCTCCACCGGGACAAAGAGGCGGTCGCCCTCGGCGTACTCCAGCTCGAGGTATTCGCGGTGCGCGCCCTCCGACTCGATGAGCCTCATTCCTTTGAAGCGCGCAACGCCGTGGTCCACATGGACGACCAGCTCATCCGGCGAGAAGTCGAGAGTGAATTCCTTGGTCAGGTCGCGTGCACGGGTCCGTCCGCTGCGAGCACGTGAAGGTCGCCGCAGCCGGCCGAAGAGCTCGGCGTCCGTGGCGAGGCGAAAGCCGATTTCCGGCTGCGCCGCCCCGGCCGTGATGTCGATGTCCGCGCGCCGCAACGCGGGCTCGAGCTCCAGGTCGAGATCCAGCTCAACCTCCGGGACCTCGGCTTTGACTCCCTTCTCGTCGAGCAGGGCCCTGAGCCTCTCGTCCTGCTCGGTCGCGAAGACGACGGTGGCGCTCCCTGCCATGCCGGCGAGATCTGCCACCGCCTTTGGCCGGCCGACGAGCGGCTCCAACGCAACCCAGCCAAGGTCGACCGAGTCGGCGCCCGCCTCACCGGCCGTCAGCCGTAGTCGTGAGCGACCCGCGAAGTCATCCATGCGATCGGCGCCGACTATGGGAAGGGCGAAACCCCCCGGCAGCTCCGCACCGCCGGCCTCTGCCGCCGCGAGCATCTGAGCCTCTTCGATCAGCGACCGCGCGTCGGCGAGCTGCCGCTCCGGCTCGAAATCCAGCACTGCCGCCCCAGCGGGAACATGGTCCAGCAGCGAAGGCCGCGAGGGATCGAGGTACGCGGCGTAGTACTCGACGCCGGGGAATGCGGCGCCCGACTCGAGCCTTGCCAGCTCGTCCTCCCAATCCGCAAGGACATCGGCGCGGAGCGCCAGGAGCGACACCGATTTGCGCAGGCGCGCGACCGCCGCCGCGCCACGGTCGGGGCCGAGCAGCAGCTCCCTGCCGGTTCTGATCGACGCCTCTCGCACCGCCATGACCGACCGCTGGTTCTCCGGGTCGAAGAGGCGGAGGGTCTCGATCACGTCGCCCACCCACTCAGCTCGAACTGGCGCGTCTGCAGCCGTGGGGAACACGTCGAGGATGCCGCCGCGCAGCGAGAACTGGCCGCGATTCTCCACCAGCGCCTCTCTCGAATATCCAAGTTCCACCAGCCGCCTCGCCACCGTCAACGGGTCGGGCCCTCGTCCGGGCGCAAGCAGGACTGATCCTTCGGCGAGGTCCCGAGGAGAGATGGTCTGCCTCGTCATGGCGCGTCGCGAAGAGACGATGACGGCAGGGTCTTCGCTCATCAGCGTCGCGAGCGCTTCGAGTCGCTTGTTCACCGATTCGTCGAAGGCCGGCGGGCGGTCGAGGAACGAAATGCCTATCTCGGCGAACACGCGGACGGGCGGATACCCCGCAAGCCACGGGCGCAGCTCGTCGGCGAAGCGCTCAGGAGACGGCACCAGAATCAGGACGGGCCGGCGCGCCGCCGCACACGCACGGGCCACCGCTCCGGCGACGATCGGCCATGCGGGTCGGGGCAGGCGGCCGACCTCGAGGTCTGTCATGGAGCCCCCGACCCAGCGTTCCAGGTCTGGCGCGGCCCCGATCGTGCTCTTCCACAGAGAGCTCATGCCAGCTCCTCACAACCGAGCGCGTTCGGGCGGTTGTAGCGGTCCATCGCGCGCTCGACGCCCGCTTCCAGCGCGAGCTCCAGAGCGCTCGCCACGCCGTCGATGACTTTCGGCAGACGCGCACCTTCGGCTTTAGTGAATCGACCGAGGACGTGCTTGACGCCGGTTTGAGATCCCTTGCCGGCGGGCTTGCCGATGCCGACCCGAAAGCGCACGAATTCGTCAGTACCCAAAGAGCCGATCAGCGATTTGACCCCGTTGTGACCCGCGGCCGAACCTCCCTGTTTGATGCGTATGCGGCAGAGGGGCAGATCGAGCTCGTCGTACACGACCCACACCTGCTGCGGAGGCACGCGGATGTCCTTCACCGCCTTGGCCACCGCCTGGCCCGAGAGGTTCATGTACGTCTGCGGCAGCATCAACCAGACGCCGCGCGCCTCGGAGTGACCAACCAACGACTGCCAGCGCTTGCGCTCGATTCGCACATCCAGTCTTCTTGCCAGCTCCCGGACGCACGCAAACCCCAGGTTGTGGCGCGTGTCGGCATAGTCGGCCTCCGGGTTTCCCAGGCCGACGATCAACCGCTCCACGTGCTTTTCCGTCTGCGCGTTATCCGTGATTTCTTCCATCAAGAGTCCAAGTAGACGCACTAAGGCCCGCGGCGAGTGCCGCAGACCGGTCTCGAGTTTACCGGCACCCACAAAGACGCAAATGGCATGTCGGCTCAAGGGGTCAAGGCAACACCTCGTGAGATCACGAACCAAGCGCGCCAATGAGCAGAGCAGAAAGAAAGCGCTGGATTCGGCCCGTCTGGCACCAAACGCTCCATTGAAGGGACGAAAGCACGCGAGGATGGGGGCTGACGGTAGCCGGAGTTGCGCCACCGCATGAGACCACCACACAATTCGGCTCATGTTCACTGTCGAGGATCGCCGCCGGGTGCGCGAGGCCCTGCTGGCGAAAGCCCGCACCGACAAGCGGGTGGTCGCCGGAGCCGAGGTCGGATCTACGGCTGTCGGCGGAGGCGACCGATGGTCAGACCTGGACCTCACTTTCGGCGTCGCACACGGAACCAACATCAATGAGCTCCTCGGCGACTGGACTGTTTGGCTTGCTGAGAAATTCGGAGCCACGCATCTCTTCGACCTTCCGTTTCGGTCGAGCATCTACCGGGTTTTCCTGGTATCGGGAAACCTGCAGGTCGACCTTTCCTTCACACCCCGCGCCGACTTTGGTGCGACCGGACCGAACTTCGCTCTGCTGTTCGGTGATGCCGTCACGCCAAAGTTTCTCGAGCCCTCGACCGCCGCACACATCTTCGGCCTCGGAGCACATCACGCCGTGCGAGCACGCATTTGCATCGAGCGCGGCCGTGTGTGGCAGGCGGAGTACTGGATCAGCGGCATTCGCGATCAGGCGCTGGCGCTGGCGTGCCGGCTGGACGGCCTCGAATCCGCCAACGGCAGAGGCTTTGACGACCTGCCGCCAGACGTTCTCGATCCCTTCAAGGAATCACTGGTGCGCTCTTTGGATCGCCAAGAGCTGATGCGCGCTCTAAAGTGCGCTGTCGATGAG
>Ga0209117_1000864_pt1 | contig 11278 bp, 10 predicted proteins | sample BlaSpr_A8_OM2_M2_FD_187978 | JGI IMG/M metagenome (GOLD analysis project Ga0209117, IMG submission 187978) | Forest soil microbial communities from Thunder Bay, Ontario, Canada - Black Spruce, Ontario site 2_A8_OM2_M2 (SPAdes) (version 2) | ecosystem: Environmental > Terrestrial > Soil > Boreal...
CCGAGCCGCAAACCGGAGCCGGCGCACCAGAACACTTCGGCACCGGCGGCCGGCGACGCGACCTTCGCTTCCGACCAGTTTCTCGCGGAACTCGCCAATGAGATCGACCAGCTTGGTCTTAGCAACGCAGTGCCGAAGCCCGCTGCTTCGACTCCTCGTGCCGGGGCGCCAGCGGCGGGAAAAAACTCTTCCAAACCCGCGCCTGTACCTGCGTCGAGCCCTTTAGACAGCGGTCCGCTCAAGGACGTCTTCGACGAATTTCGCTCGGAATTGGGCGAAATGGGAGGGGAAGAGGAAGATCTCGAAACACATTACAACCTTGGCATAGCCTTCCGCGAGATGGGCCTGCTCGAAGAAGCGATCAGCGAGTTTCAGAAGGTGGCCAAGGCCACGGATCGCGGCCGCCCGTTCCCCTACACCATGCAGTGCTGCACGCTCCTCGGACTTGCCTTCATGGAAAAGGGACAGCCCGGCGTCGCGGCGATCTGGTACGACCGCGCCCTGCGCACTCCGGACCTCGACCCGGAAAGTGTACTCGCGTTGCGGTATGATTTGGGTGTAGCACAGGAGTCGGCGGGCGAACCGGGCGCGGCACTGAAGAGTTTTTCACAGGTCTACGCGATGAACATCGATTATCGCGATGTGGGTGAGCGCATCGCCGCTCTTCAGAAACCCATCCGTTGATGCCTTGCGTCCCGCCGGGCCTACCCTTCGTTCATGAATAGAATGCTCAGCGCTATGCTCGTGGTGGTCCTCTGTATCATGGGCGCGATCCTGTTTTATCTGCCGTGGACTTCAATCTGGGAAAAGAATTACTTCCTCAGCCATTTTCCTTCCCTGATGCGCATTCTCCTTCATCCTGCCTTTCGTGGCGCCGTCAGCGGACTGGGCGTGCTGGACATTTTCTTGGCCGTCAATATGATCGGCTCTGAGCCGAACCAGTCCGCTGCCTCCAGTGTCCGCCCGCAATAATCCGGTTTCGGCGCGCGAGTCCCCGTTGCTTTGCTACGTCACGCACCGCCAGGGCCTGCCCGTCGCGAACCCGGCGGATTCGATCGAAGCGCTGATCCGGAAGATCGCAGAGGTCGCGGCCGCCGGCGTCGACTGGGTGCAAATTCGCGAGAAGGATCTGGCCGCGGGCGAACTGGCATCGCTCACCCGGCAAGCTCTGCGCATCGCGGTCAAGTCTTCCGCAGAATGTTCCAGCTCAATTCGCGTTTTGGTCAATGATCGGCTCGACGTCGCCATCGCGGAGCGCGCCGATGGCGTCCATCTAGGCGAAAAGAGCTTACCGATCACCGAAGCCCCGCGACTGGTCAATTCAGCAATATTGACGCAGGCTGTCGATGAAGCGTTCCTAATCGGCGTTTCTTGTCATTCGTTGGAATCGGCACGGGCCGCCGAGCGTTCTGGCGCAGATTACATCGTCTTCGGCCCCATCTTTGCGACGCCGTCAAAACAGGGATTCGGTCCGTCGCAAGGAACGGAGCGCTTGCAACAAGTTTGCAGAGCAGTATCCATCCCGGTCTTTGCCATCGGGGGCATCACTCTGGACAATGCAGCGTCCTGCATCCACGCAGGCGCGGCCGGCCTCGCGGCCATCCGCCTCTTCCAGGACGCTCCCGATCCGGTCTTTACGGTCCGGCAGCTCCATCAGCTCTCTACGGATTTCCGCCCCCAATCACCTGGGGGTCCACCGGCTTCATAGAATCTACGGTTATTGAATATTTATAAGCTTCGAGTTTTTGATATTGGCCCTTAACCTTTCCCGAGGCGTCCCCATAAGCATCAGGGAAATCACTCTTCCCGCCCACGAACGGCGAGCCATTCGCGAAATGAACGTGAAAAGTATGTTTGTCTGGCAGATTGGGTGGTATCTGCCAGGTTACTGTATCGTTCTCGCATATGAACGCTGCGTCCAAGTCGACTCCACCCGTGTTGACGTCGGCGTTTATCGTTGTATCGCACGGAACCAGTCTTGTTTTTTTTGCCGTCTTGAGTGGATGAACATCGGGATTCAGGTTCAGGGAACGACGACAATCACGATCACCACAGCTGCCCGCCCCCAACGTTATCAACACCAAGAGCGCTAACTTTGTGATGGCCCGCCCTTCGTGGATCTGAAACATTTCAGCCTCCTTCCCTCTTCTCATTTTCCGATCAGCTTCAGGTACCTGGGATTGGCCCGTAACCCATCGAAGTTCGGTGTATCACGCAGAGTTGCCGGTGATGTGCCAGCCGCCACCGACCTCTCCAGGGCATCCAGCGCCCGTTCTGTGTCGCCAAGCTGCTGGTAGGTTATTCCGGCGTTGAACAGCAGTCCCGGGTCTTTCGGTTTAAGGCGAAGCGCGGCGTTCAGATTATCCAGGGCAGGTTTCCGCTCACCCCGCATGGCGTGGTACATCGCCATACTGCTGAGTACCTCCGCATCGCGTGGATTCACCCCTAATTTTTCGTTTCCTAACGAAATTGCTTTGGCATACGCCCCAATGGATTCGGCGCGTCTTCCCGGAGCCCAATAGTACGCATCGCCTAAATTTCCCCATATCAAATAGTTTTGCGGGTCGAGTTTTGTGGACTGCTCGAACGCTGTCGCGGATTCTGCATAGGAGTGCAACTGAAAATAAACGGTCCCTAGATTGGAGGTCGCGTCTGCCGTTTTTCGGATTTCTAGCGAGCGCTGTAGCAGCGGAATCGCTTCGACATACTTGCCTTGTAAGATGCGGACGCCTCCGAGGTTGTAGTAGCCGGTAAAGCTATCCGGGGCCAGGGAAACCACCTGTGAGTACATCGCTACGGCGTCTTCGTAACGCGCATGACGCTGGTAAAAGAGACCTAGCCAATTGTATGTCGCCCAATAGTTCGGGCGCACAGCAATAGCCTGCTTAAACGTTTTCTCGGCGTCAGCCATTTGGTTGAGTTGTTCGTAGGCGTAGGCGAGACCTCCATGCGCGGCGTCATTTGTCGGCTCTAGCTCGACCCCCCGGCGATACTCCTCGAGTGCTTTCTCGTAGTTGCCTGTGCCAACAAATACCCGGCCGAGACAAATGTGAGCCGCCGCAAGCGCGGCGTCGCGTTCAGCGCCCTTCCGGCAATTCTCTACGGCTGCGTTCGCCCACTCTTTGTCATGCGTCAACTGGTATTTGCGCCAGTAGGCTTCTCCCAGGCCCGCGTTGGCCGCGGCAAAAGCTGGGTCCTTCTTAAGCGCATAGTTGAAAACCTTGATGGCATTCTCAACGTTTTCGAGCTTGACGTAGTCCTGCAGATAGCCGCGCCCCTGCAAATAAAAATCGTACGCTGCAGGCTCGGTCGTGCCGTGCGCTTGCAACGCACGCTTCTCCTGAGGTTGCAATTCCAATTCTAGGGCTTGCGTCACGCTTGCCGAGACCTGGTCTTGCAGTGCAAAGGGATCGCCGCGTGGCGCAGTAATGGTTCCGCCGCGCAGTTGCTGGTGAGAAGCAGCGTCCACCAATGAATAATTCACCCGCTCCTGGTCCGCCGCGTGTTGCACGTTGATGACTAGCCCCAAGTTCACGCCAAATTCCGCGCGAGCAGCGTCTACAGTGGCCACCTTGCGCACGCGTACTTCGCTCGCCGGGACAACCGCCAGGGGATGTTTTTCGGTCAGCACCGTCAGCCGCGACGTCAACGTCTCTACAAGTCCATCATTGAATGCGCTGTCCTCCGATCCCGTCGCGCCGCTAGGAGGCAAAACCGCAAGCTGCACTCTTTCGGGGACGCTGATCGCGGCCCGGGCTGGGGTCTTCGTCGCGCCATTGTTGCGCGACAGCATGGCTAGGCCCACGCTCACCAAGAGCACGGCTGCCGCACCCAGCGCAATCCACAATCCAAGTCGCGGGCCAGTCCGCGGAGCCTTTACAGCGGGTGGAGCCGCGACTGCCGTGCCGCTTATTTCCAGTGCTTCCAGGGCGGCGCGCAGTTCGCCGGCGCGCTGATAGCGCCGCGACGGCTCCTTCTGCAGACACCGCTTGATGACCGCCGCAAGCCCTGCCGGGACGTGCTCCGGCAGCGGCGGCATAGGCTCCTGAATAATCGCGGTGCACAGCCGGTACAAGTTCTCCCCTTGAAAGGGCCGCGTGCCGGACGCCATTTCATACAACATCACGCCCAGCGACCAGATGTCGCTGCGCGGCCCGGTTTCCCTGCCTTCCAGTTGTTCCGGCGACATGTACGGGAGCGTACCGGTCAGTCCCACGCTCGTTTCCGTGGCCACACCTTGCGTGGTCTTGCGCTGGAGTTGCTCCGGATCGTTGCGCTTGGCCAGGCCAAAATCGAGGATTTTCGCGGTGCCGTCGGGTGTCACAACCACGTTCGCGGGCTTTAGGTCGCGGTGCACGATGCCGCGATCGTGCGCGTGTTCCAGCGCGCCGGAAATCTGCCGGCCGTAGCGCAACAACGTTTCCACGGCCATCCCGCCGTCGCGCAGGAACTCTGTCAGCGGCCGGCCCTCCACGTACTCCATGGCGATGAAAAGCTCGCCTTCCTGCTCTCCCACTTCATAGATCGTGCAAATGTTGGGATGATTCAGGGAAGATGCGGTGCGCGCTTCGTCGCGAAAGCGCTCCGCGCACTTGGGATCCTGCACGATTTGCGCGGAGAGAAACTTCAGGGCCACCGTGCGGCCGAGGACGGTGTCTTCCGCCTTGTAGACCACACCCATCCCGCCGCTGCCTAGCGGATTGAGTAGACGGTAATGCGACACCACGGAGCTTGGCAACATGCACCGCCGGGGACCACGCAGAATCGGCCAAGACGGCGCGGCGTTTGCGGCCTATCTGGCAGATGAAACGCATCTTAGGCTGCGTTGCCGTGCAAGTCAATGAAGTCGGCGGTTACTGGAAACACGGCGGGAATGTCGCAGTCGGTGCATGGATGCCAACCGCTCGTTTCCGGTTCAGCCCGCGCTGACGCCCTGTGCATGCGAAGCCTTCTTGCGCTTGTACAAGTGCCGGTCCGCGGTTTCTAGCAGTTCCGCCGCGGTGCGTCCGTCTTCCGGAAATATGCCGATGCCGATACTCACGCTCAGCGGAGGCCGATGCTGCCTGTCGCGGAAGGCCCGCTCGATGCGCTGCGCAATGCGATTTGCCATTCCGGGATCGGCATCGATCAGGACCACGGCGAACTCGTCGCCTCCATACCGTGCGGCCAGATCCGTCGCCCGGGAGTGCTCCTTGACTATCTCCGACAGCCTCTTGAGCACACGATTTCCCACCAGATGCCCGTATTTGTCGTTGATCGCTTTCAATTCGTCCATATCCAGAAGCAGCAGCGCGAATACGCGATTGCTGCGCTCGGCCCGGCGCACTTCGCGCTCCAGCGTATCCATGAATTCGCGGTAGTTGGCTAGCCCCGTCAGAGCATCGTGGGTCGCCTGGTAGCGAATCTGATCCTCGCTTTTCTTCCGGTCCGTGATGTCGATGGCCACGGCGATACAACCCAGGATCTCGCCTGACGCTGACCGCATCGGGCCGAGATGAACAGCGAAATGGCGGCTGCCGTGCCGATACTCAAAATTGGAGGAAATCCCTTTCAATGCATCAGAGTGCAGCGCCACGGGAAAGGCGTGAGGATCCTGGCATTTCAAGTAATCGTAAAGCGTTCGGCCAACTACATCCCTCGCTTTGAGCTGCGATGGGCCGAACTCCGCTCCCCAGTGCGAGGTAATTCTCAAATTTTGGTCCGTGGTCCAAAGCACCGCCGGTATCTGTTCCAGTAACGACCTGAGTTGCCCGCCGGCCGCTGGGCTCTGCACGTGGAAGCCTTCGGCGCTAGCCGTCTCCACGATGCCCGTGACCGCGCCGGTTTCGTCGCGAACAGCGGCACGTTTCAGCATTACGCGAATTCTGGATCCATCTTTCCGCAGGCGTTCCGCGTTCTCGCAGCAAGCGAAGGTTCCGTTTTGGGCGGCCCGCAACAACTGCTCGTAGGCTGGAATTTGGTAGATTGGCAGAAGCATGGTCACCGGCCGACCGGTGATTTCCGCGGCGGAATAACCATAAAGATGCTCCGCCCCTCGGCTCCAGGATTGGATGGTGCCGTCGAGTGAAAAGGCCAGTAACCCGTCCTCTGTCGAGGACAGTATTGTGGCAAGGACGTGTTCGGGCCGAGGGCTGGGCGGCATCTACACTTCTCGTCTTTCAGAACTGGGAAGGAGTTCGTAGAAGGGTCAGGTTTCCCGCTGGCGAGAGGGTCGGGCCAGAACGGGCATAAGAGAAAGAGTTCCGCTGGAACGCATGCATCCAGCATAACTAGGCTATCACTTACGGCGTAAATCGCAATAGGACTGAATCCTGTTTGTGCCTCGACGCAAAATGGCAGTGTTCCGGCAACGTAGCTCTGCTCGGAGATTATCCTCGCTCAAATAAAAATTGCTATAGCCCAGTCTTTGCCGCGTTATTCAACATCATTGCCAGCCGGATTCCCGCTTGCGCCAGACGCTCTTCGACTACGGACGCTGCTTGATCCCGGTAAGCCTGGCCGATTACCAGGTGTTTGTGCAGCATCCGCTGTCCGATGTTGTTATCGTCGGCGCAGGTGTTGACCGGGACGTCCGGCTCAACTGGGATTGGTTTGCTGAAAGCTCCATACGTCGTTTCTGCGGCATGGTCATGGCTTTCCCAAGCCCAGGCGTCCAACTGCATCCCGCCCTGCTGCCACGCAGCGAAGGAACCCTCGAACGCGGCATCCAGGGTGTCGGCATACTCCGCGGGATCCGCTCCTTGCATCTGGCTTTCCGGAATTTCCGTGTCCCAAACGTGATGGAGATTCGGAATGTAGGAGCTATTCCTGGGGTGCGGATTCCGCGTGAAGTATTTCACCGGGACACAATTTCCGCCGCGGTCGCTGTTGGTTGAGCCGTGCAACGGTTGGTGTAGGTCGCCCACAAAATGAATGATATAGCGCAGCGCCGCGGCGCGCTTTGCTCCGGGGGCGTTCTTGTCTCTCAGAATGGCGAGTTGGTCTGTGATGGCCTGCAGCACGCAACCGCCCGCGCCACAAAAAGCCTGTGCCGAGCCTTGCGTCGCTCTCAAAGGGATGTCAATAAAGTGCCATGGCGCCGTAGACGGCTCCCGCCCCCGCTCATCGTCGGCCCAGGTGGAAGAATCCACAAATGCATCCTGCCCGGTTTGCCCGCAATAGCGTTTCAATTGCGGATCGATAGGGTTTGCCGTAAGCAACGCAAGCAGCGCTTGTTTCGCCTGAGGCGTGAGGTGCTTCTCCGCCAAAGCCGCCACGGTTTCATGCCCGCGGCACCCCCACGCTTCCGCTGCGGGCGCCCCCGCAAGACCTAGGAAGCACAGGGCCAGACACAGATACATCAGACAGCGCTTCACGGGGGTCTCCCTAGGCGCTCAGCCAGCGCCCGATGGGGCGCCATGAGTCGGTATGATCGCAAATCACGCGCAGCGTCGCGGTGATGGGAATGGCCAGGAGCAGGCCCATGCCGCCCCATACCCAGCCCCAAAATAGCAGCGAGATGGTGATCGCCACGGCGTTTAGCCGCACGCGCCGGCCCACCAGTTGCGGCGCCACAAAGTTCAGTGCGAGCACATGAATTGTGGTCAGGCCGCCGGCAATCAGCAGGAACGAGCCGATGGTCTTCCACTTCGCCAGTGCGATTAGAAACGCCGGCAGCCACGCCATTACGGCCCCGATGTACGGCACCATATTCAGTAGGCCGGAGGCGATTCCCGTCAGAATCGGATAGTCCATGTCCATGAACCAGAAAAACAAGCTGCTTGCGGCGATCACCAGCAACGTAACCAAAGTCATTCCCGCAAGGTAGTCGCGCAAGACCTCGCGCATGTCTTCCAGCGTTTCCTTCACCTGCGTCCGCCGCGACACGGGAAACAGCTGCAGCGTCCCGTGCCACACTTCGCGTTTACCGGCCAGCATGAAAAACACCAGGAACGGCACGAAGGTTACTTCCAGAAACAGCGCATACAGGGACCCGATGCCTCTCAGTATCAGCGAGCGCAAGATGCCCGCCTCCGGGCGCACTTCCGCGCGCGCGGCGTTCCCTGCGTCCGGCCCAAGGTCCGTCACGCGTCCCTCGATACCGCTGATTTTGCCTTCCACCGTGTTCGCTGCTTGCTTCAGCATGCCGCCATATTTCGGCCAGTTGGCCGCAAAATCCGCAGTGCGTTCCCCAAGTCCATATCCAACGGCCACGAGCACGGCGATGAGAATCAACACCATGGTCATCGCACCTATAGTGCGCGGCACATGCACGCGTTCGAGGAGTTCCACGGCGGGATCGAGAAAATAGGCGAGCAAGATGGAGAGTAGCAGCGTGATTACAACGCCCTGCGCGTAGTAGCAGAAGAGCAAAATGATGGCCGCCGCGAGCACGCGCAGACTGAAGGTGGATCCGCTGATGCGCACAAGGCTTGGTGAATCAGTTGCCGGCACGTAGACTCCGTTCCTACCCCACTCGCTGTCCAACAAAATAGCACACTACCGCATGCGGCATGCGGTGGCCGCAGCGGGTTGTTTCGCTGGCGCCATCGGCGGTGCCGCCCTATCGCAAGCGGCGGCTGCTTGGTGTACAACCATACGCACCATGTCTATCCGCATCGTCCCGGACGAAGATCAGCCTTCTGCCTCCATTGAGATCGCGCTGGACAAGCCACTGCCCGACTATGACCTTGAACAAATGGATCAGCCCACGCCCCGCGACGTGGACGCAATTTTGGTCTCGCAGGGCTTTCGCGATCTCGTCGACGACACGCGCGGCATTTTGATGGACCTGCTGGCCCAGCACACCGCGCACCACCCCGGACTTGATCTCGTTTCGGACGCTCCGCTGGAACTCGCGCAACTAACCGGCGCGATCTGCCCCGGCAATGATGAAGTGTATAGGCCAGGCCTGTGGATTGTTTTGCGGGATCCTCACGCCAAGCCCAAAACTGCGCTCCCACCCGGGACCCGGCAACGCATCGCGGCTATCTCCGCGGAGTTAGCCAAGCGGCTTCAACTCGACTGAGAAGCGGTTGATTTGCAGATTGCCACCTGCGGCGGTATTGTTCCGTCGCGCGCATCATGAACCGCGGGTTGCCGCGCTGGCGGCCGATTGGGTTCACGACTGAATCAGACAACAAGTCGCGCGACGAGGGATATGCCGGAAGAAAAGGGGCTGTTAATTGTTTACAGCGGGCCGGGCAAAGGCAAGACGACTTGCGCCTTGGGTACCGCGTTTCGCGCTGTCGGCCAGGGGCTGCGCGTGCTGATGGTGCAATTCATCAAAGGCTCCTGGCACTACGGCGAGCTGGACGCCGCCAAGATGCTGGGCGACGACAAGTTTGAAATTCGCCCCATGGGCCGCGGCTTCGTGAAAGTGGGAGGCGCGGAGACAGACCCTGAAGACATAAAGCTGGCGTACGACTGCTGGCAAACCGGCCGCGACGCCATTTACAGCGGCAAGTACGACCTGGTCGTACTCGACGAGATCAACTACACCATCGGCTACAAGATGTTGGACGCGGACGAAGTGGTGGAGGCCTTGCGCAAACGGCCGGAGCGGGTGCACGTTATTTGCACCGGTAGGAACGCGCATCCCAAGCTGGTGGAACTGGCGGACCTGGTTACCGAGATGCGCGAGGTGAAACACCCGTACACGAAGGGTATACTGGCTCAGCGAGGAATCGACTACTGATTGGTTTTCTCTTTCAACCTCGAACGTTGAACCTTACATCCTAAAATGACTTGGTTTAAGCGCGACAAAAAATCGATTGATCAACCCACGCCGCCCGAAGAACGCCGCGTGCGCACGGAAGGCCTGTGGGTCAAGTGCGAATCTTGCCGCACCATCGTGTTTCGCAAAGACCTTGAAGCCAATCTGCTGGTCTGCCCCAAGTGCCAGTTTCATTTCAAGATGGGCGCCAAACAGCGCGTGGAAATGCTTCTCGACTGCCGCTGGACCGAACACGACGCGCGCATGACCTCCACCGACCCGCTCCGCTTCGTGGACACCAAGCCCTATGCCACGCGACTGCGCGAAGCGCGCAAGAAATTGGGCATGTGCGACGCCATCATTACCGCGGAGGGCCAGCTCAACGGCCGGCCCATCGTGTGCTGCGCCATGGAGTTCAATTTTATCGGCGGCTCGATGGGCGCGGTGGTCGGAGAGAAGGTAACCCGCGGCATTGAACTGGCTCTCGAGACGCGGCAGCCACTGGTTATCGTCTCCTGCTCCGGCGGCGCGCGCATGATGGAAGGCACCATCAGCCTGATGCAGCTCGCCAAGGTTTCCGCGGCGCTGGCCAAGCTCGACGAAGCGAAGGTGCCCTATATCTCGGTGATGACCGATCCGACGACCGGGGGCGTCACCGCCAGCTTTGCCATGCTCGGCGATCTCAACATCGCCGAACCTGGCGCATTAATCGGCTTTGCCGGACCCCGCGTCATCGAGCAGACCATCCGCCAAAAGCTGCCCGAGGGCTTTCAGCGCTCGGAGTTTCTGTTGGAGCACGGCTTCCTCGACGCCGTCGTTCCCCGCAAAGAGATGAAAAACTTCATCGCCAATTCCTTCGACCTGCTGTTGAGCTGAAATGAATTACGACTCCGCGGTGCGGTACTTGCTCTCCCTTGGCAGGGAGTTGGCTGCTCCGACGCAGTCGGCCGCCGCTAAATTTGATCTTGAAAACATCACGGTGTTGTCGGAGCGCCTGGGGCGGCCCGACCGCGCGTATCCTTCGGCGCACATTGCCGGGACTAACGGCAAAGGCTCGACAGCCGCATTCCTTGAATCGATTCTGCGGCATGCCGGTTTTCGCACCGGGCTGAACACGTCACCGCACCTGGAAAGAATCAACGAACGCATTCGCGTGAACGGCGACGAAATCAGCGATCACGACTTTGCGGAAACGCTGACGCGCATTCAATCGCTGATCGAAGAGCTGCTCGCTGCCGGGAAGCTTCGCGCGCATCCCACTTACTTCGAATGCGTGACCGCCATGGCATTCGAATATTTCTCCCGGGTTCACGCGGACTTTGGGGTCTTTGAAGTCGGCCTGGGCGGACGACTCGATGCCACAAATATTCTGACTCCCGCGATTTCCGTGGTCACCCGCGTCGACTTTGACCACGAAAATTTTCTCGGGCACTCCTTACGCGAAATCGCCGCGGAAAAAGCCGGCATTCTGAAACCGGGCATTTCGGTTGTTCTTGCCGCGCAGCAGCCCGAAGCGCGCGAAGTCATTCTGGCCCGCGCCGAGAAACTGGGCTGCCCGGTCATCGAAACGCCTCTGGCATATCG
>Ga0209117_1000865_pt1 | contig 11277 bp, 6 predicted proteins | sample BlaSpr_A8_OM2_M2_FD_187978 | JGI IMG/M metagenome (GOLD analysis project Ga0209117, IMG submission 187978) | Forest soil microbial communities from Thunder Bay, Ontario, Canada - Black Spruce, Ontario site 2_A8_OM2_M2 (SPAdes) (version 2) | ecosystem: Environmental > Terrestrial > Soil > Boreal...
CTGCATCACGGGAGCGAGGCTGCCGCCGAGTTTCAGAAATTCCTCGACCACCGGGAGATTGTGCAGAACTTCCCCATCGGCGCACTGGCGCATCGAGGCCTCGCCCGTGCCTATGTGTTGCAGGGCGATACCGCCAAAGCCCGCGCCGCGTATCAGGACTTCTTCGCCCTCTGGAAAGACGCCGACCCCGACATCCCCATCCTAAAGGAAGCCAAGGCGGAGTACGCGAAGCTGCAGTGAGCCCGTACATTGACATACCTGACCGCACGCCATAGCATTCCCGCAAATGATCGGCCAAACCATCTCGCACTACCGCATCGTCGAGAAGCTCGGCGGCGGCGGGATGGGTGTGGTCTATAAGGCCGAGGACGTAAAGCTGCACCGTTTTGTTGCCTTGAAGTTCCTCCCTGAGGAGATTGCTAAGGATGCGCAAGCTCTTGCCCGCTTCGAACGAGAAGCGCAGGCCGCTTCCGCCCTGAACCATCCGAACATCTGCACGATTTACGACATCGGCGAAGAGAACGACCAGTCCTTCATCGCCATGGAGTTTCTGGACGGCCTGACACTGAAGCATCGCATCGCGGGGCAACCGCTGGAGATTGAAGCAGTGCTGTCGCTGAGCATTGAGATTGCCGACGCGCTCGATGCTGCACACTCTGCTGGCATCGTGCATCGCGACATCAAGCCTGCAAACATCTTCGTCACCAAGCGCGGACATGCCAAGATTATCGACTTTGGCTTGGCTAAAGTGACACCAGTTCTCAGCAACGTGGGACAAGCGAGTACGGCACAGTCAACGTTGACGCTGGAAGAGCAGCTGACCAGCCCGGGAAGTGCACTGGGAACAATTGCCTATATGTCGCCAGAACAAGTCCGTGCCAAGGAGTTGGACGCACGCACCGACCTGTTTTCCTTTGGCGTGGTGCTCTACGAGATGGCGACGGGGATGTTGCCCTTCCGTGGCGAAAGCACAGGAGTAGTTTTCGAGGCCATCCTGAATCGGGCTCCGCCGCCTCCCTTACGACTGAACCCCGACATGCCGGCCGATTTTGAAGGGATCATCAACCGTGCGCTGGAGAAAGACCGGGAGCTACGTTATCAGCACGCCTCTGACATGCGTTCCGAGTTGTTGCGGCTAAAGCGTAACTCTGAGAGCGGACACGGTTCTGCGGCAAGCTCGGGCACCGGGGCGGTGGCAAAAGCTCCTGCGGCTCGAGTTGCTAAGGTTTGGAAGATTGCGGTTCCCGTCCTGCCGGTCGCCTTGCTCGTGGCGGGCGGGCTTTACTATCTCTCAAATCAAAGCAAGCGCCTGACCGAGAGGGACACCATCGTTCTCTCCGATTTTGCCAACAGCACGGGCGATGCAATCTTCGACGACACGCTGAAAACGGCGCTCAACGTTTCCCTGCGGCAATCACCTTTCCTGGATGTGCTCTCCGACAGCAAAGTCACGAAGACCTTGCAACAGATGACCCGTCCCGCCAGCACAAAACTCACGCCTCAGGTAGCCCGCGAGCTTTGCCAGCGGGCGGGCAGCAAGGCTTACATTGCCGGGTCGATTGACAGTCTGGGCAGCCAATACGTGCTGGGATTGAAGGCGTTGAATTGCCAGAGCGGAGACACGCTGGCCGAGGATCAGGTGACGGCGGCGTCCAAAGAGAAGGTGCTGGACGCGTTGGGCGCGGCGACATCCAAGCTGCGCACTGAGTTGGGCGAATCGCTGGCCACGGTGCAGAAGTTTGATGTACCGCTGGCGCAGGCCACCACGTCTTCGCTCGAAGCTCTGAAAGCGTACAGCCTTGGCCAGAAGGCGTCTAATGAGAAAGGCCCTGCCGTAGCCCTGCCGTACGATCAACGTGCCATCGAGCTTGATCCGAACTTTGCCATGGGCTGCAGGGCTGTGGGCAACGACTACTACAATCTTGGCGAGATGGGGCGGGCCAGCGAGTACTACACCAAAGCATTTCAGTTACGGGAACATGCCAGCGAATGGGAAAGGCTGGCGATCACTGCCGACTACTATTCGGATGTAACTGGGGAACTGGATAAAGCGGCCCAGACATTTCAGGAGGAGATTGAGAGCTACCCACGGGCATCCGGAGCGTACAACAGTTTGGGCATTGTGTACTCCGAACAGGGGGAATACGAGAAGAGTGCGGAGGTAACTCGCCAGTCCGTGCGCCTTGCACCGGATCGTGCAGCTGCGTACGGGAATCTCGCCAACTGCGCCCTTGCCTTGCAGCGTTTCGACGAGGCGAGGCAGATGATCCACGAGGCTCAGACGCGAAAAATGGATAATTACTTGCTCCACACTGTCCTCTATGCTCTGGCTTTTCTGGGGGCGGACTCGGTCGCAATGGCGGAACAGCAACAGTGGTATGCGGGCAAGCCCGAAGAGAACTTTGGACTGTCGCTGGCATTTGACACCGAGGCCTATGGCGGTCATCTTGGCAAAGCGCGGGAACTGACCAAGCGGGCTGTGGACTCCGCCGTCCGGGCGGACAGCAAGGAAAATGGGGCGATATGGCAGGCGATTGCTGCTCAGCGGGAAGCGGCATACGGCAATGCTGCAGAAGCGCGGCGGACTGCGGCAGAGGCTGTGAAACTGGCTCCCACGAGTCAGGCGGCCGAAGCCGAAGCCGCGCTTGCGTTTGCCATGGCGGGCGATACGGCAAAAGCCGAATCCTTGGCACAAGATTTAGGAAAACGCTTCCCGCTGGACACCCAGATGCAGTCGCTTTGGCTGCCAGCGATTCAGGCACAATTGGCGCTGGGCAAGAAGAATCCAGCTGCCTCCCTGACTGCCCTGCAAGCTGCCACACCCATCGAGCTAGGGGAAATACAGTTCCTCAACAATCTTTCCTGCCTCTACCATGTGTACGTACGCGGAGAGGCATACTTGGCAGCAGGACAGGGCAGTGCTGCTGCTGCTGAGTTTCAGAAGATTCTCGACCACAGCGGCATTGTCTGGAACTGCTGGACGGGAGCGTTGGCGCATCTGGGTGTGGCTCGTGCCAATGCGTTGCAGGCGAGGACCTCGCAGGGCGCGGATGCCGATGCCGCCCGTGTAAGGGCGCTCGCCGCTTACACGGATTTCCTCACGCTCTGGAAGGATGCCGACCCCGACATCCCCATCCTGAAAGAAGCCAAGGCAGAATACGCGAGGCTCGGCCGCGTCATCGCCGCGCGGGTTCATCATGCAGGACAACGTTCAGCAATGACCTGTTGATTTGAAGTCCGCCTTTGCACCTTATGAAGCCCAGTTTCCTGAATCTACTCATATAGAGATTAACCCGAGAACGGGAGGTCCCAACCATTTCCGCCAGCGTCTCTTGTGATATTTTGGGGAGCACTCTTTGCAAGTGGTCTGGTTTTCCATAGTGACAGAGCAGCAGAAGCGTGCGAGCTAGCCGTTTCTCGGTGGAGCTGAACAGCTGATCGACTAGGTCCTCCTCGACTCGGATGATCCTCAAAAGCATGTGAGAGATGAAACGGTCGGAGAATGCATGTTCCGCGTGAAGGACGCGAATCATCTCATTCTTGTAAATGACGAGTGCCCTGGTTGGTGTAATCGCGATAGCCGTTCCCATTCGCTCAGGCTGACCTGCAAGGCACCCCTCACCGAAAAAATCGCCCGGTCCGAAGCGTTGCTACGACCGCCTTTTTGCCGGCCTCATTGACGACGGAAAGCCTCACGTCACCTTGTTGAATGTACAGGACACTCTTAGCGGAATCGCCTTGGTGGTAGATGATTTGTTTTCTTCGAAATTCCACCACCTTTCTCGACAAGCCGGCCGATTCGAGAAAGGTTTGGACGTCAAAAGCCGCAGGTCCATGGGTTGTCATGGCACTCGAATGCTTTAACTGCTGTGGCGGGAGCCTTCATAATCCCTGCATAGTGTATATCACTCTGCCGCGAGTCAAAAACACGATGTATAAATGGGTACTGATAATTTGAATTTAGATCAGTACCGAGAAATGTCAAGAGGTGTCTCAAATGGGACACTTTTCTCTTCCGCCTGCGTCCAGAATGGCTGTAGCTCGCGTTGGCATAGAGGATCGGAACCTGGTCCTTGACGAGCCTTCAGCAGCGACTGGTGAAGGCCTGCGGACGGCTGGTGAGCCGTGCCCGCTATTATTGGCTGTTGCTGGCGGAGAACCATCTGACGCGACGGCTGTCAAAGCGATGGTGCAGCAGACGGCGGATCTTCCGATCTGGGCAGGTTAGAGGCGCCGGTTGACGCGATGAAGAAATCGATCCCGGGAAGGACCGGATGAGAGGAACATTCATGGAAACGAAGATGATGACGACGAGTAACAAGAACTTTGGAACCACTAGTAGATGTGCTCTCACCGTGGCCCTTGTGATTGCGGCACTGCTCATGGCAGCCTGCGGCACAGAACTGCACGGAAAGTACTCCTCACTGGAGCGCTCCAATACGGCTATGAACATTGAGATCGAATTCAAGCCGGGGAACAAGGCGAACTACAATTACGGCGTCATGGGTCTCCGTGGCCCCACCACAGAAGTGGATTACGAAGTCCGTGGTAAGGAAGTCTTGATTAAGATTCCTCAAAGTACCCTAGTGGGCACAATCACCGATGACGGATGTTTGGACTTCAGCAGTTTCGGGAAGTTGTGCAAGCAAGTCGGCGGCCGAACGTTGAGTGGAACGTATTTGTGGCCAAAGCAAAACGTTCTAGCGAGAAACGGAGGCCACTTTCAGATCGAGTTCAAGTCTGGAAACAAGGCAAACTGGAGTTTTTCCCTGCCGCAATTTCAGCAGCCTACTTTAGAACCGACTTACGAAATCCACGGTGAGGAAGTCACGTTCAGGTTTCCAAACGCCACTACCAAGGTGGCTACAATAACCGATGATGATGGATGTTTGGACTTCGGCGACATTGCCCGATCCGCTGATGGACATCCAAGCGGATACTCCGACATTGGGAAGTTGTGTAAGCAGATCAAAAAATGAGGGCGAACTTCGTTCTGAGCGTCGCTGTGAACAGGCTGCCTTCAGGATTAGGGCACTCTTCAGAATCAGGAGAACTGTATGAGCGCACTTCGACGGCTGGTTTGTTGTATATCCGGTGTAGCATTCCTTGCGTTATGCGTCCCGGTTTGGTCACAGAGTGCTTTGAACGTTGATGCCCTCAAGCTTTACGGTGGCACCTATTCGTCCGATTGTAGCAATTCCGCTGCGCCACGTTTGCTGGTCGTCGCCGACGCGCTGGTGGTTGAGGCGGGCGGGAAGCGCATGATCGGCCGCAACGTGATGGCTGCCTCTTCATATTTTGGTCCAACGCCGCCCCCGAACTACGTCATGGCGTTGCTGAGTAGTGTTGGCGCTGAGGCCACCAGTTTAGGTTTCATTGTCTACCGCGACAGGGCCGGCCAGTATATCGTGCTTGACGGCGGACCCAGGGTCATGGGGGCGCTCGGAAACGCTCTAGCCACTCCCCATTACCGTCGTTGTGGCAGCGCCGTCAACACGGCAAGCACACCGTTGGCTGATCAGCGTCAGGCCGTTTCCGTTCCGGCTCTGCCGCCGACTTCCCCGATCTGCGGAAAGCAACCATTCTGCACGGATGTTTCGAGTTTCTCTGCGACGATCACAGACTTTCGCGCCATTCTCCAAAACACCAACAACAAGACTCTTACAGTGAGAATAAGCTTTAGGAACAAGCTGAATCGGCCGCTCATTCTCGGATATGTGAGTGGCTCTGGCATTGCCATAGATGACCGGGGTAATCGTTACGTCCCGACCGGCGAACGGGCTGTCCAGGGCATTGGCCAAATTTCCGGAAGTACCGTGGAATCCAAGTTCATCTTGCTACCAGGTGAGGCAAGCGATGCCCGATTCGAGTTCGTCTGGAATACTTCGGGGCGGGAAATTTTTGGTCTCGCGTTCCAGATGGATCTCGCCATTCGCGAGATTGACCAGTTGCCGGGGAATCAAACTCGCCCTGGGCGCGAATATGCAATCCGATTTTCTGGCTTGGGCGACGGTGCCGTGTCGAGCGCTCCGGCGACACCTCCTGCGACAACGGCAACCGCTCAGCCGCCTGTGACTGGAGACGCCGCTTCGTCGCCGGTCTCTGCGGCGCCGCAGGTGGACGCGTGTAGCGGGAAACCGCGCTGTTACAGCGCCGGTCCCTTCGTGGCGGAAATCCTTGGCGTTACGCCCTCGCAGAATGGCCCCTACCACCAACTGCAAGTAAATGTTCGTTTCCGAAATCTCATGAACCAGCCGATCATTCTGGCTTACGTCGCCCGATCGGGCGTGGTCACCGATAACAACGGCAAGCGTTACGACGAAACTGGCGGCGCGAATACTAATCCTGGTGCCAGAGGAATTGGGACGGTTAAGGGTGATCAAGCGGACCCGCAGTTCGTCCTGAGCCCCAACGCTTCCAGTAACGCAAGTTTCGTGTTGGCACGGGGACATATTCCCAATGATCCGAGAGATCCGATTGGCATGACATTCAACTTTGATTTGTCCATTGCGCAGTTGGAGGTGTTGCCCAGTCAGCAGATCCGCACCGTCCGGGAATACAGCGCTGATTTTGGCGGGCTCACCGCTCCGCCCAGCGTCCGAAATGCACTGCGAGACATCTTCAAGAGATAGAGGGAAGTGTACGGTTCAGGCAATATAGCGCAAGCTGCCCCACAATCAGTAAGGGTCGTCCCTACCGCGACAGTAATCCGCCCTGGACGAAAGCTGGTTTACCACCGCTGGATGGGGATAACTGGCGAAATCAGGGGCCGCGGCCTGAGAATTTGCTGGTGAAATGGCGAAGTCACGCTGGCTGCGGATTCAATCTGTCAACCGTGTGTTTCCTCTGACACTTACCTTGGACCGGCGCGGAGCCGGCGTTATTGAAGGACATCGAGGGCCTTGTTAAGTTGAGCGTCACTTCCGCGCGCAAGGGCTTCTGGATCAATGTCCACAAGAACGTCAGGCTCCACGCCTGATCCTTCTGTGTAGTTTCCATTCGGACTGTACCAACCGACTATCGGCATGTAGAGGGTGTAACCGTTTCCGACGCTGAACGTCGTGGACCCGAGAACATTACCCATCGTCTTTTCGCCGACGAGAGTAGCGAGTTTGGTGTCTTTTGCGAACTGGGCGGCCATCTCTCCCGCACTGTTCGTGAATTCATTGACCAGCATCACAACGCGGCCATGGAACGGCTGTCGTCCCAAACCCTGCGTAAGCAGCATCAACGACTTATCCCGAACGGCAAAGCGGGCCAGACAAAGCACTACACCGGCTTTGGTCTCCGGCATCGGAACGCGCGGCAGTTCGGTGGCGGTGTATCCTCGCTGGAGTCGCTTGCGGGTGACGTCGTACCCGATGGGGATTTGGTCGGGGCAGAGATAGCTGACAAGATTTGCGAATCCTAAACTGCCGCCCAGGCAACCGCGCAGATCGATGATGAGGCGGTCGCAGCCCTTGGACTTAAGATCCTCCACCGCTGCTTTCAAGAGCTTCGAGAAACGGATTCCGAAAGATCCGGGGAAAAAAGGTACCCTCAAGAGTCCGACCCGCTGCGTGAGCATTCGGTGGCTCACGCTCTTTGGCTCTATCAGCGGGGGGCGACCTTTGCGGGTTTTCCTTTGAGGAATCGTAATCACAAGGCTCCTCGTTTCTTGCTGGGCGGGAAACTTTGTAGTCACCTGGTGACCTTGGCCGAACCGAAATACAGGGACTGCCGGAGGAACGGCCGGTGTGCCGTCCACACTTATCAGCAAATGGCCAGGAGCGGCTCCGGAGTGTGCTGCTGGGCTATCTTCAAAGACATCCAGAAACATCCAGTGCGGACGACCGGAATCGGTCACTGAGCGCAGAGTGGCGCCAATGACATGCTGCGGCTTAATCGAATTCATATCGGCAGCATAAAAGGTCGTATGGCTGGATTTCAGCTTCGCGAGAAGAGCGCGGATACCTTCCTCAAAGACGTCATCTTCCGCAGCCGCCAGGAGCGTAGATTGCTGATCGACTTCTCTAGACCACTCCGCGTAATCGACATTGCCGATATTGAAGTGGTGCTTGAGCACTAGGGCCTTCACCCGTGAAACGACTGCTAGGCGCTGTCTCTGGTCAGTCACTGCTCTTCCTTAATTACTGCTCAATCGGCGGTGGAGCAAGCCCTTCCACAGTTAGCCCCGCCCAGTAATAGGGAACAGCCTTGCGCGGGCCGAACTTTTTCAACATGTTCTTTTTGGCGACTCTCAACGCTTCTGGAGCCGACTTCTTGCGAGCCAGTTCTACATAGAAAACCTTCATCAAATACAGAGTACTGTCGTCGTCAATGGTCCAGAGAGTTGATACAACGGTCCGCGCTCCGGCCAAGAGGAAAGCGCGAGCGAGCGTGGAAATTCCCTCTTCACCCTCGACCGGGCCGACCGCGGTATCGCACGCCGACAGGACAACCAGATCGGCATCCAATGGGAGCTGAACGATTTCCGAGGGGTACAGGGATCCGTCCTCGCCGTACTGTGGATCGCTGAGGAGAATAAGAGCGGCTCGATCGGGGCTGGTGTTATTTGCAATGGCGTGCACCGCGAGGTGAATAATTCGACGATTGACCGACTTCTTGAATGCCGTTTCCGTAGCCTCTTTGCCGAGGAGCAAAGTATTTGACCGGTTTGGCAGTGCCGCCGCGGCTCCAAGCGCCTCGTCCCTTGAACTGGGAAGATCTCCGAGCCCTGTCCCGCTTTGTTGGTAAGGAACGCCTCCAACCGCGAGAACTCCTTCTGCTGATGACTTACGTTTCGCCGCCGTGCGCAACAGAAAGAAACTCGTTGCGGACGGAGCGTAAACGAATGTTCGGGACTGGACAACATACCGTCCGGAAGGCTCAACCAGGGCGTCGAACGGGACTAGGTGAAGTTGGCCATCACGAACGACGATGAACTGCTTTGCGGCTTCCAGTCCGGGGAGGCCGCCTAGCAGGACATCGTACAAATGCCGGCCCTGTTCGTCGGCTCGTTCCTTCGCCTTCAGCTTGTCAAGGTATGTAATTACAAGTGATGAGAGCACTTGCTTCCCTGGCAGTTTGACGATGCGCATAGTGGTACGAGTGATCACCAGACAGTACGAAGCTGGGTCATCTACGACGTATTCGAGGAGAGCCTCCGAATTCGAAAGACTGTCCTGCAGTTGCCGACTGGTGATGACCTGGTGCTCTCGTGCCTTCAGGATGCTGACTTCAGGAGTAACCGATCTGAACTGCTCGGCCAGGAAAATCTGGTCCCGGAGCTTGTCGATGTCTTTGTCTGAATGCGCCTCGGTGAGTTGCAGGCGCAGGCGTGCGATGTTCCTTTCCGTAGCCAAAGACTCGGGCGAAGTCTTATCTCCGGACATCAGAAGATCTGTCATCACTCGACCGCGAGCCCGCTCGACCACAGTGAAAGCTTTTTCCGGATCACCCCCGTGTTCAGCAATCAAGCCGAAGTGCTTGGCATACAAGTCGCCGGCACCTTTGATGAGAGCCGTTTTCCCGAGTGCACTATCGGCGTTGCCGATCATTACATCTTGAATCGCAGCGGCACGGTCGTAAGTCTGATCGGCTTCGGCGTATTCCTTCTGGCTGATTTGAATCTGTGCTAAGACATTCAGCAACTTCGGGATCAGGGGGATGTACCCGAGCGCCTGCGCGGACTCGGCCGCGCGGCGCGCAAGCAATTCGGCTTGTGATAGATTTCCGGTCAGTCGATACAGGTCCGACAGTTCGCTCTGGAATTGCGGAATTGCATTCTTATTGTCGATGATCTCCGCGTGCCGGAGAGCCTCGCTGAGATACGCAATGGCTCCTAGCATGTCCCCTTGGGACCGGGCTATTTGCGAAGCTGTCGAGTTCAGTTCCGACAGCTGGTCGTCACTGGCTTGAGCTTCAGGGCGACCTAGTAACTTCTTCAACTCTTCTTGTGCTGCACCGATTTGGCCAGCTTGAACCATAGCCAATAGCCGTGCCTGGTGCGCGACTATCGGATACCCAAAGTCCGGATTTGCATCCGCGATCGCGATAGCCCGATCCGCGTATTGAATCGCCTGATCGTTCATGCCTTGCTTTGTTAGGCCGTACGCCGTGGCGGACAAATAGAAGACTTCGCCGCCGATATCGTCGATTTTCGTCGCACCGATCAATGCTTGGGCAACATTCCGCTGGGCGCTCGGAAGATCCCCGTCGTGAAAGTCTGCAAAACCCAGTTGCCCTTGCGCGCGGTATTCCCACTTTGTGTTGCCGAGTGCTCGTGCCAGGGACACCACCTCCGTCCAATCGCGACGCATCGCGGGCGTGTCGCTTTCCCCATCGAAATCGCCTTTAACAATGAGACAGAACATCCGAAGTTCCTTATCAGATTGCAGGAGCGGATCTGCGGCGAGTTCCTGATCCAGCTTGTATGAAAGTTCCGGAATAGGGGCTTGGTCCGCGCCCGCTCTGATTGCTCCCAAGTGCGCGTATAACGCGTTTCTTTTGTCACCCGCCGCTTCAAACATTTGTTGAGACTTTGTGAAGTATCGACGCGCAGCGCGCCAGTTGTACAGATTGGACAGATAGAGACCTCGCTGTAGCAGCGTGTCCGCAGTATCATCGGCCACGACAGCGGAACCGGATGCCGCCACGAGCAGCCCAACGATGAGCACAAGGATGCGAGGGATTCGGCTCGCTGAAGTACGAACAGATGAGTTCAGGAGGATTGCTTCCTGTTCATGGTGTACGCCTCGCTCGGCAAGAGCCTCCCTGGGCGAAGTGAGATTGGAAAGGACCCAATCAGGGCTCAGCTCGTGGCCGGACATCGTGAGAGACCTCTCCTCTACGAATGGTTGTCGGCTAGATGAGTTCAAGGTTGCCACTGACTGCGAAGGCGCGTCAAGCCCGGCGCCCGCTTTGGCGACTAGGCGGTAAAATTTTTTGATGCTTTCTTCCTTCCGGATGTTCCTTTACTAGATATAGGGCGTTAACCGATCTCTGCCGTCTCGCGAAAGGGGCTTGGAGGAGTGTTCCCCAAGGTTGAAGTACGTCATCTGCACGCAGTCATTGTCTTGGCTGAAGAGCTGAACTTCACGCGGGCCGCCCACAGATTGCACCTTACCCAATCTGCGCTCAGCAGACAAATCACTGAGATCGAAGAACAGCTTAGGTTTCGCCTGTTCACTCGCGATAATCGACGCGTTGTCCGTGTGGAGCTCACCGACGCAGGGCGGGTCTTCGTCCAAGAGGCTCGCTCTTCGCTCTTGCATATGGAGCGGGCTTTTCATCTGG
>Ga0209117_1000866_pt1 | contig 11273 bp, 10 predicted proteins | sample BlaSpr_A8_OM2_M2_FD_187978 | JGI IMG/M metagenome (GOLD analysis project Ga0209117, IMG submission 187978) | Forest soil microbial communities from Thunder Bay, Ontario, Canada - Black Spruce, Ontario site 2_A8_OM2_M2 (SPAdes) (version 2) | ecosystem: Environmental > Terrestrial > Soil > Boreal...
CACGAGCGGGTTCGGGAGGCCGCGACGCTCGCGGCCGACACGCGACGCATCTCATCCAGGAGCGGGTTGAGGAGGCCGCCGGGGCCGAGCACGTCGGCCCGCCCGGGCTCGATCGCGCTAGGCGGTGCCGCCAATGGTCAGACCGTCGATGCGCAGCGTCGGCTGGCCAACGCCGACCGGCACGCTCTGGCCGTCCTTGCCGCAAGTTCCGACGCCGGCGTCGAGTGCCAAGTCGTTGCCGATCATCGAAACGCGCGTCAATGCGTCCGGGCCGTTGCCGATGAGCGTTGCGCCCTTGACCGGATAGGTGAGCTTGCCGTTTTCGATCCTCCACGCCTCGGCCGCGGAGAACACGAATTTTCCGTTGGTGATGTCGACCTGACCGCCGCCGAAGTTCACCGCATACAAGCCATCGGCGACCGATTCGATAATCGCCGCCGGATCGCAATCGCCTGCTTGCATGATGGTGTTGGTCATGCGCGGCATCGGGATGTGTGCGAAGGATTCGCGCCTGCCATTGCCGGTCGGCGACACGCCCATCAGCCGCGCATTCAAGGTGTCCTGCATGTAGCCCTGCAGGATCCCGTCTTCGATCAGCACCGTGCGCTGCGTCGGATTGCCCTCATCGTCGATGTTGAGCGAGCCTCGGCGTTGCGCGATGGTTCCGTCATCGACGACCGTGACGCCCTTGGCGGCAACGCGCTGTCCAACGCGTCCGGAGAACGCCGACGTTCCCTTGCGGTTGAAGTCTCCCTCGAGACCGTGACCGATCGCCTCGTGCAGCAAAATGCCCGGCCATCCCGGTCCAAGCACGACGGTCATCGTGCCCGCGGGCGCCGGCTGCGCCCTGAGGTTGAGCAGCGCCTGTTCAACCGCCTGCCTGGCGTACTCCTGGAGAATCGATTCGGTGAAGTAGCCGTAGTCAACCCGGCCGCCTCCACCGCCCATGCCCTGTTCTCGCTTGCCGCCTTCCTCGACGATGACACTTAGCGACAGCCGAACCAGCGGCCGCACGTCGGCTGCGATGAGACCGTCGCTGCGCGCGATAAGGATGGCTTCGTATTCGCCGGCGAGGGAGGCCATCACCTGTGTGACGCGGGGGTCGCGAGCGCGCGCGATCCGTTCGAGCCGCTCGAGCAGCGCGACCTTTTCGGCGTCGCTCAGCGCGGTGACGGGATCGCTGGGCGAGTACAACACGTGCGTGCCGCCAAGCTTGTCGAGCGCGGCCACCGCCGATTGGCCTTGCCGCCCGATGGCACGCGTCGCCGTCGCGGCCTTGGTCAGCGCGTCCAGACTGATGTCGTCGGAGTACGCGAATGCCGTCTTCTCGCCCGACACCGCGCGCACGCCGACGCCGCGGTCGATGGAAAACGATCCTGATTTCACGATGCCCTCTTCCAGGCTCCAGCTCTCCACGCGCGAATACTGGAAATACAGATCGGCATAGTCCACATGATGAACATGGATACCGGCGAGGACAGCGGAGAGCTGGCGAAATTCCAGCGCAGCAGGTGCGAGCAGCAGCTCGGTTGCCTGAGCGAGAAGTTTGGAGTCGACGGTGGGGAGGGCAAGACGGGTCACTTGAGTCCTTGGGGATGGCGGATGTAAAAGCGTTGCGTATTGTCGGGCCGCGCCTTCCGTGACACAAGCCCGCCCACAGCGCCGAACCTAAACCGGGTACACAAACGAGATGGCATCGGTCGTGGTCCGTTTCAAGCGGCCGCTTGTCCGAGATAGGTCGCGGCGACGCGCGGGTCGACCGCCAGCGACGCGCTTGGGCCCTCGATCGCGAGCTCGCCGGTTTCGAGCACGTAACCGTAGTCGGAGACCTGCAGCGCCGCCCTTGCGTTCTGCTCGACCAGCAGGATGGACACCCCGGTGGCCTTGAGCGCCGCAATGATGCTGAATATCTCCTTGACGATCAGCGGCGCCAGACCCAGGCTCGGCTCGTCGAGCATCAGCAATCTCGGCTTGGCCATCAGCGCGCGGCCCAGCGCGAGCATTTGCCGCTCCCCACCGGACAGCGTGCCGGCGAGTTGAGCCCGGCGCTCGGCGAGTCGTGGGAAGCGGTCGTAAATGTCGGCGAGCGATGCGGCGCGCGTTGTGTCCCCCGCGCGATAGCGCTGGAATCCGCCAAGCTCCAGATTGTCGGCCACGCTCATCGATGCAAAAAGCTCGCGCTTCTCGGGGACGAGCGTCACTCCGCATGCGACGCGTTGCTCGACATCGCCTGCCGCCAGCGGTGCACCGTCGTAGCGGATCTCTCCGCGCGACGGCAACAGGCCCATGATCGCCGCCAAAAGCGTCGTCTTGCCTGCGCCGTTGGGACCGATCACGGTAACGATGCGCGCCGCATCGACGGTCAGCGACACGCCGTGCACAGCCTCGACCTTGCCGTAGGCAACGTGCAGATCACGGATCTCCAGGAGCGCCGACATGGAAGATTATTTCTTTCGCGCGCTAGACGCCGCCGAGATACGCTTCGAGAACAACGGGATTTTTCTGGATTTCGCTGGGCAGGCCCTGCGCCAGCATTTCGCCAAAATCCATCACCACCAGCCGATCGGTCAGTCCCATCACGAAATCCATGTCGTGCTCGACCAGGAGTATCGTCATTCCCTCCTGGCGCAAGCTTCGCAACAGTGCCGCCAGCTCCTGCTTCTCGAGATAGCGAAGGCCCGCTGCGGGTTCGTCGAGCAGCAACAGGCACGGATCGGCGGCAAGCGCGCGCGCAATCTCGACGATGCGCTGCTTGCCGAGCGAGAGCGAGCCCACCGCCGTGTGAAGATGCTCGATGAGTCCCACGCGCGCGATTTGTGTCGCCGCCTCGGCAAGCGTCATCGCTTCTTCCCTGCGATCGAGCCGCAGCGCCGCACGCGGCACGCCGGTGCGTCCGCGCAAATACGCACCCAGCGCAACATTGTCGAGCACCGACATGGTCGGCATCAGCTTGACGTGCTGAAAGGTCCTGCAGATACCGAGGCGCGCGATTTGAAAGGGTTGCCGGTTTCCGGTCGAATGGCCCTCGAACGTAATCGTCCCGGCGGTAAGCGACAATGCGCCGCTGATGAGATTGAACATGGTGGTCTTGCCCGCGCCGTTGGGGCCGATCAGGCCGAGGATCTCTCCGCGGGAGATCTCGAATGAAAGATCGTTAACCGCGACCAGACCACCGAATTGTTTGCGCGCACGGTCGACGACCAGCATCGGGCCATCATTTCCGCGCGTCCGTTTTGGTAGAAGTGCGGTCTTCGCGACCGGTAACGGCTTTTTTTGCGGGAACGCGCGCGCGAGCCACGGCCACACGCCGTCGCGCGTGCGCTGCAGCAGGAGAATCATCAATATCCCGAATACCACCACCTCAAAATTGCCGGCGCGACCCAAGAGCCGCGGCAGCCAGTCCTGCAACACCTGCTTGAGCAGGGTGATCAGGGTTGCGCCGACGACTGCGCCCCAGACGCTTCCTGCACCGCCAACGACGGCCATGAACAGGTACTCGATTCCCGGGATGGGTCCGAAAGGCGTCGGGTTCACGAACCGCTGCAAGTGCGCGTACAGCCATCCCGAAATGCACGCCAGCAACGCGGCGTACACGAAGATCACGATCTTGAGCCTGCCGGCATCGACGCCGAAAGCCTCGGCCATCTCGAGGCCGCCCTTGAGCGCACGGACCGCCCGTCCGGGACGCGAATCGAGCAGATTGCGCGTCGCCCACAGGCTCGCCAGCGCGATCGCCCAGATCAAATAGTAGAAGTGCCGTTCACTGCGCAATTCGATACCGAAAAACGACAGCGAAGGAATGCCTGCTAGGCCGGTGTGTCCGCCGAGAAATTCCAGATTGCCAAACATGTAGTAAAGGCTGATGCCCCAGGCGATCGTCGTCAGAGGCAGGTAGTGGCCCTTCATGCGCAGCGTGATGAATCCGAGAAACAGCGCGACGGCCGACGTCAAGGCGATGCCGATGGGCAGGTTCAACCACGGCGAGAGCGCGGGGTGATTGAGCGAGAGGTACGCCGTCGTGTAGGCACCGAGCCCGACGAACGCCGCCTGGCCGAACGACGTTTGCCCGGCGACACCGGTCAGCAGCACGAGGCCCAGTGACACGATGCTGTAGAGGCCGATGTAATTGAGCAGCGTAACCCAGAACGGCGGCGCAGCGACCGGTGCCAGCAGCAATGCCGCGCCAAAAACCAGCAGCACTGCGACACGCGGATTCATTCCTCTTCCTCGTGATGATGCGTCGTAAGCGAGCGCCAGAGCAGCACCGGAATGATCAGCGTGAAGACGATGACTTCCTTGAAAGCGCTGGCCCAGAACGAGGAAAACGATTCGAGGAGACCCACCAGAATGGATCCCGCTGCCGCCAGCGGGTAGCTCGAAAGGCCGCCGATGATCGCGCCGACGAACCCCTTCAGGCTGATGAGAAACCCGGAGTCGTAGTAGATGGTCGTGATCGGTCCGATGAGCACCCCCGAGAACGCCCCGAGCAGTGCGGCAAGCATAAAGGTCAAGCTGCCGGCAAGACTCGGGCTGATTCCGACCAGTCGGGCGCCGACGCGATTGAGCGCGGTGGCGCGCAGGGCCTTCCCGTACAGCGTTCGCCCGAAGAAAAGATAAAGCGCTCCGATCAGGATCAGCGATGAAAGGAGCACGAGAGCGCTCTGGCCGCTGACGGTGACATCGCCCACGTGAAAAGTAGCATCGGTGAAAGGCGGCGTGCGGGAGCCCTCGGCGCCGAAGAACCACAGTCCCAGCCCCAGCATCACAAAATGAACAGCGACGGAAACGATGAGCAAAACCAGCACCGATGCCTCGGCCAAAGGCTGGTATGCGACCCGATAGAGCAGCGGGCCCAGCGCCGTGACGATGACAAGCGTCAGCACGATCTGAATCGGAAACGGAAGCGCCAGCGGTGCGGCGGCGTAGACCACTCCGGCAATCGCCAGCGGAAGGATCAGATAGAGAGCAAGCCGTCGCGGCAGCCGCCGCCAGGCGCGTTGTCGCGCCGTCGCGTAGCACTCCATCGCTCCCGCAATCAACGCCAGGCCGACAAGCAACCCGACGGTTCCAGGAGGCTTGCCGAGTTGCAGTCCGGCAAGCGTGAGCGTGCCGTAGGTGACGAACTCGCCGGAGGGGACGAAAATCACCCGCGTAACGGTGAACACCAGCACCAGAGCCAGCGCCAACAGCGCGTAGATCGCACCGTTGGTCACTCCGTCCTGCGCCAGCAGCGCGGCGATGGAGAAGGTCATGGGGAGGAATGTCCGATCGCTCGCCGCACGACGCTAAGATCCCCGCTCAGTTACCAAATTGAGCGGGGATAACGCGCCTGCCTCCTGTTGCCCGCGACGCGAATGCGCTGTGTGGACGCGTCGCCAGCAGCCGCATCATTTAGCCAGAACCCATTTCCCGTTTTCGATGCGGACGATGACGCGGGCACGATTGTCCATGCCGTTGTGGTCACCGGCATTGATGCTGAACACGCCGTTGCTCGCGGCAACGTCCTTGGAATTCTCCAGTGCGTCCCGCAGTGCGCTGCGAAATGCCTTGCTGCCCGGCTGGCCCTTTTTCAAGGCTTCGGGAATCGCGCGTTGCAGCAGGATGTACGCGTCCCACGCGTGGCCGCCAAAGGTCGTCCGGCTCCCGGCTCCGTATTTTGCTTCATAGGTCTTGACGTATTCGGCGGCCGACTTTTTGACCGGATTGCTGTCGGGCAGCTGCTCGTAGACGAGCATCGGCCCGGCGGGAAGCACCGCGCCGTTGCCGTCGGCACCGACGACGCGAAGGAAATCGGCGTTGGCGACGCCATGCGACTGATAGATTTTCCCTTTATAGCCGCGCGAGATGAACTCCTTGTGTGGCGTTGCCGCCGGAGTCCCGGCGCCGGCGATCAGTACCGCGTCGGGTTGCGCCGCGAGGATCTTGAGCACCTGACCGGTGACGCTCGGATCGTTGCGGTTGTATTTTTCCTCGGCGACGATCTTGATGCCCGCGGTCTGCGCCGAGCGCTTGATCTCCCCCAGCCAGCTGTCGCCGTAGGCATCGGCAAAGCCGATGAAGCCCATGGTGCGCACGCCGTTGGCGCGCATATGGACCGCGACCGCGTCGGCCATCAACGAGTCGTTCTGCGGGGTCTTGAACACCCACTTGGTTCTCGCGTCGGTGGGCAGGATGATCGAGGCGGATGCGGCGAGCGAGATCATCGGCACTTCGGCCTCCGCGACGACGTCGCGCATCGCCAGAGAATTAGGCGTTATCGTCGACCCGACAATCACATCGACTTTATCTTCGCTCAGCAGTTTTCGCGTGTTCTTGACCGCTTCGGTCGTGTCCGACTTGTCGTCGAGGACGATGAAGTTGAGCTTCTGCCCGCCGATCGTCGGCGAGCCGATCATCTCGATCGTATTTTTTTCCGGGATGCCCAGCGATGCCGCCGGCCCGGTCGCCGAAAGCGTCACGCCGATGTTGATGTCGGCCATGGCGATGCCGGCGCTCAGCAGCATCGCCAGGGCAAGCACCGATTTTTCTGTTCTCATCGTTTTCCTCCGTAAGGCGTAAGTGATGCGGCAGCAGAAATCAGCGCTTGATCAGCGCGTCACGGATTTCGCGCAAAAGCTCGATTTGCTCCGGTGGCGGAGGTGGCGGCGCCGGGCTCGCGCGCCTCAGGGCGTTGATCTGCCTTACCATCAAGAAAACAATGAACGCCAGGATAAGAAAATTGATCGCTACCGTCACAAAATTGCCGTAGGCGAAAAGTGGGACGCCGGCTTTGGTGAGCGCGTCGTAGGTCATCGGTCCGTTGTAGCCCGGCGGCGGCGAGCCGAGAACGAAGAACCAGTTGCTGAAGTCGAGCCCGCCGAAGATGCGGCTGACGACGGGCATGATCAGGTCCTTCACCAGCGAATCGACCAGCTTTCCGAAGGCGGCACCGATGATCACCCCGACCGCAAGGTCGACCACGTTGCCTTTGATCGCAAACTCGCGAAACTCTTTCATGAACGCCATGGCGATCTCCCTTGAGCGTGACGCGAAAAAGCGCGACGCTAGACCGCAGCTTCGCCGGATTCGCCGGTACGGATGCGAACCACCTGTTCCACCGTGGTCACGAATATCTTACCGTCGCCGATCTTGCCGGTATGAGCCGCCTTGACCACGGCTTCGATCGCACGGTCGACGAGCGTGTCGCTGACGATCACTTCGACCTTCACCTTGGGCAGGAAATCGACCACGTACTCGGCGCCGCGATAAAGCTCGGTATGGCCCTTTTGGCGCCCGAATCCCTTCACTTCGGTGACGGTGAGCCCGGTAACTCCGATCTCGGAGAGCGCTTCGCGCACCTCGTCGAGCTTGAACGGCTTGATGATTGCTTCGATCTTTTTCATGACCCACTCCTCGAGAGCGCGCTTCGCTACGGTTGAAGATTACACCACCGGACAATCTCCCGCCGGCCGGATCGGATCCTTCACGACAGCTGCTTCCACTCCTCCCACGCCGAGGTGATCGGATAGCGCCAGTCCTTGCCAAATCCGCGCGGCGTGATCCGGATGCCCACCGCGGCCTGACGGCGCTTGTACTCGTTGACCTTGATCAAGCGCACCACCTGAGCCACGTCGGCCGCGGCGTAACCTCGAGCCACGATCTCGGCGGGACTCAGGTGCTGTTCCACGTACGCTTCCAGGATCGCGTCGAGTGCGTCGTAAGGAGGCAAGCTGTCCTGATCGGTCTGATCCGCCCTCAATTCCGCGGACGGCGGTCGCGTAATGATGCGCTCCGGGATCACTCGCCCAAGGGTGTTGCGGTAATGCGCGAGCTTGTACACCAGCGTCTTGTCGATGTCTTTCAACACCGCGAATCCGCCCGCCATGTCGCCGTAGAGCGTGGCGTAGCCCACGGCCATTTCCGACTTGTTGCCGGTAGTGAGCACGATCGAGCGATATTTGTTCGACAGCGCCATCAGCAATGTGCCGCGAATGCGCGCCTGAATGTTCTCTTCGGTGGCGTCTTCGGGAAGGCCTTTGAACTCCTCGGCCAGCGTGGCCTTGAACGCCTGGACAACGGCATCGATCGGCATCTCGTCGTAGCGCACGCCGAGCACGCCGGCCATCGTTCGCGCGTCCTCGAGACTGATCGCGGCGTTGTAGACCGATGGCAGCATGACCGCGCGGACCCGGTCGCGCCCGAGAGCGTCGACCGCCACCGCGAGCGTCAACGCCGAGTCGATGCCGCCCGAAAGGCCGAGTAGCACGCCCGGAAACCCGTTCTTTTCGACGTAGTCGCGCACGCCCATGGTGAGAGCGGCATAGACGTTCGGCTCAAGACGCTCGTCGAGAGCACCGCGAACATGTTTTGGCGTCGCGCCGTCGAACTCGGAGAAGGTCACCGTCTCGTGCCACGCCGGCAATTGCTGCGCCACGGTTCCGGAGCCATCGACGATGAATGAAGCACCGTCGAATACCAGCTCATCCTGCCCCCCGGTGCGATTGACATAAACAATCGCCAGGCCGGTCTCGCGCGCACGATCGACGACGACTTGTCTCCGCAGCGCTTGCTGGCGCGTGTGATAGGGCGATCCGTTGGGAACGACGATGAGCTGCGCGCCGGCATCGCGTGCCGCCGCGGCGGGACCCGCGCACCAGACGTCCTCGCAAATGATGATGCCGACCCGAATGCCTTCGACGTCGACGATGCACGGGTCGCTACCGGCGGTGAAATAGCGCTGCTCGTCGAAAACCGTGTAATTCGGGAGGCAGCGCTTGCGATAGACCGCGATAACCCTGGCGTCGCGCAACACCGCGACTGCGTTGTAGCGTCCATCGGGCGCGAGCTCGGGAAAGCCGACCAGGACGGTGATGCCTTCGACACGGACCGCGAGCCGCGCCAGTTCGTCGGCGCAGGAAGAAAGAAACGCCGGACGCAGGAGCAAATCTTCGGGCGGATAGCCGCACAGCGAGAGTTCCGGGGTGATCAGCAACTGCGCCCCGCCGCGCCGCGCTTCGGCCATTGCCTCGAGGATACGCGCGGCATTTCCCGAGAGATCGCCGATCACCTGGTTGAGCTGAGCGATCGCGACCCGCATGGGTAAATATTACCATGCGAGCAGCATGCGAAAACTTGCCGCCGGCAGTCGCGCACGCGACAATCACCAAGGCGCGAACTCGAGAATCCTCATTCGCGCGTTTCCGAATGCCTGCCGCCACGCTACGGGTCATCGATTCGCTGGCAGCCGTTCCCGCAGCCGCGTGGGACGCGCTGGTCGGCGACGCGCCGCTTTTGTCGCACGCTTTTCTGCACGCGCTGCACGAGACAGGATGCGCGTCGCCGAAGACCGGATGGTCGCCGCGCTACCTGACCGCATGGCACGCCGGCAAGCTCGTCGGCGCCATGCCGCTCTATGTCAAAGCTCATTCCTACGGGGAGTACGTTTTCGATTGGTCGTGGGCCGATGCATATCGCCGCCACGGGCGACGCTACTATCCGAAGCTCGTTTGTGCCGTTCCTTTTACGCCCGCAACCGGCCCACGGCTCATTGCCGGCACGCCGATGCTGCGCGGACAGCTCCTCGACGGCGCGCTGGCGCTGCTCGAGGATCACCGGCTGTCTTCGCTGCACATTCTCTTTCCCGAGACCGGGGAAGCGACGCAATGCGAGCGTGCGGGCCTCCTGATGCGCGAGAGCGTGCAATTCCACTGGACCAATCCGGGGTTCAGGGATTTCGACGATTTCCTGGGGACCATGAATCACGCCAAACGCAAGAACATCCGGCAGGAACGACGCAAGCTCGCCGCTGCACACATATCGTTCCGTCGGATGGTGGGCCGCGAGATCAAGCCGGCAGACTGGGATTTCTTTTTTCATTGCTATGCCAAGACCTATGGTGAGCACCATTCCACGCCCTATCTGACCCTGGACTTTTTTGTGCGGCTCGGCCAGACGCTTCCCGACAATGTTCTGCTCGTGCTCGGGGAATATGAGGGCAAGCCTATTTGCGCGGCTCTGGATATTTTCAGCGCCACGACGCTCTGGGGCCGTTACTGGGGAACGGATGTCTACGTCCCCGGATTGCATTTCGAAACCTGCTACTACCAGGCGATCGAATTCTGCATCGAGCGGGGCATCTCCCTGTTCGAGGGCGGTGCACAAGGCGTACACAAGCTCGCCCGCGGCCTGATGCCCGTGACGACACGTTCGGCGCACGCCATTGCCGATCCCGAATTCGCGCGTGCCATCGGCGCCTTTCTGGTCGACGAAAGAATGGAGGTGGCACGGACCGTCGATGAGCTGGAGCGCGCGAGTCCGTTCCGACAAGAGGTCTAGGGCGCGTGCTAGACTTTTCCCGGCGCTGGGATTTGTCAATGAGCACCACTCTCCTGCTCGACCGCGACGGCGCGATCGCTACGCTGACGCTCAATCGTCCGGGCTCACTCAATGCGCTCGATTCGGAGATGATCGATGCCTTGATTGCGCACAGCGCCACTCTCGCGGCCGACGACAGCGTGCGTTGCGTCGTCATCAAGGGCGCGGGGCGGCATTTCATGGCCGGTGGCGATATCCGAAGCTTCAATGACCGGCTTGCAGGCGCGCCTTCGGATCGTCGGCGCGATTTCACCGGCATGGTCGAGCATATGCATGCGGCCATCGAAAACCTGCAGCGGATGCCCCATCCAGTGCTTGCCAGCGTGCATGGCGCGGTGGCGGGTTTCGGCTTGTCGCTGATGTGCGCATGCGACCTTGCGATCGCCGCGGAGTCGAGCTACTTCACTTCGGCCTATCGTCACCTCGGCCTGACCCCGGATGGCGGCATGTCGTACACCTTGCCGCGCCTGGTCGGGTTGAAGAAGGCGATGGAAATCGTATTGCTCGGCGAGCGATTCAACGCCGCGGAAGCGCTCAAGCTCGGGCTGGTCAATCGCGTGGTTGCGGAAACCGAGCTCGATGCGGCGACGCGTCAGCTTGCGATGGCGCTGGCGACGGGACCGGTGCTCGCGCTTCGCAACGGCAAACGGCTGCTAAGCCAATCGTTGTCGCAGTCGCTGTCGGAGCAGCTCCAGTCGGAAGCGGAGAGCTTTGGCGCGTGCGCGGCGACCGAAGACTTTGCCGAAGGCGTTCGCGCCTTTCTCGACAAACGAACGCCACGCTTCGACGGCAACTAAAGCGCTGTGAGCAGCGAGGCAGGTCCCGCTCGCTTTAGCGAGTGGGGTGCGAGCGACCGCGAATCAGCGCCGGCCGGCGACGCTAAACATTCCACGCTGCGGATAGCGTGCAAGGAGCAGGCG
>Ga0209117_1000867_pt1 | contig 11271 bp, 8 predicted proteins | sample BlaSpr_A8_OM2_M2_FD_187978 | JGI IMG/M metagenome (GOLD analysis project Ga0209117, IMG submission 187978) | Forest soil microbial communities from Thunder Bay, Ontario, Canada - Black Spruce, Ontario site 2_A8_OM2_M2 (SPAdes) (version 2) | ecosystem: Environmental > Terrestrial > Soil > Boreal...
TCGGGCAGGGAAACCGCGGCCGCTTCTCCCCAGCGCAGCACGCGCGCCGCGAACCGGCCCCATTTGCCGCGCTGCCAGTCGAGACCCTGCACCGTGACAACGGTCTTCTTTCCCGCAAGCCGCGGAAGAAAAGAAAACAACGCAGGTCCCAGGCAGTGGTAATGGACGACATCGTAGTCCGACGTCATGGCATGCGCCGTGCTCAACAGAGTGTGGACGACAGTTTCCAGATGCTTGGAGCGGATGGTCGGCAAACGCCGCACCCTCATGCCGTTGTGCGTACTCATGGGAGGAGTGAAATACGTTCGGCAATAGACGGTGACTTCATGCCCCAGGCGGGCAAGTTCGTGGCCCGCCTGCTCGTAATAGGATTCGATGCCGCTGTATTTAGAAACCAGGCCGCGACCCCCGATGAACGCGACACGGATGCTGCGGCGTGGGCGCGGGTGCTCCGGAGCGGCGGGGAAGGACAGAAACTTCTTGGCGGACGTGAGCCGGGAGTAGAGTTCGAGCAGCTTCTCCATGTGTTGATCGGGGTCGTGGTTTGCTTTTACGCGACTGCGAGCCGCGGCGCCCATCTTCTCGATCAGATCGGGGCGGTCAAACAGAAATCCGATGGAGTGAGCGAGTTGTTCGCGGTCCCCGTCCTGATAAAGAAGGCCGGTGACGCCATGTTGGACGAGTTCCCGGCGCGAGCCCAGATCGGAGGCGATGACGGGCCGTCCCCAGGCATAGGATTCCAGAATGGATTTCCCCAAGGTCTCGTAGGCGTGGGACGGAAACACGGAGAAGCTGCAACCGGCGATGAGTTTCTGGAGTTTCTCGCCATGGACCATGCCCTCGAACAGGACCTGGTTCAAGTTCAATTCCTTCGCCAGCGACTCGAGTCGGGGACGCTCAGGACCGTCTCCCGCGATGACGAGAGTAGTGTGTGGGAGCCGCACCATGGCGCGTAAGAGCTCATAGACGCCTTTCTCTGGCGAGAGCCGGCCGAAGTAGAGCAGGTATCCTTCATCGGCGGTGAGTTGTTCATCGGTCGGCAGGGCCTGAAAGTGGGATAAGACCTCTATGCGTTGTGCGGGGAAACCGCCGGCGATCAACTTGTTGCGCACGAATTCGCTCGGAGCAAGGAAGATGTCAACGCAACGTTCGTAAGTTCGCAACCATTTGTGCAGGTATGCTTCCGCGGCAAGAACCACCGCGCTCGAACACGGGCCGGTGTAGCAGCCTTTCGTGACGACATTGTGGAAAGCGCCGTCTTTGCATTGTTTGCAGACGCGGCCATCGGCTACAAAATTGTAGGCGGGACACAGAATCTTGAAATCGTTCAGGTGGTAGAGCACGGGGATTCCCTGGTGCTTCAGCTCCCAGAGAATCGAGGGCGACAAATGGTGGTAGATGCTGCGAACGTGCGCCAGATCGGGTGAAAAATCTGCAAGGCAACGGCGCATGGCGCGCTGGGCCGATGGTGAATAGATGGCGTGCGCCGCCATCTTAACCTTCTTCAGGAAACCGGCTTTTGGATCCTTGAAGTCAATAAGCGGCATTCGATACGTGCGGCCTGTAAAAGCCGGAGTACGGCCGTGGTCCATGCTGAACAGAGCGGTTTCCTGGCCGCGCATATCCATCTGGTGGATGAGGTCGAAAAGGTACACTTCCGTGCCGCTAAACGGATAGTCGTACTTGTTGCAATATAGGATGCGCATGGTCACCGTCCGATTGGGGAATGCGGGCCAGGAATTGCTCCGCAAAGGTGCGTAGATTTCGCTGGCGATTATAGGAAGCGGCGATGCTGGCCGCGGCCGCGCGCTGGATTCCGGCCAGGGAAGCTTTGTGGCCCTGAATCCAACTGACGGCGCTGACGAAATCGGGCAAAGAGCCAGGTTGGTAGAGAAATCCAGTTCGCTGGTGCTCGACCAGTTCGGGAATCCCGGTGATCGCAGGAGCCAGCACGAGGTTTTCGTGAGCCATGGCCTCCATCAAGACCACCGGGATACCTTCGCTCTTGCTGGTCATGACGACCAGGTCGGCATAGCGGTAATAGCCAGGAAGGCCGGTGCGAGGCACGTGACCGATCAGGTAAACACGCCCTTGGAGCCCCAATGCCATAATCTGGTTTTCGAGAGCCGGGCGCTCCGGCCCCTCGCCGACGATCCAGCAGAGGAAGTCGAGACCTTGGTCGCGAAGCGCGGCGCAAGCCCGGATGAGAAAGCGATAATCCTTCACTCGATGCAGGCGTCCGACAGAAAGGAGGCAGAACCGCCGCTGGCCCGCCGCGGCTGCGGGGGCGGGTGTGGGCCAGGGGAGCACGCGATCGACCCCAAGACGTTGCACGATGATTTTCTCGGAGGGCATGGAAGGGTAGTTGCGGAGGATGTATTGCCGGTTGAAGTCGGAGACCGTGACACAGAACAAGCAAGCACGCAGCTTGGCCGGGAGCAGGTCCGCGCGTTGCAGCAAATCGGAGCCGTGCAAGGTAAAGCTGAAGCCGATTCCGAGCAGGCGGGCAGCGGCTAAGGCCATCCATGAGGCGAAGTATCCGTGATGAGCGTGGATGTGCTCGACCTTGAGGGGCTCCAGTTGTTCCGCCAGTGCGGCACCCATCACGGTGTGGCCGAGGGTACGAATGCAGCGGGTCGGGGAAGCTCCGCGCTCCCACAGCAAGGGCCGCAACAGTTGCCAGAGGTGGCGGCGGTCGGAGGCGAGCCGGCGGACTGCCCCCACAAGGTCATCGTCGGAGAGCGGCTGAAAAAAGCGCGTCTCTTTCCAGAAAGCGCGTTCCTCCAGGCTGAGATCGTTCGGCGAGACGCGTTTGCCGCTGCAGCAGATCACTTGCGCCCCGCGGCGGCGCAGTTCCGTGATTTCATCGCTCACGTAGGGTTCGAGGGGCGAAGGAAACGCGTTGGCGATGTAGGCGATGGTGGTCATGCGACGGACTCCTCGGACGCGCACAGCATCCCGGCAACGGTGAACATGAGTCCAATGACGAACTGGTATGCCATGTCGACGAAGAAGGCGTTGAAGAGATAAACGCTGAGCAAAATGGGCCAGACTTTGCGCAGGGAAGCGAGGGGGCCGGACTCACCGGGCGGACCGCGCCAGGAGAGGCGGAAGAGGTTGAAGAAAAGAATGCCATACAGGGCTAACCCCGGCACACCGAACTCAACCAGCAAGGCGAGGTAAGTGTTGTGTACGTAGAAGGTGCGGAGGTGATAGCCCTCCATGCGGCGCGCGAGTTCGGCGTACATACCTCCGGCAGGCCAACCGGTGAACGGCCGCTCCTGAAACATCGCCCAGCCGGCGTCGTACACGGCCAGGCGTGCCGCCACCGGACCGCGTTCTCCGGTTCGGTCCCAAAGAGCAGTCTTCAGCGAAGTGTTGCTAAGGCCGATTGCCAAGCCAACCAGGAGGCCCACAACCGCCAGCAAGGTGCACACCGCTTGCAGACGGCGTTCGACTAGGCGGAATCCAAGAACGGTGGTGGAGACGGCAAACGAGATCCAAACGGCGCGCGTCATGGTGGCGAGCACGGCCAGGGGCAGAACCAGCCACAGCAACCTGACTACGGTTTTGCGCCCTGGCGGCAACGCGATGGCAAGAATCCCGAGGATGTTCAACGAAACGCCGTTGGCCACCGCCTGGAGAAATGGGCCGCGAGCGCGGTCCGCATGAAAGCCAAGACTTTCGTCAAGAATAAACCGCGGAAAGATGAGTGAGCGGGCGTCCACGAAGAAGGCAATGGCAATGAATACGAGGTAGGCGAGCGCAACGATGACGAAGACCTCGAAGTGTCTTCGTTGCGATGCACCTCGGAAGACCAGCACGGCGAGGTGAAACAGCGCAAAGGGGACGATGTACTTGCTGGCGATAATGCTCCAGGTTTGTGCGTCGAACGGCTCCCGAAGCGCACGGAGCACGGCGAGCGCCATGAGACTGAGCATGGGCAAACTGAGTCCGGCAAAGAAGGGGATCTTATCGCGGAGCGCCATCGTACGCAGAGCAACGAAGAAGACCAGGATGCCGAACGCGAGTCGGTCGGCGTAAAAAGAAAAAAGGTCTGGTGGCCGGAACAGGAAAACGGTCATCGCGGCCACGTAAAGGACGGAGGGAAAGGCCAGTCCCAAGTGAAGGGGGCGAAGCAGCAGACCGGCAGCTTGCCAAAGCGGGTTGTCGTCACTGTCCCGGAATAAAGCCAGGGCGCGGCTGCTCATGGGGGAGTCAGGCTCCTTCCGGCGCGAACAGCACGCGAACTGTGCCTGCGAGGATGCGCAGGTCCAGGAGCAGACTCCAGTTCTCGATGTAGGTGAGATCAAGGTGCATGTTGAGTTCGAACGACGGACAATCGCGGGCCGTAATCTGCCACAGACCCGTGATGCCGGGTTTCACGTCAAGGCGCCGGTAGTGTTGAAGTTCGTAGTGGTTGACCTCGTCGACCGGATGCGGCCGCGGTCCAACCAGGCTCATCTCCCCGCGCAGCACGTTCCAGAACTGAGGGAGTTCGTCGAGGCTGTAGCGGCGGATGAAGCGGCCGATGCGGGTGATTCTGGGATCGTCGTCAATCTTGAAAATCGGGCCTTCCCGCTGGTTGCGCGCGCGCAACTCTTCCTTGAGGTGTTCGGCGTTGGTCACCATGGAGCGAAACTTGTAGCAACGGAAGCGGCGCCCTTTTGCGCCGGTACGTTCCGCGGAGTAGACGACCGGACCGGGCGATCCCAGCCGGATGAGCAGGGCCATGATCGCCATCAGAGGACTGGCCAACACAAGACCGAACGCCGCACCGGTGACATCCAGCAAACGCTTTAGAAACAAGGCGGCGTCAGGTAAGGGCTCGCGATGAAGGGTTACGACCGGCACTTCTCCGATGTGATCGATGCCTGAGTCGGGCCACGGACCCGGAGGCAGATCGGGTACAGCACGAATATCCAGGTGGTTACGGAACGCGACCTCGGCAGCTGCTCGCGCCTGGGCGGGCTGACCGGGAAGAGCGAGGATGACTTCATCGATGAATTCGGCGCGAGCGAGCCAGTCCAGGTCTTCGATTCGCCCCAATACCGCCGGGGAAAGAGGCAGTTCGTCATCTACGAAGCCGCAGACGGTTGTGCGGTGGAGAGGATCATTGCGCAGAGCCTGCGCGATGGAGCGAGCGATCAGGCCCCCGCCAACGATGAGGATCTTGCGCGACTCCGTTTCGCGGCGCCGCTTCCATGCCATCTGCCTCAACCGGCGCCAAAGCACGAGGCCGCCCAGACTGCTGGCAAATATCGTGAAGGCGGCGAGAGGACGCATTCTGTCCCACGCAGCGATGAAGACCAGCCCGATCGCGAACAGGGTTGACCTCGCCAGGGCTGGGACGATCCCGGCGGGAGATGGATCCGCGGCGCGTTTGTAGAGCCCCGCGCAGAAGCTGAAGAGCGTTACCAGAGCGGCAAAAATAGGCAGATAAGCCCACGGCAGGCCCCACGCGGAAGAGAACAGCGAGGACGCGCCGCACACTACCACGAGAACGATCAAATCGGCTGCCACCAGCTGACAAAGCGTGAATTGATCGACGCTAGATTGCGGCAGGAGTTGTTGAGCTGGCGTTCGCGCCTTCGTGCGTCTCGTGGTGGTGTCGTCCTTAGCGTTGACTGGACGTATGGGGGCGGCGTCGGCCACTGGCGCCGACCTGGGACGCGGCATTGCCCGAGTCCCAAGAATCATGCGGGAGTACTGCGAGGGGCAATCTTTGGGTCCGGTGTCCCACAGTCGGTTTGTGGTCAATTCACCCATAAGATTCACAGACTCCGGTACAGGCCTTGCGGCACAGGAAAGCGACGTTCCGCAAGAACGGTCCCGAGCAGAGGAACTTGCGCCTTGCTCAGCTGATCCTTGATTTGAGCGGCGACCAGGCGTCTGGTTTTGTTGGCGGTCAGCACGAGCACCAGGCCGTCGCAGGTCCGGACGATGCTCGCCGTCAGCCAAGAGACGGGAGCACACCACAGAATGGAAAAGTCGAATTCCGTCGTGAGTTCACGGAGCCGCGATAAGTTCTGGTCGGTGATCCGCTGCCCGCAGGCGTCCGACAGCCAGCTCTGGCGAGGCACCATCCAGAGACGTGGGGCGATCGGCCAGGTGGCCTCCGCCTGGTTGGGGGACGGAATCCGCAGTTCGGTTTGCAGAGGGACCGAGTCCGGGCGCGCGTCGATCAGCCCGACGTTGTAGCGGTCGTCTTCAGCCAGAGCTCTGGCGACCTCGAGGCATAGGGCCGCAGTCTGGGTCGATGCTTCGATCGTGGCAAATCCAACGTGCCGGACCGGCTTCGATTCATGCCGGAAGAAAAGTTGCTGAACCAGCGCATGGATTTGATCGTCGTGAACCGAAGCCGTCGGAGAAACTGCTTTGCGCTGGACTTGCTCGCGAATCCGAGTTACGCGTGGCTGCTCAGCGGCAGCTGGTGTTTCGGCAAGAAACTCACGGAGAGTGGTCACTGGACCACCGCCTTAGGCCGTTCGATCCGAAAAGGAGAAGGACGCAGAACCGCGGGCTCGGGCGCCGGCAGCCAGGCCAGCACCGGGACTCCCAGTAGGACGTGGGCTTCGTCGGGCGTGCGAATCGTCGGGTCAAAGTACTCTGTCGTAAAGGCGATGCCGACGCTGACCGCCATGGCCAGTCCGAAAGCGAGTAGGAAATAAAGGAGCACGGAGTGCGCGGGCAGGGCCGGGGCTGCGGGCGGTTCCACGATGGCCACATTGAGGATGCGATGCTCGTCGAGCGCGTCGCCGATCCGCGCTTCCTCGCGTTTGCGAAGGTAGAGCAGGTAGTTGCCTTCCTCGGCCTTGGCGGTGCGCATCAGATCCTGTTGATCCACCGAGTCAGATTGCATCTGCTGGGCAAACGTGTGCAGGGATGCGACCTGGCTGGAAGCGTCGGATTGCCGCGCTCGCAGCCCGTCCCACTGCACCTGGGCCTTCTCTATCTCCATGCGAGCCCACTCGTAGTTGGGATCCTTGTCGGTGGTTTCGTCGCGCACCGGGGTGAGCGCTTCGGCGGCAATCGACACGCGAGTTTCCGCGATTTCCTGTTCCACTTCCTGGACCAGCCGGTAGGACGGTTCAAAGCGACTGAGAAGCTCAGTGCGCTTGAGTTGGAGCTCCAGCAAGTGCGTTTTCATCTTTTCGAGAACCTCCGGATTATCGGCCCAGCGCTTGAGGGTGACCGAACGAGAGGGGAACGATTTGAGCTGTTCGCGTAGCGAGGCAATCCGGCGCTCGGTCTCGACACGATCCTGGTCGATCTGGCGGTACGCCGCGTCCGCTTCGCCTAGCTTCTGCAGCGCGATGTCGCGTTCCAGCGCCGCCGAAGCCACACCCCGAGCGCGAGTAAAGTGCACGAGTTCGGCTTCGGACCGATGCAGTCTCTTTTCGTATTCCGCGGTTTGCTGATCGAAAAACTGGATCTCCCCCGGGGGCCGCTGGAGATTCGTGTGCCTTTGCACGTAGAGGGTGGAAAGCGCCGAGAGTATGCGCGCGGCTCGTTCCGGATTGGTGTCCTTGTAGCCGACCTGGAGAAGGTTCGACTTCTTGAGAGCTTCGACATCCAAACGGCTCGACAGGTTGCGAACGGCATGTTCGATCTCGGCTGGGCGCTCGAAATCCGGGGTGTCCGCAGGAACAAGTCCCGCCATTGTCACAACCTGTTTCAGGAGATCTTCGTCGCGCAGGAGTTCGACTTCGGAATTGCGTTCCTCTTCAGTAATTTCCGGACGGGTGAAATCCATGGCGCTGGCGGGCTGGGAAGAGACGATGGGGTCAAAGCGGCCCCGGCGCAACAGAACCTTGAAGTGCGATTCATATCGCGCCGAGAAGACCACGAAGACAATCGTTGCCAGCAATACGAACCCAAAAGAAGCGGCTACGAGCTGCGGATGCCGGAACAGCGTGGCCGCAAGTTCGCGGGGCGTGGGGGAAAGTGTGGCTGTCGAGTTTCCATTCAATTCCGCGGACATGGGTCGTACAGCAGGCGATCAGACCGGCGGGCTTTAGGGTGGAACTCGCCAGATTTTGGAGACGCAATCAATGAACGCTGCCACTCCTTTCCGCTAGAACTGCAATGGATTCATGTACCAACTCATGGAGTTGGTGGGAACATACTTGCGGATCTTTGAAATCCGGCTCTGGGGTACAAAGATGAAGTCGCCGGGCTGAAGGTGGAGATCTTCGCGAAGATCGCGAGAATCCAGCATCTTCTTCAGGTCAATCACGTGGGATTCGGCTACGTACGCGGAAATCCGGCGAAACAGAACGACCTGCGAATGACGGGCCTGCTGCGTGAAGCCGCCGGCAATCGCCACACCTTCATTTACGGTCAGATCCCCGCGCAACTCATACTTTCCTGGCCGCGCCACCTCGCCCGAAGCGAGGAAGTAAGGCTTGTCAAAATCCTTTAAGGTCACGGTGACCTCCGGCTCGTGCAGAAAGCCGCGGTAGGCATTGGCAACCGCCTGCTGCATCTGGGGGACCGTGAGTCCTTCCGCTAACAGCGCGCCCGCACCTTTCAGGGCCACGAAGCCATCGGGCTGCACGGTCAAACTCTGGTTGAAGTCGGGAGAAAAAGTGAAACTTACGTCCACGGTGTCCGATCTCGAAAGCCGATAAAGCGGGTGGCGTTCCCCTCCGAATGCAGGATCTCCCTTGCCACCCGCTCTTCCGGGTTGTGTGATCGCTCCGTTGCTGGAACCGCCCGTGCCGGACCGGTCCGGGCTCTGCGAGCTCTCCGCCGCCGCGAGCTTGCCGGTTGGCGGAGCAGAGGACCCAGGCGCCGAAGCAGGCGACGGTACGGTCTCCTGAGCGGAGGTGACCACGGCTAGCTGCAGAATGAGCATGCCCGCAGCTCCCAAAACGACGTGTTCAGTAAAAACATTCATCTCCGGACTCTCACCGTTGCTCTGAACGGCGAACTTACTAAAGCAGCTCGGGCGTTTGAGCTGTTTGGGCGAAGGTACCGCTGCGCCCCGAGTACCGCAAGACTTGGAAAGTACTGTCCACCGCGGTACGGGGCACGTTCCGGCGATGGAAAAGGTGATGAAACCAGCAGCCGGGCCGTCAGGTCTGGGTTTCCGGCCCCGGGCGCACGCCCGGTGGGAGAGGACTGCCACGAAAGTTGTGCACCACAGTAGCCGTACGAAAGTAGACATGGAGGGCGGGATTCATCACCAACGGGGTGTGACGGGGCCTACATCCGGTCCATCTGCTTTTGGGCATGATAGTAGTGTGAAAACCATTCGTTCTGAGAAACAGTCCACGGGAATCCGGCCGGTCCCAGCCGAAGCAGTGAACGTCCTAGTCGCCGATTCGGGTCCCATTCAATCTCAACTCTTAACCCGGGCCCTGAAAAGCCGACGGGACTTTCAGGTCTCCGCTGTCGCTTTGGAGACGTCCGCTCTCTACAACTTCATGCAATCGAACCAGGCCGACGTGGTTTTGATTGCGGGGAACCAATTGCCGGACTTGGGCCTGCTGCACTGGTTGCGTCTTACGTATCCCAAGATCGCTCCCGTGCTGCTGGCCGACCGCGATGACCGCGAACTGGTGGTGAATGCCTTGCGCGCGGGCGCCAAGGGAATTTTTCTTTTTACCCAAACTCCTTTTCCGATGCTCTGCAAGTGCATCCATTGCGTTTCTCGCGGAGAGGTCTGGATCAACAGCCAACAGATGAATTACGCGCTGGATGCTTTATCGGAGGTGCCCACGCTGCGGGTGGTCAACTCCAATGGCAGGTTCTTGTTGACGCCTCGCGAGGAGCAGGTGGTGGCGCTCGTTGCCGACGGCTTGACCAACCGCGGAGTCGCCATCGAGTTGGGGCTCAGCGAACACACGATCAAAAAATATCTGTTGCGGATCTTCGATAAGGTGGGGATTTCGAGCCGAGTGGAATTGGTCCTGTACGCAATGTCGCACGGCGAGCATCGCCCGTCGGAATGGATGCCGAAAAGCGCCGCCTCAGCATAGATAGAAAGTCCGACGTACAATGGCAAAATGCGGGAAGGCGAGGAGATCGCTCGGTGACGAGTTCCGTGTCCCCGTCCCAGTCCAAATCCAAAGTCGTGCGCCGCTGGACGGTGATCGCCGCAGGCCTGCTCCTGCTGGCGCTGGCGCTGGTCGTGATTTACACCGGGCCGAATGCTTTTCTCAGTCCTGTCGCTCTGGTAACCGTGGCTGCGATCGGACTGGCCGCGCTGCTGCTCCAGGTTCGGTTTCGCCGGGATCTTCCGGATGTTCATTCTCCCCTCTGGCTTAACGTCCTCGGCATTCTCTGTGCCATGGTATCGCTGTTCGCGGATTACCTCCGTATGACGCACCGAATGCTGGATCTGGTGGCGTTTGCCGCCGTCGTCTGCTTCGGCATCAGTGGGTCGCTCATCCTGCACGCCCTGCGGCGGCGGGTACGAACACCGCAATCGACTGGGACCGAGTAGAGACGAATCGAGACGAGTAGAGAAAAGAGAAGACAAAGTCACGGGCCTTTCAATCTTGTCCGCGGAGTTCCCAGTTACAATGCCGCTATGCGCGTTACGGTGTTTGGTGCATCCGGACTGCTAGGCCAGGAACTGGTTCGGGAACTGAGAGATGAGAAGTTAACCGCGCTGTCTTCCAAAGACGCCGACCTGCGAAACCGCGCGCGTGTTCGCGACGTGATTCGCGATTCCCGTCCCGACTGGATTCTCCTGTCCGCTGCTTACACGGACGTCGATGGCTGCGAGTCCAACCGCGATCTGGCCTTCGCTTTGAATTGCGAGGGTGCCGTCAACGTAGCGCAGGCCGCGCGCGAAACCGGATCGCGATTGATGTTCATGAGCACGGACTACGTTTTCGATGGCAGCAAACGATCGCCTTACGAAACCAGCGATGCCAGAAATCCGACCAGCGTTTATGGCGAAAGTAAAGCTCGGGCTGAGGAACGGCTGCTCGAAATTTTGCCCGAGGTCTGCATCGCCCGGACTTCGTGGCTGTTCGGGCACGGAGGCAAGTGTTTTCCCGCAACCATTCTGAAGCTGGCGTCAACCCGTCCTGAGATTTCCGTAGTAAACGATCAGCGTGGCAGCCCGACTTTCACGAGCGATCTCGCATCCGCGCTTGTGCAACTTTGCCATGCGTCCGCTCGCGGAATCGTGCACGTCACCAATTCCGGCAACTGCACGTGGTACGAGTTTGCCACCGAAATCGTGCGCATGTCTGGATTGCCGACCGCAGTCAAACCCGTGACCACGGCCGAGTTCCCGCGCCCGGCGCGACG
>Ga0209117_1000868_pt1 | contig 11268 bp, 15 predicted proteins | sample BlaSpr_A8_OM2_M2_FD_187978 | JGI IMG/M metagenome (GOLD analysis project Ga0209117, IMG submission 187978) | Forest soil microbial communities from Thunder Bay, Ontario, Canada - Black Spruce, Ontario site 2_A8_OM2_M2 (SPAdes) (version 2) | ecosystem: Environmental > Terrestrial > Soil > Boreal...
TCGATGTTCCCGGTGCTCGAGGTGTTGGTGAGCGTGTAGCTGAGCGCGTTCGTGGCGTTGGGCTGCAGGTTCAACTGCAGCGGATTGGGCAGCGTGGCGTCCGTGCAGCCGGCCTCGATGCACGTCCAGGGCGCGTTCAGCGTGTTGATCGTGCCGATGAAGTTGCCGCCGGCAAACGCCAGGCCCCATTCCCCGGCCGCGGCCGCGGGAGGAGCGAGCGAGATCGTTTGCACGCCGGCGCCGCCGCTGTTTTGCACGAAGGCGGACGCCGTGGCGAGATTGTCCACGCCGACGGTCAGGAATTGCGCGTTGATGGCCGGCTGCAGCGCGCCGTTGACGATCGGGAAAACCGGCACGCCGTTGCTGCCCGTCGCGATCACTCCCTGGACGTTGCCGACCAGCGAAGCGGACGACGAGCTCGAGGAGCCTGGCGCGGCCACGTTGGCGATCGGATTCGCCGAGAAGCTCCCGGAATAGGTCAGCGAAAACGTCGCGGCCGCGGTGCACGTCACACTCACCTGCACGATCGGCATATATCCGTTGGCCTGCACCAGGAACTTGCTGGGCGCCACGCCGATCAGCGGATTGGAAATTTTGTAGACGTTGGTGAGCGCGTCCACGCCCTGGATTTCCATCGTGTAGCTGGCCGCCGTGGAAAAAGCGGTGGCCAGATGTTGCGTCTGTCCCAGGTTTACGGTGACGAAGACCTGCGGAGCGCCCGTGCAGGGCAAGCCGTTCGCCAGGATCTGCGAGATGGTGGTCAGCGAGACGTTGCCGATGAATTGCCCGCGCGCCGGCGCCGGGCACGCCAGGCCAAGCAAGGACAGAATCAAATTCAACGCGATGAGTTTTACACTTTTCCTCAAGTTATCCTCATTGCTGAATCGCCGTCACGATGCCTTGCGCGCTGGGCGTGGCGCCGCCAGTGACCAGACACAAGCCTTGCCCCACGGCGCCTTTGAAAATCGTGTAGCCGCCGCCGCCGGAATCGATCGATACCGGAGTGGTGTTGTTGCCTAACATCAGACCGGTTTGCGAGACTGTTCCGGTGCCGCACGTCGCTCCTGTGCCTGTAGCGAATTGCGCTGTGGCCGTGGCGGATCCGGCAAGCGTGAAGTTGTAGCCGCATACGAAAACGGAATGCCCCGCTAGCGCCGGCACAATCAGCGTGGTCGTCGCGGTCGCGACGGAGATCCCCGCGCCCGTCTTGACCGCCGTGGCGCCCTGGCAGGGGTCGCCGCCGGTGATGGTCTGATTGTTGAAGACGTAGCTGGCGGTGAAGGTGACCGCGCTGGCGCCTCCGGAGGTGTACGTGACAGCGACAAAGTCGCAGGGCAGCAGCGGCACGGTGAAGAATTGCGGAGTCGTCGCCGTGGTCAACGGGAACGATGCGACGCTCGAGGCCGCGGCGATCGAGAGCGTGCTGCAGCCGACGTTGAGCGTGGACCCGCTGGGCCCCGCGGCGCTGTAGGTGAAATAAAGAGCGCCGCCGGAGGTGCCGAACGGCGTGCGAATGATCTGCGTCGTAAAATTCGCGTTGGCCGGCGCAGCGACTGCGAGCGTCTTATCGAGCTGCGCGGATTGCAGCGCGGCGATCTGCATCGCCGGCGCCGTGGCTTCCCCGGAATATTTCACGGTGAAGGTGCCGGCCGCGGACGCGCACGTGACCGAGACCTGCATGATCGGGAAGTAGCCCTGGCCCATCGCGGCGCTGCCGCTGGCGGTCACCACGTCGCTGATGTCGTTGAACGTCACGCCATCGTGCGAGCCTTGCACCGTGGCGCGAAACGCAACGACGCCTGACGTGGTCACCGTGAGGAAGTGCTCGGTCTGCGCGAAGTTGGGGACAACGGCAACTTGCTGCGCCCCGGTGCACGCCGTCGCGGTGAAGGGATTCGAGGTGGTCGGCTGCGGCGCGCTGAATCCGGTGAACTGGGCGCGTGTCAAGGGTGCGCCCAGGGTGAACAGAATCACCAGCAGCACACCCACCTTCACCGCGGCGGCAAATTCAAAGCGCCCAACGATTTGCTGCTCCTCCCCTGGTAGGGCGGCCATCCTCAAAGTCCCGCGTCGCGCGTAAATGCGGAGATAGCCGTCGCGGCAGCGCTTGCCTATGAATGGAGCTTTGACTTTCAATGGATCACCACGTATTCGCCGGGGTGCACCTTTTGCGTGGCGTATTTGTCGATCGGCTTGCCTTCGGTGACCGCCGGCAGCGCGCGAAACTCATTCCCGAACAGCACCAGCACCACCGCGCGCGAATCGTCTCCGCCGTATTCCGCGTACACTTTGTGGAAGCTGTCTCGGAAATTCTGGAAGTAGTCTCCGAAGGCCTGGCCGTTCGGCGCCGGGATGATCGGCACATCGATCAGCAGCTCGAGGATCGCCGCGATGGCCGCTATCGGCTTTCCGGAGAGCTCGCCGGGATCCCACGGCGCAAACTCCGGCGCGTCCACTTCGGGAACTCCACAGACTTGCGCGATGATGTGGCGCGTCTGCTTAGCGCGCTGATACGCCGGCGTGCTGCGCACCTCTACGACAGGGAACTGGCAGAGCTCGTGCGCGGCCTCGAGGACGTCCTGCTCGCCCTGCGCATTGAGCGGCACATCGATATTCCCGCGCAGGATCTCGGCCTGTCCGCCGGTCTCCTTCGCGTTCCAATCGGTTTTGCCATGCCGTATTGCGATGATCATCACCGCTGTGCTATCCTCACGCCTTCATGCCGGAGACTTCTGATCCGCTACGGGAGCTGCGAGCGTTTATCGACTCGACCACGTTCAGCGTGAACATCACCTGCCCAGCGTGCCGCCAGTTCCAATCGCAGATCGTTCGGCTGAAAGAGATCCCGGTTCATGGCGTCACGAAGCCGGAACCTCTGAGCGTCACTTGCATGAATGCAGCTTGCAAAAAAGAGCTGCTCACGCTGCTCTGCTTCTCTCCCGTCCGCTAGATCCAGATGTCGTCTTCCTCGATGTCCAGCGGATAATTCCAGCCGGTGAAGCGCGCGCCTACGCGCTGCCCGGCCACCACCACGCCGCCATTCGCGCCCGACGGATTGTTGAAGGCCACAAACTGCAGCACCTGGTTTTCGAAGAAGCGGAAGCCGGCAATGCCCGTCGGCTGCGAAGGTCCGCCGAGCGACGCGAGGATCGAATCGTAGGAAGTGGCGCCCGGCGGCGGTGTGCCGTCGACCAGGATCCGCCACACAATGTCTCCGGAGCCTTCCACCCAGCCGCCGCCCACAAAGTTGCAGGCCACTTTGTTGATGATGCCGTTGCGTCCGGGCGGCACCACGTAGCTGATGATGATGGCGGTCGAGCCGATCGCGGGCACTAGCGCGTAGTTGATCTGGTCGACGTTTTCCCAGTTGACCGGCTGATAAATCCACGGCGGAAGATCCGGGCGCCCTTTGTGCAGCCCTGGATTGTTTGCGAACTCTTCGGCCGCGGCGTTGAACGGAGCGAGCACAGCCGGGCCCGTAGGCGGCTGGCCAGGCTGCCCGAGGCCGCTGAGCTCACCGGCCATGCGCGACAGATTGCGCCGATATCGGAACGGTGGTGCGATGACTGGCGATCCCATAACTTTTCCTCCGCACCGTGCGTCCCTTACCGGGCCACGGCGCGATCATCCCCTTACTATCAGCAAAAGCGCGATGCCCGCGGCGATCGGCAGCCAGCTCGGCAGCGAGCTCGCGGGCGCGGCCGCCGGCGCGCGCTGCGCGTAGAAGCTCGAGTAGCTCGACGGCGTGATCACCGTGCCATACGGGATTGCTGGCACCGTATTCGGACGCGCTGGTGTCACCGCCGGAGAAGAGGGCGCAGGCGGCGCCGTGACGGAAGACGGCGCCGTCTGCAGGGGTGGTGCATTGGAGGGAGCTGCGGCTGCAGCTTGTGCCGCGGCCATGTCCTGGTATTCGCTGGCGAGCTCCGCGACGATCGCGGCCAGCTCTTTCTTCCACACGCACGCGGCGTTGCAGTGCGAGGAATCGTCTTTCAGGATCGCCGCCACCGTGTTGGCGAAATCGTTCTCCAGAGATTGCAGCGCGCTAATCCCATGAGCTGCATCGATCTGCCCGCTGCGCACCGCCTGGTCGATCACCTGTAGCAAATTGTTGGCCGCCGGCACCGCCGCGCAGATCGTTTTCTGCTCGAGCGCGACGGCTTGCGCGTGGTGCTGGAAGAACAGCGGGAAAAGTCCGATGAGCGCGGAGATGCCCATCGTGAAGGGCGCGAGCGCCGCGGCGGTGACCACTCCGGAAGTGGTCAGCCCGATCTGCAGCCCGGTGAGCGCCAGGCTGCCGCCGGTCTGGATCAGCTTGATGTTGCCGCCCTGGCTGACGCCCTGGCAGCCGCTGGGATTGAAGCATGCGAAGGCGTGGCTGCCCGCGGCCTGCACGATGCAGTCGCGCACGTGCTGGTCGAAGCCGGGAGTGCCGCGCACCTGCGAAGCAGGGAAGACGGTGTCCGCGGCCTCCGCAGCGGTGATCGCGTCGAGATAGCCGAGGCCTTCTTCGTGGCAGGTGCACTCCGCTGTGTGGCATCCGCAGCTCATGGGATCATCCGAGGCGCGCGCCGCGCCGCTGCCCGGAACACTGCGCTGGTCACATTCTCCCGGATGACCTCGATGCTGGTCACCGGGTGGATCTCGTTCCACTGCTGGTGATTCGTGTCCTGCACAAACGTTCCCGTGATGCGCACGTGCGAACCCACCGGCGGAAGCGCGACGGAACTTTTGAAATTCCTGCAGGCGCCGATGGCATCTTTCTGCGTGACGCGGAATTTGCAGACGATCTCGAAGACCAGGTTGCCGCCTTCGGCGCTGCGGTTGCCGTCGTTGAGGAATTGCTCTTGGCCGGGATCGAGCTTCAGCCAGCCGTGTGTGTCGCCATCCGCTTCGTGGCGCATGCCGTCTTTTCGCTTGCCGTTGGTGGCGTCCACGATCGTGCCGGTGACGGCGGCGCACTCTTGAATCACGATCAGCCGCTTAGGGTGATACACGTGCTGCCACAGCGATGGGTCGCAGCTCTGCGCGCGCGCCGCCGGACAAAACAGTGCCATGAAGTACCACGCTAGAAGTTGAGTCCGACTGTGTCCGACTTTTTTCAAATCTGTCCTCACGCCGGGAAGTTGAAACGTCGCGCGACGCCGTACAGCACGATCTGGATCACGTTGTTTGCGCCGCCGGTGTCCTGGTTCTGCACGATGATCAGCGCTTGCGCGTTGTCTTCCGTGAAGGGATGCGGCTCGCGCAGGAAGAACGGTCCGGAGCCGGGGCCGAAATAATTCGCCACGTTGACTCCGCGGCCGGCCAGGCGCACGCCCGGCTTGCCTCGCGAGTTGCTCGGGATGCGCTGCCGCACGTTGAACCATTGGAAATAGCTCTTCTTCATGTCGTAGAGCTGCGCGCGGAAGCCTCCGGCCTGGTTGCCGGCGCCGGCGATCGACAGAAGATGGAACTCGCGCTGAAAATTCACGCGGAGCTGCGTGGTCTGCCGCGCGGCCAGCGAACAAGTGGCCACTTCCCAGATGGGCGTGAAACCGTCCTCGAGGCCGGGCGGATATTTCTGCGCCAGGCGATACACCTGCGACTGGTAGCGCCCTTTGGGCAGCATGCGCGCCAGCGTGTGGTGCAGCACGTTCTGCTCCGGCGCCGGATTCATCGAAGGGTGATGCGACTGCGAGCGCTGCGCCGCCGCGTCTTGCGTGTGTCCCGTGTTCGACATCGATTAGAGCCTCAAATCCTGCCTGGCGCCGCGCACCCAAAGGGACACGCGACGCCAGGACTTCTTCAAAGAAACCTATTGCACTTGCGGGCGCGGCCAGAGCTTGAAGCCGCTGAACACCACTTCCGTGACGTTGGGCGCGCCGCTCGTATCCGTGAACAGCAGCGAATACACGCGCGTGGCCGGCATGATGTACGGCACCGCGAGCGGAAACGCCGCGTTGGCGGCGGCTGTGCCGCACCAATTCGAAAGAAAAATTCCGTTGAAGACGGCGCCGCCGGCTTGCGCTTGCGGCGAGGTGCCGATGAAATCGCGGCCGGTGGCCTGCTCTTTCATCATCACCTTGAGCTGCGCGGCCGACGTGGCGCTGGCCAGCACCCACCACCACTCGAAATCCGCGTCGGAGAGAATCTGCAGCTGGTTCGGATCCTGCGTGGCGTTGGCCGGCACAGTGCGATCGAGCACGTAGCTGAAGAATTGCCGCTCGAATTGATCGTCTAACATCGAATTCATCGCTTCATCTCCGCGCCGGGTTTCAGCCGACGTAAAAGAAAACTAGCCGCCGATGCTCACTCTCGCCATCATTCGATGGCGGTCTAGTCCGGTACTGCGATCCTGTTCGAATTACAGGATTGCGCGCGCCAGCACGCCTTCCAGGTACACGTGAGCGTTGATGCCCGTGCCGACTACTCCACCAGTGCCTGCGGTTGGACCTGCAGGCGCCGTGGTGAACGCCGCCACGCCCGCGATCGTGGGATCCAGAACCACTGCAAAGTTCTGGTTTTGTTCCACGAGCTGGCCGAGGATCGGCTCCATCGGATCCAAGCCGGGAATTTGCGGCATGGGATCGGTGATGGTGGCCACGTTCTGCGCTGACGGCCATCCGTTGGCGGCCGCGAGCGAGGTCTGCGAGGTGCCCGCCGCGGTGGTAATTGCCGCACCGCTGGCGAAGGCGCCCGCACCGGAAGGAGCCTTGCTCACCAGCGAGAGCCAGTAGCTCTTGCCGGAGATGGTTAGCTCCACCGTGGTCGTACCGATGAAGCTGTTGAGGTCGGACACCGCTGCGTCAGAGCGGAGAATGACCGCAACTGCCTTCACCAGATACTTTTTCGGCGCGTCGAGCATCCCGTTTTGGACGAGGTTCGTGTGATAGGCAGTCTTGTTGAACGCCGCACCGCCGGATGGCGTGTACGACGTGCCGATCGCCGTGGCGAAGAGCTGCTGCTTGGTCACCTGCGTGGCCACCGCGACCCCGTAGAAATCGAAGATGGGCTGCACGAGATACTCGAGCTGCCCGGCAACGATGGGGTTTTTGCGGAAGCCGACGTAGCGCGGCCGTCCCACTTCTCTTTCTTCCAAAAGCGGAAGATGCGCGTAACGCGATTCATAGCGTGAAGAAAGTCTGTTGCTCCTCATTTTGAAATCACTCCCTTTCTGAGGTTAGATTTTTTCAAGCTAAATCTTTTCGAGCTGTCCCGATGCGATCGATTCACCGCATCGGGAGAAGTGGGTTACCCGCCGTAGCCGCCTGCGTAGCGGCTGCGGAAGCGGTGATACCCGAGCCGTCCGCCGTGCGCCGGCGCGGCCGCAACCACTGCTCCGCCCGGACCGGGGAACACGATCGTTCCTCCGCCGCGGTTGAAGCCCGGCTGATTGCCTTGCGATGCTTGCAGGTACTGGCTGCTTGCGGTGGGGATTCCGAACCAGCTCGGAGCGTACAATCCGAGTCCGGGCGTGCGAATGCCCGCCTGGTTCAGCGCCTTGAGGACGGTGATCGCCAGCCCGCCTTTGAGCATGTCTGCTCCGCCGGCGGGGCCGCCAATCATGCGCCCCACAAAACCCGCGGCGACCGCGGCCGCGCCCGAAGCAAGAACGCCCGTCCAGCCGGTACTGAAGCTGGGAGCGACCATACCCGGAAGCGCCGCGGCGGCCACTGCGCCGCCCGCAACAAATGCAGCCTCTTTCACCAGCCCTCCGGAGATCCCGAGAGGATTCCGCCGGTGATGGTGTCTGTGCCTTCTTCGATATGCCATTTCGTTTTCACCTCCCTTCCTGGCCGTGCTTGAAAAAATTCGTCGCGCGTGTTACAGCGTCTAAATAGAAAAGGGCTCGCGCTTCGCAGTGCCGCTCTTTTCCGTTGTGCGGGGCAGGTCGATTGGCGTCGATCTGCTCCGTTTTTTATGTGGCACAGACTTCAGTCTGTGATCTGAAACCCACAGGCTGAAGCCTGTTCCACTAATTACTTGCTGCCGTCGCCGACGTGGCGATGCGTGTCGCCATCCGCGGCGGGCTTCACGTCCGAGACTGCAACCGTCTCGACGTGACCTTCCGTGCCGAACTTGGCGTCGGCGTCAACCTCAACGTCGACCAGGTCGCCGGATTCGTGGACCTTCACTACTTTGCCGACGAGCTCCAGCGCCTTGTTGTGCGACCGCAAAAACTTCACCCGATCGCCTTCCGCGAAGTCGCTGGTGCTCGCTGCTTTCTTTGCTTTCGCTGCCATTTTTTGTTTCCTCCTAAAACCCACTCTGAAAAGAACCGCCGACGAAATGCGCTTCCATGCGGCCGTCGCGGTCCGGCTCCGGATCCACCAGGAGCGCGGAGTGCGTATGGTCCGCGGGATCGGTGACGCAGCGAATGCGGCCGAAGCCGGAATCTTTTCCCGCGCCGATGGCCACGCACAATTCAGTGAGCGGCTGAAACAGCAGCCACAGCCGGCCGTTGCGTTCGCGAATCTGCCCGTAGGCGCGGTCTTCGAGCTTTTGCGCGATGCGCGGCGCAATCTCACCGACGGCGCGCGGCACGAACAGCGGATCCGGAATCTGCGGCAGCGGCGCCAAGCCCATCGGTAGCAACAGATCGTTGCGGTCCGCGCTGATGGCCAGCAGGGAAGCGTTGCGATAGTGCAGCCATTCGAGCGTGAGGTTCACCCACGCGTTCGCCTGCCACGCAGAGAAGGGCTCCATGCCCGGCGGACAATACTTCGCGCCGTCGGGAGAGCTGAAACGCGGCTTCGATTGGCTCATCCCTTTGGTGGAGAGTTGCCGCTCCATCACTACCGTGGTGAGCAGTCCGATCTTGCGGTACTGCCGGTCGCGAATGCGCTCGCGCTGCACCTTCATCCGGTCCGCCAGCGTGAAGGTTGGTTTCGTAATAATCGAAAAAGTCCCCGGTGAGGGGAGCTTTTTCGCAACTGTCGCCGCGCTCGCCATTTACTTTTTCCCCGCGTGCTCGTCGACCGCTCGTTTGTTGACCTCGCGCACCAATGCCTCGGTGATGAAGTCCAGTGAATCGATTTTTTCCTGCAGGACGGTGTCGTTGACCTTGAGAGGATTCCCTGGAATGAGGAGCGTGTTATTCGACGCGACGAAGTGCTCCCAGTTGATCCCCACGTCGAGCAAAGTATCCGCCAGCTCTTCGTCGGAGACGTTGGCGGCCTTAATCTTCGTGACGAGATCTTGAAACTCGCTGTCGGGAACCTGCAGGTCCGCGAAGGTGCTGATCGGCTTCGCGGCGCCGCCGAGCTCGTGCGCTAGCACGTAGCCCAGGAAGCTGAAGTTTTCGATTTCCGTGAAGTGCTTGATGCGCACCTCGAGGTCGTTGGCGCCGGCGGGCGCATCGTCCGGGAAGCCGGAGATCTGCGAAACTCCCGCGGCATTCTTGAAGCGGAACACCCTGCTCAGATTGAATACGCTCGCCATTTAGCTCCTTAGTTTCTGATCCACGGACCCTCGATGCGGTAGTCGCCGCCTTCGTAGAGCAATCGTTTCGTGTTCGGGTCAAACAAAACCGTGGGCAGCTCGCCGTTTTCCTCGCCGTGGGCGTGCTTCCACTTATCCTCGTCGGGATCCGCGACGTGTTCCTTGCGGCCTTCGTAGTCGATGCGCCGCGCTTTGCCCAGCTCGTACTTGCCGTCGACGCGTTGCTGCGCGCCAAAGTCCGCGAGCACCGGAGAAATATCCTGCGCGCCGGCGACGAAATAGATTTGCCGCGCAGTGTCGTCCGTCACGATCAGCGGCGGGTCGCCATTCCAGTAATCCTTGAAGGACACCGTGCGATGCTCCGGAGCGCCGATGCGGCGCACCTGGCCTCCCGCCACCGGCTTGATGTACAGCGCGATCAGCGGACCGAGCTGCGCGTAGCGGCCGCGCGGCATGTGCGGCTCGTTGTAGACGTCGAGATACTTCACTTCCGCGCCGGTGAACTCTTCCACGATCTCTTCCGCGGGCGGATTGTCGTTGCTCACCACTTCCACGCGCGGGTTCGCGGCCATCACCATCAGCTCTGCGGGATTGGCGTGCAGCGGCTTGATGTGCGGGCGGAAATAATCGCGAGACGGGACGGACTTCGCAAAGACTTTGGCTGCTTGCTTGGTGGGGAAGTCGCGGACCAGATCGCCGCCGTGGAAGCGCGAGACGGCCACCACGCGGAAACTGCTGGCGCGCTTGCGGGGAGGGTTCGCGCCCATGATCATCAGCTCCGCGGGATTCGTCGAGCGCAGCGTGCACGGATTCTCGTTCACCGGATGCAGGATGCTCACCAGGCGGCCTTCGCCTTCTTTGCGGCGGCCGGGAGGGAACGCCAGGCGCAGGCGATGCTTGCCTTCCTTCACGGTGCGCACCTTCCAGCCGGAAGGCACGGAAGCGCGGTCCTCGTGTCTGAATCGCTTGCTCACTTGGAGGGCTCCGCTTTCGGCGTACGATCCGGCCAAATGTCGCCGGGGTCGGGAAGCTGATAGCCATTGACCAAGGCCGTGGCAAGCAAGAGAGACGTAGCATCGTAGCCAAGTCCCTGCCGATCGAGCTCGTGCTTCACTTCGGCGACCGTCTTCATGTCGCGGACTCCTGGACCTTCGGCCGCGTGACTTCGATGTACTGCGCGTCTTTGTGGCCGTCGATGGCGCGTGTCCAGCCGAAGAGCAGCACTTTCCACGCGAGAGACTCCGCACCGTCGAGCTCCTCGGCGGTCAACCCTTCGGTGGCATCTCGGAATCCGGCCTCGAGGATGTCGCACGTGCCGGCGAACTGTTCGTAAGTCGTAGGCAGTCGCACATCTTCGTGAGCGAAGGCCTCCAGGATGTGGAACAGGTACGCGTGGGCGCGGTCCTGGTCCTGGTGGAAGTGCTGATTGATGTCGATCAGCGGCGAGCTGCCCGGATTTTCCTTCATGCGATGGACGTGCCCGAGCTCGAGGGAACGCACCGGCTTGCCGGCCTTCCAGTCCTTCAAAACTTTGAGCACGTCTTTTCGCAGAGCTGACATCCTAGCGGCGCTTCCCGCCGATCAATCTCGGCAAAATCACGATCGCGCCCATGCCGAGGCCGAGCCACTTCGCGTTTGTCATGAACCAGGCCTCGAGGCTGCTGGGCGGATTCGGATTGTTAGTCGCTCGCTGCTTCATCAGGTTCAGGATGGTTTGCGCCGTCACGGTATCGCCCGCGGCTTGCGCCTGCTTCAGTCGGTCCGCGAGCTGCGCGTCTGTATTCGCTTGCGTCTGCGATGTGTGCGCCGCGATTGCGTTGACGTCGATCGATTTGCTCCAATCGC
>Ga0209117_1000869_pt1 | contig 11263 bp, 11 predicted proteins | sample BlaSpr_A8_OM2_M2_FD_187978 | JGI IMG/M metagenome (GOLD analysis project Ga0209117, IMG submission 187978) | Forest soil microbial communities from Thunder Bay, Ontario, Canada - Black Spruce, Ontario site 2_A8_OM2_M2 (SPAdes) (version 2) | ecosystem: Environmental > Terrestrial > Soil > Boreal...
CCGCTTTTCCCAGCCAATCGGGCGGAACAAGCAGTCCAGAATCGTTCTATTGGCACCCTTGCCGGAAGAGCGCAAGCCCGCTATCGGCTGGTCAGCGTGCAATGCACTAATTCCGCGCAGAGCGATGATTTATTCAGACATTTCATGGGGGACCCGAGGGGCTGTCACCAAATGCAGGTAGCGCTTTTCCAGCCCGACATCCCCCAGAACACCGGGACGATTCTGCGTCTCTGTGCCTGCCTTGATGTAGCGGCCCATATCATCGAACCCGCCGGTTTTCCGGTGTCAGACCGGCACTTCCGCCGGGCCGGCATGGATTATCTCGATGAGGTGACCATTATGCGTCACGACTCGTGGTCAAAATTCGAGCAATGGCGTAACGACGGGGGTTACCGGCTGATCCTGTTCACGACCAAGGGTGTCAGCTCCTATCTTGATTATCGTTATGCTGCGGCTGACATCCTGCTGTTCGGGCGCGAATCCGCAGGCGTTCCCGACGACGTCGTCAGTGCTGCCGACGCCCGGCTGGTGATTCCGATCAAGATCGGCCTGCGCTCGCTCAATGTCGCGATGGCGGCAGCCATGGCGTTAGGTGAGGCGCTGCGACAGACACGTTCCGCAATTTAGGGAGGCGCTGGGTTGAGTTACGCGGTCAAGGAAATTTTTCTGACCTTGCAGGGTGAAGGCGCGCATGCCGGCCGCGTGGCGGTATTCTGCCGGTTCTCGGGCTGCAATCTCTGGAGCGGCCGCGAGCAGGACCGCGCGACCGCGACTTGTAAGTTCTGCGACACCGATTTCGTCGGAACCGACGGAACGCTGGGCGGCCGCTATGCTTCGGCAGAGGAACTCGCGGGTACCATCGCCGCGCAATGGACGGGGACAGGCGAAAACCGTTACGTGGTATTGACGGGCGGCGAACCCTTGCTGCAGGTGGATACGGCCCTGATCGAAGCGCTGCATGCGCACGGTTTCAGCATCGGCGTCGAGACCAATGGCACGATCGATCCACCCGACGGCATGGACTGGATTTGCGTCAGCCCGAAAGCCGGCGCGGACCTAGTGATACGGCGTGGTCATGAACTCAAGCTGATTTACCCGCAGACGGACGCCGCGCCGGAGGCCTTTGTAGATCTCGATTTCGAACGGTTCTCACTGCAGCCGATGGACGGGCCGGAAGTTATCGAGAACACCGCGCGCGCGGTCGACTATTGTCTGCGCCATCCGCAATGGCGGCTCAGCCTGCAGACGCACAAGACGCTCGGTATCAGATAGAATTCGGATTTGCTGATGTGGGAATTGACGAAATCGTTCCGGTTCGAGGCAGCCCATGCGCTGCCCGGTACGACGCTGGGCGCGGCAAGCGAGGAAATCCACGGCCACTCGTTCCGCGCCGAGGTGACCGTGCGCGGTACGCCCGATCCCGCGACAGGGATGGTACTCGACCTCGGCGTTCTCGAGCGCGCCATGGCCGACGTGCAGAAAATGCTCGACCACAAATTGCTCAACAAAGTCGAGGCGCTTGGTCCGCCGACGCTGGAGAACCTTTCGCGCTTCGTCTGGGAGCGGGTTCAGCATGCGGGGCAGATCGCGCGGGTGAGCATTCACCGCGACAGCTGCAACGAGAGCTGCACCTATTACGGCCCGCAGGGTTAGGGTGCCGCAGATGGACATGTCCGTGATCGAAGATTGCAAGGCGCGCGCGCGAAGCTGGTTCGAGCACTTGCGCGACGACATTTGCGCTGCCTTAGAGAAGCTGGAAGACGACGCGCCGGCATCGCTCTATCCCGGCCCCGCGGGGCGCTTCGTGCGCACCCCCTGGAACCGCACCGACCATACCGGCCGGCCCGGCGGCGGTGGCGTGATGTCGGTGATGCGGGGACGGCTGTTCGAGAAGGTCGGCGTGCATTGCTCGACCGTGCACGGCGAATTTGCCCCGGAATTCCGCGCGCAGATTCCGGGCGCAGCCGACGATCCGCGTTTCTGGGCGTCGGGCATTTCGCTGATCGCGCATCTGCACAATCCGCACGTCCCGGCGGTGCATATGAACACCCGCTTCGTCGTCACCACCAAAGCCTGGTTCGGCGGCGGCGCGGATCTGACGCCGGTGCTCGACCGCCGGCGGACCCAGGATGACGCCGACACGGTCGCTTTTCATGCCGCCATGCAGGCCGCATGCGATGCTCACGCGGCGATCGCGAGTTACCCAAAATACAAAAAATGGTGCGACGAATATTTCTATTTGCCACACCGCAAGGAATCCCGCGGCGTCGGCGGCATTTTTTACGACTGGCACGACAGCGGCGACTGGGACGCCGACCTCGCCTTCACCCAAGACGTCGGCCGCGCATTCCTGAAAATCTATCCCGAACTCGTCAGGCGCAATTTTGGCGCATCATGGAGCGCTGAAGACCGCGAAGAACAGTTGATCCGGCGCGGACGTTACGTCGAATTCAACCTGCTCTACGACCGCGGCACCATCTTCGGGCTGAAAACCGGCGGCAATGTCGATTCAATATTGTCGTCGATGCCGCCGGAAGTGAAATGGCCGTAGGTTCCCGTCATTGCGAGGAGCCTAAGCGACGAAGCAATCCATTTTGTATGAGGTAAGATGGATTGCTTCGCTGCGCTCGCAACGACGAAAATCACAACAGCTGCCGCGTCGCCGCTGAGATCATGACCACGCCGCCGGCGATTACGGCGGCATCGAGGATCGCGGTGTGAATGTGCACCGGCATGCGCGCGACGAATGCCCTGGCGAGGAATGTGCCGGGCAGCGCCAGGCCGCCGATCAGAACGGCAAAGGCGAGCACCTGCGCGGTGACGACGCCGGCCAAACCGAACACGGAAATCTTGATCATGCTGGTAGCGACCGAGATCACCGCGTCGGTGGCGATCACGGCCGCGCCTTCCAGGCCCGCCGCCATCAGCAGCGACAGCAGGATCACCCCCGAGCCCGAAGTGCCGCCCACCACGACGCCGTAACCCACCGCGCCAACGGTAAGCCCGGTGTCGCCGATCCTGATGTCGCGGCGTTTGAGCAGACGGCGCAGCGGCACGCTCGAGATCAGCATGGTACCGATCACCAGCGCCGCGCCGGCATTGGTGAGCCGCGTGTAGCCGTAAGCGCCGAGCGCGGTCGTGAGCGCGGCCGCCGCGACCACGATCAGCACGCGGCGGCGGTCGACATGACGGAGATAGGCGGCGGTGCGGCTGAGGTTGGTGAATACAGCGGAGATGGCGATGATCGGCACCACCGGTTCGGCGCCGATCAGGGGCACCAGAACCAGCGGCATCAACGCGCCGGTGCCGTAGCCGGCGAAGCCGCCGACGACCGAGGCAAACAGCGCGACGCAGGCAACCAGCAGGAGTTGAGCCAGGGAGATGTCGGCGAAGCCGGAAATGATGTTCACAGCCGATGGTCGCGGGTGAAACGCGTCACGGTTTGGTCGGCGATGACTTTGAGCGCCGCTTCATCCAAAGGGAAATTCGCCGCGAGCCAGGCGTCTTCGGCCAGCGCGAGCACGTGCCCGAGCGCCGGGCCTTCGGCAATTCCGCGCGCGATGAAATCGGCCGCCTTCAGCGGAAATTTCGGCGCGCTCCAGCGCTCAGGCAGGGTGGCGAGCTCCCGCCAAAGCGTGGAACTGGCATCATCCCCTCCCGCCCGCGCCCAGGCCAGCATCAGCCGGTCGCGGTAGCGGTCCACGCCGAGCCGGTAAAGCCGCCGGCGCGCGGTCGCCTCGTCCATGCCGGCGAGCCGCCACCAGCGATGGCCCATCGAATCGAGCGTCTTGGTTTCGGCGTTGGTGAGCCGCATGCGCGTCGCCAGCCGCTTGGCGTCTTCGGTGACGGCGACCGCAAGCGCGCCGAGCCGGCGAACCGGGTCCGGCTCAAGCCCGAGCGAACGCTCCGCAGCGATCATCGCTGCAAACGGTCCGGTATAGGCGACACCGCCGAAAATCGGCAGCAGCAACCCGCCCTCCACCATTGCGGCGATCGCACCGGTCGCGCCTTGCGCGACCATCAGCTTCATCATTTCCATGCGCACCCGTTCGGCGGAGAGAGTGGCAAGGCCTGCGCGCGCGCTGACGCAGGCGAGGTAGCCGGCGCGATCGGGTTCGCCGGAGCCGAAGGCGGCGTGCATGCGGAAAAACCTGAGGATGCGCAGATAGTCCTCGGCGATCCGCTGGTCCGGGTCGCCGATGAAGCGCACGCGTTTTGCCTGGATGTCATCGAGTCCGCCGACGTGATCGTGCACGACGCCGTCGGCGTCGACCGACAAGGCGTTGATTGTGAAATCGCGGCGCTCCGCATCGCGGGTCCAGTCGCGGCCGAACGCGACCTTCGCCTTGCGGCCGAAGGTCTCGGTATCCTCGCGCAACGTCGTGACCTCGAACGGCTGCGCATCGACCACGAGCGTCACGGTGCCGTGTTCGATGCCGGTCGGCACGCTCTTGATGCCGGCCGCCTTGGCGCGGCGGATCACCTCCGTGGGCAAGGCCGTGGTCGCGATGTCGATGTCGCCGGTCGGAATCTTCAAGAGCGCGTTGCGGACCGCACCACCGACCACGCGCGCTTCCTCGCCGTCGCCGTTCAGCAGTTCGAGCACGCGGGCGGTGGGACCGGATTTGAGCCAGGGCGCGTCGTCGAGCACGCGCGCATCACTCATTTTTCAACTCCGGGAACGAATTTGCCGTTCTCGATATGCGCGGGAACGTAGGTCGAATTCGGCGAGGCGCCGGAAAAATGCGCGAGCAAAACGAAACTGACGATCACCAGCAGCAGGGAGCCGATCGCCAATTTGGCGATGATATGGATAGGCCAGGACGACTGTATCAGCAGCCCGGAGCGTGTCCCGATCAAAAACAGTGCATAGACCGCAAACGGAATCAGGAAAATCAGAATCTCGGTGAAAGCCGGACGGATCATGGCAGGTAGATCCGCTCGTACAGCACGCGCAGAATTCCCGCGGTCGCTCCCCAGATATATCGCTGCTCGAACGGCATGGCGTAGTACGAGCGCTCCATGCCGCGAAATTCCTTGCTGTGAACCTGATGGTTCGCAGGATTCATCAGGAACGCCAGCGGCACCTCGAAGGCATCGTCTACCTCGGCGTGGTTTATCCGCAGTTTGAACCCCGGTCTTACCCGCGCGACCGCCGGCAGGATGCGAAATCCGAAACTGGTCCCGTACAGATCGAGATAGCCGATCGGTTCGACGAATTCGCGGGAGAGGCCGATCTCTTCCTCGGCTTCGCGCAACGCCGCGTCGAGCGGCGACGCGTCGGTCGCATCGATCTTGCCGCCGGGAAAGGAAATCTGGCCGGCGTGATCGTTGAGGTGCGCGGCGCGCTGGGTCAGCAGCACGGTCGGTTGCGGATGGTCCACCACCGGGATGAGCACCGCCGCCGGGCGGATCGGCTGTTCCCGCGCGAGGATCTGCAGCATGCGATCGGTGCCCTGATCGCCACTTGACGGAACCACGCTGGCATCGGTCAACCCCGCGGGAATGTCGAAACGCAGCCGCGCGCGGGTTCGATCGAAAAACTCCGCCGCACTGATCGCAGCGGGGTCCGTCTTCAGCATCGGCTCGTTCAAAGCGCGCCCCTCACCTGCTCCGCATCCGCCATCGCAAAAAATTCGCCTGACGATGCGACCCCGAACATCGGGCGACCATCGACCACTCGCTCCTCGCCCATGTCAACCAGATCGTAGTAGAGCGCACGGGTAACTTTGGCCCACAGATCGGCGCGGACGTGAAGATAGGGTGTGAGGCCGCCGTCGGCGGCCGCCTCGAATCGCAAGCGGTGGGAGGAATCGCAAGCGACCCAGTCGTCGACATTGGTTCGGAAGCGCAAGAGCCGGCCTCGGCTATCGCTTTCCCTCCGCATCTCGACCGCGAGAAACGGCGCATCGTCGACGCGGATGCCGACCTTCTCCACCGGGGTCACAAGAAAGTGCTTGCCATTCTCGCGCTTGAGTATCGTCGAAAACAGGCGGACCAGCGCAGGCCGCCCGATGGGCGTGCCCATGTAGAACCAAGTACCATCGCCGGCGATTCGCATGTCGATATCGCCGCAGAACGGCGGATTCCACAAATGCACCGGGGGCAGCCCCTTTGCGGCGGTGTCGGTGCTTGCAGCATCCCTGGCAGCAGCCGTCAGTCCTTCGAGCCCCTGATTGGAGGTCTGGCCCTGATTGGTGGTTTGCCCTTGCTTCGCCATTGTTTGCCCTGAGTCTGACCGCCTCGAACTGGCACGATTGGTGCAAGTCTTGTTGGTGCAAGTCTTCCGGTGTGTGGCCTTGACCAGTTCCGTCGGTAAAATCCCGGATCAAGTCGCCACATCGTGATGCCGTTCATACCCCGAAATGCCGTTAATGTGGGGATAGTTTAATTCAACGAATACATGGCCTTCGCATAAGTTTAGCATGAGGTTCATGGCATGGCGACGCAATAGGCGGCGTTTCGGGCAAGGCGTGGGACTTACAAGGCGCGCGACTTACAAGGCGTAGGACTTAGGAGAAGCAAATGGCTGGTGCAGACAGTGTCGAAAAACTTGAGGACGTGATCGTCCGCTCCGCCGAACAGGTCGCCGGTCAGATCCGCGCGGCGAAAGATGCGATCTCCACCGTCATCTTCGGTCAGGACCGGGTGGTTGAAAATACCCTGGTGACGATCCTGTCCGGCGGTCACGCGCTTCTGATCGGCGTGCCCGGCCTTGCCAAGACCAAGCTGGTCGAAACCTTGGGCATTACGCTGGGGCTCGATGCCAAGCGCATCCAGTTCACGCCTGACCTGATGCCGTCAGATATTCTGGGCGCCGAGGTTCTGGACGAGAGCACTTCCGGGAAGCGGTCATTCCGTTTCATCTCGGGTCCCGTGTTCGCACAGCTTTTGATGGCCGACGAGATCAATCGCGCCAGCCCGCGCACCCAGTCCGCGCTGCTGCAGGCCATGCAGGAACAGCACATCACGGTTGCAGGCGCGCGCCACGATTTGCCAAAACCGTTTCACGTGCTCGCGACGCAAAATCCGCTGGAGCAGGAAGGCACCTACCCGTTGCCGGAAGCGCAGCTCGATCGCTTTCTGATGGAGATCGACGTCGACTATCCGGACCGCGACGCCGAGCGGCGCATCCTGTTCGAAACCACAGGCGCGGAAGAGACGCTGGCCAAGGCAGCGATGAACGCAGACATCCTTATCACCGCGCAACGGCTGGTGCGGCGCCTGCCTGTCGGCGATTCCGTCGTGGAAGCGATCCTCTCGCTGGTTCGCTCCGCGCGTCCGGGTCCCGAAGGCGGCGAGGCCGGCAAGCTGATCGCCTGGGGACCGGGTCCCCGCGCCAGCCAGTCGCTGATGCTCGCCGTTCGCGCACGCGCGTTGCTCGACGGTCGTCTGGCGCCCTCGATCGACGATGTGCTCGATCTGGCCGAGCCGGTTCTCAAGCACCGCATGGCGCTGACGTTCTCCGCCCGCGCCGAAGGCCGGACCATTCCCGACGTGATCCGGCAATTGAAGACGCGGATCGGTTGATGGCCGCAGAAACCAAGCACGCAATCAAGGAGACCACAGCAATCCGACGTGCCGATGGCGAAAGCCGATCGCTCGCCGCATCGCTGCCGCGTCTTGTGCTTGAAGCCCGCCGTATCGCCGCCAACGTCATTCACGGCCTGCATGGACGGCGGCGCGCCGGTGCGGGAGAGAGCTTCTGGCAATACCGCCGCTTCGTTTCCGGCGAGCCGTCACAGAGCGTCGACTGGCGGCGCTCGGCCCGTGACGATCATCTCTATGTCCGCGAACAGGAATGGGAAGCCGCGCATACGGTATGGCTGTGGCCGGACCGCTCGCCGTCGATGGCGTTTGCATCCAGGCAGTCCCGCGACAGCAAGCTGGAGCGCGCTTTGATCGTGACGTTCGCGCTGGCCGAACTTTTGGTGGCGGGCGGCGAACGCGTCGGCGTACCCGGCCTGATGAACCCGACCGCAAGCCGCAGCGTGATCGACAAGATGGCGCAGGCGATGCTGCACGACGATGCCGCGCGCCTGAGCCTGCCGCCGTCCTTCGTACCGTCGGCGCTGGCCGCAATCGTGGTGTTGTCGGATTTCTGGTCGCCGATGAGCGAAATCAGAACCATGCTCGCCGGGTTGTCGGCATCCGGTGCGCACGGCACCCTGGTCCAGATCGTCGACCCGGCTGAAGAAAATTTCCCCTATTCCGGCCGTATCGAGTTCGTCGAACCGGAAGGCGGCAGCGTGATCACCGCGGGCCGCGCGGAGAGATGGGCCGGCGACTACGTTGCGCGGGTGGCGCTTCATCGCGACGAGATTCGTGCCGAGACCAACAAGCTCGACTGGCTGTTCTCCACTCACACCACCAGCCGCTCCGCCGCCGAACTGCTGCTGTTCCTGCACTCGGGCATGATGGTGAGCAAGGGCAGCGCGCGCACCTCGACCGTCAAAGCGGGGCGAAGCGCATGATCGCTGGATTGCCTCTCACTTTCGCGGAACCATTTTTGCTGCTGGGCCTGTTGAGCCTGCCCGTGCTGTGGTGGCTGCTGCGGGTGATGCCGCCGCGGCCGCGGCGCGTCGAGTTCCCACCGACGCGGCTGTTGTTCGACATCGCGCCCAAGGAAGAGACCCCGTCGCGTACGCCATGGTGGCTGACGGCCTTGCGCCTGTTGGCCGCGGCGCTCGTGATTATAGCCGCCGCGGGGCCGGTCTGGAATCCGCAAACCGGTCTTGCCGGCTCCAGCGCTCCGCTTGTGATTCTGCTCGACGACGGCTGGAGCGCGGCCGCGAGCTGGGACATCCGGATCAAGGCCGCGGACGAACTGATTGCAAATGCCGACAACGACCGGCGCGGCGTCGCGCTGGTTCCGCTGTCCGAGCCCGCACGCGACATCACGATCATGCCGGGCGGCACCGCGCGCGTGGCGTTGCGCCAGCTTACGCCAAAACCCTATTCGATCGAGCGGGTCGAAACGCTGCCCGCAATCGAACGCTTCCTGAAGGCGACCGGCGATTGCGAAATCGCATGGCTGTCGGACGGCGTCGATACCGGCCGCGGGCCGGAGTTTCTGGAAGGCCTGGGCAAAACGATCGGGGATCGCACATTGACGGTTTTTGACGGCGGCACGCCATCGCCGCTCGCCCTGGTCGCAGCCGAAAACGCCGCGGCGAAGATGACCGTGAAGGTGCTGCGCGCCGATGGCGGCATTGCCGCAGGCGTTGTGCGCGCGATCGACCCGAAGGGTTCCCCGATCGGCGAAGCCCGTTATGCCTTTTCACCGCAGGCCCGCGAGACCGAAGCCGCGTTCGATCTTCCGGTCGAGTTGCGCAACGACATCGCGCGGCTTGAAATATCAGGCGAACGATCTGCAGGCGCGGTGCAATTGCTCGACAAGCGGTGGCGGCGGCGCGCGATCGGCATCGTCAGCGGATCGACCAACGATACCGCGCAGCCTCTGCTGGCGTCGACGTTCTATCTGACCCGCGCACTGGCGCCGTTCGCCGATGTGCGGCTGGGCGATCGCGGCGCGCCGCAACAGGCGATCACTCAATTTCTCGACCAGAAGCTGCCGATGATCGTGCTCGCGGACGTCGGCACGCTGTCGCCCGAAATCCGCGAACGCATCGGCGCGTGGATCGAGCAAGGCGGGGTGCTGGTACGCTTTGCCGGGCCGCGGCTGGCGCAGGCGGATGACGACCTGGTGCCGGTGAAATTGCGCCGTGGCGGACGCAGCCTCGGCGGCAGCCTCACCTGGGAAAAGCCGCAGCACTTGGCGTCGTTTGCCGCCGATGGACCGTTCGCCGGTCTTCCCGTGCCGAAGGACATCACCGTCAACCGGCAGGTGCTCGCCGAACCGGATGCGGTGCTGGCGACAAAAAGCTGGGCCTCGCTGGAAGACGGAACGCCGCTGGTGACCGGTGAACATCGCGGCAAGGGATTGGTAAGCCTGTTTCATGTCAGCGCCGATATGCGCTGGTCCGATCTGCCGATGTCCGGCAGCTTCGTCGAGATGCTGAGAAGGATCGTCGATATTTCCGGCTATACGTCCACACCCGGGGCGGGCGTCGCAGGCGAAGCGAAGCCGGAAACGGTGGCGCCGCTGCGCACGCTCGACGGTTTCGGCGCGTTCGGACCGCCGCCCTCGACCGCCAAGCCGTTGCCCGCCGACTTCCGGGATCGGGCAACGATCGATCATCCGCCCGGATTCTATGGCCCGGCCGACGGTCCGCTCGCGGTCAACGCGCTGGCGGCGGCGGATCGCATCGCGCCGCTTGATATCTCCAGCCTGCGCGCGCGGCGTGCCAGCTACACCAATGCCGAACCGCGCGATCTGCGCGGGATCCTGCTGTCGTCCTCGCTGGCATTGTTCCTGATCGACGCTGTTATCGTCGCCCTGCTCGGCGCCGGGATCGCCGGGTTGCTGAGGCGGCGCGCGGCGCCGGCTGCCTTGATGTTCGCGCTCGCATTGTCCGCGATGTTGTTTGTGCCGTCGCCGGCCGGCGCCGACAACAACGACGATTTCGCAATCAAGGCGGTCTCGCAAACCCGGCTGGCCTATGTTGTCACCGGCAACGCCGACGTGGATTCCATCGTCAAGGCGGGCATGTCCGGACTGACCTTGTTTCTCGCCCAGCGCACGGCGCTGGAGGCCGGCGACCCCGTCGGCGTCGATCCCGCGCATGACGAACTGGCATTCTTCCCGCTGATCTACTGGCCCGTCGTGCCCGGCGCGCCGAAGCCGCCGCAAGACGCCATCAACCGCATCGACGCCTACATGAAACAGGGCGGCACCGTACTGTTCGATACCCGCGATGCGGTCGAGGCGGCGCCGGGAGACGGCGGCGCATCGCAAACGCCGGGGATGCTGGCGCTGCGCAATATTCTCTCCTCGCTTGACGTTCCCGAGCTTGAACCGGTGCCGCGCGAGCATGTGCTGACCAAGACGTTTTACCTGCTGCGCGACTTTCCCGGCCGATTCAACAGCGGCCAGACCTGGGTCGAGACGTTGCCGCGCGATGACGAAGACGAAACCGCGTCGCGGCCGGCCCGAGGCGGAGACGGCGTCTCGCCGATCATCATCACCTCCAACGATCTGGCCGGCGCCTGGGCGATACGCCCGGACGGCCAGCCGATGCTGCCGCTTACTCCGGGCGAACCCCGGCAGCGCGAATTCGCCTTCCGCGCCGGCGTCAACATCGTGATGTATACGCTGACCGGAAACTACAAGGCCGATCAGGTGCACGCGCCGGCGCTGATC
>Ga0209117_1000870_pt1 | contig 11239 bp, 9 predicted proteins | sample BlaSpr_A8_OM2_M2_FD_187978 | JGI IMG/M metagenome (GOLD analysis project Ga0209117, IMG submission 187978) | Forest soil microbial communities from Thunder Bay, Ontario, Canada - Black Spruce, Ontario site 2_A8_OM2_M2 (SPAdes) (version 2) | ecosystem: Environmental > Terrestrial > Soil > Boreal...
CCGGCCAATGCCATCGGCCCCGGCAAACGCCCGCTCTCCGCCATGACCCCGACGATCGTGCTGAAAGACGGCAAACTTTTTCTGATTCTCGGCTCGCCCGGCGGCCCCACCATCATTAGCACCGTCGCCAACGTCCTCATCGGCGTCGTGGATTTCTCGCTCGATATTCAGGAAGCCGTAAACGCGCCCAGGTTTCATCATCAGTGGCTCCGCGATGAGATTCTCGTCGAAGACCGCCTCTCTCCCGATACAATGAATGTTCTGCGTTCCCGGGGACACAAGCTGACGGTCAGGCATTTTTGGGGAGACGGCGAGTGCATCATGATTGACCCCACAACCGGCGAGCGACTGGGCGCCAGCGACGGACGCAACAACGGAAAGGCGGTAGGTTACTGATGCTGAGGGCGGTATCGACGTACGTCTATGTAAAGGAACGGCTCCATCCGGGCTTGCTCGACGAGCTCGTCAAGGCCGGAGCCCAGTCGATCGAAATCTTCGCCGCCCGCCAGCACTTCGACTACGCCAATCGCAAGCAGCACGTCCGCGAGATTGCTGACTGGTTCCGCTCCACCGGCATTACACTTAACTCCGTTCACGCGCCTTTGTACTCCGACTATGAGTGGGGACGCGCCGGTTCGCCGCCCGTCAACATCGCCTCCACCGACCGCGCGGGCCGCGTCGATGCCATGGACGAGATCAAACGCTCGCTCGAAATCGCCGAGCAGATCCCGTTCCGCTTTCTCGTCCAGCACATCGGCAATCCCAACGACCCTTTCGACGATAAGAAATTCGAAGCCGCCATGACTTCGGTCGAGCACCTGCGCGCCTTCGCCAAGCCGCTCGGCGTCAGACTGCTCATTGAGAATATTCCCAACGAGCTTTCTACGCCGGAGCGCCTCGTCGAGTTCATAAAAACCATGCATTTCGACGACATCGGCGTCTGCTTCGATTGCGGACACGCCCACATGATGAACGGCATTCCCGAAGCCTTCGCCATTTTGAAGAGCCACATCTGCTCGACCCACGTGCACGATAACAATAAAGACAAAGACTCGCACCTCTGGCCCGGCAACGGATCGATCGACTGGAAACAGACTATGGAATTGCTGCGCACCGCACCGCAAAAGCCGCCCTTATTGCTCGAAATCGATGGCGAAGAAAAAAAGAGCCCAAGCGATGAAGTAAGCGCGACCTTCCAAAAGCTGGAAGATTCGTAAGTACGCAATCACCACCGAGACGCGGAGAGCGCCGAGAACCCCAGCTGAGCGTTTGAATGATAAGAATTTGAACTGTGTTCGTCAATGACGGCTTCAACAAGAATGTGCACTTGGTAAAACTGGGTCTGATGGCAGAAGCTCCGAAGACGGAAAGCTTTGAAGAGATGGTGGAGTGGGCCTACAACACATTGCCCCAAGAAGTCACAGACCAACCTGACTTTCCCGGCATTCAAGTGGCCGACGAGCCGCCTGAAGAAATACTGAAGGCAAAGAAGTGGCCCCCGGGAATCGAGATGCTGGGTTGCTATAGTGGTGTTTCCAGGACTAAACAACGACACACCATAGTGCGAATGGCTCCTGATTTGATATTTGTTTTTCGTGGCCCAATTCTGCGCTGCTCAAAAGGAGATTTGCGGTCCGAAGTGAAACGCGTAGTTTGGCACGAGGTCGCGCATTGGCTAGGCTACGAGACCGAAGAGCAAGTGAAAGAGTTGGGATTATAAGCACAAAGGTTTCCAGTTTCCCACGAGACGGACAAGCAAGAATCAGCTTTTCTCGGCGCACTCCGCGTCTCGGCGGTGAAAAAGTTCTTATGTCCGCACCCATCAGCACCATTGCACAAATCGGAGCCCACGAAGGCCAGTCCGTCACTATCCGCGGATGGCTCTACAACCTCCGCGAAAGCGGCAAGCTCCTCTTCCCGCAATTTCGCGACGGCTCGGGCGTTATCCAGGGTGTAGTCCCAAAGAACGCCGTCCCGCCGGAAGTCTTTGACGCGATCAAAGGCCTCACCCAGGAATCCAGCGTCATCGTCGAAGGCAAGGTCCGCGCCGACAAGCGCGCCCCCGGCGGGTATGAACTCGATGTCTCGAACGTCGAGGTCGTGCAGCGCGTGCCCGAGTCGACTCCCTACCCCATCACTCCCAAAGAACACGGCGTTGATTTCTTAATGGAGCACCGCCATCTTTGGCTTCGCTCTCAGCGCCAGGCCGCGATACTGCGCGTGCGCGCCGAAATCATTCGTGCGGCCCGCGATTTCTTCGACAGCAACGGATTCACTCTCACCGATCCTCCGATTCTCACGCCTGCTGCCTGCGAAGGAACCTCTACGCTCTTCCCCGTGGACTACTTCGAAGAGCAGGCTTACCTCACGCAATCCGGCCAGCTCTACATCGAAGCCACTGCGATGGCGCTCGGCAAGGTCTATTCGTTCGGTCCAACTTTTCGCGCGGAAAAATCCAAGACCCGCCGCCACCTTACCGAATTCTGGATGGTCGAACCGGAAATTGCCTACGGCACGCTCGATGACCTGATGGAACTGGCCGAAGGCTTGCTAACCTTCTTAGTTAAGCGATGTCTCGAGCGCCGCTGTCCCGACCTCGCAACCATCGGGCGGGATCTCGCGCAGCTCGAGAAAATTGACGCGCCCTTCCCGCGCATCACCTACGACGAAGCTGTCACGAAATTGCACGAAGGCCATGCCCAAGGCAAGCTCGAAAACAAATTCGAGTGGGGCGGAGACCTGGGCTCGCCCGACGAAACTTATCTGTCGTCGCTCTACGACCGGCCCGTCATGATCCATCGCTACCCGGCCAGCGTGAAGGCGTTCTACATGGAGCCCGATCCCGTGCGCCCCGATCTCGCCCTCTGCGTGGACGTATTAGCCCCCGAAGGCTATGGCGAAATCATTGGCGGATCGCAGCGCATGGCCTCTCACGACTTGCTACTCCAGCGCATTCGCGAGCACAATCTGCCCGAAGAAGCCTTCAAGTGGTATCTTGATCTCCGAAAGTACGGCAGCGTTCCCCACTCCGGCTTCGGCATGGGTATCGAGCGAGCCGTAGCCTGGATCTGCGGATTAGAGCACGTGCGCGAGACCATTCCCTTCCCGCGCATGCTCCATCGTCTGTATCCGTAACTCTTACCGCCAAGACGCGGAGAGCGCCGAGCAATGCGAGAAAATGACAGGCTCGATGAGATTTCGCACCGCATCATCGGCGCTGCCATCGAGGTTCATCGACATCTCGGACCGGGCTTGCTGGAATCCGCCTATCAATCGTGTCTGGCTTTTGAACTGAAGCAGCTCGGCGTGAAACTGGAAGAACAGAAGCCGCTGCCGGTCGTCTATAAGCAAGTGCGACTCGATTGTGGTTATCGCCTTGACCTGGTCGTGGAAGACGAAATCATCGTCGAAATCAAAGCAATCGAAAAACTCCTTCCCATTCACGAAGCGCAGCTCTTATCGTATCTGAGGTTAGCAAAGAAAAGAGTGGGCCTCCTCATGAACTTCCACGTCCCAGTTCTGAAGAACGGACTGAAACGAATAGTGAACGAATTCCCAGACGCCAAGTGGGAGAAAAGACAAGCCTCGCAAGCCGATTAAATCAAGAGTTAGGTTTTCTCGGCGTCCCCTGCGTCTCGGCGGTGAACAGGAAGCATATGCCACTACGAAGCACAACCTTCAGCAACATCACTCCGCGCCAGATCCGCGTGATCGGCGTTCCTCTTGACCTCGGGCAATCCCGCCGCGGCGTTGACATGGGTCCTTCCGCCGTCCGCGTCGCCGGACTCGAAGCGCGCCTCGAAGCCATCGGACACATTGTCGAAGACGCCGGCAACATTGCCGTGGCCATCCCGGAGCAGAAAAAAGAAGGTGCGGCCAACTCCAAATACCTCAAGGAAATCACTGCCACGTGCATAAAAGGCGCGGACCTCGTTTTGAAGACGCTCGAAGCTGGCAAGGTTCCGCTCATCCTCGGCGGCGATCATTCTATAGCCGCTGGTACAGTGTCAGGCGTGGCCGAGTTTTATCGCCGCAAGAACCAGAAAATCGGCCTCCTCTGGATTGACGCTCACACCGACATGAACACGCCCGACTCTTCCCCCAGCGGCAACGTCCACGGCATGCCGCTCGCCTCGATCATGGGCCTTCCTCCCGTCGAACTCGGCAACATTTACGACTTCTCGCCCAAAGTGCAGCCGGAAAATTGCGTGCTCGTCGGCATCCGCGACGTGGACAGCTTCGAAAAAGAAAACATCCGCAAATCCGGAGTCGAAGTTTTCACCATGCGCGACATCGACGAACGCGGTATGCGAGCCGTCATGGAGGAAGCTCTCCGCATGGCCGGACGCGGAACCGCCGGCTATCACGTCTCGCTCGACATGGATTGGATCGATCCCGAAGACGCGCCCGGCGTTGGCACTCCGGTCTGGGGGGGCGCCACGTATCGCGAAGCGCATCTCGCCATGGAAATCATCTCCGACCATGGACGCATGACGAGCTTCGAAATCGTGGAAGTGAATCCCGTCATCGACGAGCACAATCAGACCGCCGACTTAGCGGTCGAGCTGGCGCTCTCGGCGTTTGGGAAGAAGATTCTATAGAAAGCTGCTACTTTTTTTGAATTGTCATCCCGAGCGAAGCGAGGGATCTGCAGTTTGCCGCAAGATGGAGACCCCTCGCTTCGCTCGGGATGACAACTTCACCAAAGGCGTCGCTCACTGCACGTCCGACACTTTCCCGTTCAGAAACGTCACCTTGAGGTCCTTGTATATAAAAATCTGCTTGGAGCCAAAATTGACGATCTTGTCCGGCTGGCCGAGCGTGGCTTTCACTTGATCGGGGGTTTGCCCTTTTTCAATCTGCTGAGGCTCGGGCGGAGGCGCCTGTTGTTGCGCTTGTCCTCCACTGCCTACCTCGTTGCTTCTTCTTTGCTGGTCGTTGGCATTAGAACTAGCATTCCCATTGCCGGTGCCGGTACCATTGCCATTGCCGCCCTGTCCGGCGCCTTGATCGCTGGGGCTGTCATCGATGTTCATGAGTTCGGCAATCGTATCTTCTACCTGTGACAGACTGGCAGTCGCTAGCGTTCCTTTGGGGAACTGAAAGACCACGTCGGCCTTGTAGAACGTAGTCGGACTGACATTGTTACAGGCATCACAAGCGACGATGCTGATGATCACCTGATCTTTCGGCAGATTTACGGCGATCCTGGAGGGATATACTCTTTCGCCCACCTGGAACAATCGGGCGGTTTGCTGCTTGCCAACTTTTCCCATGAGGCTGCCTCTCGCCCCCATCGTCGAGGCGCTGGGAGAGCGCACCGTTCCGTCCTGATATTTAGTGGCGACGGGCTGATCGCCATAGGGCACGCTGAGGATCCCGTCCTTCTTGACGACCAGCACGGTGCCCTCCGCCACTATGGCATCTCCGCCCGAGTCCGAACCCATTTTCACCAGCGTGTATTGCGCTTTGAGGTGGTCTTCAAGTGGAACCGCCGGAAGGCCTTGCGCAACCACCAGGCAGGGCGTGATCCCGACAACAATCAAAGCGGCAACCAGGACGGCCATCTCGATTTTCTGCCGCATTGCGACCTTTCTCCTGCGAAAGTCCCGTTCGTATATTACTCCGAACCCGGCTTTCACCACGGGTTTCCAAGGATTCTTGGCGATCCCGGCGGCAAGATCCGCACATCCGCCTCAACGTGCTAAACAAAACGGCGGAGCCCGATAGCGCTCCGCCGTCGACTCCGTGCCCGAACTTCGCCTACTGCGTTTTCGTCTTGACCGCGTCCCCAGTCTTAAAGCCCGTCCCGGTAACCACCGAGCACACCGAGGAAACATCGTCGACGTCGGTGACTTTCACCAACCCGATCGATGTGCTCATGCGGCGCAGGACCTTTCCCGTAGCGGGGTCTTTGATTTCTCTGCTTACCCGTTCCACGCTGAGCTCGTCGCCGACTTTCACGCCCGCTTTCGAGCCAACATTCAGGATCACCTGCCCGCCGTCCACCGCCGCTACCAGACCTTCCACGATGATCGTCCGCGCGACCAGTTTGTCCTTGCCAGCGATCACCTCTGTGCTCATGGTCTCGACCGCCGCCTTCACAGCTTCGCCAATGATTGTGTTCTGAAAGTCGCTGCTGCCGAAATCGACGCCACCGGCGCCGAAACCATGCCAGTTCCCACCGCCTCCAGTGAGCGAGGTGCTGGAGCGCTGCGATTGCCCTTTCCCTTCGGCGACAGCCAGAATTTCAGCCGTGTCAATATCCACAATGCGGGCATCCAAAGCCACGATCGCCTTCGTATTTGAGTGCTTGAATCCACCTAGGCCAAAACCGCCCAGGCCTCCGCCGGCTCCGCCGACTCCGGTATTCTTGGTGTCATTGCCGAACTGCGTGATGCTGCCCACGATGATGGCGTCCGCGCCCAGCAGTTTGCCGATTTTGGCGGCGGAGGCCGGATTGGCGCGATCACTGTTGGAGAAATTCTGCTCCGCCATGATCTTGTCCATGGCCTTGCGCTCGAGCACGGAGTAGCTGCCGTCCTTGACCAGATACTTGACGAGCAGGTCCGAGATTCCCTTGCCGATGTCGACGTCCTGTCCGAAGATTGCGGCTACACCGCCGTGCACGGTGGCGTAGTCAAAATCGAAGACGGCGACGCGTTTCTTGCGAGGCGTGGGGGCGGTCTGCCCCATCGCCGCCATAACCCAGGTCGTGGCCATTAGCCCCAATACCGCTACCGCAAATAGAGCCTTTTTCATAAGTGATCCGCCTTCCGGGAATTCAGGGAAAGACCACCTCGGCGTACCGCCCTTCCCCTTTGACCAGCGAGGCTAATCGCCCCTCTGACACTTGTCAACTTAAACAATGGGCTGGTCGGGAACGGCTCTTTCGAGGCGTTTGGGAACGTGGTCTTCCGGGTACCCATCCTGCGATTGACGGGGAACCGGTACGCGGCCAAACTGAAATAGTATGGTAAAGCTCCGGGTTGGCATCCTCTTTGGCGGACGCAGTGGGGAACATGAAGTGTCCTTGCTGTCGGCGGCGTCGGTTGTGAATGCAATCGATAAAACAAAATATGAAGTTGTGCCCATCGGCATCACGAAAGATGGCCGCTGGCTCACGGCGGAACACGCGGAGAGACTGCTGAAGGGTAACGCGGGCGAGGGCGCCCGCGCCACACAGACACCGCTTCGGGCGGGCGATCCGGAGGCGACTCCGGGGGCTGCTGTGCTGGCTCGAGGCGAGTCGGTGGTCGTTCCACCGGAACCGGCGCGGCGTGACGCCGGACTCGCTCCATTTCAGACCGATGCGAATCTGCGGCGCGCTTCCGATCGCGCGATTAACGTGGATGTCATTTTCCCCGTCCTGCACGGAACCTTCGGTGAAGACGGCACGATTCAGGGACTGCTCGAACTGGCTGACATCGCCTACGTCGGCGCAGGCGTGCTCGGCTCTTCCGCGGGCATGGATAAAGACATCATGAAGTCTTTGTTTCGCGCGGCTGGATTGCCCATCGTGAAACACGTGACCGTGTTGCGCAGCCAACTCGAGGGCATGTCCAAGGAAGCGCCAAAAAAGGTAACGAAGCTGGTCGAGAGCAAGCTGAAGTATCCAGTCTTTGTGAAGCCCGCGAACCTTGGGTCATCGGTGGGAATTTCGAAGGCGCACGATCGCAAGGAACTCGGTCCGGCCATCGCAGAAGCGGCAAAGTTCGATCGCAAGATCGTGATCGAAGAAGGAGTCGGAGGGAAAAAGAATAAAGCTCGCGAGATCGAGTGCGCCGTGCTCGGCAACGACGATCCCAAAGCGTCGATTGCGGGAGAAATCGTTCCCTGTAAAGAGTTCTACGACTACGACGCGAAGTATCTGGCGGAAGGTTCCGAGTTGGTGATCCCCGCGAAGATCACGAAATCGGAAATGAAAACGGTCCAGCGGTTGGCGATCGCGGCGTTTCAAGCGGTCGATTGCACGGGCCTGGCGCGCGTCGATTTTCTAATGGATCCCAAATCGCGCCGAATTTTCGTCAACGAGATCAACACCATGCCCGGCTTCACCGCGATCAGCATGTATCCAAAGCTGTGGGCCGCGACGGGCGTGTCGTATCCCGATTTGATCGATCGTCTGATCCGGTTGGGGATCGAGCGGCACGAAGACAAGAAGCGGAATCAGTACAGTCGCTGAAGGGCGCTGCGGCGCTAAGACGCCGCCGGGGAAGTTGCGGAAAAACTAAATAGCACTATGCTTTGGCAACGTCTTCCTCAACCACAAAGGGCACGGAAGTCTGGAACTTGTAAGCCCTTGGCTTCTTAAAGCTTCCCCCTTCGCTTATCTCCCGATAGAAGGTCAGAACACCAGCGGGGGAAATCGTAATGTCGTGCGCATTAGCGTACTCCTGCGGCTTGCCTTCGTGATACAGGGTGATCTTCGCCATACAAGAGAAACTACCATCGCGCACGAGGGGAGCCCATTGTACTTTCGTATAGGAAACCTAAACCGGAAGTGAAGCGCGATTGGCTTATTGAATCGCCAGATTTTGACCCTGCGGTGCGGGACCGGAGACTACGGTCAGCACAACCGTCGTGGGGTTATAGGAAACGCTGAAGTGCTTGGTGGCGTCGATGACGGTTCCGTTCACCACTGAGAAGGTGCCGGTGATCCCGGTTGAGGCGTTCAGAATGGTGAACGTCTGGCCGACCGTGGGCTTGAAGGGTTTGATGACTGCAATGTTCAGAGTGCCCGTTAGAGCGGCTGTGCCGGTAATGTTGAGCTGGCTGTACTGCGTGCCCGGAGTGGTTCCGCCAATTTGCGCGTCCATGACGCCGGTCGCGAGCTGGGTATAGTTATTGGCGATGGCGATTAGTCCTGATTTCTTTGTGCTGTCGCCAATAATGAATATTCCCGCAGGGCTGGATGCGTTGCCCAGCGAAACGCTGCCTGAAATCGTCGCACCTGCCGGAAGCGCTCCGCCGCCCTGAAGGGTTCCGCCGGTGATGTTGACCAAGCCGCCCGCGGTAACGGCGAGCCTTCCGTCGACTGTGGTCGTGCCGCCGGTCTGGTTGTAATTCGTGCCGCTTGCTCCGACCACAAGCGCCACTCCTTTCGTAATCGTCACCTTGCCTGCGTTGCTGAACGGTCCGGCAGTGGTGAAGTTCGTGCCGAAAGTCTGGGGTAATACAGTCAGGCTGCCGGTCGCCTTGTTGTTGGCAAAGTTCAGCAGCGCGTTCGCATTGTTCTGGTCCAAGATCTGACCTGCGAGGGTAAGCTTGGCCGCGTTGTTGACAATGTTGGCGTTGTCGAACTGCAAGGTCCCGCTGATGTTGAAGGATCCGCCACTCAGGGTGCCGGTGCTGCGATTGAAGTTCTTGAATGGCCCCTTGATAGTCAGCACGCTGGCCGCGGAGCCTTGGTTCGCTGCCACCGAGAGAACACCCTGGTCGGCAAAAGAATTTCCCGAGATAATAAGAGGAAGACTCGAGTTGGCGTTGATGCCACCCTTGCTGCTGTTGATGACATTCATGCCGTTGCCGATAATCCCAGCGCCGTCAATCATGATGCCATTATTCAGAGTATCGCTCTGGCCGGCCGCGCCGGTGATCATGGGGGTGAAGCCGTTTAGGCCGTGAAGAAACCACGTACCCGTTCCCGTGAACTGTACATTCCCGTCGATCTCTGCCGTCGCCTGCGAGCAGGAGGGGTTGCAGTTCACGGCCGTCATGTCAACGGTGCCGTTGTTAATGAACAGACCCTTAACTATTGTTGTATCGCCAGAGTTAATCACAAGGGCACCTATATTCGTGACTCCACCCAGGGTGGCGTTCACTCCCTCGACCGTGCCTCCAAGTGTCCCTCCCGAGACCGTAACCCCGCCGTTCAAAGTGGCGTTGATGATGGTGCCGCCGGCATCATTAAACGTGCAACCATTGCCCGCGCAAGTCACAACAACCTTGCCGCCTTGCGCCCCTTCGACGGTCGCGGTGCTGCTGCACACGCCAGTGCCGGGACACACTATGGTCATGGGGGCGGTGGTCGAGTTGCCGATCACCGTGCCCTGATTATTGAACCCGCCTACACTAATGGTTCCCAAGCCTTGGATTGTCTGCTGATTGACAATTGTGCCGGGTCCGTCAATCTTATTGTCTGGACCGTCGCTAGTGACGGCACCGCTGCCTGTCAGGGTCACCGTATTGTTGATGATTAGCTCAGCACCCGAACCTGGGGTGGTTTCGTTCAGTGTGATTTGGCCGCTATTGGTGATGGTTCCCTGTAGAGTGGTGACGGAACCGCTTGGCAGTATGAACTGGCATCCAGTTGCAAGTGTGACATCGATCAGGGTAGTGCCGGCAGAAACGGAGGCAATTGTTCCAGCGCCCAAAGTGCCTCCGGAAATAGTGGGGTTGTGCAATTTCACGTTCGTGCCGCCGATCGTACCGCCAGCATTCATATAGCTTCCATAAAGCTCAAGGGTGCCGTTGGTGGACTCGAGGGTCTTACTGTTGGTCAGGCCACCATTGTTCGTTATGACAGTGAGCGAATGGGTACCGTTAGCATTAATAATTCCGGAGTTGTTCAGAGTTAGCGAACCGCCATAGCCAAGAAATCCAACGCCTTCGATTGTGGACTGGTTCGAAAGACTGCCGCCCCCGCCAATAAGATTATTGGGGCCACCGGACATCACAAGCCTGCCATTGCCGCTGAGGGTGACCCCGCCGACGATTAACAACTGGGCCTCGTTCCCAGTAGTGGTGCCGTTAAGAGAAAGCTGCCCATTGTTGACGATACTGGTGCCGTTGATGGTAAGGGTGCCGCCGGGTCCCACGATCACTTCGCCGCCGGCCATTATTTGCAGGGTACCGGCGTTGCCGCTTCCATTCACATTAGCCGCGCAAGTGCTGGTCGCGTCTGGAATGATTACGTCACTGCCTGAATCGGGGGCGACGCCAGTGCTCCAGTTCATCCCGTCGGTCCAGTTTCGATCGACGGCTTTGTTCGCGCAGGTCCACTTGTCGAAGTTTTGACCGAATGCGGGCGTCGGCGCACTCCAGATGGCCGTAAACAGCAGCACTCCCGCTGCCAGGACGCGATTGATCTTCCCCGGGATAGGGATAGGCAATGGCATGTGCATGACAGTCTCCTCTTGTCGCCTCTGACGGTCGACTGGTTCGAGAGCCGGGCTGAAAACCCTCTCGAGTTGCTCCGAAGGCGGGGGAGTAAGGTTGCCCAATCGTGTGTGGCCTC
>Ga0209117_1000871_pt1 | contig 11237 bp, 7 predicted proteins | sample BlaSpr_A8_OM2_M2_FD_187978 | JGI IMG/M metagenome (GOLD analysis project Ga0209117, IMG submission 187978) | Forest soil microbial communities from Thunder Bay, Ontario, Canada - Black Spruce, Ontario site 2_A8_OM2_M2 (SPAdes) (version 2) | ecosystem: Environmental > Terrestrial > Soil > Boreal...
GAGGAAAAAACCCTGCAGCCTCTCGACAATCCGTTTGGCCCCAAAGTGTTACCCATGTAGCCGGTACGTTCTGTTACCTATGTGTCCGGGCCGGACCAGAATAAGTTGGTGGAGCCGATGGGATTCGAACCCACGACCTCCTCGATGCCATCGAGGCGCGCTCCCAACTGCGCCACGGCCCCACCGAGCTACAGTGTTCGTTTAATGTTAGCACCAGGCGTTTCGATTCGTCCAGAAACCGAAGATGTGTGCGGCGCGGGGCTCGAATCCCATCGGCCCCACTAAACATTCCAGCCTGTCCGCGATTCTTCTGTCTGTGCGGTCTGTTGTTAAGTTCGATCTCGACTACGCCTGCGCTGAAGTACGCAAACGCGCTAAGAAAGCCCTATGCAGCCGCGTAAGCGAGCGCCCCCGCAACACCACCGCCCCGATCGTCCGCGACGCCTCTGTGTCCGCGACTCGAACAAAGCGGCAGCCTGATTTCTTCTCCATTGCCATTTCCGGGACAATGGAAACTCCCATCCCCGCGCTCACCATGCTCAATATGCTGCTGAACTGCCCGCTCTCAAAAACAATCTGCGGGTGCAGCCGCGCTCGGTCGCAAGCTGCCACCGCGGTATCGCGAAAACAGTGACCGTCGCGCAGCAAAAGGAACGGCTCCACGCGAAGATCCTTCAGCGAAAGCGAAGATCGCTTCGCGTACTTATGCTGCTTTGGCAGCGCCGCAAACAAATGCTCCGTCAGCAACGGAAATATCTCGAACTCATGTCCGCGAATCGGCAGCGCCAGAATCGCCACGTCCACCACGCTCGCGCGCAGCCGTTCCAGCAATACAGGCGTGATCTCTTCCATCACTGTGAGCTGCGCCTGCGGAAATCGCCGTGACAAAAATGTCAGTTGCGCCGGCAAAAAGTACGGCGCGATCGTGGGAATCACACCAACACAAATCGACCCGCCGATCGAATCCTTCCGTTCCACCACGTCTCCGCGCGCCGCTTCCAGTTCCCGCAGAACCGCTCGCGCTCGCGGCAAAAAGGTTTTGCCCACGTCCGTTAGCCGCACGGAACGCCCCAGCCTGTCAAACAGCCGCGCCCCCAGCTCATCTTCCAACTTAAGAATTTGCTGAGACAGAGACGGCTGCGAAACGTGCGACTGCTCTGCCGCCCGGCTAAATGACCCGCTGTCCGCTACCGCGCAAAAATATCGAAGTTGATGCAGTTCCACGGCCTTCACCTATAGGCAATGCCTATCTTCTTTATCCAATCTATATATTGGCAGTATACCTGCCCCGCGGCTTACAGTGGTATCTTGAGCGCGTAAGCGCGGAGCAGCTCAGGAGGATCGATGGCTGACGAAAAGAAGAACATCATGACCACGGACGCAGGCCGCCCAGTCGGCGACAACCAGAATTCGCTCACGGTTGGACCTCGCGGCCCGGTGGTCTTCGAGGACTTCCTGCTCTTCGAAAAAATGGCCCATTTCAATCGCGAGCGCATCCCCGAACGCGTGGTCCACGCAAAAGGTTCAGGTGCGCACGGCTATTTTGTCTGCACCAACCCTGACATGCCCAAATTCACGACCGCCAAACTTTTCAACGCCGTGGGCAAGAAAACTCCGACTTTCATTCGCTTTTCCACTGTCGGCGGCGAAAAAGGCTCCGCCGACACCGAGCGCGATCCCCGCGGCTTCGCCCTCAAGTTCTACACCGAAGAAGGCAATTGGGACATGACCGGCAACAACACTCCCGTCTTCTTCATCCGCGACCCTCTAAAGTTCGGCGACTTCATTCACACCCAAAAGCGCGACCCCGAAACCAACCTCAAATCTCCCACCATGATGTGGGATTTCTGGTCGCTCTCCCCCGAATCCCTCCATCAAGTCACCATTCTCTTCTCCGACCGCGGCACGCCTTACGGTTACCGCCACATGGACGGCTTCAGCAGCCACGCCTACAGCCTCATCAACGACAAAAATGAACTCTTCTACGTGAAGTGGCACTTCAAAACCAAGCAGGGCATCAAGAATTTCACGCGCGAATCCGCTGACGATATGCGCGGCAAGGATCCCGACTACGCCCAGCGCGATCTCTTCAACGCTATCAAGGAGGGTGACTACCCGAAATGGCGCGTCTCCGTCCAGATCATGCCGGAAAAGCAAACCGAGACCTACCACCTCAACCCGTTTGATCTAACCAAGGTCTGGCCGCACAAGGACTATCCGCTCGTCGAGGTCGGCGAACTCGTGCTCGACCGCAATCCCGAAAATTATTTCGCCGAAGTCGAGCAAGCCGCTTTCGAACCGCGCAACGTCGTCCCCGGCATGGGCTTCTCGCCCGACAAAATGCTGCAGGCGCGTCTAATTTCCTATCCCGACGCGCACCGCTATCGCCTCGGCGTCAACTACGACGGCCTGCCCATCAACAAGCCGCAATGCCCGGTGCACACTTACAATCGCGACGGCGCCATGCGCTTCGACGGTAATCACGGCGCGCAACCCAACTACGAACCGAACAGCTTCGGCGGCCCCAAAGAAGCTGCGCAATACCGCGAGCGGCCTAAAGAAGTCGCCGGCACGGTCGACCGCCACAATCACCGCCTCGACTCCGATTACTACACGCAACCCGGAAACTTGTTCCGCCTTATGACCGCGGACGCCAAAGAGCGCCTCATCGGCAATATCGTCGCCAGTCTGAGCAGCGTCCCGCGCCGCATCCAGGAACTGCAAATCCAGCATTTCTACAAAGCCGATCCCGCTTACGGCGCAGGCATAGCAAAAGGCCTCGGCCTGCAACTCGACCAAATCATCACGAAAAAGCAAGCCGTCGCCGTCGTCTAAAGTGGCACAGGGAATCTTGCCTGTGCCTGCGTCCACCAAGGCAACGCTAATCCGCCGACTAACAAACTAAACAAAAGGGGCGAACTCTACGGCTCGCCCCTTTTTATTTTGAAATCGCAAACGCGTCGAACTGGCGGCCATCGCAAATTTCTGTAAAATGACACGCCTATGCCCAAACTCACGTTTCTCGGCGCGGCCGGCACCGTCACCGGATCCAAATATCTAATCGAAGCCGCTGGCAAACACCTCCTGGTCGATTGCGGCATCTTCCAAGGCTCCCCGGAGCTCAGTGATCGCAACTACAAGCCTCTTCCCACCGATCCAAAAACATTTGATTATGCCGTCCTCACCCACGCCCATCTCGATCACACCGGCTGGCTTCCCTGCCTCGTCCGCGACGGATACCGCGGCCCCATCTTCGCCAACCCCGCCACCATCGAGCTAACCGCGCTACTCCTCAAAGACTCCGCCCACCTCCAAGAAGAAGACGCAGAGCGCGCCCGAGCGAACGGCTCCAGCCACCATGCCAACTCGCAACCGCTGTACACCACAGGGGACGTCGATCCCGTTTTCCGCTCCATAAAACCGATGCCGCGCACCGGCGGCTTCGACATCAGCGCCGAATTTCACATTGACTCCTACGACGCCGGCCACATTCTCGGCTCCTCCAGCCTGGCGCTGACCATTACCGATAGCGGCAAAAAAACCGTCGTGGTCTTCTCCGGCGATATCGGCCGCTACGATCAGCCCATCCTGAACGATCCCACTACGCCGCCCGTGAACGCCGATGTCCTCCTCTGCGAATCCACCTACGGCGATCGCGATCATGAAGCGGGCGATCCCGCCGAATTGCTCGCCGCCATCGTAAATCGCGTAGCCAAGCGCGGCGGCGTCATCGTCATTCCCGCCTTCGCCATCGGCCGCACGCAAACTTTCATGTATTACCTCCGCCAGCTCGAAGATCAGCAGCGCATCCCCCGCCTCCCCGTATACGTCGACAGCCCTATGGCCCTCAGCGCCACCGATCTATATCTGAAATACTCCGAAGATCACGACCTCGATTACGTGCGCGAAGATAACGACGGCAAAGGCGACCCGCTCGATGTCCACCAGTTTCATCTCACTCGCACCGCCGAAGAATCCAAGCAAATCAACAATGTGAAAACCCCTTGCATCATCGTCTCCGCAAGCGGCATGGTCACCGGCGGCCGCGTCATGCACCACCTCGCGCAGCGCCTCCCGGATGCGCGCAACGCCGTCATTCTCGCGGGCTTTCAGGCGCAAGGCACACGCGGCCGCGCATTACAAGAAGGCGCCAAGACCCTGCACCTGTTCGGACAAGAAGTTCCCGTCAATGCGGAAATCGTCGAGCTCGGTCAATTTTCCGCACACGCCGGCAAAAACGAACTTCTTCGCTGGCTAACAGGTCTCACCGCACCGCCAAAACAAACCTACCTAGTCCACGGCGAACCCGCCGCTGCCCAATCCTTGCAAGCCTCGATCCAGCAACAATTCAAATGGAAAGTTTCCGTCGCCCGCTACCTAGACACCGTCGACCTCCCCTGACGCGACGCACGCGCCTCTTCATTTGTCACCTTGAGAGCAGAGTTGTAGTGGCCAGTCTTTAGACTGGCCAGCCACGGCAACGAACTGGGGTCGGAGCTTTAGCTCCGACATTATGCTGGCGTACTTACTCGGCTTCAGCCTCTGAGGCTTAGTGGGTTTTGCTTCGACCATTGAACTGGTCATCCAAGTGGGACAGCCGTTTCTGGCTGTCCAGGGATTCCACTCGCAATTTCGCCCCTGGCCAGCCTCAAAAATCTTTAGCTTTTCAGGAAACTTATTCCACCCTCACCTCGTCTATACAGGCAAGACCACTCGCGGGGTAGGGGGCTAACCACCACAGGGCAACCGACCGTCAGTTCCCTACCCCAAAAATTAGATTCTCTTGTGTTTTCAATACCTTAAAGCTCGGTACGTTCTGTTTGATTCCAGCAAATTTAGCCAAGTAGCTAAATTCCGGCTTTCGCTTTCCTAGCGCTTTCTTAAATTGTATAGGCGCAAGGTACCCCAGAATTCAGTTCTCGCGGAGCCGCCAGATCTATCTCGTTTATTCGGAGAGAAGGCCACTTGTGCGGTGCTACGCCACACGATGCTCACTAAGATGGTCGCACGTCTGGTATACCGATTGACTTAGCTGCTAGCTGAACCTAAGATTCGCGCTCAATGTGACCACCCTCGCTGCATTGGCCACAAAGAAGGCCGCAAAGAATGGACTCAGAGCGCCGTCAAGCCCCACGGTACCCATTCATCGCAGAGGCGGAAGTAACTGAGATTGCATCCGATACAAAGCTAGTCGCCAAGACCAGCGACCTGAGCGTTGGCGGATGCTTCCTGGACATGCTGAATCCCTCACCGCAAGGTACGGACGTTCGGGTCAGGATCTCTCACCAAGGCGCCACATTCACGGCGCTCGGCAGAGTCGCATTTATCCTGCCCAATATGGGCATGGGAGTCACATTCACAAGCGTCGAGCAGGACCAGCAAGCCATTTTGCAAAAATGGATCTCAAACTTGAGCCGCGCCGAATAACCACCACAGGGTAACCGACCGTCAGTTCCCTACCTCAAAAAAATCCAATTGTCCCGTGTTTTCAATTACGTACAAGTGCGGTACGTGCTGGTTTTTTGGTGCGAGAATCGTTCGTTTTACAAACGGCGCAGTAGAGTGTCTTATGTGCACCGCAACTATATGCGTCTCAGAGCCAATCGAATAATCATCACGCCGTTGGACTGGGCGTCCAATCTCAGGAGTTTCCTCCCGTTCCAGTTGGGATTCGGCTTCGAAGTGAGGGACGTCAGTCCCGATTTGGCGAACCTGGATCTCGAAGTCTGGAAGCGATTTGTATCGGATGAAGAACGCGAGCGAGTTAAGGGCTGGTCTGTCTGCCTCGTCAACAACTATCGGGAGTTCGTTCGAGGTGACAGGGAAAGGCTAGTTGAAACATTAATGCATTGTGTTGCACCCGTAACTCCTTCATTTGCCACAGATCCAAAAAAACCGGGGGGAGGGGGTTGATTGCGGCTAACTTCGCACAGCCAAATCGTGCCGCCGCCTCGGCGCGCTATAATCCGCACCTCAACTTCACCCACAGGAGCTTTCCGAATGAGAGCTTGTTTCCTTGCACTGGCGTTCTTGTTCATCGCAGCCGTCGCTGCGGCGCAAAGCCCCGCCCTGGACGCCAGGATCGACCAGGAGCTGCCGTCCCTGGTCTCTACCTACAAGGCGCTGCATGCCGCTCCGGAGCTTTCGCATCACGAGGATAAGACCGCGGCGCTGCTCGCGCGCGAACTGCGCGGCTTCGGCTACGAAGTCACCGAGCACGTCGGAAAATATCCCAAGCCGGAATGGCAAGGTCACGGCATTGTCGCCGTAATGAAAAATGGCGCAGGCCCCACCGTGCTGGTACGCGCCGATATGGACGCGCTGCCCGTCGAGGAGCAGACCGGACTCCCATACGCAAGCCATGTGCGCACCAAGAATGATGCTGGAATCGACGTCGGCGTCATGCACGCTTGCGGACACGACATTCACGTCACAACGCTGATCGGCACCGCAAAGCTGCTCGCCGCAATGAAAGACCAATGGCACGGCACGCTCGCGTTGATTGGACAGCCCTCGGAGGAAACCATCGACGGCGCGCGCGCCATGCTTGCCGATGGCCTCTACTCCCGCATCCCCAAGCCTGACTATGCTCTCGCCCTGCACGACAGCTCCGAACTCGAGGCCGGCAAAATCTCCTACACGCCGGGCTATGCGCTTGCCAGTTCCACTTCCGTCGATGTCACCATTCGCGGCCGCGGCGCCCACGGCTCGCGCCCGGAAGTGAGTAAAGATCCCGTCGTGCTCGCAGCGGAATTCGTCATGGCCATTCAGACTATCGTCAGCCGCGAAAATTCGCCGTTCGATCCCGCCGTCGTAACCGTCGGCTCCATCCACGGCGGCACAAAGTACAACATTATCCCCGACGACGTTCATCTGCAGCTCACCATCCGCACCTACAAAGAAGAAGTGCGCCAGCACATCCTCGCTTCTCTCGAGCGCATCGCCAAAGGCGTCGCCCTCGCCGGCGGCGTCCCCGAAGATCGCGCCCCCATCGTAAAAGTGAGCGAAACCGAAGTAACTCCCGCCATGTACAACGATCCCGCGCTGACCGCGCGAGAAGCCGCCGCGTTGAAGAAAGGCTTGGGCGCGGACAATGTTGTGGAAGATCCGCCGGTAATGGGCAGCGAAGATTTCGGCCAGTTCGGCCTCGAAGGCCACCAGATTCCCACGCTAATGCTGCGTGTCGGCGCGATCGACGCCGACCGCATAGCCAACAGCAAAAAAACTGGCACGCCACTCCCGTCCCTTCATTCCAGCTTGTTCTGGCCAGTGCCGGAACCCACGATTCGCACCGGAGTAAAAGCGATGACTCTGGCCGTATTGGAATTGATGAAGAAGTAGGAGGTTTACGCGTGCAGCTTGGCGAAGCGAGCTTCGGCAGCGGCCAGCGTCGCCTCTTTTTTGCAGAAAGTGAAGCGCACTTGGTTGGCCCCGTCACGAGCGTCATTGTAGAAACTGGAGCCGGGAACAGAGGCGACGCCGATTTCTTCGACTAGATATTTCGAGAATGCAACATCCTTCGTTCCCGCCGCAAAACGCCGTGGATCGGGATCGGGAAAGCGCGAGATGTCCGTCATGATGTAGTACGCGCCGCGCGGCTTGAATACGGTGAACCCGGCGTGCTCGAGAATTTTCAGCAGCCGCGCGCGCTTCTCCGCATAGCCCGCCGCAAGTTTGTCGTAATAGCTCTGCGGCGAGTGCAATGCGATCGCTCCTGCTTGCTGCAGAGGAGCGGCGGCGCCCACGGTGAGAAAATCGTGGACCTTGCGGATCGCGGAGGTTGCTTCCGGCGGAGCAATGGCCCAGCCGACACGCCATCCTGTGACGCTGTACGTTTTGGACATGCCGTTGATCACGATGGTGCGCTCGCGCATGCCATCGATGCGCGCCATGGAAATGTGCTCGGCGCCGTCGTATAAAATGTGCTCGTAAATTTCATCGGTGATGCAAAAGGCGTTCCACCGCACGCAAAGATCGCGAATGAATTCAAGCTCCGCGCGCGTAAACACTTTGCCGGTCGGATTGTTCGGCGTGTTGAGAATAATTGCCTTCGTGTTCGACCCAAACGCGGCGGTAAGCTCCTTTTCGTCGTACGACCAAAAGGAATTTTCATCCGCTGGAGGACGCATCTTGACGAAACGCGGCGTTGCGCCGCTCAGAATCGCGTCCGGTCCGTAGTTTTCGTAGAAAGGCTCGAACACGACGATCTCGTCGCCGGGATTGATGATGGCCATCATCGCCGACATCATCGCTTCCGTGGAGCCGCAGCAAATGGTGATCTCGCGCTCGGGATCGACGCGAATTCCCTGCGTCCGCTCGAATTTTTCGACGATGGCGTCGCGCAACGGCTTCGCGCCCCAGGTGATGGCGTACTGATTGATGTCGTCCGAAATGGCCTGCCGCGCCGCTTCCTTGATTTCCGTCGGCGCAGCAAAATCGGGAAAGCCTTGCGAAAGGTTGACGGCGTTGTGCTTGAGCGCCAGGCGCGTCATTTCGCGAATCACCGATTCGGTGAACTGTTCTGCTTTCGCGGATAGCATGCGCCGGGCGAGTTGCGTCATCGTGGATTCATTCATGGTTTGAAGACTAAGAGTTTAGGGGCGCGAGAGAAAAAAGCAAAGCGAAAGAACAACGAGGTTAACGGCGGTGGCCGGCGGATGTGGTTGCTACGGCGACGGACGGAACAGGGGCCGCAGAGCCGTAGATCATGCGGTAGACTTCCGCGTTGCGCAAAACGATTTGAACGTAGTCGCGCGTTTCCGTGAACGGAATCGATTCCACCAGTTCCGGAAGCTCCTCGTAGTTGCGCTCGGAACGCCAAAGCGCGATGCGATCTTCGCCGGCGTTGAAAGCGGCCAGCGCATATTCAGGAGTGCCCAAATTGCGCAGCAAGCCGGCGACATACACCATGCCAACTTGCAAATTAAAATCCGGCTCAAACAAACTATTCTTGGTGTATCGCACCCGGAGCTGGCGCGCCATGAGTTTTCCGGTTTGCGGCAGCACTTGCATCAAGCCGACAGCGTTCTTGTGTGACACCGCGTCCGCTTGGAATGTGGATTCCTGGCGAATCAGTCCCGCGGCCAGCATGGGATCGAATCCATTCTTAGCCGCTTCGCGCCGCAGCGCCGGCTCGTACGGCAATGGATATAGCGTTCTCCACACAATCAGCGGAACGTCGGAGAATTTGCGCGCGTCGAAGTTCGGAACTATGAGGCGGCCGTATGCCATGCCCGCGGCAAAATGCCCCTGATCGAATGCGGCCTGCGCCGCTTCGAAGAGAAGACGCGGCGAACCTGCCGCAAAATACGCGGACTTCAACTCCAACTCCGCGGCGGAATCAAACGCGATGCTCCGCAAAGCCTGCGCGCGCGTCCAGCGCTCCATGGCGGTGGACGCAATCGGCTCGTCGAAGGGACGCAGCGGCGGAGGCGGCGGAATCAGGGCGAGGAATTCCGGCGGATCCTCGTCGCCGGGGCCGAGTTTTTCCAAACGCAAGGCCGCATGCTGGCCAAAATAGGTTTCCGGGTAACGTTCTGACGCCATGCGGTAATAGCTGCGCGCGTGCGCGGGATTCCCGCCCCGCTCCGCATTGCGCGCCAGCCAGTACAGCGCATTCGGCGCGTTGGACGACACGGGATACTTGCGTAGAAAGGTTGTGAATTTATCGTCTGCGTCAGGCTGGCGATTCAGGTAGGCGACCCAGGCGACGCGCCACTCGCAGTTGAACGCGTATTTTCCAGCGGGAAAATTGTCGAGAACGCGCTGGTAGTAGGCAGCAGCTTTGTTGCGGTTGAGATCGACCCAATAATAATTTCCCGCGGCCATCAAAGCTTCCTCGGTCCACTTGCTGGCGGGATATTTCTGGGCGAGCTGCTCGATTACGGAGAGCATCTCATTTTCTTTTTTGTCGGAGCGATAGATTTGCGACACGGCGTAGAGGCGCTCGGCATCGACATCGAAATCCGTCAAGGTCAGCGAAGCTACCAGCGAAGACGGCCCTTTCAACTGCACGCGCGCTTGCCCGATGCGGAGCTGCGCGAGCTGGCGGTGCGGATTTGCCGGCTCATGCAGCATGCCTTGCAGCTTTTCAAACTCAGTACGCGCTTCTTTCCATTTTCGCGCGTCGAAAAATGCCTGCGCGCGCTGCTCCTGCAACTCGACACCAGGATACGGATATTCCTTGCCGAGGCTTTTCGTGAGCGACGGAAGCGCGGTGGCCGCAGCCTTGGCTTCATCCGAAAGCGGATACTTGTAGAAAAGCGTCTGGTAATCCTTGGCGGCTCGCGCGGTCTGGCGCGCGGCTTTGTAGGCTTGCGCGCGTTCGAGCAGCAGCGGAGGTTTTGATGAGGTTGCGGAATAAGCCTCGAGAGCTTCGACGGCGAGCTGAGGCTTGCCGGCTTCGATGGCGGCCGGACCCAGCGCCTCGAGGAGTTGCTCCTTCATTGCGGCGCCGGGGTGCTCGCGCTGAATGGTTTCCAAGTTGGCGAGAGCTTCGGCATTGCGCTTCAGAAGGCGCTGCGTCTGCGCGCTCCAGAATAGAACGTACTCTCCGAGTAGCGCGTCGGGTTTTGCTTTGACAAGCCAGGCGAGCGCTTGCGGCGCGTGATTCTTGCTGTAGTCATCATAGCCAAGCGCAAGTGCGGCGCGCGGCCCCCAAACATTGCTCGCATTTTTCCTGGAAAAATCGGCGAGCTTCTCATAGGCGCCGGGAGTGGCGTTGTGCAGCGCGCGGGCCAGAGAGGAAAGCTCTCGCTGGATGGCTTCGTCATCGGGCGAAACGGAAGTCAGATCCGGCGCGGCGGTTTCTGTGACACAACCCATCCGGCAGGGCGCGGGCTTTGGCTTGTTGGATTTTTTCTTCTTATGTCTGGTTTGGCTTAGCGCGTCCGAACCGGCGAGCAACAACGACAGCACTGCCGCTGTGACCGCCAGGCGCTTCCACACAGCAGACTCAGTGCTGGCGCATGGGACTGGCGTAGGGATATTCACCGAGAGCGTGGGCGTCGCCTTCGGCGAGGATTTCCACCAGCCAGCGATAAAAGTAATCCACCGGATGGTCCATGATGGGCTTAAAACGCCGGTCGTACTCTCTATGGGCTTTTTCAATGTCATCACGCAGTCGGATGCAGAGATCCTTATTTTCGCGGCCTAGCCGCACCTGCTCCGGACGAAGCATTTTAATATCCTGCATGGAAACTTTGGCCACCCGATTTGCGCGGCGGTGCAGTTCCTGC
>Ga0209117_1000872_pt1 | contig 11234 bp, 10 predicted proteins | sample BlaSpr_A8_OM2_M2_FD_187978 | JGI IMG/M metagenome (GOLD analysis project Ga0209117, IMG submission 187978) | Forest soil microbial communities from Thunder Bay, Ontario, Canada - Black Spruce, Ontario site 2_A8_OM2_M2 (SPAdes) (version 2) | ecosystem: Environmental > Terrestrial > Soil > Boreal...
TGATCATTGTTCGGCTCCTTGTCTCCCGAGCCTTTTTGGTTGGTTTGCACCGCCAAAGTTTACTCGGGTCTGGGAGCCGACTTTGTCATGGAATCAATTTCGCTCAAAACCCCCTGCCAAGGGTCTTGTCTGACGGTAGCGACCTCACCCGACAGCATGACGTGCAAGGTCAAGTGTTGGCTCTTACTTTTGGGTGTTCTCTCCCGGCTCAGTTTTCGCGGACAGGAATGTCCGCGCCACACTCTTCCTGAAAATTTTGGCTTACGATCCCGCCGCAAATCCCCCGACGTGTGCCACGGTCAGCCGCAGATACTTGTAAGGATTTACCGGGGCATCGTTGATGCGGACTTCGTAGTGGAGGTGCGGCCCGGTGGAGCGTCCGCTTAAGCCGACGTAGCCGATGGTGTCGCCGCGGTGGAGGTATTGTCCGGCGGTGACGGCGAAGTTGGAAAGGTGGCCGTAGCGCGTCGAGATGCCGTGTCCGTGGTCGACCATGACGGCGCGTCCATAGCCGCCCAGGAAGTCGGCGAAGGTAACGACGCCGTCGGCCGGAGCGATCACGGGCGAGCCGACATTGGCGGAGATATCGACACCGGAGTGGAAGGCGCCTTCTCCGTTAAACGGATCGATACGTTCGCCGAAGGAGCCGGTGATCTGCCCTTCCACCGGCCAGAGGTTCGGAGCCGAGTTGGCGCGGACCCAGTCGGCCGTGGTCGAGTTCTTGGTGAGGCCGAGTGAGATGCCGACGCTGGCTGCGCCGCTCAGCGCGGTGTGCTTCAACGCGTAAAGCTGGTCGAGCGAAGAGTGCACCTGTGCCTGTTGAATCTGCTCGGTCGAAGCGGCAACCATCGCCGGATCGGACTTGAGGCCGTAAAGTGCGGAAACCTCGCTGGCCAGTGAGCCGAGAGAAGCTACCTGAACGTCACGTTCCTTGGCGACCTGTTCCAGACGCGAATAGCGGTCCTTGAGCTGGGCTTGCTCGGTACGGAGCTGGTTATAGTGTGCGACTTTTTGCAGCATCCGGGTATAAGAGCGGGCGATTCCCGTGAGGCAGAGCGCGCCAATCGCCGCCCCAGCCAGAAGAACGTAGAGGTACTGGACGGGAATGGAAATCTTGCGAAGCTGTCCACTTTCGTCGCGAGCTACGAAAAATATGTAGAAACGTTTACGCAATATCCCTTCCCCGGTACAAATTGTGCTTCGGAATCCTGCCGGAGCGGAACGGTCATGCTCGGGCTCGGAATCCTGATTCCACCAGCCGCGTCAGGAGCAGGCTGGCTTTTCCCTGAACCACGGAACCAGGCAAGCCGAAATCCAATTTCGCTGCAACTGATTCATGTTGCAGTACTTGGTCCGGCAAAGTGTATGTGAACGGCGAGTTAAACGTTAACAAACCTGATTCCCCCTGTCAACCGGCCTATGCCCTTTTGGGAGGTTACCAAGGCAGCGTAATTAACGGTGCCCATCCGGCCAGATTACGGTGGTAAGGGCGTCTCCATGGTGCCCCCCTCGTCGCGCTTTTCGAGACGTGGGCCCTTTCGCTGCGATTGCCTCGTCCCTTAGAGCCTGTTTCATAAATCGGTTTTGGGTAGGGCACGGCCTTCAGCCGTGCCGTCCAGGCTCGGAAGAATGGGGGCTTTAGCCCCTGAGGAACGAGCCCTCCGATTTATGAAACACAAGTTCGACGCTTTCTCCATCGTCGTTGCGAGCCGGGGTATAGTGATCGGCATGCCACTTAGCGAAAAGAAGCTGATCAAGCAGATCCGCCGCTCTGCTCGCGGAGGGAAGTCGGTGGTGACCGGTATCGGGGATGACTGCGCGGTGCTGCGCGTTCCTCCGGGACACGACTTGCTGGTAACCACCGACTTCACCATCGAGAATGTGCATTTTCGGCGGGATTGGCACCGTCCAGAGCTGGTGGGGCGGCGCTGCTTGACGCGCGGGCTTAGCGATATCGCGGCAATGGGTGGAGAGCCGCGAGCGGTATTTTTATCGCTGGCCGTCGCGAGCAACGTCCCGCAGAAGTGGGTGGACCGCTTCCTGAAGGGACTGCTTGATCTGGCGGACGAATTCAAGGTTCCGCTGGCAGGCGGGGACACGGCGCAGTCGGCAGGCGGGGGCGGGATTCAAGCAGACATCGTGGTGGTGGGCTCGGTGCCGAAGGGAAAGGCGGTGCTGCGGTCGGGGGCGAAGGCGGGTGATCGGATTTATGTGACCGGGGAGCTGGGCGGGTCAGCGGCGGCGCTGGCGCGGCTGGCGGAATCGAAGCCCGCAGGGTGGAGAGCGGAGTATTTCCGGCACTTTCCCGGCCACTCTTCCAGGCACTCTCCTCCGCAAGCGCGGGTTGCGGTGGGCCAGTGGCTGCGCCAGCGGAAAGTGGCTTCGGCCATGATTGATTTAAGTGACGGGCTTTCCACTGACCTCGAACACATCTGCGAGGAAAGCCACGTGGGCGCGGAGATCGAGGCGGAGGCGATTCCGCGAGCGCAGGTTGGCGCGGGAAAAAAGCGGGTCGGGCTCGAGTTGGCACTGCACGGCGGCGACGATTACGAACTACTGTTTACGTCCGCAGCGGCGGTTCCCGCGGAGGTGGCAGGAGTCCGAGTGACGAGGATCGGGCGAATCGTGCGATCCGCGGGGATGCGTCTGATTGGGGCGGATGGGAAGACGCGGCCGCTCGCGGCTGGGGGATGGGAGCACTTTAGGGGCAATCCGTAATTTGCTCCGTCTTGCTCGGCTGCGGACGTCAAAATCTTCACCACTGGGGACACAGAGGGACACAGGGGAAGCGATGTCCCTGGTGTCCCGTGTGAACCCCTTGCGATGCCCCGGTGTCCCGTGTGAACCCCTGTGCCCCGTGTGGTTCAACTTTTTTTGCTCTCCCGCGGACCGCATCAGAAGGTGACTTTCGTTACCTGCCAGTAGTCACCGCCAGAGGCTAGAGTAGACCACATGAGAAAACTCATCTCCCTCCTGGCGTTCAGTGTCGCGATGTTGCTTCCCGCTTTCGGCGAGGGACCGGCGCCGTCGCGCAAGGTGGATAACGAGTTCGTGCAACAGCAGTTTGGCAGGGAGTTCACGCTTGTGCCCGAGGTCGGAGCCGTGTTCGGCGATCTGGACGGCGACGGCGTGGAAGACGTGGTGATTGCGGCGCGCTGCAAGAATCCGATGCTGGATCAGGCGGAGCACAATTACACGGTGATGGATCCTTACTACGATTTTTTTGGCTATGGCGACCCCAAGGTGACGACCACGTTCAGCGAGCCCGATCCGGCGCGGCGGGGCCTGGTGGTGCTGATCATTCATGGCGCGGGGCCGGACGGCTGGCGCTCCGCAACTCCGAAAGCGAAGTACGTGATTGTGAATTTGCCGTATCGGACAATCTCCGTTAGAAAAATGAAGCTGAGAAAGAAGACGATCGAAGCGGTGTATGTCGAAGAAGCGGGAGAACTGGGAGATAGCTCTGCCTTATTCTTCGATGGGAAGAAGTTCCGCTACGTGCCGATGGGCGGAGAGATGCAGTAGGAGTCAAATCAGCTCTCAGCTGTCAGCTCTCAGCTCTAAGGCAAAATCAATCCTTGTCGGGCGTGTAGAGCGGACACTCCGGTCCGCTGCCTTTGACTTTGACTTCTTAAGACTCAACCGTGCGCCCGCGGGTGCCCCATCCTTGACGTTCTTTGTCAAGGGTGGGATTCCACGGCAGCTTCCTTCTTTGGATCTTTGGATTCTCTACGACTCAGAACTCTCACGCCGTCCATGCTCTGATGCGGTTTTCGTTGCGGTCTGCTTGGAGCCCCGCCTACAATGGGAACATGGAAATTTCGTTCGCGCCCGATCTAGAAGCTAGACTAGCCCGGATCGCCTCGCAGACAGGCAAAGGACCAGACCAGGTGGTGCGCGAGTTGGTTGCGACCTACCTTGACCATGACGAATGGTTTCGGCAAGAGGTTGGCAAGGGCCTTGCCTCGCTCGATCAAGGCAAAACCGTCTCCCACGAGGACGTGCGCCGCCAGATGGACCGAATCCTCGGTTCCTGATTGGGTTCCCGATTGGTTCTCTGATGAAGATCGAGTGGTCGCCGGAAGCCGCGGCCGATTTTGCGGGAATTGTCGCGTACATCCACGAGCAGAATCCTTCCGCTGCCGATCGCGTTGCGCATACCATGTACGATTCCGCTGCTGCGCTCGAATCATTTCCCAATCGTGGGAGGCCGGGCAGAATTGATGGCACTCGTGAGCTCGTCTTGGCGCCGCTTCCATTTATCGTCGTTTATCGAGTGAGGCGGGATGTTGTAGAAATCGCGAGAGTGCTACACGGGGCACAACGCTGGCCTTAGATGGCGGAAGTGGGACGCTCGCGGCATCCCACGCATCGCAGAGAACGCGATGAGTGGGGCACCCGGCATCTTCCGGCCTACCTTGACGAAATGACGTGGCGGTTCAACAACCGAAAGAATCCGTTTCTGTTTCGCGACACGATGTTGAGACTCATTCATTCGGAGAACCTCGAATACAAAGAACTCACACGGGCCGCGTAGCCACCAACTTCTCTCGACGGAGGAAGAGTACGTATTGCGTAGGTCCCCAACTGTCGAGATTATCTGTGAACTCGAAATGCGCCCGGTACTTCGCTCCTGAATAGTCTTTGAATGTGACGACCATTGGGAACCCAATAGCCTCTGTGCCGGTTTGAGTCGTCCTTGTAAATTCTCTACGCAGTGGTCCCGCAGCAAAATAGACCATTTCAAACTCGCCTTGATGGCCTTCCGGCACTTTACCACTCAAAACAATATCCGCACGCACCTGATGCCCGCCAGGAAGCCTGTGAATACGCTTCATTGAAGCTGCTATTTGGCGGGTCAGGCCTAGGCTTATTTGTTCCATCTGAATGTCGAACGCATCCTCAGTTTTATTCGAGTTTTCAATTGTCAGAATCTTGTGAGTAATTCCCAGTCCGCTATAGGCGGCTTCGGGAGGATAATCCCAGTGGAGAAGAATACGCGGACCGCCCTGACCATCAAGTTCCCATATTTCTTCAACTTTGCGGATCATTTCCATAGCACAGTTTGTACCGGGCATGACGGTGAAGTGTGCGGTATAGGGCTCGTCGCTAGCAGTTCCAAAGACACTTATCTCAAGGTCAAATTCCGGAAGTTCTGTACTGCCTCTCGAAAATTTACTATCGATAGATTCACCGCCTGCGCCTTTGATCGCTATCCACTCGGTAATCCAGCCGTCTTTATCGGCCATGTCACGTGCTTCAGCAATGAAAAGATTGCACGATTCTCCATTCGCTAGCTCGATGCGACGCGGCAAGCGGTTCCACCATGCAAGATCGAATGTAATGAGGCGCTGTGGATTGGGATCATTCCGGATGTTTACGATTCGGCATTGGGCGTGTACTTTTTGTCTAATTCCATTATTGGTGACAGCCAAGAATAGGCGCTCACTCTGGCCTTTCGACGGGATCAGGTCGACATCAACCACCTTACTGCCCTGACTTACCAACTCCGACACATTCTTTGGCTTTTCAGATTGAGCAGCACGGTAGGAACCTTCTACTAGGGCAATAATCACGATGATGAGCGTACCAATCACCCAGACATACCATTGCCACTTAGGCAGTAGCTTCAGCGTTGCGAGTTTTTGCTGCCACTCCAGAGGGAGAAAATTATCGCGGAGGGTCGCGGCATTCGAGAATAGGCCCCATAGGAACATTACAGGTATCCACAGGACCCGAAATGACTTTCTGTGAAACTCAATTCTTTTATTAAGCCAGCCACCCACCGCGCACACCTCCGCACTGATCTCCGAATATTTCCGCTTTTGGCGAAAATAAACGGGAGATCATGCGAAGTATACGCCCCTTAACCTGCGTCAACTGCATAATCCCTCGCTTTTGTTTCTTGCACTTACGGGGATTATAGGGATTAGGATTGAGGCGAATGTTGAGCGAACATAGTACGATGGGGAGGATGGGCGGAGGCGCAAACGGTGGGATGCCCCGGACTTCGGCGGAGAGTGGAAAACTTGGGGTGACCGGGCTTTTGCCGGTCTGTGCCGAAACGGGACGATCATCGGTGTCCGAGGCGCTTTTGGGTGGCGCAGCGGTTTACCGCTGCGATACTGTCGGGAGTGAGAGACGGCTTTAGCCGCTGGGGTTCGTGGATGGCTGCTCCGCGCAGAGGCAACACTGGATCCGGAACTTACTTCATCACGGCGGGCGCATTTCAGAAGCAGCAACTACTTCAGTCCGACAGGATGGCACGATTGTTTCTTGACGTTCTGCTTGGCTATCGATCACAAGAAAAATATTTGCTGCATGAATTTGTGCTGATGCCGGATCACTTTCATCTCCTGATCACGCCGCTATTGACGCTGGAGCGCGCGCTGCAACTCATCAAAGGCGGCTTCTCCTTCCGGGCAAAAAAGGAGCTCGGATTTCAAGGCGAGATCTGGGAGAAGAGTTTCTATGATCGACGGGTGCGAGGCTGGGAGGAATACGCAGCATTCCGTCTATATATTCATGAGAATCCGGTGAAGCGAGGGCTGGCACCGGTTCCTGAAGAATACCCGTATAGTTCTGCAAGAACTGGCTCGACGCTGGATGCGGTCCCTCAGCGGCTGAAGCCGTCGGAATTGAGCGTTTAGATCGCAGCGGTAAACCGCTGCGCCACCCAAAGGCTCTAACCTTTCGGTACGCAAAGGTGCGGACGCCGGGCGCTCCAGCCTTCGGGCGCGTGAGTTTGACCGGACTTCCACAGCACGATAGTATCGGCTTGATGGCTAAGGTCCGATACCATTACAACATCATGCTTCGGCCCGAACCCAAGGGCGGCTACACCGCGCTCGTCCCGGCGCTTCCGGGCTGTGTGACGTACGGGCGTACTGTGGACGAAGCGCGAGAAATGGTCAAAGATGCTATCTCGGGCTATATCGCTAGCCTGCTCAAACACAAGGATCCTATCCCCACCGATGAGAATACACTTGTAGCCTCCCTCGATCTGGAGTATGCCGAAGCTCCCCGCCGTTAAGCCACGTCAAGTGATCCGCTTTTTGGAACGGCTTCATCTTGGACCACACATCGGGCAGTCACTTCATTTTTTATAATCCTGTCTCGCATCGCCGCGCCGTGGTGCCTCAGCACAATCGCGACATGCCGAAGGGAACTCTGATGTCGTTACTGCGAGAGGCTGGGTTTACGCGGGAAGAGTTGATCGACTTTCTGGAGGGCAAGTGACGGCGGGCTGCCCTTTTTTCATCACAAATCATCTGTGCAAATCGTCACAGACATCGAACCAACCATCGGCGACAATGGAGAGGACCTGTAGGCTAGGGCCGAGGTGCGCCTATCTCCCAAGACCGCCATCGAAGCCGTCCCAAACCCATTTTGGGACACTCTTTGACAACCAGTCGAAGCAAAATCGCCGCTAAGTCATTGATTCTGGAATATTTTACCTCTAAGTCGTTTAAACTCAAAGATTTTGCGGAAATTTCTTCCTAACCTTATGATTCCACACGGCGGGGGGGAGGGGGGGTACCCGATACCAACGCGTTAGTAACTTGAGAGTAAATACACCAGAAATTTCATCCCCGCAGTTGCCATTCGACCCGACTTTTCCGCCGAATACTGCGGTGAACTCGGCATTTGGCCGGTTGCTGTGGTGAAATAGAAGCTACGTCAAAAATGGCAACCAAGTCAGTGGCATTGCGCCGCAAGCTCAAGGCGATCGAAAGGGAAGCTCATGGATTGTGGCAAATCCTGAAGGCCATAGTGTCGACGGACCATCCTCTGCTGGCGCATCTGATCCCGATTCGGCGTTGCAATCTGGCCTGCACTTACTGTAACGAGTTCGATGATTTTTCCAAGCCCGTGCCCATTGAGCAGATGTTGCGACGCGTGGATCTACTGGGCGATCTCGGCACATCTGTCGTCACGATCAGCGGCGGCGAACCGATGCTGCATCCGCAACTGGATGACATTATTCACCGCATGCGGCAACGCCGGGTCGTGTCGGGGCTGATCACCAACGGTTATCTGCTGACCGCGGACCGCATCCAGCGGCTGAACCGCGCGGGCCTGGAGTGGCTGCAGATTTCGATTGATAACGTGAATCCCGACGAAGTCTCCAAAAAAAGCCTGAAGGTGCTCGACCGGAAGCTGCAACTGCTGGCCGAGCACGCGGAATTTCACGTGAATATCAATTCGGTGGTAGGCGGTGGAGTGAGGCATCCGCAGGACGCGCTCACCATCGGCAAGCGCGCGCTGGAACTGGGGTTCAGCTCGACCGTGGGAATCATTCACGACGGCTCGGGACAGTTGCAGCCCTTGAACGACGAAGAACGGCGCGTCTATCACGAGATGAAGGGACTGGAGAAACGCAGCTTCACGCGCGTGAATGCGTTTCAGGACAACATCGCGCTGGGGCGCCCGAATCAGTGGCGTTGCCGCGCCGGGGCGCGCTACCTCTACATTTGCGAGGATGGGCTGGTTCATTACTGCTCGCAGCAGCGCGGGTATCCGGCCATTCCGTTGGAGAAATACACGCTTGCCGATATGCGCCGTGAGTTCCATACGGAGAAGCCGTGCGCGCCGCATTGCACGGTATCGTGCGTGCACCAGGTATCGGTGTTGGATGCATGGCGCGCGCCGCAATGGCCGGCCTCGGCGTCCGAGCCGGCGAGCGGACTGGTGCACATCGAGTAGCTGTTCGCTCTTAGCTCTTTGCGCTTTGCCTTTTTCTACCCGATACGAGACGAGTACCGAGACCTGGGTTCGGGCTGCTCGGAAGAAGCTTCGATATGTCTTCGTTTCCCTGGTACGCGAGGGTCAGCCTTTTTCGGAACTGACCCTTGGTGGAAAGGGGAGGGCTCAAGTCCCTTGTCGGAGCGGAACGACGTTCACCGGTTCTCAGTGGACGGTCATGGCCGTTGATGCTGTCACTCCGCCGGAGTTGCCACCAATACTTGTGCTTCCGACACCATTGGTGGTTGCCAACCCAGCGAAGGTCGGCGCATTCGCAATTGTCGCCACACTAGCCGAAGACGAGCTCCAGTGGGTCGTGATGGTAATATCCTGCGTCGTTCCGTCGTTGAACGACCCGGTTGCGGTGAACTGCTGCGTACCGCCCAGCGGGACCGAGGAATTCGCAGGTGTAATCGCGATTGACGTCAACGTACCCGAGCCCACTGTCAGCGTGGTTGTGCCTGTAACGCCAGATGCAGTGGCAGAAATCGTTACCGTTCCACTCTTTTTCCCGTGAGCCAGTCCCGACCCACGGATCGAAGCTACGCTTGGTTTCGAGGACCTCCAGCTGAGACCGCTCAGATTAGCTGCCGTACTGCCGTCGCTGAAGGTTCCGGTAGCCGTGAATTTGACGGATGTACCCTTGGCAATTCGCGGATTGCTCGGGTTAATGGTTATGGAAACCAGCTGCGCCGTCGAAACCGTGAGATTTGTGGCATTGGTGACCGCACCGAGCGTTGCCGTGATGGTGGTGGTGCCGGTGGCAAGGCTGGTTGCCGATCCCTGATTGTTAATGGTCGTAGCCGTGGGATTCGAAGAACTCCACAGCACAGAAGCAGTGATGTCCTCCGTACTGCTGTCGCTGAAAGTTCCAGTGGCGGCGAACTGCTTGGTGGTTCCGACTGCCATGCTCGAGTTGGCCGGCGTCACGGCAAGGGAAACCAAGGTGGCGCCGGTTACGGTTAGAGAAGCGCTGCCCGTGACTGAGCCGGAAGCGGCAGTAATGGTTGCCGCGCCGGTTCCCGTAGCCGTCGCCATACCCGAAGAGTTTACGGAGGCGACGTTCGTTGCCGAGGACGACCAGGTTAGTGAGGTCAGCAGTTGCGTGCTGCCATCGTCAAACGTTCCCACTGCGGTAAATTGTTGGGTCGTTCCCAGCGCAATTGAGCCTATTGCCGGCGTGACTGCAATAGAAATCAGGTGGGCAGGAACCACAGTCAGAGAACTGGTGTCGCTGAATGAACCAACCGTCGCCGTGATAGTGGTTTGTCCGGCTCCGACGGTGGTGGCCAAACCGGAACTATTAATGGTCGCCACCGAGGTGGAAGACGAGCTCCAGGTGACACCGCTGACGAGGTCCTTCGACGAACCGTCGCTATAGGTAGCGGTGGCCGTGTACTGCTGGCCGATACCGATACCGAGAGTCAGGCCGACAGGAGTGACGGCAATTGAGGAAATTGTGGGCGCGCTGACCGCGAGAGTGGTGGAACCAGTGACACCGCCGAGTGTAGCGGAGATGGTCGTCGTCCCGGCGGCTACGCCAGTAGCGAGACCGTTGACATCGATCGTAGCGGTAGATGCCAAGGACGAACTCCAGCTGACCAGGGCTGTGAGATCGCGGATGCTTCCATCACTGTAACTGCCCACAGCCGTAAATTGCAGGGCTGTGTTTGGCGGTATGGAGGCAGCCGCTGGCGACACTGCAATCGCCGTCAAATTAGCGGCGGCATTGGTGATGTTCAGAGTCGCCGTTCCTCGAATGGTCCCCGATTGTGCCGTGATGGTTACCACTCCGATGGCCACACCGCTGGCCATTCCCGCGCTGCTGACCGAGGCTACATTGGTGTCAGAAGAACTCCACTGCGTGGAAGCGGTCACGTCCTTGCTGCTGCCGTCGGAAAACTTTCCGGTCGCAGTAAACGGCTGCGTTGCTCCAGCAGCAATAGAGGTGGAGCCCGGAGATACCTGCAAAGCAGTGAGCGAAGGCGGCGGTGGCGGATTGCCGGAGCCCGATTGTCCTCCTCCACTGCAGGCATTTAACAGCGCAAGGCAGAACAGGACCAGCACTAACGAGGCAGTTTTCACACTATCTCTCCGCGCGCGGGCATCCGCGTCTTTGTGATTTTGGTCGTCAGGAGGAATTCTAAGCGGTGTCGAATCGGGATTGTCCCGTTTTGGTGTGCTGCGAGTTACGGAAGTAATGATTTCTACTCGCGAGACCGATCCATCAGGCTTGCCTGGGCACCTGGCAACTAAAACGTTGTGGCCACGGAGAAGCGGAAGGTTTTTCGTGGTTCCCGGAGAGTGAATTTGGAGCCCAGCGTGGCGAGCGTGGTCGCGTAGGTGTAGTCGCCAGCGGCTTTGGCGGTACACGTAGCATCCCCCGGGATCGGACAAGGGAACATGGAGCGGGTAATCGGGATGGGTGGCGATGCGCTGCTGTCGAGACGGAGGGCGTTGTAGGCATAGTAAATGCGGAAGGGCGCGTT
>Ga0209117_1000873_pt1 | contig 11220 bp, 8 predicted proteins | sample BlaSpr_A8_OM2_M2_FD_187978 | JGI IMG/M metagenome (GOLD analysis project Ga0209117, IMG submission 187978) | Forest soil microbial communities from Thunder Bay, Ontario, Canada - Black Spruce, Ontario site 2_A8_OM2_M2 (SPAdes) (version 2) | ecosystem: Environmental > Terrestrial > Soil > Boreal...
GGCCTCGCGATATTTTGCCAGATAGGATTCCAGGAGGTCGCGCTGCGCCTTGGCTTCCCGCTCGAGCGCGCGAAGCTGCACGTCCTGGCCGTTGGTCGAGGTCGCCTGCTTCTTCAATTGCTCGAGGCTAGCACTCAGGCCCTCGACCCTGCCGCCGGCGATGCGTGCATCATTGTCCAGCGAGCGGGAGATCTTGCTGGCTTCTTCGCGAAGCTGGCGGTCGAGGTCCGCAAGCTGCGCCTTCAGCTCCTTGATGCGCGGATGGCCGTCGAGCAGCGTCGAGGATTGCTCGGCAAGCTGCGCGCGCAGCGTGACCCGCTGTTCGGAGAGCCTTCGGGTCAATTCGGAATTGAGAACTTCCGAAGCCTCGATCGGCTTGCCGCTCTGAAGCATTTCACGGATCAGCCGAGCCTTCGACTCCGCGTCGGATTTCAGCGCGCGTGCGTTGTTCAATTGCGTGTTCAGTTCGCCCATCTGCTGGTTGGACAGCGTGGTATTGTTGGTGCCGACAAACAGGCTCGATTTCGAGCGAAAATCCTCGACGCGGGATTCCGCCTCGGCGACCTTCTTGCGCAGATTGTCGATCTCGCCCGACAGCCATTGGCCGGCGGATTTGGCCTGCTCCTGCCGCGCGCCCTGCAGCAACACCAGATAGCCTTCGGCGATCGAGTTGGCGACGCGCGCCGCCAGCTCCGGATCGCGCGACTGGAATTCGATGACGATGACGCGCGATTTATCGACCGCATAGGCGGTGAACCGGTCGAAATAGGCATCCAGCACGCGCTCTTCCGGCGTCAGCGAGAACGGATCGCGGCCGATCCCGAACAGCGCCAGCAGCGACTTTACCGGCGAAAGACCCTGCAGCACCGGATCGAATTCCGGCCGCTCGGCGAGCTTGTTCTTCTTGATGATTTCGCGCGCGAGATCGCGCGACAGCAAGAGCTGGACCTGACTGGTGACGGCCTCGGCATCGAGCGCGGCGCGTTCCTCGTTGCGCTCGCCGTTCGGGCGCAGGAAGACGTTCTCGCGCCCGTCGATCAGGATGCGCGCTTCGGATTTGTATCGCGGGGTAACGAGATTGACGGCAGCAATCGAAAGCACGGCGGCAAGCACCGTCGGAACGATGATCCAGCCCCTCTTGCGCACCAGCGCCTCGCCGAGCACGCGCAAATCCAGATCGCCGGATTCAGGCACGGCGGCCGGCTTGTAGCTGGCTGGCGCGGGCTTTGAGACAGCCCGCTGCACCCGTGCCTTGTCCTTGCCTGCACGCCAGAACGCTAAACGCATCGCACACTCCCGCAGACGCCACGACTCCGCTCAACCCAGGCGATTACACTCCATTAAGGTTGCCGCTGGGTTAATTCCGCCGATTGGCCTGCCGGAAGATTGGGCCCGGACCGCCGCAGTCATGCTTTGTTAACCATGAAAGTCCTTAATCGGAATCAAAACTTGCTGGTGGGTTGTCCGATGCGAGGCGTGCGCGCCGCTATCCTTTGTCTGCTCGCTGCGCTCGCTCTGCCGGGCTGCATGCGCGGATCCGCGCCGGTCGCTGTGGTCCAGCCGCAAAGCGATCTCGATTCGACGGCCTACGGGCAATCCTACGGCATGGCCGCTGCTCCCACGGCGGTAGCCTACGCCGCCGCACCGACGCCGGTGAGAAACGACGCGGCCTACCGGCTCGATGCCGGCGACAGGCTGCGGGTCGTGGTCTTTGGCCAGGAGGGCCTTACCAACACGTACGCGATCGATGCCGGCGGCTCGATCACCATGCCGCTGATCGGCTCAGTGCCGGCGCGGGGACGGACACCGGCGGGGCTTGCGGCGGAGGTAACCGGCAGACTGCGCCGTGGCTATATCCGTGATCCGTCGGTGGCGGCGGAAATCGAGGCCTACCGGCCGTTCTTCATCCTCGGCGAAGTCGCAGCCCCCGGCCAGTATCCCTACGTGCCCAATATGAGCGTCGAGAGCGCAGTGGCCATCGCCGGCGGCTTTTCGCCGCGTGCCCAGCGCGACCGCGTTACGCTGACCCATACCGAAAATTCGGGCTCATCCCGCATCGTCGTGCCGCTCGGCACCGCGCTTGGCCCCGGCGATACCGTCCTCGTCGGCGAGCGCTGGTTCTGACCATGCCGATGAATTCAGATCAGCCGCTTCGTATCCTGCACGCGGTGCGGGCGCCGGTCGGCGGAATCTTCCGTCACATCCTGGACCTCGCCAATGGCCAGGCCGACCGCGGTCACCACGTCGGCATTATCGCCGACAGCCTCACCGGCGGCGAGCGTGCCGAGGCAGCGCTTAAGGAGATCGCCCCCCGCCTCAAGCTCGGCGTTCGGCGTCTTGCCATTCGCCGTGAACCTTATCCTGCGGACATTCTGGTGTGGGCGCGTTTCATGAGCCTGATCCGGCGGCTAAAGCCGGATGTCCTGCACGGACACGGCGCCAAGGCGGGTGCCTTCATCCGGCTGAGACCCCGTTCAAAGGACTCCATTCGCGTCTATACGCCGCATGGCGGCTCGCTGCATTACCCGCTGCATACGCTGAAAGGCTCCGTCTACAGCCGCCTCGAACGCGCACTGATGAACAGCACCGAGCTGTTCCTGTTCGAAAGCGCATTCGCACGCGACACCTATCAACGCACCATCGGAACCCCGAGCGGGCTGGTGCGCTGCGTGTTCAACGGCGTGACCGCGGACGAGTTCGATCCGATCGTCAAAGCGGCCGACGCCACCGATGTCGTCTATGTCGGCGAGTTCAGGCATATCAAGGGGGCGGACCTCCTGATCGATGCAGTGGCGCGGCTGCGCGCCGACGGCAAACCGGTGACGCTGACGCTTGCCGGTGACGGCGAGGAAATCGAGGCTCTCAAGGCTCAGATCCAGAGGCTCGGTCTTGGCGAAGCGGTGCGCTTTATCGGCCACGTCAAGGCGCGATACGGCTTCTCCAAGGGCAAGCTGCTGGTGGTTCCGTCTCGCGGGGATTCGATGCCCTATGTCGTGATCGAGGCGGCCGCCGCGGGAATTCCGATGGTTGCTGCGAATGTCGGCGGCATTCCAGAAATATTCGGAACACATACCGAGGCGTTGTATGCTCCCAGTATCGCAGGCGCGATGGTGGGCGCGATCGAAACCGCGCTCGACGATCCCGCCGCCGCGCAGATGCGGGCAGCATCCCTGCGCGAGCGAATCTTTCAGCATTTTTCGCAGAAGGCGATGGTCGAAGGGGTGCTGGCAGGCTATCGCGACGCATTCGCAAATCGTTAACCATTCCTTACCAACGATAACTGTTTCTTCCGATTTGTCCCTTAAGCCGTGAGGCGGGGAATTCCGCCTCGGCGCGCGCATGCCTAGATGCCTGTGCAAGAACGGACTTAGGGTACAGTGGAACCTATCAACGCACGCTCCATGTTAGAGGCCGCGGCAGCGGGCGTGGTGACCGCCACGGCCGATCGCCCTCCGATCGAACGGCGCCGCCGGCTGTCGCAGGCAGCGCTTGCCGTCACCAACCAGAAAGTGCGCCGGGCGTATTCGCCGATCGTGATCGCGGGCGCCGTTCGCGTCGCCGATTTTGTCCTGCTCAGCCTCGTCGGCATCGCACTCTATCTTGGATATGTCGCGCCTCTCTCCGGCTTCCACTGGGAATACGTGGCGGCCATTTTCGGCATGACCGCGACCGCGGTGGTCTGCTTCCAGGCCGCCGATATCTACGAAGTACAGGTGTTTCGCGGCCAGCTCCGGCAGATGACGCGGATGATCTCGTCCTGGGCCTTCGTGTTCCTGCTGTTTATCGGCGCATCGTTCTTCGCAAAACTCGGCGGCGAGATATCGCGACTCTGGCTGTCGGCATTTTTCTGTGTCGGTCTGGCCACGCTGATTGCCGGACGGCTGTTCCTGCGTTCGATGGTGCGCGGCTGGGCGCGTCAAGGCCGGCTCGACCGCCGCACCATCGTGGTCGGCTCGGACCAAAACGGCGAAAAACTGATCGAAGCGCTCAAGACCCAGGACGATTCGGATATCGATATCCTCGGCGTATTCGATGACCGCAACGACAATCGCGCGCTGGAAACCTGCGCGGGCAGCGCAAAACTCGGCAAGGTCGACGATATCATCGAATTTGCCCGCCGCACCCGCGTCGACCTGGTGCTGTTCGCGCTGCCGATTTCGGCGGAAACGCGGATTCTCGAAATGCTGAAAAAATTATGGGTGCTGCCGGTAGACATCCGGCTTTCCGCCCACACCAACAAGCTGCGCTTCCGTCCCCGCTCCTACTCCTATCTCGGCAAGGTCCCAACCCTCGATGTCTTCGAGGCGCCGATCACCGACTGGGATCTGGTGATGAAGTGGCTGTTCGACCACGTCGTCGGCGCCCTCGTCCTGTTGCTCGCCTCGCCGCTCATGGCTCTGGTCGCGCTCGCCGTAAAACTCGACAGTCCGGGTCCGGTGCTGTTCCGCCAGAAGCGGTTCGGCTTCAACAACGAGCGCATCGACGTCTTCAAGTTTCGCTCGCTGTACCACGATCAGGCCGATCCGCTCGCCGCAAAGGTCGTGACCAGGAACGACAGCCGCGTTACCCGCGTCGGACGTTTTATCCGCAAGACCAGCCTTGACGAACTGCCGCAGCTCTTCAACGTCGTGTTCAAAAGCAACCTCTCGCTGGTTGGTCCTCGTCCGCACGCCGTGCAGGGCAAATTGCAGAGCCGGCTGTTCGACGAAGCGGTGGACGGCTATTTCGCGCGTCACCGCGTCAAGCCGGGCATTACCGGCTGGGCGCAGATCAACGGCTGGCGCGGCGAAGTCGACAGCGAAGAGAAAATCCAGAAACGCGTCGAGTTCGATCTCTATTACATCGAGAACTGGTCGGTGCTGTTCGACCTCTTCATTCTTCTCAAGACGCCGCTGGCGCTGATGTCGAAGAACGAAAACGCCTACTGAACTGTCGAGCGTTGCGTTGTGTTGCGAGTGTGTGATGGCGTATGCGGCAACAGCCGAGGGCTTCCCTTCATCGGTGACATCCGCGCCGCGCGTGGCAGCGCTGCAACGCGCGCTGGTGTGGCTGGTCGGAGCAAGCAGCGCGATCGTTTTCATCGAACCCAGCCCCTACGAACTGGTCACGCTCGCCGCCACCGTCATTTTCTTCGCAACCGGCTTGCGGCTGCGGCTGGTTTTCATGCCGCTATTGCTGCTGCTGTTCCTGATCAATATCGGCTACTCCATCAGCGCCACCTCGCTGATGGACAAGCCCGAGGTCGCCAACTGGATCGCGACATCCTGGTACATGGCGGTCACGGTGATCTTCTTCGCCATGGTGATCTCCGAAGACACCGCGGCCCGGCTGGACATGCTTCGGCGCGGCCTGATCGTGGGCGCGCTGATCGCGGCGACATCAGGCATCGCCGGCTATTTCAACCTCGTCCCCGGCGGACACGACCTCTTGACGCTGTATGAGCGTGCGCGCGGCACCTTCAAGGACCCGAACGTGCTGGCCGCGTTCCTGATCCTTCCCGCTTTGTTCGCGCTGCAAAGCGTCGTCTCCGACGGCTTGCGAAAATCGTTCCGCAGCACGATCGCTTTGGGGATTATGGCGCTAGCGATCCTGCTGGCGTTCTCGCGCGCGGCATGGGGCGGGCTTGCCATCACCTCCGGCTTCATGCTGGCGCTGATGGTCCTGACCAGCCAGTCGCGGGCGCAACGCTCGCGCATCATCGTGATGTCGGTTGTGGCTGTCATCATCGCGGCGATGCTGATCGCCGTGCTGCTGTCGTTCGACTCGATCGGCGAAATGTTCAGGCAACGCGCGAGCTTCGACCAAAGCTATGACGAGGGCCGCTTCGGCCGGTTCGGACGACATATCTTGGGCGCGGATATGGCGCTCGACCTGCCGTTCGGCATCGGGCCCTTACAGTTCCACAAATACTTCCCCGAGGACACCCACAACTCCTATCTGAACGCCTTCATGTCCGGCGGCTGGATCTCCGGCATCAGCTATCCGGCGCTGGTGTTTATCACCGTCATCATGGGGTTCCGGCACGTCTTCGTCCACGTGCCCTGGCAGCGCGCCTATCTCGCGATCTTCGCGGCGTTCCTGGGGACGGTCGGCGAGAATTTCATCATCGACACCGACCACTGGCGGCACTTCTGGATGATGCTGGGGGCGATGTGGGGCATGTTCGCTGCAGCACACCGCTATAAGACGACCGCAGATCAGGCGCTCACGGCGCCCTCAGACCCTCGCGCGGCATAAGCCGCGGGATTTACGTCTCGACCTCGAAGGTCAGGCCGGCGTGATCGACGAGGCGCCTGACCAGACGGTTGCCCATCGCCGCGCCGGGAGTCCAGATGCCGCCTGGAACTTCCGGCGTGTCGCGCAACAGGCAGATCGCGCATTCCGCGATCATTTTCGAAGTCGATCCATAACCGGGATCGCGATCGCCGTGCACGGCGACGCGAACCTGACGGCCGTCGGCTGCGATCCCGACGAATAGAAGATCGTAGAGACCGGATTCCCGTTCTTCTTTCGACGGCCCCTCGCCCGGCTTCGGTCCCCCCGGCCCGACCTTTTCCAAATTAGCGGCGGCGACGCGCCTGGCGTCCGCCTCACCCTTCTCGCCCGGACCGGTCAGCACCATCTCGTCGTAGATAAAGTCTTTGCCGTAAGGAAAGCCCATCAGGAGATTGGAGCGGTGGACGCTGCGGGTGTTGATGGTCGACATCACGAACGGCGCGGTCCATGCATTCAGGTCCTGATCGAACACCGGCCTGTTGCCCGGGGGCTGCTTTGGACCCTCGAAGCCCGGCGTCAAGACGAACGGATTCCTAAGCAGCGCAACCAGGCTGAGATCTTGCGCAGCGGCCGAGAAGTTCGCCTTCATGCTGGCCGCCGTGCCGCCCGAAACCGTTGCCGTCATGGCGCGGACGCGGCCTTTGACGCGGCTGACCGGCGCGCCGAATGTCTTCTTCGCCGTCTCCTGACAGAAGAACACGCCGAGTTCGAAGGGGAGCGAATCGAAGCCGCAGGAAAACACGATTCTGGCGCCGGTCGATTTTGCGGTCGCCTCGTGGGCGTCGATCATCTGACGCATCCAGACCGGTTCGCCGCACAGATCGAGATAATCGGTACCCGACGCAGCACAGGCCGCGACCAGCTCGGAGCCATAAAGCTGATAGGGTCCAACCGTAGACAGTACCGACCCGGTCTGGTCCATCATGGCTTTGAGCGACGCGGGATCGCTGGCATCGGCCACGATCAACGCCGTGTCGGCCGGCGCGCCGATCGCATCGCGCACGGCGGCGAGCTTTTCCAGGCTGCGTCCGGCCATCGCCCATTTCGGATCGCTCTTGCCGGCATAATGCGCGGCGAGATATTCGGCGACGAGCTGGCCGGTGAAGCCGGTGGCGCCATAGACAACGATGTCGAACTTCGACGAAGGCTTCATAATCAATTCCTTGGGATGCTTCGGAAAGGTTTGGATGCGCGGCTATTTCCTGGCGTAGGAAACGCCCATGCCGGCGCGCACGTCACTCTGGATACCATAGGGCGCGATCGGATAGCGCAGGCCATTCTTTGCCAGCGCCTTCATGCCGCTGATGGCTTTGGCCAGATGCGCCGGCGACAGCGCCATCAGCATCTCTTCATCCGGCACGCCGCCATAGCGCCGCTCGGCATAGCACGGCAGCGACAGGCTGGGCTCGCCGGTCTTGAGCGCCCGCCCCCACGAATCGGCGCAAGCGGTCTCGCCGACCACGCCCCATTCGAATTTCTTGTATCCGGTCCACTGCAGGCCGTTGATGAGAATGATCATCTGACCCGGCGTCGCATAGACCAGACAGATATCCGGCGGATTGAGCCTGCCGCTGGCGAGCGGGCTTACCACCAGCGCCTCGTATCTGCCGTGGGGAACGACATCCAGTGCTTCCTGGCGCTTGCGCGCGTCCTCGGCATTTTCATGCCAGACGCCGACATAGGATTGACCGGCAAGCCACTTCTCGTCCTGCGGCGCGAGCCCGATGACGGCGCGGCACTGCGCGCCGACGAGATCGTCTGATGTGATGCCGACGGTCCAGCCCAGCCGCGAGGCCATGCTGACGATCTGGTCGGTGGTGTGAACCGCTGATGGTCGCCGGATCTTCGGGATCGCCGCCATCTCGTCGGCCCGCGCGAACATCTTCATGCCGATCACGGTCGTCTTCAGGCGAAGCAGGCTGTTCAGGTCGGCCACCATGCCGGCCAGATCGAATTTTTCATCCCCCGCTGCTGCTTGTTGCATGAACTGGCGCTCCCTGGACGGCAGACTACCGCTGCACGTGGTTCTCGGTTGATCCTAGCCGGAATATTCGTCGACCGCGACAAGCGCGTTATTGCGGAATCGGCCCCGGAAATAACTCGCTGGTCTTGCCGGTCACCCAATAGGCGAGAAGGCCCATCCATTCGCGCAGGGCAAGGTCAGTGTGTTCCAGGCCTTCGGCCGAGAAAATCGAAAATCGCAGCAGATCCGCACGACCGGCCAACCGCCAATCGGCCGGATAGGGTTCAATCGCAAATCCGACTTTGCGAAAAATGCCGACCGATCGCGGCATGTGATAGGCCGACGTCACCAAAAGCCATCGCTCGCCATCGTTCGGCGCAGCAATGGCTTTCGAAAATTCGCCATTCTCCCAGGTGTTGCGCGAACGCCGCTCCGGCATCACGCGATCTCTGGAAATTCCGAGACTTTCGAAGACCGCTACCGCATAATCGGCTTCCTTCGGCGCACCGTCCGAAACAAGCTTGGCGTTGCCGCCGGAATAGACGATACGGGCGTTCGGGTAGCGTTGGGCAAGTGCGGCGGCGGCGATGATGCGGCCGGCTGAGGCGCTGAACGCCGCGGTGCCGTGCGCAGCGGAAGGATCGGTGTCAATCGCACCGCCGAGCACGACAATGCCGTCCGGCGCGCCGCGCGTGGCATCCCATGGCGGAAATCGCGACTCGAGCGGATAAAGCAGCCAATTTCCCAGCGGCGAGAACCCGCATATCGCGAGCAGCGCGACGGAGGCCATCACGAGCTTGCGGCCAAGGGATGCAAATCGCGTCGCCAGCAGAATCGCGCCGGCGATGCCGACGCCGATCAGGAAATTCGTCGGCAGCAGCATGATGCCGAGCGTTTTGGAGAGCAAAAAAAACAAGAGAGGCCTCGTGGAATGTCTGATACAGCGTCATACGCGACCACCCTCCCAACCAGAAGCCCCCTCATGACACATCATCATCTGCATTCCAGCCCCGAGACTTGCCACTGGGGCTTCTTCGAAGCTAAGCTGAAACCCGTCCTCACCATCGCCAGCGGCGATGAAGTGACCATCGACACCATCACCGGCGGCCCGGACGTGGTGCCGGACCGAAGCCGGTTTCACGTCCCGCCCGAACTCGCCGAAGTTCACGCGAAAAACGAACGGATGGTGCCCGGTCATATCCTGACCGGTCCGGTCGCGGTCGAGGGCGCTGAGCCCGGCGACGTGCTCGAGGTCGAGATTCTCGACGTCCAGCTCAGGCAGGACTGGGGCTATAACATGATCCGGCCGCTGGCCGGCACCCTGCCTGACGATTTCCACGAGACCCGGCTGTTGAACATTCCGCTGGATTCGAAGCGGATGGTGGGCCGGCTGCCCTGGGGACTCGACCTGCCGCTGGCGCCATTCTTCGGCGTAATGGGCGTGGCGCCGCCGCCGGCCTGGGGCCGCATCACCTCGCTAATCCCGCGCGCGATGGGCGGCAACCTCGACAACAAGGAGCTGATCCCGGGCGCCAAACTTTATTTGCCGGTGTTCGTGCCGGGCGCGCTATTCTCCTGCGGCGACGGCCATGGCGTGCAGGGCGACGGCGAGGTCTGCGTTACCGCGATCGAGACCGCGCTGCAGGGACGTTTCAGGCTGACGCTCCGCAAGGATTTGCGGCTCAACTATCCCCGCGCCGAGACGCCTTCGCACTACATGACGATGGCGATGGATCCCGACCTCGATCAATGCGTAGTGCGGGCGCTGCGCGACATGATCGTGCTGCTCGGCGAAAAGCGGAACCTGTCGCGCGAGGATGCCTACACGCTTTGCAGCCTGGCCGCGGACCTGCGCGTGACCCAGACCGTCAACGGCTCCAAGGGCATCCACTGCATGATCGCGAAGTCGGTCGTGCACGGGTGATGGAGACGGCCCTTGTGCCGGGGCGCGAATGAAATGAGCGAACCTCAGATGTGCAATTGCACATCGGGGAATCCCGAGATTCCCGGGTTCGCTCGCCCGGCGCAAAATTGCGCGAAGCCAATTTTGGCGCGGTATCATGGTAGCGGATGCACGCGCTTTATTCCACGCAGCGGGCAATCATTAAGCCGTTCGTAAAGGGAATCGGTAAAAATACGGTCTTTTCGATTAAAGCCGAGCTTTGGAGAGGCCACATGGCGTTCGGATTTAGGGGAAGCAGCCTCGCTTTTTTGCGACTTAACCTCGGGCCGAAGGCCGTCCTGAGCGCAGCTGTCCTGATCGCGGTGAATACCGCGCTGGTGGTGGGAGCGGGCTACTCGTCGCTGACGCGCGACTTTGACGCCCGCGTGGAGCGCGATATCGACGCCAACCTGCGCACGCTCAGCCTCGCGTTTGGCGAGACCTTCCCCAACGCGAAGATCGCAATTCGAGACGGCGTCGTTCAGCGCATTGAAATTCCGCAGATGCCGGAATTCGGCGATCACAGGATTGTGGATCGGGCAACCTCCTATGTCGGAGGCACCGCCACGCTCTTCGTTTACGACGATGCGTCGAAGCAGTTTGTTCGCCGAACGACGAATCTGAAAAAAGAGAATGGCGACCGGGCGGTCGGCACCCAACTCGCAGGCGATCATCCCGCGCAAACCTTACTCCGCCGCGGCGAAGCTTACAAAGGCCCGGCGATCCTGTTCGGACGTCGTTTCTACACCGCGTATCAACCGGTGTTCGATACCGGCGGCAAGGTGATCGGCATCGCCTATGTCGGCATTCCGACGGCGCAGTTCGACGGCATGCTGTGGCAGGCGATCTGGGCCATGGCCATTGCTGCGGCCGTCGCCGCCCTGCTCGTGCTCGGGATGACGATGCTGATTGTCCGTCGCGTCACCAAACCGCTGAGGGTCGTGACGGAAACGTTGACGGTTCTCGCAGAGGGAAGGACGGACATCGAAGTTCAGCACGCCGATCGCCATGACGAAATCGGCGTGATCGCCCGGACCGT
>Ga0209117_1000874_pt1 | contig 11211 bp, 11 predicted proteins | sample BlaSpr_A8_OM2_M2_FD_187978 | JGI IMG/M metagenome (GOLD analysis project Ga0209117, IMG submission 187978) | Forest soil microbial communities from Thunder Bay, Ontario, Canada - Black Spruce, Ontario site 2_A8_OM2_M2 (SPAdes) (version 2) | ecosystem: Environmental > Terrestrial > Soil > Boreal...
CCGGCGGGTTGGAGGCCGAGGGATTTGTAGCGCTGTTCGATGACGTGCGCGGCTCTGGTAAGGCCCTTGGCGCCGTCGCCGCGGCCCTCCATCGCGGGAGCGGTTAGCGTTTTGACGTCCGTCAGAAATCGTTGCTGGTCAGCGGTGCCAACCGTGGTTGGCGTATCGGCGGCGACCAGCGACAGCGTCAAAATTGCAAGAATCGCCCGGGCGGGGGCCCAGCTCCTGCGCAAACCACGTTGTTCTTTGGTCCAGGCAGAGTTCATAAACACGCGATTTCTCCGCTGGAAAATCGTAGGGCGCTGCGCCAATCCTGTCAACTCATCTCGGTTCCACTTTTTCCTAGTCTCTCCATATTCCAGGGGGTGCTTGCTTGGCATACACCACCCCGTTCGCGTGAAGCTTGAACCCGCCAGTGGACGATAATTCGCATAATCGGAAACTGAGCTGCTTCTCAAAAAGGCACTTCTAAGTTTTTGTTGACAACACGGTCAAGACTACGGTAAATTATCTTGGTGAGGTAGTCCGCTTCGCCTTCCTCAACCTTCTTACAACTGAATTCCCCTTATTGGAGATCTATATGACTACCAATCGCTCCATGGACCGCTTGATCTTGCGTGTTATCTTACCTGCGGGCGGTCCCACCAGAGCCTAGCTAAGCCCTTTAGAATGAACACTTACAAAAAGGGGACGAAAAAGCAATTTCCGTGCAATCTAAGTACCTTTAGAATGAACACTTATGAAAGTGTATCAAAACAAAGCACTTTAACTCCCTTTAGAATGAACACTTATGAAAAATAGGGGGAGGGGGGTCCAGTTATTGTTAACTAGAAATCCCAAGAACGATTTCTATCGAGTCCCGGCTCTTGTCGGGACTCGAAGGATCTCAACCGTTCGGACTGCGGCACGTCAACTGTCGCCTCCGGCAGCTCTGATCGGCGTCGAGCCCCTTCCTCCCCTCCTCACTGAAAACTGAAGACCGACAACTGACAACACAGAAAACAGAGGCGCCCCGGTTTTCACCGGAACGCCTCTGTTGCTTCAGGGGGTGGAGGAAATTACGGCTTTGGCTGCGCCTGCGGCTGCGTCTTCGCGTTGTGCTTCTTGTGATAGATGTTCTTCGAAGCCGCGCTCTGTTCGTTGTTGACTTGCTTCTTTTCGGTCGCCGTCAGCGTTCCGCCGTTGGCCTTGCGGTCCGCGGCAACCTGCTGGTTGATGCCCTTTTGCTGATTCTCAAGCTTGGCCGTTTCACCCGCAGTCAGTTGCCCGCTCTTGATGCCTTGGGCGATGCGGTCCTGCTGACTTTCTCGGCGCTGCCCGACTTTGTTGTTGCCGTAGTGCGCGGTATTTGCGTTGTGCTTGTCCTTGTAGATCTGCTTGGAAAGCTGGTTTTGCTGCCCGTTGATCTGCTTCTTCTCGGTCGCTGTCAGCTTGCCGCCGTTGGCTGCGCGGTCCGCTTTGGTTTCGCCGTTGATGGCCGCTTCTTTCGTTTCCAGGTTGGCGGTTTCACCGGCCGTCAGTTGGCCGCTCTTCACGCCTTGCGCGATGCGGTCCTGCTGATTTTCTTTGCGCTGCGAAACCGTCGGCTTGGGCTTTGCTGCCGGCGTCGGCGCTGCCGCTGGTGTTGGTGTTGCTGGCGTCGATGGACTTGCGCTCTGCGCTTGTGGCGCAGGCTGCGAGCTCGGAGCCGGCTGATCCTGCGCCATTGCCACGCTGCCGGCCAATAGCGCCGCAGCGGGCAAAGCGCTCCACTTCATCCACGTCAATTTCATTTTTCTCTCCTAATCTTTCTGGCTGAATTTTGCGAGTCTCGGGTCACCCTGTAATTCCCGAGTCTGAAGAGAAACTGAAAGCGCCGCTACTGGTCGAAAGTCCAGTTTTTACGAATGGGATAAGCATTTTCCGCTACTCTTTGGACACAATTTTGGAGTGCGGGAGCTTGCTCCCGCTTTTCCGAAAGCATCATCCGCAGAAATCGCGCACTCGTCCAATTAAGGCGGAATGCCATTCGTCTAGAACTCGTTTTCGGCGGGAATGCTTGTTCGGAAGCACGATGAGATCCCAGGCGGAAATAAAAAAGGGCGGCCACACGGGCCGCCCCTTCTCAAATCGCGAGGAATCGTTTGCGCGCCTCAGCGCTACTTCTTTTCTTCGGCAGGCTTCTCGGCCGGTGGGGGAGCAGGCGCCTGTGCCGGCGGCGCCGGAGTTTGCGAAGCGCCCGACATGCCGTCCTTGAAACTGCGGATACCCTCGCCAAATCCCTTCATGATTTCTGGGATTCGCTTACCGCCAAAGAAAATGAGGATAACGGCCAGAACCACGAGCCAATGAAAAATACTAAATTCACCCATGTACCGCCTCCACGCGCCCCCACTTGGCGGCGCGCTATATAAACCCTAGCGCAGGTAGCCCTGCGCGGCAAGTCTCTGCCGCCTCTTGCACCTACAGGATAACACGCTCTTCCCCCGCCCGGCGCGTCACTCGCTCTCGGTCGAGATATTCAAGCAGGGGGATGGCGTACTTCCGCGTGATCCCCGTTAATTCCTTGAATGCCGGCACGGAAATCCGGTCGCCCTTTGCTTTTTTGTAAGCCGAAAGTTGCTCTTTCAATTGAGCCAGCGCTTGCCGGTGAAAAACCAGCTCCGGCGAGACGCGCACAAGGTTTTTCTCTCTCAAGAGAATCTGCAAAAGCTTCTCTGCTCGCTTGGCTTCGACCGTAAGTTTTGCCAGCACCTCTTTCACCGATGGCACCGCCAGACTCGCGGAGGCAAACGCGGCCTCGATCTGTTCTTTGGCCTTGGCTTCTTCGGGAAGAAGGGCAATTTCAGATCCCGCTCTTTTTACCAATTCTCCTTGCGCGTCGAGCTTCTTCTGCGCGGCCAGTTCTTCCAGCGCGGCGCGGAAAGTTTCGCTTCGCACGCGCTTGCCCAGGCTGGCGCGCAAATCCTCGCGCGAGATTCCCGGCAGCAAAGGATTTTCCTTCTGAAATTTGTCGACTTTTTCGGTAATTTTCTTGCGCACTTCTTCAAACAATTTTCCCGAAACCAGCACCAGCGGTTCGGACGATACGGTTCTTACGCGTCCCGTTCCGTGAAGCTTTTCTACGGCTCCCTGAATTTCTTTTTCCGTCCATCCCGTCCGCGCCACGATCTCTTCGTACCCCAGCCCCAGCAGCGCCCGCTCCGTCATCGCCGCCAGGGTTTCCTCGCCGTTCTGCCGCTCGATCGTTTCAAGAAACGCCATGCGTCCCGTATCGCGCAGCATCGGCCGCCGCGCCAGCGGATCCAGCACTGCGCCTCCGCCAATCGTCACCACCGGCGAAAACTGCCGCACGATGAAGCGGTCGCCCGGCAGCACCAGCACTTCATCCTGCAGCTTCAAGTTTGCGACCGCGCTGGCACCCGGCGGCAGTTCTTTCTCTCCGTGAAAAAATACTTCGGCAATCGTCTCCGCCGTTCCCGCGTGAAAATGCACCCGCGAGCCTTGCTTCATTTTTCTGGCGGAACGCAGCAACTCCAGCCGGACGTCGATCCGGCGCGTCTTCCGGAATTTTCCCGGCGTCGCCAGCACCATTCCGCGCTTCAGCGCGGTGTGCTCGATTCCCGCAAGGTTCACGGCCGTCCGCTGTCCCGGTGTCGCGCGCTCCACGGTTTTTCCGCCGGACTGCACGCCGCGCACACGCAGCCGCTCGCCGCGCGGGAATAATTCCACTTCATCGCCCGGGCCCACGCTTCCGGAAATCAGCGTGCCGGTGACCACGGAACCGAATCCTTTCATCGCGAACGCGCGATCAATCGGCAGCCGGAAATATCGCGCTGCATCCTTCGCAGACGCGTTTGCTGCCGCGTCGCTCAGTGCTCTCTTCAGCTCGCCGAGCCCGGCTCCGGTTTTCGCGCTCACCGGCACAATGGGCGCGTGCTCGAGGAACGATCCTCGCAGGAATTCTTCCGCTTCCAGCCGCACTAGTTCCAGCGTTTCGTTGTCTACCATGTCGCTCTTTGTGAGCGCCACAACTCCGCGTTTCACTCCCAGCAAACGGCAAATATCGAAATGCTCGCGCGTCTGCGGCTTGATGGATTCGTCCGCCGCGATCACCAGCAGTAGCACATCAATCCCCGCCGCGCCCGCCAGCATATTGCTGACAAATCTTTCGTGCCCTGGCACATCCACAAAACCGAAACGCACAGCATTTTCCTCCAGGAATGCAAAACCCAAATCAATCGTGATTCCGCGGCGCTTCTCCTCGGCGAGACGATCCGGATGCGTTCCGGTCAGCGCTTCGACCAGCGTCGATTTGCCGTGGTCAATGTGCCCGGCCGTGCCAACAATTACGCTCTTCGTCGAATCAGACATGGATGAATGCGCGCGAGTCTTGCGCGCTTTGGATGCTACTGGAGGAAAGAATCGGGGGTCAAACTTCGCAAGCTACTTCGCGGCAGCGATTTCCTCGACGATGGCTTGCGCCGCCGCGCGGGGATCCGGTGCGGCAAGAATCGGCCTGCCGACCACTAAGAAATCGGCGCCGGCGCGAATCGCTTCGGTAGGTGTAGATTTCCGGGCCTGATCTTCTGATTTGGATTCCACCGCTGAACCTTTCGGGCGAACGCCGGGCGTCACGATCAGGAAATCGCGGCCGCAAGCCTTGCGAATCGCTCTTGCTTCCAGCACCGAAGCGACGACACCATCGACGCCGGCTTTTTTTGCAAGTTGCGCCAGTTTCACAACACGGAGTTTGGGAGCGCCGCCGATCCCAACTTCCTTCATCGTTTTCTGATCCATGCTCGTTAGGATTGTCACCGCCAGCAGACGCGGCCGGTCGGCGCCCATCGGCACGCCTGCGCTGATGGCCTGCACAGCGGCTTCAAGCATGGCTTTTCCGCCGAGCGCGTGCACATTGACGAGCTGCACCCCTGTCATCGCCGCCGAGGAAAGCACGGCGCCGGCAACGGTGTTAGGTATGTCGTGGAATTTCAGGTCGAGAAAAATGCCTGTGCCGAGGGCCGCGACTTCTTTAACGGCAGCGGGGCCCGCAGCCGTAAAGAGCTGGTTGCCGATCTTGAACATACCCACAAGATCGGCAACCTGCCTTGCGAATTTCACTGCGGTGGATAACGAATCAAAATCAAGTGCGACAATCAGGCTGCTGCGGGGATGGGCATCGAAGGTCAAGGTCATAGTTGACCCCGACTCCTTCGGGGTCAGTGCTTCTTCTCGGGTAGTGCCATAAGTTCGAGCCGGACCTGGCTCACGCCCGAATGGATCAAGCCGATTTTCCGGGCGACACGATAGGATACATCAATTTCGCGCCCTTCTTGATAGGGACCCCGGTCATTGATACGTACCAGCTCAAACTTGCCGTTCCGGGGGTTCACCACACGGACAAGAGAGCCAAAAGGCAGATTGGGGTGTGCCGCTGTGAGGGCTTCAGAATCGAAGCGCTCGCCATTGGCGGTTTTGCGCCCATTAAATCCCGGGCCATACCAACTGGAATTACCTACCCAGGTCTTAATAGGCTTCACGGGTTTATTCAGATGCGCTACGAGGGGTGCTTCCATCGCCGGAGCGATGAGGAACATAAGGAGTACCCAGCGCAGTGCAGCCCAGCTCATGAAAAGTTTATGTCTCATAGTGTGTTCTTTGTGCTACTCGGATCCAAAAAAGTGTAGCGAAAAAGCCTCATTATGTCAACTATTTTCTGCTACGAATTTGTCCCTTATCTCTCTCAAAGTAAACGCTTTAGCGTCGAATAGTACGTTAGTAAGGGTCTCGACAAGTCGCTCACTGGCCCTCGGGTCAGCAAAGCTGGCCGTCCCGACCTGTACCGCCGAAGCGCCTATAGCCAGGTAATCAAGCACGTCCTCGACCGTCTCGATGCCTCCCAGTCCTAGGATTGGTGTCTTGACGGCCTTCAGCGTTTCCCAAACCAGCCTCAAAGTAATGGGTTTAATGGCGGGGCCTGATAAGCCACCGGTTTTGTTCCCCAATCGGGACTTTCCGGTGCGGAAGTCGATGGCCATTGCTGGGTAAGTGTTTGCCACCGTCAGGGCGTCCGCTCCAGCTTCTTCGGCAGCCCGGGCGATAAGCCCAATGTCCGTAACAAGAGGAGAGAGCTTGACCCAAAGGGTTCTCTTGGAAGCCGCCTTTCGCGCGGCCCCGACGACCTCGGCTACCAAGGCGGGGTCGCTGCCGAACTGCATCCCCCCCTTCTTGACGTTGGGGCAGGAAATATTGAGTTCGTAGCCAGCAAGACCCTCGGCATCTTCCAGGACCCGGATCACTTCGACGTAGTCCTCAATGGTACAACCGAAGACGTTGGCAATGACCGCCGTATCGAATTTTCGCAGTACCGGGAGTTTTTCGGCTGCGAAGGCACGGACGCCCACATTCTGGAGTCCCACGGCATTGAGCATTCCGGAGGCGGTCGGGAAGAGCCGGGGGGCGGGGGCACCTTCGAGGGGTTCCCGAGATAGGCCCTTGGTAACGAAGCCGCCGAGGCGGTTCAGGTCAACGAGGTGGGCGAATTCGAGGCCGTAACCGAAGGTTCCACTGGCGGCAAGAATAGGGTTCCGTAGGCGCAACGCGCCAATTTTTACGCTGAGGTCAACGGCACCAGCGGAGCTCACTTCGACGTAGAGAATAGCACGAAGCTGCAGTCGCCCGGACAAAATCTAACCCTAGCTCAGTCTTCGGTCCCCCCAATCGGGCAATGACTACAGTTGCCAAAAATCTCGGGCGCACCGGTTATTTTCTCGGGGAGGTCTCCGCGCTGTTACTACGGCAGTTGCGAGCTGTGCGATTGTGTTATAACCTCGCGCCAAGTTAACGACAGCGGCTGGGGTGAGCAATGAAGACTACCAGGTGGTGGTGGGCTCTCACTTTCGCGCTTCTGCCCGGCTTGGCAGCCGGAAGGCAGGCCAGCTCAAGCTCAGGCGATTTGCACGCCGAGATTCAGAGGGTCTATGACTTCCAGCCGCACACACTTAGCAAGGCTCAAATCGCGCAGAAATCCGAGCTCTTGGACCAGTTTTGGGCGAAAGCGAAATCCCAGAGCGAGCTTTACGTTCCAGGGCTGCGGCTAGAGCTCGCGGACCTTAGCAACCCGCCCTTCTTCCTCTTCGATGGCAGCAAGCTATTGATGAGCCTTTCCAAGGACGCTGCCGATCGGAAGATCGTCCTCGCTGCCATTGCTCATAGTGACTTGCGAGATCTTCAATGGATAGACTACTTTTTGATGGTCCAAAGTATGGCGGCACAAGGAGAAGACACGACCGCCGCCGCATTTCACGTTCTGGCGGAACCCAAATTCCAAGCGTTCATTCCCATGCATTCCTTGACGCTGGGTCAGGACTACTGCCTGATTTATATGCTGTTGCCGACGAATCAGGATTTCTGGATTAGGCCTGCAGTCTCGGCTGCATAGCGAGAAGGATGTGAGTGCCCAGAAGAGTTTGCTATTGCTGCTGTGGTATGCGCAGACGCCGGATTCCGACAAAGCCATCGCTGACTTTTCAGCCAACGATGGGAAACCCTCAGCTTCCAAAGCCTATGCAGCGGAACTGGCTCATCGGAAGGACAGCGCTGGCATGGAGGTGGGTGCGACGGCCCTACTCGCGAGCGAAGAGTCTTTACGAAAGGCACGACGGGAACGACTGAAAGCGGTTAGTGACGAAGCCTTGTACGACCTAGATGCTTACACTTCAAAGATCATCGCGAAACGCAAATAGAGACTGACCAACAACGAAGGCTCCGTGATCTTGATTAGAGCACGCGGCACAACATTTGCGGAGGTGTGCATCAGGGGTTTGTCGTTGGTGACAGCGCGGGAGTGGTTCTTGGTCACGGAGTCTGAGCTGGGGCACGGGGCTCGGCGGGTTTCTTCAGGGCTTCGGCGAGGGGGTGGCCGTCGCGTGAGGAGAGGGTGATTCCGCAGAGGGCGGCGAAGGTTGGGGCGATGTCGGCGGGGGTGATGGGTTGGAAGTATTGGCCGGGCTGGATGCCGAAGCCCATCAGCAGGACGGGGACGTGCTGATCGTAGTTGTAGGGGACGCCGTGGCCGGTGCCGTAGGAACGCTGCTTTCCGATTGGCGTGCCGTCCAGGAGCCAGTAGGGCTTTGGCAGGATGAATAGGTCGCCGCTGCGGCCGGGGAAATAGCTGTTCGCGAAAGCGCGGTGCGCGGGACTTTGGTTGGAACTTTGGGGCGTGGCGGGGCGGTCGCGCAATTCTTCGGCGCGATAGATTGCGGCCACGCCGGGCTGCGCTAGTGCCGCATCCAAAACGGCCTGCAATGCGGCGCGATCCTGCTGTAATTTGTCATAAACGCCGGGGGCAAAATAAATATCGCTGCCGCTGATCCGTGCAACGGCCGGTTTTGCATAGTTGAATGGTTCGACGGCTTTTTCGATTCTTTCCTGCAACTCGGGCAGATGGAGGACGCCGGCATCGGCGCCGGTTTTTTGCATGTCTTCGGGAATCGGCACGACGCCGTGGTCGGCGCTCAGCGCGACAACGTAATTTCCGCGGCCGACTTTCTTATCCAGATGGGCGAAGAGGTTGCCGAGGTCCTTGTCTAGTCTTATTAAGATGTCCTGGATTTCGCGGCTGCGGGGGCCGAATTCGTGGCCGACGTAATCGACAGAAGAGTAGCTGACGGCGAGAAAATCGGTTCCGGCGGCTTTGCCGAGATTCAGGGCGTCGACGGCTTTTTCGGCGAGTTCCGTCAGGGCCGTATCGGCGTAGGGGCTAGACGCCCATTGCTCGTAAAACGCGCCGTCCGGTTCACCGACGCCCGTTTTTCCGCGAAGCGGATGGGGAAATGTGAGATCCCAGCCGTCGGGAGGGACGGCGCCGAGAGCTTTCTCTCCGTACCAATAAGCGCTTTCCGGAAGTGAAAGTGACCAGGTTTTGCCGAAGTCAGCCTTCGCCGGATGGGACTTTGCTTGCTCCTCGATGAAGGGCAGCGTGCCGTAGGGGCTCGAGGTTACCCACGCACCGCCGTCGAACCAGGTGGCGGCGTCGGCTTTGTGCCCGGCCATGGTGAGTGCCGCGCGCGCCTTCAGCGAAAACGTCACGATGCGCGTTGCTCCACTGGTCTGAAATTTCAATTCCTCGGCAAAGGAAGGCACTGCCATCCGCCAGGCGGTGTCTGCCCCCTTCGGAGTGGCGCCGGCATAGCCGGTGTTCTTTACACTGGGATCCGGGTCGGCGGTGCAGGTCACCATTTTCTGATCCTTGCGATCCCACCAAGCGTTGGCAACCATGCCGTGGGTCGCGGGAAATGCGCCGGTTGAGATGGTGGCGTGGCCCACGCAGGTTTCCGTGGCGGCGTAGGGAAAGGCCGCGTCGCGGAACCATGCGCCTTCCTCAACGAGGCGCCTAAGGCCGCCGGTCCACTGGCCGAGGAATTTGTCCACGTAGTCGCCGCGCATCTGGTCGACGACCAGGAGCACAACCAGCTTGGGCTTTGCGGGTGCTGGCGACGCCTTGGGGGCTGCGGCGCGAGGCAGCAGGGCCTGGGCCTGGGCGGCTGCGGGGGGCGAGAATGGGATAGCGATCGCCAAGAGCAAGAGGGCCGTTATGGTTCTCTGTTTGATCGAGTTCGCGAGACGAAACATGGCCAAGTTTACCCCTCAACTTCGCGGCGTAGTCTATCACGTCGGGAAATTCCTCATTTGCGGATTGGATCAAGCCTCGCACAATCCGGCAGCCTGGGTAACTGGGGCGCAGCAGTGCTGCGCCCCTACAAAGACGAGACGCTGGGAATCTAGGCGCCGGGGTGGATTGACCGTGGCGCGGTCAGGAATGATAGGATTACCCGACCATGCGCATCATCGAAAAAAGCCAATTGATGTCGGCGCCGGAAATTGACCGCACGTTGCAGCGGCTGGCGCATGAAATCGTGGAGAAAAGCGGCGGGACGAAAAACCTGGCCCTTATCGGCATCGTGAGGCGCGGAGTACCGCTGGCGCAGCGGATTGCGCACGCGATGCGCGGGATTGACGGCGTGGACGTGCCTGTCGGCGTGCTGGACATTACGCTGTATCGAGATGACCTTTCGAAAGTGGCGCCGCAGGCGGTCTTGCGCTCTTCGAACATTCCGTTTGGCGTTGATAACATGAACCTGGTATTGGTCGATGACGTCCTGTACACCGGCCGGACGATTCGCGCGGCGATGAACGGGATATTTGATCTGGGCCGGCCGAAGCGCGTGTCGCTCTGCGTGCTCATCGAGCGCGGCCATCGCGAAATGCCCATCGAGGCGCAGTACATCGGCCGAGGCGTGCAGACCAGCGACACGGAAATCATTGAAGTTCGCCTGCGCGAAATCGACAAAGAAGAACGGGTCGTTCTGGTGGACCGAGTGGAATAGTTTTGGGATTGGCGTTCGAATGACCACATTACCTTCAGAGAAGGGACATTGACTCACCGCTTCCGCGATTTGCTGGCCCTCGAACCGCTCACGGCGGACGAACTCGGCTTTCTTCTCGATCAAAGCAAGCCTTTTCAGGAAATTCAAAAGCATCCGCTGAAAAAATTGGCGACGCTGCGCGGGAAGACGGTGGCGCTGGCGTTCTTCGAAACGTCGACGCGAACGCGCATCAGCTTTGGGACGGCGGCATCGCGCCTCGGGGCGGACACGATGAATTTGCAGGCAGAGGCCTCCAGCTTGAAAAAGGGGGAGACGCTGCTCGATACGGTCTTCAATCTGAATGCCATGAAGCCGGATTGCCTGGTGATGCGGCATGCGGCATCGGGCGCGACGGATTACGTGGCGCGGCATCTGGACATTCCCGTGATCAACGCGGGCGACGGCACGCATGAACATCCTTCGCAGGGCTTGCTGGACGCGCTGACCATCCGCGACCGGCTGGGGACGATCAAGAATTTGAACGTGACGATTCTGGGGGACATCCTGCACAGCCGGGTGGCGCGTTCGAATATTCATCTGCTGGGAAAATTCGGCTGCCGGTTCACGCTGTGCGGACCGGCAATGTGGGTTCCGCGAGAGCTGGAAAAAATCGCACCGGGCACGGCGATTCGCTGCGTCTACCGGATCGAAGAGGCGCTGGAAGGCGCGCACGTGATCATCATGCTACGCGTGCAGACGGAGCGGCTGGATGATCCGCCGCTTTCCGCGAACGATTACATCCTTCTCTATCAACTCAACGCTGAACGGCTCCGCCGCGCCAACCGGGACGCCATCGTTCTGCATC
>Ga0209117_1000875_pt1 | contig 11208 bp, 6 predicted proteins | sample BlaSpr_A8_OM2_M2_FD_187978 | JGI IMG/M metagenome (GOLD analysis project Ga0209117, IMG submission 187978) | Forest soil microbial communities from Thunder Bay, Ontario, Canada - Black Spruce, Ontario site 2_A8_OM2_M2 (SPAdes) (version 2) | ecosystem: Environmental > Terrestrial > Soil > Boreal...
GGAAGGATAATGGACGAGCGTGCCAGCCAGGTGATCTTCAACCACAATCCCCATCGTGGCGTGCCGGCTGACCACCATTCCGATGCTTTGCTCCATATTTTCCCCCTAGAACCGGGCCAGCTTGTTCAAGCCGTTGAACGCCGCGGCCTTGTAGCATTCCGCGAGCGTAGGATAGTTAAAGACAGTATCGACGAAGTACTCGACTGTGCCCTTGAGGATCAGCACCGCCTGCCCGGCGTTGAGTCCTTTAACCAATCCGACCACCGCGTAGTCTTCCGTTAGGGGGGCGTTGCCAGCACTGGGGTAGTACTCCTTGGCCTCTCCCGGCTGAGGATGGACGTTGACAATGGCCTCGTCGCCTTTGCGCGATCCAGAAGTCATGCGGCGGAAAACGAATTCCTGAGTTCCAGGAATTTCGAGCAGCGTCAGGTTCTCGAAAGGCGAGCCGATGAAGATCAGGTTGTTGTTCTTTGCGTCGTCGAGCGAAAACAGGCTGCCGCGCTTTATGCGAATTTGCCGGTGCAGCAATCCGAAAACGCGGTCCAGTTCATGGACAGCCAGAACCTCGCCCACACCGGTGTAATGGTCCAAAATAAAGCTGCCCTTGTCCTTTGCGGCATCGTAGTAGCGCATGCCCGTTTCGGGCCGGCCCACAAAGGCCGCATTGCTGAAAATTACCCACGGCTCCTCTTGTCCGGTCGCGAAACCATTCCAGAACACCCGGAACGCCGCTGGTGCGAGCTCACCCTCCCGGGAGAGCCCCGCCTGCGCTGAGTTCCGGCTCCAAAGCAGCCCCAGGATAGTGACCGCAGCCAACGCCAGCAGTACGCACAACGAAATCGTTGCAGCTACCCATTTCCGACGGCTGCCATTTTCCGGCCATTCCGCTTCGGTCGACGGGGCGAGGTGTGGCCTGCTCCCATGCGCACGATGATGGAACGCGAGGAGATACGTGCCCTTTGGGAGTTCAACAAAGATGGCCTCATCCGCGCCATTCACGCTGTAGTACTCGGCGAGTTTCCCGCGCAATCTGCCGGCCTGCACGCGCACCATGGAATCGAGCTGAGGATCGAAATCATCGGACCGGCCGAATACCTCCGTCGCAATCTGATATTCCTTTATTGGAGTTCCGGGGTGATCCAGCGCGTGCTTTGAAAGGTACCGGAGTAGTTTGCACAGGGATTCAGAGCCATGCAAAATCTGGCTGCCGACCAATTTTTCTATCTGCGCGAGATACTGTTCGCGTTCGGACAACGAGTCACTCCCAGTCACATCGGTTTAACAGGAGTGTAACAACGAGGCTCATCTCTATGCAAGTGCTGGCCTTACTTCCCGTAACGGTATCAGACGGCATGAGACTTCTATTAGAGTTGCCAAGAAACTAATAGTAAGCATCATTTTTTCGGTGCGCAGTCGGGGTGTACCGCTGGTCCGTCGAGTCGGCCTGCGGCTGTTACTGGGATGTTTGGGGTGCAATTCGCGTCGAGGGTGGGTTGGGTTCTTGGGGTGCGCGAAGAATTTTTCAGCGCCGCTCTTCTTTTCAGGACACTCAAGCCTCTTAAACTCTTGTAATCACGGCCATCTACGAATGCCGGAAAACCGGTTTCATTCGTTCAAAGCAATCGCTGGTAATCCCTAGGTTTGACGTGGGCTGCGTTTCTCGAAGGAGGGTCTAATGGTGAGGCGATCGATTTGGGTGGGACTCGTAGTTGCTTGCTTGGTGTGCGGTCTTAAGACGTCAAGCACGCTGGCGCAGGCCGTTTTTGGAAGCATTATCGGCACGATAACGGACCCGCAGGGAGGCGCGGTGGTCGGTGCAAAGGTCACGGTCACTTCCCTGACCAAGAGCTTTGCCTATGATACGACCACGAACGAAAGCGGCAACTACTCGGTCACGCACTTAATCCCGGACACCTACAAGATTCACGTGGAGTCCGCAGGCTTCAAGGGTACGGACATTCCCAGCGTGCAGGTGTCGGCCGATGCGTCAGCGCACGTCGATGCGACGATGCAAGTTGGCGCGGTGACTCAGTCCGTCGAAGTTACCGGCGAAATTCCTCAACTACAGACCGACCGAGCGGACGTGGACGTTGAGTTCAGCCAGAAGTACGTCCAAGAGCTGCCGGTGTTGAACCGCAACTTCACCAGTTTCGAATTGCTGTCGCCGGGCACTCAGAAGCTCCCCGGGTTCAACCACGCAGCCACGGAAAATCCTCAAGGCGGCGGTCAGATTGAGGTCAACGGGCAGCACTTCTCGGGCACTAACTTCGAGCTTGATGGCACGGACAACCAGGATCCCATCCTGGGCATTATTGTTGTAAACCCGAACCTAGACGCAATCGGAGAGGCGAAGATTGCCCTTCAAGATTACGATGCGGAATCCGGCAAGGCTACTTCTGGAATTATCAGGGTGCAGACCAAATCCGGTTCGAACGAATTCCACGGCAGCGGCTTCTACTATTATCGCAATAGCGACCAGGAAGCCCGCGACCCATTCACCAACAAGCCGGGCGTCCCACTTGCCGCCGCGACTTGGAAGCAGTTTGGCGGTTCGGTCGGCGGCCCGATCTTCAAAGATAAGCTATTTTTCTTTGGCGATTATCAGCAGACGAAACAGATTCAGGGCATCACGAACCTGTATACCATTCCGACGGCAAACGTGATTCAAAGTTGCAACCCGGCAACCAACGCGACGAGCAGTACTCCGGGCTTCTGCAACTTAAGTGAGTATCTGGCCGCGAACGGATCCAGCGCGCAGATCTTCGACCCTACATCCAGTACCACGCCCGATGGTTCCGGCCGCACGGCGTTTGCGAACAATATGATTCCAATAGCAGACATTAAACAAAACGCGGGTGTGGGTAACATCCTCGCTTTGTTCCCGACGCCGACGGTGACTTGCGGGGCGCCTGCCACCAGTGCCTGTGTGAACAACAACTTCGTTTCAACCGGTTCCGGCCCCTTTAATCAATATTCTTTTGACACTCGCATTGACTACAACGCCCCGCGCAACTTTCAGGTTTTCGGGCGTTTCAGCCTTGACTACTTCAGCTTGTCCGGCGCGGGCGGCTTGGGTGCTCTAGGCGGCGCAGGTTTTGGGCCGGGAGGTTTGAACGGCAGTTCGATCGTTCATAACTACAGCCTGGCTAGCGGTTTCACGAAAACCCTCGGCACGAAATGGCTCACCGACTTCCGCTTTGGGTATTTCAAGTACAACCCGCAAACGGCATACTCCGACGCCTCGCAGTCGCCTATGGACAAACTAGGGATCCCCGGCCTCAACTCCGGCACGGGCATTCAGGGCCCGCCGGAAACCGGCGGCCTCTCGGGGTTCATCTTCAGCGGGGCTGGCAGCATCTCTGGCTCCAATGGCTCCAATGGGTTCGGGGACGGCCTGAACGTTGGTCGCTGCAATTGTCCGTTGACCGAAAGCGAGCAGCAGTTCCAGTTTGTAAACAACTGGACGCGAACTCAGGGCAACCACACCTTCAAGTTTGGGGCGGATATTCGCTATGCCGAAAACCTCCGCGTTCCTAGCGACGCCAGCCGCACAGGGCTTTTGAACTTTGACGCTGGCGGTACCTCGAACGGGGGTACTGGCGGGTTGGCTATCGCAACCTTCTTGTTGGGAGACGTCACTTCGTTTCAGCGCTTTGTCAGCACGAGCTTAACCGCTGCCGAGCGCCAGAAACGTTGGTTCTTCTACGGTCAGGACTCCTGGCGCATCAGTCCGAAATTCACGATGACCTATGGCTTGCGTTGGGAAATCTATTTCCCCGAGAGCGTCAATGCCAAAAATAACGGAGGTTTTGCCAACTTGGATCAAGGTGTCATTCGCGTCGCCGGTGAGGGGCCGATCGGCTTGAATGGCAACATTGACAACACCTATAAGGCTTTCGCTCCACGTGTTAGCTTCGCGTATCAGTTCGATCCCAAGACCGTTGTACGCCTCGGTTATGGGCGTGGATTCGACATCGGTGTGTTCGGGTCCAACTTCGGCCACGTGGTAACGCAGAACCTCCCGGTACTGGCGCAGCAGTCACTCCAAGACTCGAACTGCACACAGCAGCCTACTTGTGGCCCAGGTACGACGGCCAACCGGTATCCCGTCTTTACTCTTACCCAAGGGCCGCAAGCTTTCTCCTTTGCCAACATCCTTGGTGCGATCTCGTCTGCCGGCACTTTGCCCTTGTACGGGCCAGACGGCACCGTGGCGCCGAGAATCCGTCCGACGGTGCAGCGGCTGCCCACCATCGATCAATGGAATGCCACCATCCAGCGGCAGCTCACGCCGACGATAAATCTAACCGTGAGCTACATCGGCAACAAGGGCACCCACGTGTTTGCCGGTCAGGGGCCCTCTTACAACAACAACGAGGCTGCGATCGTTTCAGGAACCGCTCCCTACAAATGCACGGCTAATCCGGCACCAAATCTAGGAACATTCGATTGCAAAGCGCCGTTCAACCCCGCGGTGCCGTTTAATAATCGCCGCAAGTATTTCTTAAACGGCGTTCCTTCGTTCACCTATCCGGGATCGACCTTCACAGACGCGCAAGGGGTCGTGCATCCAACGCCTGGTTGCTGCGCCGTGGATACGGGTTATTTCGGTAACGACGCCGACGACAAATACAACGCGTTGCAAATCAAGGGCGAAAAGCGCTTCAGCCATGGACTTTCGTTCCTGGCGCACTACACCTTCTCGCATGCGTATGACTACGACAATAACTATTTTGACGTAGCCAAGGCGTTCGCTTGGGGACCCAACCCGTACAATCGGAATCAGGTGTTTGTAGCCAACGTGATTTACGAGTTGCCTGTGGGGAAAGGCAAAATGTTCATGGGCGACGCTGGCCGAATGAAGGATTTAATTGTCGGCGGCTGGCAAATAACTAACACCGTCACTTATGGCACGGGTCTACCCTGGACTGCAAGCCTCCAGAACTGCGGTCAAGTGTCTGACGCTGGACCGTGCCGCGCCGAACTAGTAGGAAACAATGGGCTCAGTACAGGAGTCACCAGGAACGCGAACGGGACGTTCTGGTTCACACCGACTCCGACTCTGACTGACGAAATCCCGAAGTCGCCTACTGACATTAGCGGAACGAACGCATGTTCGACTGCCCGTCCGACAGCCGGTTCGTTCGCTCTACCGGCCTGCGGCCAAATCGGCAACGCCGGTTTCAATACCTTCCGCGGTCCGCATGCGCTCTACGACGACATGGCCATATCGAAGACCTTCAACATTACCGAGCGCTACAAGGCGCAATTCCGCTTCGATGCTTATAACCTGTTCAACCACCCCGTCCTGGCCCTTCCCAACGGTTGCGTAGATTGCTCAAACGGTGGCCAGATCAGCGATATAGAGGCGGATTCCGCCCCGGGTGCCCCCATTGGCATGCGGCAATTGCAGTTTGGCTTCAGATTCACATTCTAAAAAAGAGAAAAAACAACACCCCAAAACAAAACGGGGAGTCCCTCGCGGGCTCCCCGTTTTTTATGGTCTAATCATTTTTTTGGAGCGCGGCAGCCCGGCTGCCGCTTTTACGGTTATGCATCTTCAACAATTCAGAATTCGCGCATTCTCTTCGCCTCTCCTCCTCGCTCTCTTATTCCTTTTTCGACCTTCCCTGAATGCACAATCCGTACCCGACGCGCCGCCCTCTTACGAACAAGTTCACCGCTTAACCGAACAGGGTAAGTTCGAGGAAGCGCTCTCCGCGCTTCACGACATCGAGACCCAACATCCCGCCGCCAAGGGGCTCTCGCATGAACTAGGTGTGGCGTACTACAAGAAGGGCGATTATCTGACTTCGGTCACGTATCTGAAGAAGGCGCACGAAGAAAACCCCGATGATGAGGAAGCCGTACAATTGCTGGGACTCTCCTTTTACCTGGCGGGCCGGCCCGGCGACGCCATCGCGCCGCTCGAAAAAGTGCAAACCTGGTTCCCCAGCGCTAACGTCGACGCCGCGTACATCCTGGGCATTTGCTACATCCAAACGAAAGACTATCCTCACGCTCGCGGCGCCTTCGCGAAAATGTTCGGCGTCTCCGCCGATTCCGCCGCCAGCTATCTTTTCACCGCGCGCATGCTATTGCGCCAGGATTTTGGCCCGGTCGCCGAAGAATACGCGCAAAAAGCCGTTACACTCGATCCCCAGCTCCCGCTTGCCCATTTTTTGCTCGGCGAGCTGGATCTGTATCACTCCAAAATCCCCGAGGCGGTCGACGAATTTCAAAAAGAACTGCAGCTCAATCCCGGCTATGCCCCAGCGTATTACAAGCTCGCCGACGCCTATTCCCGCATCCAAAAATTCGATGAAGCTGAAAAATTATTGCAGCGCTCCATTTGGCTCGATTCCACTTCCACTGGCCCGTATATCTTGATGGGAAAGGTTCTCGCGAAAAAGGGCGAGACGGAGCTCGCCGTCCGAACTCTGCAGCGGGCTCTGGCCATGGACCCCAACAATCCTGTCCCGCATCATTTGCTCGGCCAAGCCTATCGCGATCTTGGCAGAACCGAAGACGCGGAACGCGAACTAAAGGTTGCCGCCCAACTCGAAGAACGCCAGGGCGCGAAACCGTGACCCTTAACGCCGCGCGCCAAGAGCTATACTCCCGCTTCGCGGGCCTCCTCGCGTTTGCTTTCCTCGCGGCGACGTTTCTTGCCGCCGCCCAGGGAGCTTATGATGAGCCGTGGCGTCCCCAATATCATTTCACGCCCGCCACGAACTTCATGAACGATCCCAACGGTCTCGTCTACTACCAAGGCGAATACCATCTTTTCTACCAGCACAATCCGCAGGGCGCGGAGTGGGGGCACATGAGCTGGGGCCACGCGATTAGCGACGACATGATTCACTGGCGGCATTTGCCGTTGGCCATTCCCGAAGAGCTTGGACGCTACATGATCTATTCCGGCAGCGCCGTGGTCGATTGGCACAACTCCAGCGGCTTGTGCGCCAGCACCGATCCTCGCGATCCTTCGTGCCTCATCGCCATCTACACCGCCGCCGGCTCCGACTTCCAGAAGCAAAATCTCGCCTTCAGCAACGATCGTGGCCGCACCTGGTCGAATTATTCCGCCAATCCGGTCGCAGACTTGCATCAGCCCGACTTTCGCGATCCAAAAGTGTTTTGGTACGAACCCCGGAAAAAATGGGTGATGGTCGCGGTCTTCGCCGACGAAAAACAAGTGAAGATCCTCGATTCGACCAATTTGAAAACGTGGATGCTGCGTAGCACGTTCGGACCCCTGAGCGCGGGCAAAGGGCAGTGGGAATGCCCGGATCTCTTCGAGCTGCCGCTCGACAACGGCTCTGGCGCCAGGAAATGGGTCATGGTCGTAAACCGCAATCCCGGCGCGCCTGCGGGCGGCACCGGCGTCGAATATTTCGTCGGCAGTTTCGATGGCGCTAAATTCACTAACGAAACTCCCGCCGGCCAGGAGCTGTGGGCCGACTACGGCAAGGATTTCTACGCTACCAACAGTTTCTCCGACATCCCGGCAACAGACGGCCGCAGAATCTGGATCGGCTGGATCAGCAATTGGCAATACGCAAACACCGAGCCCACAAAGCTGTGGCGCGGCGCGCAATCCCTGCCACGCGCATTGCGCCTCAAAACGTATTCGGACGGCATTCGACTGATTCAAGCTCCGGTCAAAGAGGCCGAACGCCTCCGCACGAAGCAGCTTTTCCGCGGCGGCGAAATCTCAATCCGGCAGGCCAACAAGGAAATTCACGCGGCCAACGTTCAGGGTGACACCCTCGAAATCGAAGCAGAGATCGCTCCCCGCGGCGCCGACGAGAGCGGTTTCCGCCTCCGCAAGGGTCCGATCGAAGAGACCTTGGTCGGAATCTCTGCAAAAACGCACGAACTCTTTGTCGACCGCACGCACTCCGGACTGGTTTTCTTCTCTCCGGATTTTCCGGGGCGTCATCGCGTCCCGCTGTACTGGACTTCCTCCGTGAAACTTCATATCTTCCTGGACCGTTCCAGTGTCGAGGTCTTTGCAAACGACGGCGAAACCGTCCTGACCGATCGCATCTATCCATCGCCTGGCAGCGATGGACTGGACGTATTCTCCGACTCAGCTGATTCTCAAATTCCGTCGCTGACCATCTGGAAACTTAGTTCGATCTGGAAATAGAGAAGAGACCGGCGCGTGACTCCCGCAAAACCTTTCACTGTCGTGGGCCTGGGCGAACTCCTCTGGGACATGTTTCCGGAAGGCGACCAACTCGGCGGAGCGCCCGCCAACTTCGCCTACATGACAAATCTTTTGGGCGACACGGGGGTGGTCGCCAGCCGCATCGGCGATGACGATCTGGGCCGCGCCGCCACGCAGCGACTTGCGCGCTTGCGTTTGGGAACATCTTCCGTCCAACGCGACCCCATTCATCCCACGGGCGTAGTGAAAGTGGACGTCGACCCCGCCGGCCAACCGACGTTTCATATTGCCCAAAACGTTGCCTGGGATTTCTTCGAATGGACTCCCGCCTGGCGTTCCCTCGCCGAAAGTGCGGACGCTGTTTGCTTCGGTTCCCTCGCGCAGCGTTCCGTGCAATCTCGCCAAACCATTCGGGCTTTCCTGAATGCGGCGCGTCCAGGCAGTACGCGGGTGTTCGACGTAAATCTGCGCCAATCGTTTTACTCGGCGCAAGTGCTCGAGGAATCGTCGCAGCTCGCCGACATCATCAAGGTAAATCACGACGAGCTTCCGGTCGTCGCCAAGCTACTAGGTCTTCCCTTCATCTACGACGAAATACGCGCCGCGCAGTGGCTGCGCGCCAAGTACAACTCGAAGCTGGTCTGTATTACGCGCGGAGCGAAGGGCAGCCTGGTGGTCAGCGAAACCGAAAGCAGCGAGCACCCAGGCTATCGTATTCACGTCGCCGACACCGTGGGCGCGGGCGACGCCTTTACCGCCGCGCTCGTCTACCACTACCTTCGCCACGCTTCCGTTTCCACCCTCAATGAAGCCGCCAACCGCATGGGCGCGTGGGTAGCCAGCCAGACCGGCGCTACTCCGGCTCCCGATGAATTTCGTCTCGAAAAGGTTCGCTCCGCGGTCGGTGTGGAAGAGTTCTAGCGGCCTGAACCGGGCTTGGCAGTTTGCTCGTTGGCCAGGCGCGTCACGAAAGTCTCCGGCAGTTGTTGCAGCAATACCAGGAACACTCCATTCGTCCATCCAAATCCCACGATGTTCATGTGGTAGCCGGCGGTGACCTGTGTTTCCGAGGAACGCGTCACCGCATTATATTTCTCGCGAATTGTGCCGTCGCGCCGGAAATTTTCCGCCACCGTGGAAAGAAATTCGTAGGAAACGCGATCGGCTTCCGCGTTGAAGCCATAGCGCCGGAATCCCTCATCAGCCACCAATTGGTCCGGCGCCCAAGCGTACGGAAAGTCCCATTGCGCGCCGGTCTCATGCGGGCTCATCACCAGGCCGCCCGGCTTTTCAAACGTGGGCAAGTGTTGCATGACCGCTCGCGCCTGCTCTGGCGTGGGGATTCCCGCCCATAGTGGGAAAAACGCGGTCACATATTTGTAGTCCGAGCGCTTCCCGTTTTCAAAGTCGTAGTCGAAGTACAAACCTCGCTCGCTGTCCCAGAGGTATTTCTGAATCCTCTCCCTGCGTTCCTCCGCCCGCTTTCGCCATTCTTCCGCCTCCGCCGGGCGCCCGAGCATCCCGCTCATCCGCTCCAAATCTTTTTCCGTTTTGTAGAGCAGGCTGTTCAAGCATACCGGCGCGAAATGATGCGTCCTCGCCCCATGCGGTCCAAAGCGAAATGAGACGTCGTAGCCGGACTCCCGCATCGCGCGGTCGCCCTTGTAATAGTCCGCGCTCAATGACGCCGCGCCCGCAGAATCGCACGCCGCCTGCGCCATCGTTTTGGCGGAATCACATACCTGCAATGCGAAGAGCGGCCCGAGATGCGCGTCACCCGGCTTTTGCGGAACAACGTAGTCGCGCCATTGGTCCTGTTGCTGCCCAAGGAAAAATGCCGCCACCTGCCGATAATGCCCCGTCTCGTCCTTCACGCTCTCCGGAGCCGGCCCGTTTCCAAAATCGTAGTAGCGCGAGAGTCCGGTCGTCCCTGCCAAGTGCGGCTCGTGTGTCCAGAGCCCGTAATCTCTCGCAGCGTAGCCGTACGCGCGCTCCAGCCACGCGCGGTCTTCCTTACCGGCCGCTTTTTGCGCGTCGTACACCGCCAAGATCATGGAGGTGAGAAACGGTGGCTGCGACCGCGTCAAGTAATACGTGCGATTCGCGTTTAGCACCGCGCCGTAATGCTCGATCTCAAAGAAAAAATTCTCCACCATCCCCTGCGCCAACTCGATTCTCTTGTCCTGCACGAGCCCGCGAACGATGAAGTAGCTGTCCCAACCATACATCTCGTTGAATCTTCCGCCGGGAACCACGTACTTGTTGTTCAGGTACAACAAGCCCGGCGGTTCGAGATTGCTGGTGTCCACCTCGCCAAGCTTATGGATTACGTGCTGCAGGTGCTTCACCTGCACGTTGCACCGTTTCTGCATTTCCTGGACGTCCGCTGGCGCGTCGAAATCCGCGGGAAGGTACAGCACGGAAGCCGCCGCCAGTTTTGGATCGACAATCACCTTGCAATCCGTCAGCGAGCGCGTCAGCGTGTCCCACCCGGCAGCTATGTAGCTGCGAATTTGCCGCAGCCCCGCTTCTTTCGCTCCCGCCTCCTGAGCAAAGCAGGCGGGAGCGAAAATGGCGCAGAAAGCGAGCGTAGTAAGTGCGGTTTGTCGGCACCGAAAGAAGGCGCGGTGGGTCCTCGACGATGCCCTCAAACGTGGGTATTTCATGGCGCCCAAGAGCATATTCTGTTGCCTCACGAAGGGCAATATCTCTTTTATCAAGAACATGATACGGGCGTATGCGGGTCGGGTTGTGAGGGCGGTTTCTGGTTTTCGTCGAGGCTTGCGTTCAGGCGTTTGCGCCATCTATCGGGATGGCCGTTCCGGTGATGTGCGCGGCGCGCTCATCGGCGAGCCAAAGCACCAGATCAGCGACCTCGGCGGGCTGCAGCCACTTCGAAAAATCCGCCCTGGGCATGGCTTTGCGGTTCGCGGGCGTGTCCATCGTGCCGGGAAGAACCACGTTAGCGGTGAGTCCCGCATCCCGGTTCTCCATCGCCACCGTCCGCACGAAACTCACCAGCGCAGATTTGA
>Ga0209117_1000876_pt1 | contig 11201 bp, 1 predicted proteins | sample BlaSpr_A8_OM2_M2_FD_187978 | JGI IMG/M metagenome (GOLD analysis project Ga0209117, IMG submission 187978) | Forest soil microbial communities from Thunder Bay, Ontario, Canada - Black Spruce, Ontario site 2_A8_OM2_M2 (SPAdes) (version 2) | ecosystem: Environmental > Terrestrial > Soil > Boreal...
GCCTGTTCGCAAACGGATTGTCCTCGATGCGACACGCCAATTGTGTCTCCCAAAGAACCAGGGTCCTCTGGTGCGCTTTGGGATCCGCGCGGTACGATTGCTACGCGAGAACCATGGACAGGGTGCCAGGTCTATGATCAAAAAAATGAAGGCAACACGCCGCGGTCAATTTCTTACCAAAATGCGCGAACATCTGATCGGCATGAAAATCAGACTGATTCAGGAAATCAACTCTGAAGCCCGCAGTGAGCGAGAAGGCAACAGGGACGATTGTATGGATAGTTCCGATCTTGCTTCCGAAGAATATGAGCGCGAGATGAGCTCGAAGCTGTCGGCGCGCGAGCAATTCAAGATCGGACAGATCGACGATGTGCTCCAGCGAATCGCGAAGCTGGGGTACGGTGCGTGCGAAACTTGCGGACTTGAGATCACTCAAGCGCGCCTCAATGCGATGCCCTTCACCCGACTGTGCTGCGACTGCCAGCAGGACTACGAGCGCGAGGCGAAGGGCCGGGGCCGCCACGGGGATGAGGAAGACCCGTATCACAAGCTTGGCTCAATTCATGCGGGCGAAGAGAGCACCCACGATCCACTTAGAAGCCCGGTGAATGAATCGAACGCCTAGTCTGCCCCCCGGCTGGCGCATAGCCGCCATGATGACTGGGGTTTCTGATTGCCTCAACCCAGGGCGTCTGAAAATAGCGTTCGCCTTCAGTCTCGCCATTTGAAACGTCAATCCGGCACTGGAACCGACGGGTCCACCGAAACATGTCGGATCGAACTGGGCGCTACCGCGAGCGCCGCGGTGCGAGAGAGGTCTGGCGCTCAAGTGGGCCTGTTCGAGACTCGAAACCAGGCATCGCGTGGAGCGCGACAGGGTTGAAGCGAAAGCATCGACGAAATGAAAGCATCGATGAATGGTCTTTTCGGCTCGACCTGGGCGTCTTCACCGGGCGAAAAGGCAAGCTTGAGGTATTCAATCCTTCGCGCCCTCAGAGCGCCGGCGGCGGTTTTTCCTCCGGGGACGGAAGAGCCCATTCGCAGTGAACTGTTCAGCGTCGAGCGACTCGAACAGCATGCCGAAAGCCTCGCGGCCGCCCAGCACGTAACGACCAGGCCCAGCACCGGCCGGCAGCTTGCCGGACGGTTGCGCGACAACGGCCGGGTGCTGCACGAAGCGTATAGCGCCATCGCCAAGGCAGTCCGCGAGGATCGCGCCATTACCCCGGCGGCCGAGTGGCTAATCGACAACTTTTATGTCGCGCAGGAGCAGATTCGCGAAATCCGCGACGATCTTCCGCGCGGCTACTACCTCGGCCTGCCCAAGCTCGCGGACGGACCGCTGGAGGGCTATCCGCGCGTATACGGAATTGCTTGGGCCTTCGTCGCGCACACCGATAGCCGCTTCGACCCGGAGATGCTGCGTCGATTCGTACAGGCCTATCAGCGCGTGCAGCCTCTGATGATCGGTGAACTCTGGGCCGTAGCAATTACGCTGCGAATCGTGCTGGTCGAGAATTTGCGGCGCTCGGCCGAGCGAATCGAGAGCAGCCGAGCTGCGCGCCAGGAAGCCGACACCTTGGCCGACAGGCTATTGGGAGTTGGCAGTCGTCCGGCCGAAGCGCCGGAGGTCGCTCTGCGACGCTTCGACCAGACATCCTTGCCGGCAGCTTTTGCAGTTCAACTGGTTCAGCGTCTGCGCGATCAGGATCCGACGGTGACACCGGCGCTGCTGTGGTTGAACGAACGCCTCGCAGCCCTGGGAACGACCGCCGACGAGATCGTCCGCGAGGAGCATCAGAGGCAGGGCGCGGCGAACGTGACCGTGCGTAACGTGATCACGAGCATGCGCCTGATCTCTGCCGTCGATTGGGCTGAGTTCTTCGAGAGCGTCAGCCTCGTCGATGGCGCGCTGCGTGCCAACAGCGATTTTGCCGAAATGGATTTTTCAACCCGCGATCGCTACCGGCATGCGATCGAAGACCTGGCGCGCGGCTCCGGACAACCGGAGCTCGAAGTCGCCCGGCGCGCGATTGCGGCCGCCAAGTGCGCAGCCGCCAAGCCGCGGAGCGTTGCCGACTCAACCGACCGCCGCCAGCAGGAGCCCGGCTATTATCTCATCTCGAAAGGGCGGCGAGTGGTCGAGAAGGAGCTCGGATTTCGTCCTCCGATAACCGACTGGCTGGTTCGTGCCAGCGCGGCCGCAGGGATTCTCGGTTACGTGGGCGCGATCGCTATCATCGGCGCGCTCATCCTGTCCCTGCCACTGTTAGGTCTCGCGCATCATGGGGTCAGCGGATGGACGCTCTTGCTGTTCGCGCTTTTCGCCGTGGCGCCAGCATCGGATTTGGCTGTGGCGCTGGTCAACCGCGGCGTTACGAATGGCCTCGGGCCATTGACGCTGCCGGCTTTGGAGCTTCGCGACGGAGTACCGGCGGAGCTGCGCACGATAGTCGTCGTACCGACGCTCCTGACGACGCGGGCGGAGCTCGAGGAGCAGATCGAACGCCTGGAGGTTCATTTCCTCGCAAGCCAGGACGGCGATCTTCGCTTCGCGCTGCTCTCGGACTGGACGGATTGCGCCAGTCAGAGTGCGCCGGGCGATGACGAGCTTCTGGGCGTGGCGACCGAAGGAATCGCGCGCTTGAATCAACGCCATGGGCCTGCAGCGGAAGGCGCTCGATTCTTCCTGCTCCATCGCCGGCGAATCTGGAACGAGGGACAGGGAAACTGGATCGGCTGGGAACGCAAACGCGGAAAGCTGCACGAGCTCAATCGCTTGCTGCGCGGCGCGACCGACACCACTTTTGTGGCGATCGACGGCTGCTCACCCATCGTACCTCCCGCGGTCCGCTACGTGATCACTCTGGATGCCGATACGCGCCTGCCGCGAGGGACCGTCAGGCGCCTGGTCGGGAAGATGGCGCATCCGCTCAACCGTCCGCGGCTGGATACGGATAGCGGCCGCGTGGTCGAGGGCTACGCGGTGTTGCAGCCGCGCGTTACCCCGTCGCTGCCAACTGGCCGTGAGGGCTCGCTTTTCCAGCGCATCTTCACCAGTCCAAGCGGGCTGGACCCTTACGCCTTCGCGGTCTCCGACGTCTACCAGGATCTTTTCGGCGAAGGTTCCTACAGCGGCAAGGGGATCTACGACGTCGATGCTTTCGAAGCCGCCCTTCACGGGCGGATCCCCGAGAGCACCCTTCTGAGCCACGACTTGTTGGAGGGAATCTTCGCACGGGCCGGACTGGTCTCCGACATAGAGGTGGTCGAAGAATTTCCATCACGCTACGACGTTGCCGCCGTACGCCAGCATCGGTGGGCGCGCGGCGATTGGCAATTGCTGCCCTGGATTTTTGGCCGCGGGAGGGATTCTGGCCTAGGCCAAGACCGGTCCGCTATTCCGTTGATCGGACGTTGGAAGATGATGGACAACCTGCGCCGAACGCTGTCGGTGCCGGCCACTTTCCTCGCCTTGCTGGCGGGATTCACGTTGCCGTTCGCTTGCGCCAAGCTTTGGAGCGCGTTCGTGCTCGCGACGATTGCGATTCCCACCCTGCTGCCCGCGCTGGCCGGGATCGTGCCGCGACGGTTAGGCATTTCGCAGCGGCGGCACTGGAGCGCGGTCGGCGCGGACTTCGCTCTTGCGCTGTCACAGATCGGACTCCTGGTCACCCTCCTCGCCCACCAGGCGTGGTTGATGAGCGATGCAATCGCGCGAACACTGTTTCGTCTGTTGGTGAGCCGCCGATGGCTGTTGGAGTGGGTCGCCGCAGCGCAGGCGAAGATCAGTGGTGAGCTTGACCTTCGCGGCTTCTACCGATGGATGGCCGGCGGCGTCGCACTTGCCGTAGTGCCTGCGGTCATCGCCGTGGTTGCCCGGCACGGATCGTTTCTAATCGCGGCTCCATTCGTGATGCTGTGGATGCTATCGCCGGCCATCGCGCGATGGGCGAGTCTTCCACCGCAGGTGGCGGCGGATAATCCGGTCTCCCGGACGGACGCGCGCGCACTACGGCTCATTGCGCGGCGCACCTGGCGTTTTTTTGAGACCTTCGTCACGGCGGAAGATCACATGCTCGCGCCGGACAATTTCCAGGAAGACCCGAAGCCGGTGCTGGCCCATCGGACCTCTCCCACGAATCTCGGGCTATACCTTCTGTCGGTGGTCACCGCTCATGATTTCGGCTGGCTGGGTACGCTTGAGGCTGTGGAAAAGCTGGAAGCGACGCTCGCGACGATGAGCGGGCTGGAGCGGATGCATGGCCACTTTTACAACTGGTACGACACGCAGGAGCTTCGCCCGCTGGAGCCGAAATACGTTTCCTCGGTGGATAGCGGGAATCTGGCCGGGCATCTGATCGCGCTTGGGAACGCCTTGCGTGAAATGGCCAGCGTTCCCCTGGCGGGTCCGCAATTGTTCGCCGGGATCGATGACGCGGTGGAGATCACCCGCGAGTCCTTGCACGCGCTGGCGGATGATCGGCGAACGCATATCGTGACTCGAAGGCATCTGGAAGACGCCCTCGACGCTCTTTCGACGGCGGTGTTCGCCGCGCGCGGATCCGCCGGAATCGCGCGCCTGCACGTCGAAAGCGAACACGATGGTGAAAAATCGCTCCGGCGGGTTCGGTCAACCCCTGCGGCTCTCGTCGGACAGTTGGCGGAGCTGGCGCTGCAGGCCGACACCATCACCGACATCGCGCGAACGTTGAGCGCGGAACGGGGCGATCCCGCCAGCGCCGAAGTGTTGGCGTGCGCGCAGGCAGTACGCGCATCCATCCAGAGCCATCAGCGCGACCTCGATCAGTTGATCCCGTGGGCGAATCTGGTCGCACGCGACGCCGCGCCGGCCGCCGCGATGAACCTGGACGCAAACGTTTGTGCACAGTCGGCGTACGGGCCCATCTTCGACTCGGTTCCGTCCCTGGCCGATCTGCCGAAGAGCTGCGCGGCGGCCATACTCATGCTGGCGCGCCACCAAGCGGAACCGGCGGCGCAGACCGGCGCAAACGGCGACTCGCTCGCGATGCGAGCTGGCGCTTTGGTCGACGCGCTCGAGCGCTCCGCAAGCGCCGGACGCTCGCTCAAGGAGCGCCTCGAGGCGCTCGGCGATCTGACGAAGAAAATGTTCGAGGCGATGGAGTTCGGCTTTCTCTTCGATGGTAGCCGCCAACTCCTCTCGATCGGCTACCGGGTCTCCGAGGGCAGCCTCGATCCCAACTGTTACGACCTGCTCGCCTCCGAGGCGCGCCTGGCGAGCTTCGTCGCGATCGCCAAGGGCGACCTGCCGGCACGACACTGGTTCCGGCTCGGGCGCACTGTAACCCCGGTGGACAGCGGTTCGGCGCTCGTCTCATGGTCGGGATCGATGTTCGAGTATCTGATGCCGAGCCTGGTGATGCGCGCGCCCGTAGGATGCCTGCTCGAGCAGACCGATCGCCTGGTCGTTCGTCGACAGATGGAATATGGCGCTGAACTCGGCCTGCCGTGGGGCGTCTCGGAGTCGGCATACAATGTGCGCAATCTGGAGCTCACATATCAGTACTCCAGCTTCGGTGTTCCCGGCCTGGGACTCAAGCGCGGGTTGAGCGACAATGCCGTCGTTGCTCCCTACGCGACGGCGTTGGCGGCGATGGTCGATCCGCAGGCCGCGGTGCGGAACTTCTCACGTCTTGCGGCCGCTGGCAGCCGTGGCCGGTACGGCCGGTATGAGGCGCTGGACTACACGCCGGCGCGCTTGCCCGAGGGCGAAGAGGTGGCGATCGTGCGCTCATACATGGCGCACCATCAAGGGATGACCCTGGTGGCGATCGCCAACGCGCTCCTGGACGGGGTGATGCGCGCCCGCTTTCACGCCGAGCCGATCATCCAGGCAACCGAACTACTGCTGCAGGAACGAACTCCTCGCGATGTGGAGGCTGCTCACCCTCGGGATGAGGAGGTGAAGGCGGCGGCCAATGTGCGCGAGCTGGTTCCGCCGATGCCGCGCCGGTTCCAATCGCCTCACCAGCCCATACCCCGCACTCACCTGCTCTCCAACGGTTCCTACGCGGTGATGATCACGGCGGCCGGCTCGGGGTACAGCCGCTGGCGTGATCTCGCGGTGACGCGTTGGCGCGAGGACGCTACCTGCGATTGTTGGGGCAGCTACGTTTTCCTGCGCGACGCGGCCAGCCGCGAGGTGTGGTCGGCGGGGTACCAACCAAGCGGAGCCGAGCCGGATACTTACGAGGCGGCGTTCTTCGAGGATCGAGCAGAAATCGCCAGGCGCGACGGCACGATCGCAACCACGATGGAGGTGGCGGTCTCGCCCGAGGACGACGCCGAGGTTCGCCTGGTGTCGATCTCCAACCTTGGCAGCCGCGTTCGCGAGATCGAACTGACCTCGTATGCGGAAGTCGTGTTGGCGCCGGCCGCGGCTGACGCCGCGCACCCGGCCTTCTCGAATCTGTTCGTACATACGGAATTCGTCACTAACGGTGGCGTTATCCTGGCGACTCGACGGACGCAGTCGCCCGACGAGCCGCAAGTCTGGGCGGCCCATCTCGCCGTCGTAGAGGGCGAGGTCATAGGCGGCGCACAGTTCGAGACCGACCGGGCGCGTTTCCTGGGACGCGGACGCGGAATTCGAACACCGATCTCGGTGATCGACGGCCGGCCGCTCTCCAATACGGCCGGTGCGGTGCTCGATCCGATCTTCAGTCTGCGCTACCGCATCAAGGTTGCGCCGGGTGCCACGGCGCGCGTCGCGTTCTGGACGGTCGTTGCGCCCACGCGCAGCGAAGCGCTCGACCTGGCCGATAAACATCGCGACCAGGCGGCCTACGATCGCGCCGTCACCCTCGCGTGGACCCAGGCGCAGGTGCAGCTTTTTCATCTCAGCGTCGACACCGACGAAGCCAACCTCTACCAACGTCTGGCGAGCCACGTGCTCTACTCCAACCCTGCGCTGCGGCCCTCATCCGAGATGCTGTTACGAAGTGAAGGCGGCCCCCCGGAGCTGTGGGCGCATGGAATCTCTGGCGATTTACCGATCGTCGTGTGCCGAATCGACGAAATCGAGGATCTCGAAATCGCCCGCCAGCTAGTCCGCGCTCACGAATACTGGCGGATGAAGCGATTGGCGGTCGATCTGGTAATTCTGAACGAAAAACCGTCGTCCTACGCGCAGGATCTTCAGACCACCCTGGAGGCGCTGGTGCGGGCCTACCAATCGCGATCGCCAACCCGGGTAGAGAGCGCACACGGAGCCGTGCTCGTATTGCAGGCCGCACAGCTATCGGACCGGACGCGCAGCCTGCTCCAGAGCGTCGCGCGAGCGGTGCTGTTCAGCCGCCGTGGGAGCCTATTCAAGCAGATCCAACGCCTGGAGGAATCCGACCCCGCGGGCGGGCCGCCGCCCGGACGCTGGCCGGCCAATGAAGTGCCGCCGCCCGCTCTGCCCCGGCCCGAGCTCGAGTTTTTCAACGGCCTCGGCGGCTTCGCGGCCGACGGGCGGGAATACGTGATGATCCTCGGCGAGGGGCAGTGGACGCCAGCGCCCTGGATCAATGTCATCGCCAATTCCGCCTTCGGCTTCCAGGTATCGGCCGAGGGCGCAGGCTATACGTGGTCGATCAACAGTCAACAGAATCAACTCAGCCCCTGGTCCAACGATCCCGTTAGCGACAGGCCCGGTGAAGTGATCTATGTTCGCGACGAAGACAGTGGGGCGCTGTGGAGTCCCACGGCTCTACCTATACGCGAGGAAGCCTCGCCCTATGTCGTCCGGCACGGCCAGGGCTATAGCCGTTTCGAGCACACTTCGCACGGAATTGCGCTCGAGCTTTTGCAATACGTGGCGCTCGACGATCCGATCAAGATTTGCCGCCTGAAGATTCAGAATCATTCCGGGCGGTCCCGGCGTCTCTCAATCACTGCCTACGTGGAGTGGGTGCTAGGCGTTTCCCGCGCGGCCTCTGCACCATTCGTCGTCACCGAGATCGATGCGCCGACCGAAGCGATGCTCGCACGCAACCACTGGAGCAACGAATTCGGCAGTCGCGTAGCGTTCGCGGACCTCGCCGGACGCCAACTCGCCTGGACCGGTGACCGCACGGAATTTCTCGGCCGCGACGGCTCCCTTGATCATCCGGCCGCTCTGGAGAGCGCAATACCGCTCTCCAATCGGGTCGGCGGCGGCCTGGATCCCTGCGGCGCTCTCCAGACCCGCGTCGAACTCGAGCCCAACGAGACGGCAGAGATCGTCTTTTTTCTGGGCGAGGCAGCGACCAGGACGGAAGCGAATGCTCTGATCACACGCTACCGGGCCGCCGACCTCGACGAGGTCTTGCGCGCCGTGACCAGGCTTTGGGATGACGTCCTCGGCGCGGTGCAGGTGAAGACGCCGGATCGTTCGATGGATGTTCTGCTCAACCGCTGGCTCCTATACCAGACTCTCTCCTGCCGTATATGGGCGCGAGCGGCATTCTACCAGGCGAGCGGCGCTTACGGCTTTCGCGACCAACTTCAGGACGTGATGGCGCTGTGCGCCTCCAAGCCGGAGGTGACGCGAGAGCATCTATTGCGCACGGCGGCGCGCCAGTTCGTCGAGGGCGACGTTCAACATTGGTGGCTGCCGCCGTCGGGCCAGGGCGTTCGCACGCGGATCTCCGACGACCGGATCTGGCTGCCGTACGCCGCCGCTCATTACGTCGAGGTCACGGGGGATCTCGCAATCCTCGACGAGATGGTTCCCTTTCTCGAAGGGCCGATGCTCAGCGCCGGCCAGCGGGAAACGTACTTTGCGCCAACGGTTTCCGAGCAGCATGGCACCTTGTTCGAACACTGCGCCCGCGCCCTCGACCAAAGTCTTGCGGTTGGTGGCCACGGCCTGCCCCTGATCGGCACCGGCGACTGGAACGATGGCCTGAATCGGGTCGGTATGGACGGGAAAGGCGAGAGTATCTGGCTCGGCTGGTTCCTATGCGCCGCGCTCTCGGCTTTTGCTCCCCTGGCGGATCGTCGCGGCGAGCAGCCGCGCGCCGCAGTCTGGCTCCAGCGCGCGGCCGCGCTGCGGGAATCGCTGGAGCGGGATGGCTGGGATGGCGACTGGTATCGGCGCGCCTACTTTGATGACGGAACGCCGCTGGGTTCGGCTTCAAGCAGCGAATGCCGAATCGATTCGATCGCACAGTCGTGGGCGGTGATCTCGGCGGCTGCGGATCCTCAGCGAGCGGCGCGTGCGATGAGGGCAGTGGACGAACACCTTGTCAACCGCGGTGACGGACTGGTCCTTCTCTTCACCCCGCCGTTTGATCGAACAGCACTCGACCCGGGGTACATCAAAGGCTATCCGCCGGGCATTCGTGAGAACGGCGGCCAGTATACCCATGCCGCCATGTGGTCGGTGATCGCCTTCGCGATGCTCGGCGACGGCGACAAGGCCGCCGAGTTGTTCTCGATCGTGAACCCCATCAATCACGCCGGCACGCGCGCCGCTGTGCATCGCTACAAAGTGGAGCCCTACGTGGTCTGCGCCGACGTCTACGCGATGCCACCGCACGTCGGACGCGGCGGGTGGACGTGGTACACCGGCTCCGCAGGATGGATGTATCGGGCGGGCCTCGAATGGATCCTCGGCTTCCGTGTGCGCGGCGCGACGCTGTTGCTCGATCCGTGCGTGCCGAAAGCATGGCGCGGCTTCGAGATGGTTTTCCAATACCACTCGGCGCGCTACGAGATCACAGTCGAGAATCCACGCGGGGTCACTCGCGGTGTCACTCGTGTAGAGCTCGACGGCGTCGAGCTAGCGGAAACCCGAGCGCCGATTCCCTTGGCGGACGACGACGTGACGCACCGAGTGCGCGTCGTTCTGGGATGACTAGCGCTCCTAGTCGACTGATGCGGTTCGCGGGACGACGCGCCTCATCGAGACTCGCACAGCCCGGTGGACTGATTGCACGTGACACTGCCCGCGCAGCCGATCGGAGAGCCATGATCCGTGTATCTGCACTGCGACTCATCCCCACCATACACGAGCGGATAGCAAGGCCGCCGCCCGCCGAAGTCGCAGCAGCCTCCCACCGACTCGAAACAGATGCTTGTGGGGGTTGGCATTGGTGTGGGACTGGGAAGGATCATCGGTCTGCAATCCGTCAGCACGTTGTTGATGGCTTGCATGATGCAATCGACTTCCACGACCTGGGCGCATATCGGCCCTTGGCATCCGCAACTGAAACCGGAGCACGCGCTGATCGGTGCACCGCCCAGCGCGATGATGACCATCTTGATGATTTCGTCAATGGTGACCGTACCGTCGGCGTCGCAGTCGCCTACACACGGTGTCGGGCCTGGCAGCGGAGTGGGCGTCGGCGTGGATACCGTGGCACCTTGCGAGCACAGCACTATCGTGACCGCAATGTCGCCAAGAGTGGGCAGACCGAGGGCCGTGAACGCCGACGCGAAACACGCGCCGTTCGTATCATTGCGTTGGGTCAAGGCGCTGCAATCGAACGGGTGCCCGGTCACGGAGAACGGGCCGACGGTCTCGCCGTCGAGTCCGTCGGCGTTGTTTACCTGCGCCGTGGCCGTGCCGGTGACGAATATGCTCGTGCCGGCAATGCCGCGCACCGCAGCGGGATCGTCGTCGGTGCAAAACCGCCCGTCACTGCCGTAGAGGGTGGGATCTGAGCCGGTGCAAAGGCCGACGACGGTGCCGATGGCGGTGGTCAAGAGAATCGCCGCTGATCCGACACCGCCAGTGCCGCTCCGTGTGATCGCAGGCAGCTGTGGTGTTCCCGCACCTCCGCCCGCATCCCGCGTCACGTTCAGATCAACGCCTTCCAGATGAACTTGTCCGCAGTACACGGCTCCCGCGGCGGCGTTGCCGGCACCATGAACAAACGTGCACGGTGCCCTACCGGCGCACACATGGTCGTCCGACGTACAGTCCAGGGACGGCGTGATGCCGTCTATTTCCAAGAACGTGCCGCCGCACGTTTTGACCGCGATCTCCCGGGGACACGCGCAGGCGAGGGTGCTGACTGGAATGGGCAGGTTCACCGCCCGTGCCTTGATGACCGCTGGAATGATGCCGTCGCCGCGGTCCGTGCCGACCTTTACGGTCTCGACGCCCTTCAGCGGCAATGGAATGGTGAGCACGTTACCATGCACCACCGCGCCGCTGGTGCCGCGCAATAGGTCTATCCCTTGCACGA
>Ga0209117_1000877_pt1 | contig 11196 bp, 15 predicted proteins | sample BlaSpr_A8_OM2_M2_FD_187978 | JGI IMG/M metagenome (GOLD analysis project Ga0209117, IMG submission 187978) | Forest soil microbial communities from Thunder Bay, Ontario, Canada - Black Spruce, Ontario site 2_A8_OM2_M2 (SPAdes) (version 2) | ecosystem: Environmental > Terrestrial > Soil > Boreal...
TACGGGCGGTAGATAGCGGGTTTGTTCGAGATAACACGCGAAACGGTACCACAGATCTGGACGTATGTCAATAGTAAACTTGTAAGTGCAATGGCATGAATGCCGTGCAAGGAAAATTCAAAACGGCACTCTTCGGCAAGGCGCGAAGGGATGCCTCACCCAAAATCCTTTCGGATCTGTTTGCCGCCGCTCTGATCGGTGATCCTGTGGCGACTTGTCCCTACGTGAGGAGGCGAGGTCTATGAAAATCACTCTTGGTCGAATCATGATGTGGATAGCGGTTATGGCTACGTGCCCAGTCTCTGTTTGGGCCCAGCAGGCGAGCACGAACCGGAATGTCATTCTTCGGCGCGACCCATCGACAACGAGTCCAGTCCTGGAACACCTCGTCAAAGGGGCGAGGTTGACTCTAGTCGACGCGACCCCAGACAGTGGCTTCTATCACGTTAGGACGGAGGACGATCAGGTTGGGTGGGTCTTCGCGAAGTACGTCAGTATATCGGAGGTTACGCCGCCGCCACCATCCACTACCCCCGGCACTGCCCAACCAGTAGGCACGCAATGTGATGCCGGCTTGTGGAATCACGTGTACCACCCGCAGCGGTTAATCGTGAAACAGCAGTGTATCGCGGTGACGGGGACCATTGTGGATGCGACAGCGACCCAGACGGTTAAGCAGCCGGATGGAGTCCGTCATGAGAAGGATGGAGACACGCACGGATGGTTAAAGGTGGATGCGGAATTTGAGAATTTGTTGAACGCCGGAAACATCAATGATGAAGGGGGTAACCTGGTGTTTGAGATCGTATGCCGGTTTCCGGTGACGCAAGCGGATGCGAAGGCGGCATGCAAAACCTACACGGATCGCGTCACGCTACCTCCGGTTGGCTCACACGTGCGGATCGTTGGAACGTACGTGCAGGACACCTTCCATGCAAAGTGGAACGAAATTCACCCTGTCACGAGTATCAGCGTGGTCCCCTAAGCCACGGATGCAGCACGGTTCTCATCATACATAACTTTGCACTAATGCTTGATCGCGTAATAGATGACGTAGAGCCAGCTGAGGATGCCGTGAAGGATCATCCAAAGAATGGAATGATTGACGCTCCATGAAATGGTGATGGCGAGCATGCTTCCGAAGCCCCAAAAACCTATGCCCGCTGACCCGCCTCTGTTTTCCATGTCATCTCCAGGATTGGTTCTCTGAGTTCCAGGCGGAGGAAATTCTACACTGATGGCAGCCTTTTAGGCTGTGTCGGATTACCTTAGAATTCAAATCCACTTGTCCGATAAGCGCGTTTATCATTGGCGTTCGCGGTGTACTAGTTTCGCAGAAAACGCGCTGGCGCTAGTACCCAAATGTCCGGTAAGCGCGTTAGGACTTGGCCTGAATCCGGGTCAACTCATTTTTGTCGAGGGATAAGAACCCAGCCGCCTAACCGCCGTGGAATATTTAGCTCCTTGGGAGCCTCGTAGGCCCAGAAAAGATGAATATCTGACTTCTTCAGGGCAGCGTCGAGACCGATGAATCGCATTTGAAGATTGACTTCCCCCGTCTGCTGCTCGTTCGGTTCCATCGATATTTTTTCAGGTGAAGGGTCGTCTACGGGATAGCCCCGCCTGACGAACCGCTCGCCAGGCGTCACTGCAATGAGCATCATGCTGTTGAGGTTTCCCCAAGGCAGGCGCCACTTGTAGAAGGTTACTCGCGTTTCAGCACGAGACCGAAGCGTTACGTGTAGCCAAAGGGGTTTTTGACTGCTCAGTTCGACTTTAATATCTGGTGAGCTGTCTTCATTTCCGCCAGAAGGCACCGAGAAAATGCAAATGGCAACTGCGACTAGCAGGCATTTGCTGATGCTGTTCCATGTCACGGCGTCAAATGCTCCACATCTCAGAGGTGAACTACTGATGAGGAATAAAGCCTAACCCTTCCCACGAAAGAGTGCGAGAGCCACCCTGGGCTTTGTGCTTGAGAGCAAAAGCCCTGCCCAAGTCTCGATAAGTCGGGTTACCGGACAAATCGACGGAGGCTTCCCCCTTGTCTGAAGGCTAAGATCCGGTGAAGCGTGGGATAGACTGGAATGGATGAAGAAGACGCACAGCGCAGGGGGTGTGGTCACAAATAACGAGGGCGAGGTCCTGGTGGTGAGTCAGCGTGGGACGTCTTGGTCATTGCCAAAGGGACACATCGATCCTGGCGAAAGCGCACTGGTTGCGGCTAAGCGAGAAATCTACGAAGAGAGCGGGATTCGTGATCTGGAATTTATCCGCGAGTTGGGAACGTATGAACGCCGCAAGATCGGCGTGGATGGCGGCGATGATCCCTCGGAGCTGAAAGTCATCACGATGTTTCTCTTCCGAACGAGCGAAAAATCATTGAAGCCAGTTGACCCAGACAATCCGGAAGCAAGATGGGTCGAGAAATCAAAGGTCGCACGACTGCTCACGCATGAAAAAGATAAAGAATTCTTCCAGCGAATAGCGTTCTAACTTTCCGCCTGAGGCGGACTCTATCCAAGTGAGCTTGGAGGCAAGGGTAAGAGACATGAGGATGTCTTGACTTCCCAGCGCTTACGTTCGAGACTCGCTAGCCTGATTGCGTCTCACAAATCGGAACTGCTCGAGGATTCTCAACAATGAAATCACTACGCTTGCACTTCCACCTCGTTCCTGCTGCGCTCGCGGTACTCCTAATATTCGGCAACGCTTCCGGTCTCCGTGGCGCGCAGACCGCGGGGGCGGCGGGTAAGACGCGGATAGCTGTCGTTGGGCTAGACCACGATCATGTGTGGAGTCTGCTGAAGGACATCGCGGGTGAGCCCTCGGCGGAGCTGGTCGCCATCGCGGAAACCGATCCGGCACTGGTTAGCCGGGCACAAAAGGAAGTTCCCGCGAGCGTGAAGTTTTATTCGGACTACGTGGCGATGCTGGACCAGGCGAAGCCTGAGGCGGTGATCGTCACCACGTCGAACGACAAGCATTTGGAGATCTTGCGGCAGTGCGCCAAGCGGCACATCCATTACTCGACGGAAAAGCCGATGGCCACGAACGCCGCGGATGCGCGGGAGATGGAACGGCTGGCGCGCGAAGCGAACATCAAGGTGATGGTGAACTATTGGAACGCGTGGGTGGCGCCTAGCCATGATCTGTTTCATCGCGTGCGCGCGGGCGAAGTCGGACCCATTCAGAAAATCATCGTGCAGTATGGACACCGCGGACCGAAGGAGATCGGGGTTTCGCAGCAATTCGCAAACTGGCTTTATGATCCAGTGAAAAATGGTGGCGGAGCGATCATGGATTTTGGCTGCTACGGCGCGGAGCTTTCGGTGTGGCTGAAGGGCCGGCCGACGCGGGTGTATGCAACGACGCGCAAGCTGAAAGTGGAGCAGAACAACAAAGTCGATGACGATGCGACTATCGTGCTCGATTATCCGGACGCCACGGCAATTATCGAGGCTTCCTGGGATTGGCCGTATACCAAGGAGCAGGTGGAAGTGTTCGGGCCGAAGGGGAGCTTGCTGGCGCGGCACAACAGCTTGCTGCACCGCTCCGCCGATGCGCATGGACCCAATGTCGCGCCGGATGGGGAGAGCGTGACGCTCGAGCCGCTGCCGAAGGAAACAAGCAATCCGATCTCATACTTTGTCGATTGCATCCGCAACAACAAGCCGATCGAGGATCCGGTTTCCGCGAAGCTCAATGTGCAAGTGATAGAAATCTTGGATGCCGCGCGGGAATCGGTGCGAACCGGCAAACCTCAAGAACTCCGTTGACACCAATTGAAGAGTCAGGGCTACTTCACGCCTTTGTCCCGCTTGCCGGGCTGCATTCCAATTCGCTAGCGACGCCAAGAATCTCTTCACCGCAAAACATTGACGTCGGCGGCCTGCTTCGTCTAGCAAGCAGAAATACAAATAAACCCACAGGTATGCTTCTGATGGGCAAGATTCGGATTCAAACGTGTGATTCATCTTCGACCGATCACTATGGGCGCTGGAACGCTGATGCTATGAACGGAGACTGCCGCCGCTCTCCGCGGTATGCATTTGTCGCAACCGTCGAGGTAACACACGGAGAATCCACTTCGGTCATAGCTGCGAGACTCGGAGACTTAAGTCTACACGGCTGCTTTATCAACATGATCAATCCGCTGCCCGCAGGGGCCTTGATAATGGTTAGAATTTCCGCAGGGTATTCTGTTTTCCGCGCGCGCGGCAGAGTGGTTTATTCTCAACCTAATCTTGGCGTTGGCGTCGAATTTCAAGACATTGAAGCGCGCTACCAAACCGTCCTCAAAGAGTGGCTGCTGGACGCGAAAGACATAAACAAAACACAGAAACTCGCTTGAGTGCGAAGGTTCCCTTTCCTGTAGTCGCTTCTCTACTACCGATCTTGCCAAACGTGGAAAGTTACTGGGAAACTCTGCTGAATTCTACGTCTGCCTTGAAGCCGTCCAGGATCGGTATGCTTATCACGTCGACATCCGCAAGCGAGAAGCTGCGGCATGGATTGAGAACCTGGAAACATCGTTGTGACAGCATCTTGCATTGCCACCCTACGACGTCTTAAATAGATATACACAATCGCGAGGTCTCATGGTTCCCTCTGAGTCGCAGCAGTCTGTCCTCTCACCTGCGCCCGTGGACGCAGAGCAGATTAGCTCCAACATGCGCCGGATTGCGCGGCGCCAACGGTCTCTTTGGTCCTGTGCAGTGATGGTGACCGTGCTGCTCGCGCTGGGGATCGCTTCGTTCGCATTCCCCGGATTATTGTCTCAAGCTGAAGAATCTGCTTCGATGCTTTTGAGTTCAGCAATACGCGGAGTCGTCGGACTCGTCCTGCTCTTCAACGTGTACACCGTATATCAGCAACTGCAAATAAATCGGATTCACGAGCAATTGAGCAAGCAAGTTGAAACGTTAGGTAAGATGGAAGTTCGAACCGAAGAAGTCTACAAGCTTGCCGCGCTTGACCCGCTCACGGGACTCTATAACCGACGGTCCGGGGAACAACGTCTGGCGCAAGAAATCTCACGCTCAACGCGAAACGGTCGTCCGCTGACCGTCCTCGCACTCGACCTGGATGGCCTGAAACAGGTTAATGATAGGTTTGGGCATCCCGCGGGTGATGAGCTGATCAGGAGCTTCGCTGAACGATTAAATAAGGCCATTCGCGGCTCAGATTTAGCGGTCCGTCTCGGTGGAGATGAGTTTCTGGTTTTGCTCCCAGAGTGCAAACCTGAGGAGGTTCGACACGTTCTGAGCCGGTTGAGCGGAGTCCACGTGGAGTGCAAAGGCCAGGTGATTCAGATTTCCTTCTCCGCTGGCTGGACCGACTTTAGGCCGGGTGAATCAGCCGAGGAATTAGTGAAACGTGCCGACGACGCCCTGTACGCAAACAAACGTGGTCCCCAGAAACGAAGCTTGCAGATCGTCGGGGCGAAGTAGCAGACATCCGCTTGCCGGGCAGCTCGTGTGGCGCTGGGAGCGAAAAACTCGAAACCGGTGTCCGATTGTTTGTTGATCGAAGATCACGGCCTGCCATTTTTTGTCCCGCTTAGAGAAAAAGTGCGCTGAAATTTTCCGAGTGCTTGCAATAGCGAGCGATACGCACACATTTCTTGGTTGCTACACCGCTGTTGGACGGACGGAATAACCTGCGGTAAACTATTTGCCTCGCACGCACACGGCGCGCCCGTAGCTCAGTTGGATAGAGCGTCTGGCTACGAACCAGAAGGTCGGGAGTTCGAGTCCCCCCGGGCGCACCACTTTCCCAATAAATACTACATATTGTGCGGTTGCATCGACTGCCGATGTGTCGGGGTTTACCGGCGGTTTACCTTCAGGGGAAAAGCAAAAGGCCCGAAGCATTTAAGCTCCGGGCCTGACGGGTGTCAGGTCTGATTATGGCCCGAAGTAGTTAAGCTCCGGGCCTGCTGTGATTCCTAAATTTTCAATGAATTCCCAATCGCATGAGTCAAGCTTAGCGCCGAGAACGTTCACCAAACTGATGGCAGCCTCCTGCCTCTTTTCGGGCGTGTCCAGTTCTCGCACCTTTGCGATAAATTCATCGACCGTCATGTCATCGGTAAAGATAGCCTCGTCCATCTTGTGCTTCCCCCAGGCTCATTTGACGAGAATTGGCGCTCTTAGGTTACAAACAAAAATAGCCACCGCGCGATTAAGCCCGATGGCTAGGGTTAGGATTTCGCGGAATCTGATGGCCAGCCAGACCGTGTGGCCAATTTCAAATGCGCCACCCAATCCCGCCGCTAGAATCGAATACTTGACGTCTTCCTTTCGCATGGAAAATCGCGGGCGTAATTGATAGCATCGCGCGCATGTTCACCTTACTTTTTGTACTGCTGACTTTGTTCGGTGCTGCACCGGCAAACGATTTGCCAACGAAAAAATATTTGGACCTTGCGGCCATCAAGACGATGGTGGCAGCCGCGGAAGCGGAAGCAAAGAAGCGCAATGTCGAAGTGACCATCTGCGTTGTGGACGAAAGCGGAAATCTGCTCTTTCTGCAGAAAGGCGACGCCGCGCCGATCAACACCATCGAGTTCGCGCAGAAGAAAGCGCGGCACGCAGCGCTGTATAGGAGCCCTTCCAAGGATGCCGCCGACGCAGTGAAAAAAGGCAGCGTCGAGGCACTGGCCTTCCCGAACTTTTTCCCCAACCAGGGCGGCCTGCCGATAGTCGCCGACGGACGGATTCTCGGCGGCATTGCCGCGAGCGGCGCCAAATCGGAGATCGACGAAGCCATCGCGCAAGCGGCCATCGACGCGCTGTTCAAGAAGTAGCGAAGGCCGCAGCCCTTGACCGCGACACTCCCAAGTCGCGGAGTTAATGGATTCCGAAGATGTGCACGATCATGGGCGTGTCCGCGGTGACGTGCGGAGTTACGGCGTGGTAGCCCCAGAGGTGAACCCAGGCGTTGGCGGTGCGCAGGGTGAGGTAGGACTTCATGAGGCCTGGCGGGAAGAAGGTGAGCAGGGCGAAGATGACGGAGAGAAGGGCGTGGGGCAGGGAATCGTAGAGGGTCCAATACTCGAAGATGTGCAGCGCCGCGTAACTCAGAGCGCCGAGCAGGAGCGTGGTCACCGGCGAGCCGGTTATTTTCAGATAACGCGGAAAGAGAATCGCGTAGATGAAAATCATGACGGGAAGTCCCGTGCCGAGGAGGTGAGTGAAGAAGGTAAGCGGGGCGCCGACGAGCATTTGATGCGCGGATAACTGCAGGAAACCGCCACCGGCGAGATCCAAGGCAGAGCCGAGGGCCATGATCACGAAAATCACGAGGGCATCGTTTTTGAGGTTGCTGCTCTTTAGATTGAGGGCTTCACGAGAGTAGCCTCTTGCGCGGAAGACCGCATACGGTATGACGGCAAGAAGAATGAAGTTGTAAAACGCCCACGTCCACACTTCGCGCGGGGAGACCTCTCGCGTGTGGCCGAATAATGAGCCGTTGAGATGGAGGCCGATGCCTTCGCCAAAGAGGCGAAGGCCGAGCCAGTGGCCGATGAGGAGGACTGCGGCGCCGTAGAGCCAAAGGAGAAGGATCTCGCGACGGGCGACGCCGCGTTCGGGGGCGCGGGCCGCCATATCGGGGAGGATGCGGCGGCGGGTGAGAAAGTAAGTGATCGCCATCTCTACGAAGACGACGATCAGGACAATGAAGGGCGCGATGACTTGGGCGAGTAGCGGGAGGCTATTGAGGAGAGGGCGGTTGAACGGGAGTTTCCCGCCGCTTACGGGGAAGACGGCGAGACTGGCGGCGAGCCAAAGCAGGATGGCGATTTGCACGCTGCGTTGGCGCAGCAGGCCGATGAGCCAATGCGAGCTTCGAGGTGACGTGGGCATAGGCTGGTTGCTAAATGCTTGTACGCCGGGACGAGGGAAAGATTACGCCTGAGAGGAAGAATTGAGTAGCTGGGGCGCAGCAGTGCTGCGCCCCGAAGTGGTGCTACATGGTGAGGACGACGCGGAATTGGGCTTTGCCGCTCATCATGCGGGCGTAGGCTTCGATGACTTGGTCGAGGGGAAATTTTTCAATCATGGGGCGGACGCCGGTTAGCTCGGCGAAGCGTAGCGTATCTTCGGAGTCGGTGGGGATGCCGGAAGCCCAGCCCTGAATGGTTTTGCTCCCGAAAAGCAAATGGTTGGGCGAGACCTGAATCGAGTCGGCGCCCGCGCCTACGACTACCATTTTGCCTCTGGGGCCGAGGCCGGGGATCAACTCGGACGTGGCCTTACCGCTGGGGGCTGTGGCGAGAATTACTTGGGCGCCACCGAGCTTCTGGAGCTCCTCAGCAGCGTTGGTAGCGGAGCTGTCGATGTAAATGCTGGCGCCGAGTTTCTTGGCGAGGGGCTCGCTTTCTTTGCCGCGAGAGATAGCGGCGACGCGATAGCCGAACTTGTTGGCGAACTGCACGCCGAGATGTCCGAGGCCGCCGATGCCGAGGACGGCTACTAAATCGCCGGGCATGGCTCCGTTGTGGCGCAGCGAATTGTAGGTGGTGATGCCGGCGCAGAGCAGCGGGGCGGCCTCGGCAGCATCGAGGGAATCGGGCATCTGCGCGAGGGCTTCGACGGGCGCGATCATGTACTCGGCGTAACCGCCGTCGTAGTTGATGCCGGTGATTTTAAGCTGCGCGCAGTTGCCGAAATCGCCGCGCCGGCAAAAAAGGCACGTGTTGTCTTGTCCGCCGTGCCAGCCTACGCCAACACGCTGGCCTTGCTTCCAGGAAGTGATGCCGGGGCCGAGCTCGGCGATGACTCCGGCCACTTCGTGACCTGGCGAACGCGGGTAGGCCAAGCCGGGCCAAAGCCCGTCTTTGACCAAGTGGTCGCTGAAGCAGATGCCACAGGCTTTCACGCGGATGCGGACCTGACCGGGGCCGGGCTGGGGGATTTCGCGTTCCTGGAGTTCGAAGTCTGCGCCGGCTTTGGGGACGACGGCGATTTTCATTTTTGCCATTTGATGATTTCCTTGTTTGGAGCAGCAGACCGTTTGATGCGGGAGCTAGCGGGCTCGTTAGGTGGTGCCTGCACGCGAAGGGGCGCAGCAGTGCTGCGACCCCACAGAGTCGTTCGTGCTAGAGTTTGCGGTTCAGGTTGACGGTCCCAGATTGTGGAAGTGCAAGGGGGAAGCGTGGCGTATCGGGATTTGCGGGAGTTTGTGCGCAAGCTGGAAAAGGAAGGGGAGCTGAAGCGCGTTCGGACCGAGGTGGATCCGATTTTGGAGATTACGGAGATTGTGCAGCGGGTGGGGCGCGGCAAGGGGCACGGACCGGGCGGGGGACGAGGATTGCGGGGACAGAGCGGACAGCCAGGAATGGCCGTTCCACACGAAGGAAATTACGCGCTGCTTTTCGAAAAGCCGAGGGGGTCGCGGGTGCCGCTGCTGGTGAACGCGTTTGGGAGCGTGCGGCGAATGTGCCTTGCATTTGAGGTGAGCGAGTTGGACGAAGTGGCGTCGCGGATTCGGGGCTTTCTGGATATGCAGTCGCCAGCGGGATTGTTCGACAAGATCAAGATGCTGCCGAAGCTGGCGGAGCTGGGATCATTTTTTCCGAAGACGGTGAAGACGGGGGATTGCAAGGATGTGCGACGGCACGGGAACGATGTGAACTTGTTTGATTTTCCGATTTTGAAATGCTGGCCGCAGGACGGCGGAAGGTTCATCACGTTTCCGCTGGTGTTCACGCGCAATCCGGAGACAGGGAAGCGCAACGTGGGAATGTACCGCATGCAGGTCTACGACGGGCGGACCACCGGGATGCATTGGCAGACGCAAAAGCACGGCGCGGAGCATTTTCGTCGGGCGCGGGCGGCGAATCCGGATGGGCGGATACCGGTGGCGGTGGCGATTGGCGCCGATCCCGCTACGGCGCTGGCGGGGATGCTGCCGATTCCGCCGGATCTAGATGAGATGATGTTCGCTGGATTCTTGCGGCGGGACCCAGTGGAGATGGTCCCGTGCGAGACGAATGATCTGGAAGTGCCGGCGAACTCGGAGATTGTGTTAGAAGGCTACGTGAATCTGAACGAGATGCGGACGGAGGGGCCGTTTGGAGATCACACCGGATTTTATTCGTTGGAAGGGGAGTTTCCGGTGTTCCATGTGGAGTGCGTCACGCACAAGAAGGACCCGATTTACCTGACGACCGTGGTGGGGCCGCCGCCGCAGGAAGACTTTTACATGGGCTACGCAGTGGAGCGCGTGTTCTTGCCGGTGATGAAGATGCAGTATCCGGAAATTGTGGATGTGGCCATGCCGGCGGAGGGAATCTTTCACAATTTGATGATTGTAGCGATCCGGAAGTCGTACCCGGGGCACGCGCGGAAGATCATGAATGCGATTTGGTCGCTGGGGCAGGCCATGTTTACGAAGGTGATTGTGGTGGTGGACCACGATGTGGACATTCACAATTACGGAGAAGTGGTGTGGAAGACGTTGTGCGCGATGGATCCGGAGCGCGACGTGCAGTTTGTGTTTGGTCCAATGGATACGCTGGATCACGCGGCACGGATGCAGGATTACGGGTCGAAGATGGGGATCGACGCAACGCGCAAGTGGGCTTCTGAAGGATTTACAAGGCCGTGGCCGGATGAGATTCGGATGGACGAGCTGACGAAAGCGAAGATTGACGCCATTTGGAAAACGCTGGCGCTATAGCGTTGCCGCAGATTCGCAGGATTCTAAGCGTGTTGCGCGGCGATGAACACAAAAGGATAACCGTCCAACCGGACAGCGCACAAAAGGCCAAAAACACAAGTAATAGTGGTTCTAAAGAGCCAGTACTCAAGTACTGGCATTACTACCCCAGAATACCCATTGATTGTAGGAGATAACCCCCTATTCTTAGGGCAACTACGGCCTAGAATCCCTTGACGCTCGGTGTGGCGCGGTGTCATAACGTGAGTCACGGGGAGTGCCCCAAGGTTCGGCAGCGTCAACTGGGGTGCACCAGTGGTCGGGTTCAGCGGCGTGTGTCTTTAGTGCGCCAGGGGTAGTGTTCCTCGTGAGTGAATCGCGCGAAGTGATGAATGTGCGGCAAGCGTCGCAATATCTGGGAATCTCCCCGGATACGTTGTATCGTTACATCACTGAAGGCGAGATTCCCGCATTTAAACTCGGCAATCGTTGGAAACTAAGGAAAACCATCCTGGATCGCTGGATGGA